>AUXO018223632.1_pt1 | contig 29971 bp, 16 predicted proteins | sample 768731 | NCBI WGS metagenome assembly AUXO01 (sample SAMN02715735, study PRJNA202380) | gut metagenome | biome: sheep rumen | host: Ovis aries | place: New Zealand: Palmerston North
TTCCGGTTTGGATTGTTGTGCTTGGTAGGATAATATTAAAAGAAAAAAAATTCAATATCGTAAATGCTATATTTCTCTGCATTTGTTTGCTCGGTGTTCTTTTTACAATTTTCAGCGAAATCAGCTTTAACGGCTTTAATAGTGGTTATATCTTTCTTTTTCTTGACGCCTTTGCAATTCCGCTTGGTTTAATAATGCAAAAAAAATATGCAGATTGCCGACCTGTTGTTTATGCAATTTTTACCAATGCCATTGTACTTGCTATTTTTGGCTACGGGCTCTCTGGTTTTCACGCTCCGGTGATAAATTTTGAAAACCTTAAAGGAGCTTTTGTTGTTGCTTGTTTTGATATAATGGAAGTTGCGGCCGTCTATATTGCTTATCAAATGACAGAGCCAGCTTTATTGCAACCAATAAGATTTACAAGAATATTTATTTCCGCCATAGCAAGTTTAATTATCTTGCAAGAGCCTTGCACAACTTATCAAATAGTTGGGGCAAGTGTTGTTATCTTTGCAAATGTTGGTAGTATAATATATTCAAGAAAAAAACAAAACATCTAAACAAAGGAGCGAACGCTAACATCGTAATTTGGCTTTGTTTTAATTTTGTTTAATTTTCATCTTCGCCTTCCGTTTATCTTTTTCTTTGTTTGTTGTCTATGTTGCTGTTGTATGTAAAAATTTGTTAATTCATATAAACAAATTAGCACAAAAGCACATACGACTTGACTGAAAACATCTGGTGGCGTAATTATGGCGGAAATTATAAAAATAACAACAACAGAAATACGACGATTGGCTGATAAAAAAGTTGGCTTTATTATTCCAAACTTTACTAATCCAACCATTACCAATGGAAGTTGAAAAATAATGGCAAAACCTAAAATTATGTGAAAAAACGTTGAAACGTATTCCCCAATTTTTAGCGTGGGTCTTGCAATGTTGTTTTGCGTGGCAATAAAAAACTCTGTTGCTCTTGGTAAAATAACAAAGTAAGCTGTCGCAACGGCACAAAACCCAAGGAAAAACGAAAAACACAAAAGTTTTTTTAAAACTTTTTTTTCGTGTTCGTATAAACTTTTGGCAACAAATTTATAAATACAAACAATTAAGACTGGTAAAGACAGCAAAAAACCGCTATAAAGGCACAAAGAAACGTTCGCAGTAAAACTCTCAAAAACCGAAGTATAAATAAAAATTTCACTCAAAGGCTTCTGTAAAATTTTAATAACTGGGTTAGCAATAAATAAATAAAATTCATTTTTCTGCCAAAAACAAGTCACAAAACACAAAACAAAACACACACACCAAACGCCTGCATAAAGCCTCATTTCTTTCAGCATTTTGAAAAATGTTTTTTTCATATTCAATGCAAATTCGTGCACTATCCACCTCCGCCGCCTCCGCCACCACCGGCACCACCTCTGTTTTCCTTGCCAGCGCCACCAGCGGCACCACCTTTATTTTCCTTGCCGTCGTCACCACCGGCACCGGTCAACTTGTCAACAATTTTATTTCCAATAGCTTTATAAGGAGCTATCATTGCCTTTTTACTGAAGTCCTGCACAGTGCTTTTTGCTTTGCTTGCAAGTTGTTGAATTTCTTGTGGCATTGAGCTTTGCTGTCCAAATAAACCTGCCCCGAATGCAGAAGCTTTGTCGACAAACTTTGACATCAAGCAAGTAATAATAAACAAAACAAATCCCGTGACCACATTAAAACCTTGTGAATTGATTGCAGTGTCGTCGCCAGAGCTCCCCATTAACTCTGCCATATGCGCCGGCAATGTTCCGGAAATTCTCCACATTGACAAAAGCGTGATGTTCAAAATTGGAATTTTCAACACTGGTTCCCAGCAATATACAAAATTCATACTACCCTTTAAAATATGATAATATATTGTGCAAAACACGGCTATTGCAGTGAACATAGTCACTTGTTCTGCAATCAATCCCGCTATAATCTTCCACCAATCGGTAAATTTACTTGCTGTTTTCTCGTGAATTAACAACAAAAACACTATTGGGCCGATTGCCAAGTACAAAGACATTTTAAGTAAAATCACAACATACAAAACTACTGCCTCCAAAACGCTAATTACAAAAAACACCAAACAAACCAACAACAACACTACTGCTAACCAACCAGCCCACGAGGAGAATAATATTGCTAACATTTTTTCTAAAGTTGAAACACTAAACCAAAACTGAAATATTTCATCCACTGGACCAAAAGCAGCCGATGTGAACCCAATTGGACTTAAATCATTATAAGTCTTTGAAGAAAAACTACTTGAAACAATTGCCGATAAACCTTCCGCTAAGTTGAATGTTGGCTTAACAAAAAGCCTCAAATATAGCTCCCACGACTGCGGATTTACAAATGCCATAATTAAAGCGTACCGCCATAAGTGTTTTTTCATAAACTTGAAATCGAATTTCTGACTACCAGTCACAAAACCCCAACCAATTACGAAAACCGACAAAACAACAAAAACAAACCAGAAATAATATAAAACCGGAGATTTTAAAAACGACGTTGCCATCTGTCCAATAAGTCCGTTTTCCCAACGGTAATCGCAATACCTTCTATAATCATCTACGGAATAGGTTTTATAGCCATAATCCGGTCTGCCCCCAAACCAAGCCTTTAGTCCTTCTGGCTCTTTAACAGAATAGTCCACACAATTTGATAAATTATTCTTTTCGCAATACCGACACTGATAGGAACCCATAAATATGGTTTTCAATGGCTTAATAATAAGCTTTGTAAATATCGTATGCGTCCAATAAGCACTGTCGTCTTCAGTATCGTCGCCACCTATGGTAGTAATATAATCCTGTGATTCAACTTGAATTTTGGCATTTACTGTGTACATTCCGCTATTTACTGCCATATAATTGTCGTCCGTCGTCTCAAGAAGTCCGTTGCTATTATCGTCATTAAATTCTATTACCATACCATCGCTATCCCCGTCATGCCCTTCATCTTCATTGACAACTGCTAATAAAGGTTCTTTGCTTTCCGATCTATTTTCGCCACTTGCTTCTCTTTGATATTGGCTTTTTAATGATTTTATATATTTGTTTTCGTACGCATGATTTACATCAGCATAATATTGACCATTTCTTTGCATAGATGTCGCCGTTGTGCCTGTTGTTGTGCCATCTGACGTATCTAATACCGATGTCGTAGAGGCAATTGCATCTTGTGTGGTAACACCAGTATGATCTAAAATCGCCCACCATAATTTCCCCGTTCTTGGAATTGTTATCATCGCATTACCCATGTCAGCAACATCGGATGTTTTATACGAATACACCCTTGGATCAGAAACAATTTCTGAGTACGACATTTTATCGGCACCCAAGATTACATTAGGATCATAGTTCGGATCTGGAATCCCATTGTCATTTAATGGTTGGATATAATAATACAGATATTTACCCTTCATGACCAATTGCGAATTTCCTATTGTAATAGTATATCCGCGTTTCAAGTCATCTAAGTTGCCAATCCTGTAATCCTTATACAACTTCGTAACATCAGCATCATCAGTGCCAACAAATGCAAATCCAACTCTTGCAGTTTTATATTCTTTGCCACGTATTTTCTTTGGTAAATTTATTGTAAAACTTGCTGGTTCAGTGTCACTATAAATATGTCCGTCTGTCATTTCTCCATAACCATATTTTTTAACAATTTCTTGCTGATCTATTCTTGTAAGCGATTTCAAGTTGCTAAGAGGTGCGGTCTCAGGCTCGCCGTTGACGCCATCTTTTTTATCGAGACATACTCCGGAAAAGCCGTTTTGTTCAAAAATATATCGTTCATACAACTTGCCGTCTTGCGCTTCCACTCTTGCTAGCATTTCCTGACAAACTGCATTTGCCTTCAACTCCATTGCATTAGCGATTTCTTCTTGGCACGCTGGCGTTGTGTTAGCTTCACTCGCAAATTTTTGATATAAACCCAACATAATACTTACGCAATTTGCCGTGTCTCTTATACTTGCTTTCAAAAAAGCATTTTTAATTTTCTTGGTATTTTCTTGCGTAGCATATGAAGGCACATAGTTATTCTCCTTGTCGCAATCTATCAATAATTCCTTAAATCGGTTCGAAACATTTTGCTTAATCTGATTTTGAACACTCGTTGCATAATTATCAAAAGGTGTTATTGATGCCAAATTTGTCACAAATTTATATGGTTCTCCTTCACTATCTTCATATTGTCTGCAATGTTCATCCGTCCTTACATCATCTGGTATATCTCCAAAACCATCGACTACAAAAGTTACGCCATTGTAGGTATAAACCTGTGTTGATTTAACACACACGCCACATTGTGCATTGTAGACATTTTCACGTTCTGTGAATAACAAAGTTTCGCTCGGCAATTCAACTAACGAATTCAACAACTTCTTGTCTGCATTTGCATATTGTAATGTCGTTTTACCACCTTCTTGATCGCCTGATAATATGTTATATTTCATTTTATAACAACGTCCCACTGGTATAATATCGGAAGAAAAATCTACTTGTTCGGTTGATTTGCACCATTTTTCAATATTTGTTTTACGAGTTTTTACATTGTTCGAAGACGCAAAAGCCTTTGTGTTGATTCTTTCATTAGAACATGCGACATTATATCCACTTTTACAAACAAATGGTGGTATTGGCACAACCCTGAAGCCAACACCGGTTGGACAATCCCTCTTGGCAAAACCTGGCTTATCTGATGTCATTTTTCCCGGAATCTTTGCTCCACCTGGAGCTCTATCAGAAACTGCCAACGCAGCATAAACCAAACCCGGAGCAACACCAAATATTAATCCTAATCCAACGCCAATTTTAATTAAACCGGATGCCAGTGCAACCACAGAAGCACACTCAGAGATACCAATTGGTATAATAATGCCGGCTGATAAATTTGCCGCTAATGCGAGGCTCCATAGTGTTTCTCGTCCGCCTTCAGCCAAAGAACCAGATTCTACGCAATATCCTTGTGCACTATGCGATAAATTACCAGAAACATAATACGAACCGGTGCTGTTAAAACTAATTTGTTCGCCTGCTCCAAACAACTTAGCTACACCTGAGCCGTTTTGTCTAATAACGTGCCAACCGGCATGTATCACACCTGCTCCGATCCAATTTCTATACATTTCGGTTTTCTTGAAAAATTCTTCTCCCCGCGTACCATCACCATTAACTGTTTTTGCTGGCTGAACTCCAGCAACCACGCTACCTGCCCCAGATTTATCTACATTGATACTACGAATGGTTGACGAAGGATAAACAGTGCCAAATGGCTCATTCATGGTAATAGATGTATAATTCTTCTTGCTTGTCTCGGTATAGATTGTGCATTTGTCATCACTGGTATTGATAGGATCGTTGACAAGCGACTTAACAAAAATCAATTGCTTATCATATAAAGTTTTAAACGCCGCAGTAAAACTCTCGGTATTTGATGGAGAACAAACTTGCGAAATTTTTATGCCATTAACCTCTTTTTCGGTACAAGTTTGGTTTACAACAGTGTTGTTCACCATTCCGCCATACGTTCGCCACACAGGTAGTATTCTATAATCGTCCATTACAGATTTTTTACTCCAAGTTTGTCCAACTGGTGCAAAATAATTACCACTAACAGCATTAAAACCTGTATTAAAAGTTGACGGATCGCCAGGCTGTTGCATAAGCATCCATTTTGGCGTTAACCAAGAAGAAACACATCTTGCAAAGGTTGGCTGATTGATAAAATTTCTAATGTTCGATTGCAAAACCAACCCCTTGTTTTCATCGTTTCCAACTAGCACCACGTCATTTAAACTATTTAGCATATCACGTTCATCTTTGTGACTATTCGGTTCATTGGGCAAATAAGGAAATCTATATTCAGGAAATGTCGACTCCCCATCTCTGCCATATGTTGTCTGCGTACCGCCACAAGCTAAAAAATAAGGTGCTTTTCCCATAGTAAATATTGAAAATTTAACGCCACCCCAAAAAGGGCGAGTAAAACTTTCACAATCGATACCACGTGTTTCAAAGTAGTCCTGAAAAATTGACGGACAAGTCGGCTCCCACCTTGTGGAGCCAGTAATGTATTTTTGCAAATAAGAAGGACACGTTATAGCATTCGAGGCAAAACAAATTGTGTTGTTTAAATTCACATTTGCTTGCGAAATAGTGTATTCTTTTAACTGATAATCAAATGTAAAATACTCTTTACTTTTGCGAGAAGATATTGTGGCATTTTCGCCGTTAACAAGCGTATGGCTTTCCCCATTTTTTGTGAGTTTAATAACTGGAATTTCGTCGGTGCTACAATTAGATTTTCCCCCACAAGTAATACTTTCTTTTGAAGGATCATTTTTAAGATACTCAACTTTTTCATTCCATCCCATCTCAGCTGACGTGATTTCGTAATACGATTGACTAAAACGCCTAATGCTGTTTGTCTCGCGATACAGAACAACGGTACCTTTAATATTGGTATTTGTTGTTGCCTCTGTGGTCTTGCTTAAGTCCACAATCATGACGTCCGGCTCATCTCCTTCGCTACAAGCCAAATTTTCTAGACTAGTAGTGCATGTCGCATTTGTCCCAGTGTTCTCATTAGACGTGTGTGTGTTCTCTAATTTTGGCGTTGTGAACTCGACTCTCCAAGAATTACCCAAATTATATCTCGGTGTATTTGAGTCTGGATAGAACATATATGTCGCAACATGTTTGCTATCACCGTTGTTGTCATCCGTTCCACCGTGTTGCTCATCGTAAATAAAATGTAAAGCATCAGCACCATCGTTATGCCCAAAACAAGCACCTTCCGTTTGATAGAATGCAGGCGACAATATACTTGTAGTATCCTCAGCAAAGCCGGTAAATGGACCATACCTTGTAAAAATTTTCCCATTTGCCTTATCATACTTGTAATATTTGTTGTTTTCTTCAAAAGTATAATCCGTTAACTTTTTATACGCTGTTGGATCCAATACCATGTTATCCTCATTTAAAGTAGCCATAGGTGGCTCCTCCCCTTCTGCATAACACGATGCAGAAATAATGCGTTCGTCTTCTATAGGAATTTTATAATCAGGATTTTTATCACCAACGTAATAACTAAACTGATAGTATGCCTTAATACCTTCTTCAACGCGAGTAAGTTTATTTCCACCGGAAGCAACCGGCAAATTATTGATGTATACTTCATCATAATCTGAACCAAGAGTTTTAGTCAAATCCACTAAGATAAAAGCTGGTTTAAATTTTTCGTAGGTCTTGGATTTTATATTTGCATCATAAATTCCAATTAATTGCTCCTGTCCGTTGGCATCGCGATATTTGTAACATGCACCTGCAAAGCCATCATAAACTAAACCAATAATATCTGAACCGGATATAGTCTGTTCGCCTATTATCATAGAAGAAGGTAAACCATTAGAATTGCAACCAACAGTATCAACGGTTTCTTCAGGTTCTTCAACAGAAGGTCTGTATTCTGGCAAAAAATATAATAAATCGCTTTCATCATACATATGGTATTGAATTGGTTGGCCAGATTTTACATTGATAAAATCATATCCAGATGCCCACATCGTTCTTTGATCGTCACAGGTCCACCATAGATTTGAACTACTTTCTATACGTCGTGGATTATATTGGTTTTTCACCATGGTGTCGAGATAGTTATAAGGCATATATTGATTAAACGAACCACCCATGCCCATATTACACTGCCATATATCCGGATCAACATAGTCCGCACCAACGGCCATTTCTTCTTCATTCGGCATAATATACACAGCAAGACCATTACCACCAGTTAAGCCGATAAAACAGTCATCCGAATCATCTTCGTTGCAACCATTTACTCTTACTTTAACTGGATGCGTCGTAGTAATTGTAACCGGTATTGGTTGCCCCGTTTTAAAAGACGCGGCAGACCACTGGATCGGGATAATTCCGGCACCCTGTTTTGAAAACCTCATTTCCGCATCCGCCTTATATGTTTTATACGAACCGCTCACTTTACAAGCGTCATTCATAAAGGCATCCTTTACAGCTTTTCTTTGCTCTTCGGTTATACCCTTTACGTTCAATTTATTTAAATCAAGCTCGGCGGGCTTTTTCGTCTTGACGGAAACTGCAGTATGATAATCCACCGGCAACTCTCCATCGAAACATTCTATTTCCTCAATTTCTGGGCTCCCTATTGGCAAAAGCCCTTGCTCTAAAGGCTTATAACGCCCGTTTGGATTTTTAAAGATCCAACAGTGCCCTGCGTTAAACATTGCTTGCGTACAAACAGCGCCGAGAGGATCATTCTCGACACCGCAGTGTCCACTGTGAGAAACAGGTTGTTTTTCTTCCAAATACACACATTTTCCAGCTTCGTAATCCGCTTGGGTGCAATCTTTGACAGATGTTGTTTCAAGCCATTCTTGTTTTTTTGCACCTATGCTAAAACTACCAGAACCGTTGTTTTTATAAAATTTTTTATTTTGTTTGTCATAAAGGCCAGCTACGCCATTGTTATCCACACAAGGCACAAAATGTCTTTTCAATGTATTGCCTTCGTATATCTTAACATAATAAATCTTGCCATAATTACCACCAGAAAATAACTGGATACTTTTTGCAGACACATTAACGCTCCCAGTGCCGGTTGCAACAACATTGCCAGTTGATAAATTCTTTATTCCATAGTTATAAATCTCCGTTTCATAAACTGCAGTTTTGGATGATATATATGCATTTGTTACAACTCTGTTTGCATTAGCCCCTGCGTCAAAATATGTGCATATTCCACCTGATGGACATACCGTGTCAGAGACAAAAAAACGATAATCATTCCCGTCATCATCATCGCTAGCGTAATAGCCCAAAAATACGCCTCCATCCCAATTTTCATATGTGTATTTAAATTGTATTCTGGTAGATGTTGTTGGCTTATAATCTAAGTCAACAGACTGCGATCCAGTTGCCTGAATATAATCAACAACTTGATAATTTTTTGTTCCCTTGACCTTACACATTCCAGAATCATATGCCTGTTCGTCGCAAACTTGTTCACGATATTTCGTAGTATCCTTAGCTTTTGTTTCGTCGTATTCTGTCCTATCCCAAGGTGCGTGTTCGCAACTACAAGGCGTATTGTATGCTCCATCTGTACCTAAATTTATACACCCGTCTTCCCAACCCTTGGTGATGTCGTTATCCTTTCTTTGACAATCACGAAAGGATGGTCCGCGACATTTACCAGTGGCAAAATCCTCTTGTGCCAAACATCTACTTTTAACGTAGTCGCTACTTTCGGCTTTTCCCGGAACATAAACCATTGCTGTGTTGTCGCCAGATAAATCAGATGTAAATATGTATGCACTATCCGAAGAACCATTTAAGTCATAATAAAAACTATTATTTGGATCATTGTAGTTAGACGATTTTCTCAACTTAGTGTTTACATTTGACCTTTTTCCATAGTCAATCCACGAAACAACTTCTGGATTAGCCACCTCACCAATGGCATTGCTACTAGTAGAAGCTCCTTCGTCTCCTTCTTCCTCGTTAAAGACCGTCGTAAAAGTATCATTTGTCCCTTCGTTGTCAAAACAAACTTCGTGTTTTAATCTAAATACATTCTCATTGGACATAGGTGTCATTAACCCCATCTGTCGTCCGGTGGTAAGAGAAGTAGGATGATATGACAACACAGCGACTTGATTATAAGATTTATCTTTTATGCCGCTATCAGATCTTTTGCTGCACGAGCTCGTTTCAGCAACTTTTGCCAATACAAACGAATCACTCATTCCTCTTACAAACGCATCATAAGCGTCTATTCCGTTTTTGTTTATTTTAAATCTATCTAAGCTTAAAGCGATCAACATTTTACCACTATTGCAGGTGTTAACAACAACGTCATGATAACCTTTCACAACCTGTCCTTGCTCGCTATTATCATGATGGTACTGAGAACCATCGGTCTCTCTACCATTTTGCATAAAACGTCTTGCGCCACTTATATCAGTTGAAGTTTTAAAAAATGCATAGTCCTGAAATCGCTTAAGAATTCTTGAATAGCTACCAGTACAACAATGCCCGCAGCAAGAACACGTACAAAGATCCACCTTTTTATCTTGTTCTTTTAAGTAAGTTGTACATAAATCAGTACATTCGTGATAATACGGAGCAATGTTGTGTAAATGATATTTTATTCTCTTTGGCACAGCACGACAATTGCCAGAATAATAAATTTTCGTGTTCCTGCCATCATTGCAAACAATTTCGTTTGTATCTGACAAATATCGGCTTCTATACTCCAAGTAAGTTAAATCATTAGACCTTTCTTTATCTGTCGTTCCGCTTATTGTCTTACTAACGTCATTTATTTGAAACGATTTTGGCTTTAAAAAACACTGATCAAAACTATACGTTTTTGTGGTTTTACCTTGCAAAATTTGATCAAATGTTTTAAAATAAACCTTTATTAGACTTTTATTATCCTTCACACTTATGATATGATTGAAAACACCATCAACTTTATGCATACCGCAACCAGCCCCTGCCTCATTGCCACCTTGCAAACACATCAAATAACGTCTGGCTTGTGATTCTGCGGTTATAGATGGATTACCGTGACATTTATTACATCTTGTTAACTTATTCAAACAATTTGTATCGTCAGAGGCACATTGACTTATGCTATCACAACCTGAACACTCTGGGTTGTTTGTGCTTGTGTCCTCGTATTCAAGCGTTTCACTTATTGCATTGATTTGTTCATCAAAAGAAGCGTATTTTCCATCGTACGTAGGGACAACAAACCGCCTATACTCATATTGCTTGGTTTCTTCGGACGTTGTAACTGTGGTGTTTTGACCGGTTCTTATGGTTTTTGTATTACTGGTTATTTTATAACTAAAAGTGCAAACATATTGCAATTGTGCAGATCCTTCCACGAAGCATTTAAGATTATTGCTAGTTTCGCCATCTTTATTGTTATCTGCATATATAGTGACATTTGTCAAATACCTGATGGGATGAGATATATTGCCATTATTGTCAGTTGTGTCTGCGACAGGAAATTTATCAAACTTTATATGATCGGGAAAATAAAATATGTAATTTATTGCCTCTGCACCTAAGTTCTGCTTGCACGCACTGTCAACGCTTGTTATGGAACCACTATTGCTATCGTTCGGATCTATGGCATATTCTATTCCATTGCTTTCAATGCTGTAAGTATAGCTATACTGCATTAAACCATTTTGTTTAAAAGTCTTATTAACTGTTATCGCTGAAGGTTGTTGCCTTGAAAAATCGTGCGTCTCATATTTACCAACTGGCGAAGAAATAATACTGCCATCCAGTGGCAACCAGTTTCCAAGGGTAGCGTTGATCGTTTGGTTAAAACCAGATAAAACAACAGAATCGCCGATTTTTACCTTCATCTTGTTGCCGGCTTGAACTATGGCCGTATCACCGTTCATCATATTCATAGGTGTCCAAAGATTTTTTCTTGCCATCGTTTCTGTAACCCCTTTCTCAACTACATACCCGCCAAATTGATTTTCTTGCTTTATTATTTCTCGGTTCAAAGGACGGACTGTAGAAATTTGCGTTTGTTCCCATATTCCTCCGGCCGCGACTTCATCAGGATATTTGCAACCATTACCCCCACAGCCATGTAATAACTGACCTATAATGAACAAATACAGATAATTTTTTATCCAAGATCGATAAAACATCCAGTTCGAAAAACTTGCAACAAAATACTTTTCAAGTAAAATAAATTGTTGTTAAAAATGTCCACTGCTAGCACCATTATACTTATTGTGACGTTAGTCGCACTTTTAGCCGTATCGGCAACAGTATCTTACGGTATCAATAAACAACGTAAAAACCCAACAACAGCTTCACCACGGCTAACAAATCCATTGGCATTTGCGCAAAAAATACAACAGCAAATATCACAAATACCAAAAACGCCAAACAAACCACTATTGGACATTCCTACACTACAACTACCAGCACCGCAACAACTTCAGCGTCAGTTTGACAAACAAATTGCCGATCTACAGAAGCCCGATAAAAAGAAAAAGACAACCATAAACAACATTGACAAAGAGGTGTACACCGATATGGCAAAGAATAATGGCTTTTCTCAGAAACCAGTGTCAAAAGACTATCAAACCGTATCACATATTTTGTCTTCACAAACATCATCTGTAGCACACGACGATCCTAAAAAATATCAATATTACGATTATACTACCGGAAAACTTACTACAGACAAAACTCACCAACCAAACGAGCAAAACGTTCCGCTTGATTTTGAACTTGATATCCAAGACGGATTAATTGGCGACGCTTTTAATTATAAAATAGATGGTATAAATTATTACAATAAGTGTATCGAACCTCCTCAAGAAAAATATCGTACCATCAAAGATCTTCTCGACCAAGGTGATGCCGCACTACTCAGAGCCACATTTTCGAAAATCGTGCAAAACCCACAGTTTCAAAACAAGGTATTGGCAGTAGAAATAGACGGACACGAACATCTATTTAAAATACCAGACAACGAACAATGGAAACAAGATTTTATTACTGCCATGAAATATAAAACTGGTAGATCTTTTGATTTTCCAACTAATGAAGATAACAAGACTTTTAAATTTACACCAGACATAGACGTGACCAAACACAACCAACGTATCGTGAAGATTGAGGGATTAGCAATTACTGATGCTGTTGGCGGTCCGCTACAGCCCGACCAAATTGATCTAAATCATGATGCAAAACTCATGCTTGTGTCAAAAAAATTCTATAGCGACAACGGACACGACTTCTATGATGGATACCAATTGTACCAAAATAACAATTATTTATTAGCAGACAACCCTAATAGTGGTATTGTCGGTAATTACACAAATCTATATGAAGATATCAAGACTTTATTGGAAAATAAAAACAACGCAAATTGCAAAGATGCTTTAGCGATAATACACAGACAGTTGTGCAAAAATATAACTACTTCGGCAGATGAAAAAAACACCATTAACTTAATAGAAAGCGGGGTTGCACCAACCCAAACAAAAATGATAGTATGCATTCAAGAAGACAAAGAAGGACATAGGACAATCAAAAGAATTTATGACTTTAGAGACAATAGAATGTTTGATTTCGTCGGTGCTAATAAGAACAAACACATTTTTTCTAAGTGTGAGCACAGAATCAACAGTGAAGCCACTACCAATCTAGCTCCACAAAATGTTGGTATTCCACCTCTCGATCGCTTGTCTTTTTCAGAGGCCAAGCTTATAGTTGATGCGCTTGGTTATAAATATAAAAACGCCGTCCGCGATGGTTTTAAAGAGCATCAAAAAAAGAAATTACGTGTAGGCGACAATGGTAAAGGCAAAGCTTTAAGAAATTTTTACAAAGCAGATGGTACGAGCATATTTACGTTTGTAAGCGAGGTTCACCATAAGCTCCCAAACCGCACTCATATGCTTACTCCTCTTCCAACAAAAACCGTGCAAGACGTAGGCAACCAAGGCGATCAAATTGACAAGATAGTGGAATATGACAATTTTAACACTAGCCTAATAGACATACCAAGTGGCTACAGCAGTTTTGGAAAAACAAAAAAAATCATAAATGATATGCAACCGGGAAATAGTTTAGCCAGTGCAAACATACAAAAAGTGCCAGATTACACATTGTTGTCGTTTTAGTGCAAAAAGTTGCAATTTGTTTTTTAAAAAATCAGTTTAACAAACAAACAAATCGGCACATATGCCTCACGACAACAATAATTTAAGTGCTAATAATGACGCTTTCAATAAAAACAACGTTCTCCTTCACGACCAAACCATAGAACAAGAAATTCTTGGCTCAATACTTATAGCAAACGCGATTTTTAGATACTTAGAACTTGATTTGACGGACGAAAGTTTTTATTTTGACATCAATAAAGCAATTTTTGCAAAAATGAAACAGCTTTTGCAAGATGCCGGCAGTGTTGATGAAACAACGCTTTACTATAACCTTGCAGACGTCCCAAATTTGCAATACAAGGGCGAGGAACTAAAAAAATACATTTCTGACATCGTGCTTATGGGGGCAAAAGCTGTTCGAAGGCCAAAAGAAATGGTTGAAATTTTAAACTTTTTGGCAATAAAACGAAAAATCAGCTTATACCACGCGGAGGTTTATAATATCTTAGAACAATCTACGCCACAAGGTATTGATGAAAAAATTAGCCAATTAGAACAATCAATATACAATATTGCGAACAATCAAAATGATAGAGATGTAAACTTCTCACTCAGCAAATACACCGCAGAACTCAAAGCAAAACTTGAAAAAGCAAGGAAGAGTGATAAGGAAATCTTGGGTGTGAAAACCGGACTTACAGATATTGATGGCTATACCGGCGGATTGCAAAACGGCGATTTAATAATAATTGCCGCTCGTCCGTCAATGGGTAAAACTGCACTTGCTACCACAATAGCCAAAAACATCGCAACAATTTTACGAAAAGAAAAACCGGAAAACGAGAAACCGCAAGCGGTAGCTTTTTTCTCATTAGAGATGTCTGGCGAACAACTTACTGCAAGGATGGTCTCAATGGATAGCAATTATAGCACAAAAGCGGTGCATACAGGAAGATATGACACAAAAGATGCAGATGGTAATATAATAAAAAACAAAAGAATAGATGATGCAGATTGGAATAAAATCTATCAATCAATGCAAGATATTGCCGAGCTTCCGCTCTACATTGACGACACACCGGCATTAGATATTTCTTTACTCCGTAGCCGTGCAAGATATATGAAAAACCGCTACAATATCTGTGCTATTATTATTGACTACTTACAACTTTTAAAAACATCTGGCAAATATCAAGGACAACGCGTGCTTGAACTTGGAGAGATTACAGGAACATTGAAAGCAATAGCGAAAGAATTAAGTATTCCCGTCATTGCATTGTCCCAGTTGTCAAGAGCGGTTGAAGGAGCAGACAGACACGACAAAAGACCGCAACTTTCCGACCTTCGTGAAAGTGGAACAATAGAACAAGATGCCGATATTGTAATGTTGCTTTATCGCGAAGAATATTATTTATCCAGAAAAGAACCAAAAATTACCGACCCAAGCAACGACGTGCAAGTAAATGATTACAACAAATGGTTAAAACAATATGAAAACGTCAAAAATCTTGCGGAAGTAATAGTTGCGAAAAATCGTAATGGCCCCGTCGGCACAATTACATTATTTTACGATAAAGAGCACGTATTGTTTAGTAGTTATCAACCAACAAGCGAACAAAGGCAATTTGTTGCTCCAATTGAGAATGTAAGCTTTCAACCGCAACAAACTTTTACACCGCAACAAATCCAAGGAGTTCAAAACCCTATTGACTACCCAGCACAGCAAGCCAACATTATGTCAAACGATGATGACATTCCTGAGGATTTAAAAAATATTTTTGATTAAAGGTTTTGACAATGACTGATATAGAAACAATTTTATCTTTTAAATCTTTTGATGAATTTTACACATTTCTCGCAGAACATCACAAAAGCAAGCAAGAAATGTTTGTAGAAATAAAAAAAGGCAAACCACAAGAAGGTCGTTTATCATATATTGACGCGGTTTATGTTGCCTTGTGTTTTGGCTGGATTGACAGCACTTGCAGAAACATTGACGGAAAAATAGTGCAACGTTTTTCACCGCGACAGAAGAAAAGTCCTTGGACGGAGCTGAACAAGGAAAGATGTAAATGGCTTGAAAAATATGGCAAAATGACAGATGATGGCCGAAGAGCATTAGAAAACTGCAAAGAAAAATTTACAATCTCCACACGAATGAGACAAATTATTGACGAAGACGAATTGATAAAAAAGCATTTTTATACCTTTCCAGAAATATACCAAAGACTAAGAATTGATAGCATCCAGCGACATTTTCCTTATAAAGACAGACAAGCAATGTATGAAAAACAAATTGAAAACTTTATCAAACAAACCCGCGTAGGTAAAATGTATGGAAATATGAGCGACTACGGGAGGTGGTTTTGAAAATGTTGAAATTTATTACTTTAACATTACGTTGCTATGTTGTAAGCACTTAATGTTAAACAGAAGAGGAGCAAAAATTGATATGTTAAGAAATCAAACAGCGAATTTTTTAAAAACTCTCGCCAAGCACCTTGATGTTGATGTAAAAAACCTGTCTGTTAAAGTCTCCGCGGAATTGGAGTTTTATATCCTTGACACCGAGCACAAGCCACTTAAAGAAAAACTGAATTGCAACAGCGAGGCGATTAAAAACATTATTGATGCCATACAGAAACACGACGACAAATTTAAAAATGAAAAACTAAACATAATACATGCCAAAGAGCAAGGACAAAAACTAACCAATAAAATAAGATTGGAAAGCTTTGAAGAAGAAGATGGCTTTAATCAATTTGAAGTGCAGTTTATACCAACAAAGAACCCGCTGGAACTGGCAGAGAATATAAACAATTTTAAAGCCTTTGTCGCCACGCATATAAAAAACTATACTTTTGACTTTCGAGCTCGTCCGTTTGAAAACGAGCCAACAAGCTCCTTACATTTTCACATATCCATTTATCACAACGGAGCAAATCTTTTTGCAAAAGAAAATCCATACGACGATGACGAATATCATTATTTACCGCTATATTGGTGCATTGCTGGAATATTAAAACTGACACCAAAATTTATAAAATTCCTTGCTCCAACGGAAAATTGCAAAACCCGCTATTATATGCCGAAGAAAATGCAAAAATGGATACATTTCCCAACTCGTTTATGCTGGGGTTTTAATAACCGAACTTGTGCAATTAGAATACCAAAAAAACCAAACGAAGATCCACTAAATTGTCGCATAGAGCATCGCATTTCTTCGTCTATGGCAGATCCATTTTTAGCATTATTCGCAATCTTCGCTGGTATGCAATATGGTGTTGCAAAAGAGCTTGATGCTCCAGAGCCGGTTTATGGACGAGCATATGAAAAAGATGACAGCGGGCAATTGTTATTAGATTTTTTATAAAGTTCTTTGTAGTTCCATTTGTAAGGTCGGCTTTTGGTATTTCGCTAAAATAAAAACCTAAAAAAACCGCTAAAAGGCAAACTCTTTTGTTTTGACCCCCTGTGTTGTTCACTTGTTTTTATTTCCTTGCTCTTCCGTGGTTTATTGTTCTGCGGTTTGCTATTCTGCAATTTCAAAAACCTTTATTTTATTTTTTTCACCAGAAATAATTTTTATTTTTGTCTTCCCTATTCTCAAAAATTTTGCCAATAACTCCACGACGCTATTGTTTGCTTTTCCGTTTTCCGGTGTCACTGTTGTTAAAACTTCAAAATTATTCCCATCAATTTGCTTTACTTCGTTTTTTCTTGCATTTGGTTTTACTTTAACTTGTATTCTCATATTTATAACGCTCCTTGATTTCTAATATCTACCCTGTTCGCTATGTGGTTGCTTGCTGTCTATTGTGCCTTCTTTTTGTCTGGTCTTATACCCACCCAGACACTAAACAACATAACAAACAACCCACAAGCGGAAACGACATTCCAGCGATATCCTTCCGCAATTGTGCTTACAAACATTGACAAGATTGGAATAATAAAATTTACATAAGCAACCTTTACCGCTCCTTGCTTTTCAACAATATAATACATTGCCAACAACGATATAACCGTTGCCGTCAAGCCTAAATAAGCCATTACGCCAACATATTTGACATCTTGCAATGCTGGATTAAACAAGTCTTTTACTGGTTGCAAAATTAAACCAAGCACAAAAAGAATAAGCCCGCCAAAAATACAATTATACATTAAAAATGTCGTTCTTGGCATTTGTTGATTAAGAATTTTTCCATTTTTTTCGTAAACCAAATTTCCAATTACCGCTGCAAAAGTTGAAACAAAAGCAAAAGAGACACCAATAATCGTATTTTTTACATCCAAATTTGCAACATCTTGTGAAAAAAGTTGCTTATTCAGAAGCATTACAAGCCCAACAACTCCCAAAACACCGCTGACAATAATTTTTCCTCGCATTTTTCTTCTTTCATAGATTGCTCCAACGAACTCCGCGACAAAAATCTGTAACAAACAAACACACGAAACCAAGCCGGAAATAATATACTTTGTGCTATAACCCTGCAACCAAGCATTCAACTGACTGACCGAAACAAGCAATGAAAGTAAAACTTCGTTTTTTCTTATCAACAACCTTTGGCGACGAACTAAAATAATAACCGCAAGAATTGCCGAAGAAATCATTAAACGATAAAACATCATAAATTCCAATGGCATTGGTCTGTGTGCCAAATAAGACAAACCAAAAAAACTGGTTCCAAAGAAAAAAGACAAACTAATCCAAGCAACAGCCAAAAGCATAAAATGAGCCCTCAACTATATTACATATTTTTTAACATTCACTTTTTTATCAAAAGCATCTTTCGTCATTTTTATGACATAAGCACCATCCACGACAATTTTCATTCCTTTCTTGCCCGAATAACTCATTTCTTCAACAACTTTTTCAATCACAGAATGCAGACGACGAGCACCTGTGTTTTCAAGTTCGCTATTCATTCTATAAGAAATTTCTGCAATCTCTTTCAATCCGCTTTTCTCGAAAACAATATTGATACCATCAACTTTCAAAAGTTGTTGCTGTTGTTCTGGCAAGCTATATTTCAAATCGCTCAAAATATGCTCAAAATCTTTTACTGACAAAGATTTTAGAGGTACACATATTGGAAAACGTCCTTGTAATTCTGGCATTAAATCACTTACTTTGTTGTCGTGGAAAGCACCAGCGGCAATAAATAAAATATGATCGGTTCTTAAAGAGCCATATTTCGTTTGCACCATTGTTCCTTCAATAATAGGTAATAAATCCCTTTGAACTCCTTCTCTTGAAACTTCGCCACGAGAATGACTTTCTTTATTGCTTATCAATTTATCAATCTCGTCCAAGAAAATAACCCCTTTTTGTTCAATTTTCTTCAAAACATCAGGAATAATTAAATTCTTGCTAACATATTCATTTAAATCGTGATCGGCCAATGTTTCAAGTGCTTGTCTAACTTTAACGTTTTTCAATGTCTTTCTTGTCTTCTTTTCTCCTTCGCTAAACGCACCAAAAACGGGAATAACACTTATAATTGCCGTCCCCATTCCAAAGCCTCCGCCAAAGTCTTCCATTCCGTCGCTTTTGTCTCCACTGAAGCTATCCGGTAATTCAATTTTTATTTCGTCGTTATCATAAACGCCGTTTGCAAGTTTTTCTTCATCAACTGGTTTCCCTGTTGTATCCGCCAACACACGAGCGACAACTTTTAAGGCTTGCTTTTTTGAGACAATTTCACGTTCTTTTGAAAGTCTATCCTTTTCCCTTTTTATAGTTATAGCAACCAAATCTCTTATTATACTTTCAACGTCTTTTCCAGCATATCCAACTTCTGTAAATTTCGTCATTTCCACTTTCAAAAATGGACTATCTGTAATGTCTGCAACCCTTCTTGCTATTTCTGTTTTTCCCACACCAGTAGGGCCATAAAGTAAAACATTTTTCGGCGTAATCTCACTTCTTAAACGTTCATCTTTTATCATCATTCTCCTGCCACGATTAACAAAAGCGATTGCAACGGCTCTTTTTGCATCTTGTTGCCCGATAATATATTTATCCATTTCAACAACAATTTCTTCTGGAGTTTTATGGTGATTAAAAGTCGCTTTCTTCATCATAATAGCATTAAAATTAAACAACTAACAAATTAAATAGTTCCCTTTTTTAAAATTCAAGCATCGGGAACAATAAGAATAAAATAACAAAAAGATAAAAAAGTTGTCCGTTAAAAACTTTATACATTAGTGCAAGAAAAAAATTAAAAAAAATTTTCATCCCCTGCTTTATTGATTAAAATCATATATCTCCCGCAAAAAAGCCACTTTGTGAAAAATTGACAATTACAAAATCATAAAAGATAAAAGAGCCCCGATGTTTAAAACTTATGGCAAAAAGTTTTAAATACGATTATTGGTTGAGGAACTGATTTTTGTGTACGGAATAAGTGGTTAAGACCACAAAACTTTTAAGTTATTTGTTTTTATTAAGATTAATTTATGGAAAAAAATGGAAAAAAAAATGTATTCTTCACCAAGTTAGAGGATTGGCAACTTGATTTGAAGAAAAACTTTATTGAAAACTACGCACAGCCAAGCAATAATGCCGCGGATGGCTCAAGTTTAGATGCCAATGCAAACGTTACGAACAAAAACCTCCACACAATGGAATATGAAATTCATAAAGACATCAACATCCAGATTAACCGCCGTCTCATTAGCGACAAAATCCGTGAAATGTATGGAGAAGATTTGGCAAAAGAATACATAAGACAAATTGAAGACCACGAAATTTACGTTCACGATGAAACAAGTTTAAAACCTTATTGTGTAAGTATTACAATGTATCCTTTCTTGCTGGATGGGCTTAAAACATTGGGTGGCGGAAGCGTTGCTCCAAAAAATCTTGCAAGTTTTTGTGGTGGATTTGTCAATTTGATGTTAGCCGTTTCAAGCCAATTTGCCGGTGCAGTAGCAACAGCAGAGTTCTTGATGTATTTTGACTATTTTGCAAAAAAAACATACGGAGAAAATTACCTTGAAACTCACAAAAAAGACATAGAAGGACATTTCCAACACGTGGTTTATACAATAAATCAACCTTCCGTTTCCAGAGGTTATCAATCTATTTTCTGGAACATCTCTATCTACGACAAGTCATATTTTGAAGGAATGTTTGGAGAATTCTGTTTCCCTGACGGCTCAAAACCTGACTATAATACACTTGTAAAACTCCAAAAATATTTTATGCATTGGTTCAATGATGAGAGAACCCGAGCATTATTGACATATCCAGTAATTACCGCCGCTTGTTTGACAAAAGACGGCGAACTTGTTGATAAAGATTTTGAAGATTTCATAACACAAGAATATTCCGAAGGAAATGCATTTTTCACATTTATGAGCGAAAATGCATATGCTCTTTCCTCTTGTTGCAGATTAAAAAACGATGTTAGCGACCAATTAAAGGAATTTAGTTATACACTTGGTGCAGGCGGAGTTCAAACAGGTTCGTTAAATGTTATCACCATCAATCTAAATCGTGCAGTGCAAAAAGGATTAGACATTAGGGAAATGGTGCAAAAAATTCATAAATACCAAATTGCTACCCGTAAATTGATGGAAAAATACCTCAAAGCAGGTTTGATGCCAGTTTATGATGCCGGTTATATTTCAATGGATAAACAATTTTTGACAATCGGTATAAATGGAATGGTTGAGGCGGCAGAAAGTCAAGGATTAGAAATAAGCCTAAACGAAAAGTATATGTCTTTTGTTGAAAATATCTTAAAAACCATCAGCGATGAAAACAGAAAAGCAAAAGAAGAAACTGGCTATAAATTTAATACAGAATTTGTGCCAGCAGAAAATTTAGGTGTAAAAAATGCTCGTTGGGACAAAGAAAGTGGATTAAAAGTTCCACGCGATTGTTATAACTCTTATCTCTATAAAGTAGAAGACGATGAAGTCAGCATTCTTGACAAGTTTGAAATGCACGGCAAAAGATTTATGAAATATCTCGATGGCGGTTCAGCTTACCATTGCAACCTTGCTGAATACCCAACAAAGGAAGGTTTCAAAAAATTGCTACACGTTGCCGCACAAGAAGGCTGTGAATATTTCTGCTTCAATATTTTGGTGACCTGTTGTAATGACTGCGGATATATTGATAAACACACGAGAAATGATTGTTCCAAATGTGGCTCAAAAAATGTTGATTATGCAACTCGCGTTATAGGTTATCTAACAAAAGTGTCTGCTTGGAGTAAAGAACGCCGCGCAGAACACGAGAGAAGAATGTATATGCAATACAATCCGCTCAAAGACAAAAAGAATGAAAAAAAAGACGAAAAAGACAGCGAAGATAAAAATGATAAATAAGAAGATAAATAAAAAATGAAAGATGACTATAATTAAACCAACATCGGCGGCAGCGGAGATAATAACAAATTTCATTGGTAATGATGAAAAGAAATTTGAGAAATTATCCGCTTTTGTTGATATGGTTTTACAGGAGAACGAAAAACATAATTTAATCGGCAGAAGCACAATTCCGCAAATTTGGACGCGACATATAATAGACAGCCTCCAACTTGTGCCATACCTGCAAGACAGCAACAACATTACAGATCTTGGGAGCGGTGCTGGCTTTCCCGCCATTGTTCTTGGTGTCGCTACCGACAAGCGTATTACAATGATTGAAAAATCACCCGTCAAAGCAGAGTTTTTAAAGAACACTTGCAAATCGCTTGGGCTTTCCTTTGATGTAGTAAATCAAGCAATCAATATACACAATAGCGGTGTAATTATTCCGGTAAACACAACAATAACATCTCGTGCATTTACAAGTCTTTACAATATCTTGTTGCTCGCAAACCATCTCCCGCAAGCCAATAAGATTTTACTATTAAAGGGAAATACTTTTTACAAAGAAATGAAAGAATGTGACAAAAAAAATGATCTTTTACTTAAATATTGGACTTCCTCAATAAAAAAAAGCATCACAAATCAAGGTGTAGTTATATGTATGAGCAAGCTAAAATAAACGGTTTATCAGCAAACAACGAGAAAAAAATAAAAAAAATATAAAAAAATTTGCATTGCTATTTCAAAAATGTATAATCTTGATGTTATTAGTTTATGATGGGTAAAGAAAAGGAGTTGATGAATGGTGTTATCAAGAACATTGATGTTGATGCCATTGCAAAAAACGTTGAGGCTGGTAAAGTTGATTATACAAGTTTATTCAGTGCTTTGGATCAATTGTTGACACAAAAAGAAATTGAACAACTTGTCAACAATGCAAAAGTCATCGCAGAATCCAAAAATGGAGGTAAAGTCACTCAGACCGATATTGCAGATGTTTTAAACGGTGTGGTTGATGTTGCTGAAATCCAAAAAAGAGTAGCAGATGGCAAAATTGATATTACAGCTTTGAAGAATGAATTGCCAAACTTGCTCGGAGAAGAAAAAAGTGAGGAGTTATTAAAAAAAACAGATAAATTGGTTAAAAAAATGACCAAAGATAACAAATAAAAACGGCTTTACACATGCCACGTAGATTTATTATTGCCCTTTTGCTACTTGCATGAGGGCAAATGTGTTTTTTGGGTTTTGTTATAATATTTCAAAACTCAAACCTGCTTCACAGTTAAAACAACTCCAAATCGTTGTTTCGTCAAAAAATCAAACAGTGTTTTTTTCAAATACCGCACCATTTGACGACACAACAACATCAACAACCAGTTTCTAAACCAAACTTCTTGACATCCTTTTGATAACAACTTTTATAATATGTTCTCACGGCAAAACCTGTCTTTAAGTTGATTTGCTGTCATTTGTGCTTCTGTTTGCATTGTTGCAATCTTTATACCTTTTAGCTCTTTCGTTTGTGTTTCTTCCAACTTTATACAATATATCAGTTCTTATCGCTTTCAAGTATTATGCCACACGTTCATCTACATGCCTGCTCCGCTCAACACATTTTCCAACACAACGGCATTATAACAACACAAACAGGTTTTGTTGACAGCATAAACCAAGGATATTGTTTTTAAACCGACAAACAAGAAAAAAAACAAAACAAAAACAACTGCTCCAATACATTTTGGCGTGTTATACACTTTCTGTATCAACTTCGGCAACAATTTTTTGTATTTCCTTATCAACCGCATCTTTAACAAGTCTGTCAAGATTAGCATCCAAGTATTCCACAAGTTTTGGGCGTATCAACTCTTCTACAAATTGCTCTATTGTTTTACCTCTTGTGCGATAACCAATATCGCGTGCTTGCCTTTTGTGTAAAATTTGGTTTTTAACATTCTCAATTAAATCTGTAATACTACCTTTTACACTTTCCTTTGTATGATTACTGACCGCTGTCTTACCATCGGTGCTTATAGACACATTATGCGTTGCTTCTTCTTTAACATCTTCTCTTGGTAAAACCGGAAAACTTACATTGTCCACGTTGTGAATATCATTTTTGTGCTGTTTTAACCCTTCTTGTAAAGACTGATGATTTTGCAGTGTGCTCGTATCATAACCGCTATTCGTGTTCAAACCTATCGTGTTGTCTGGTTTATTACTTTGTGTGACGTTTTTTACCTTATTGTTTCCTGCAACCTCCTTGGCTTTCTCACTGATGTCATTTTCTGTTATATTGTCTATAGCACCAACTTCTTCGTCATCTTCCTCGTCGTTGTTATCATCTTCGTCATTTTCTAAATAATCGCTTGCATCGTCGTTAACAAAAACATCGTTCAAATATTCCTCATCTGTCTCGCTGGCTTCTTTTTGGTTTTCAGTTGTTGTGTCGTCGTCGGTTAAATCGTCGTCATCATTCGTTTCATCGGTACCCAATAAATCACCAGACAAATCGTCCTCAACAGAGTTTGCTTCATTTTCTTTTGGTTTATTACTTTCACTCTTTTCTTCTAAGAAACCGAGTTCACGCAACCGATCAACAGACATATACGTCAAATCGTCTTCAGTATAATATTTTCCGTCTAAACCCAACATCTTTTCGCCTTGATCGTCATTTGCACCATCGTTAGTTCCGTTTTGACGATTTTCCTCGTCAATCAAGTCTTCTGCATTTGTGTCTGCTGTGTCTTCGTTGTCTTCAAGACCGGCGTCGTTCTGTTGATTTGCTTTGGTCGCGTCGTCATCTGCAAAAACGTCCGATAAAAAATCACTTTCTAAACTGCTTTCAAAGCTGTCTTGTTCATCTTCGTTGGCAACAATAGATTGCTCTACCACTTTGTTTATATCGTCAATTGCATCGTCCGTAGTATCGCTGTTGTCTGTTGTTGTTTCTAAGTCGTCCAAAAGATCATCGTCTGTACCTCCCGTCGTTGTGTTTGACGTTGTCTGCAATTCGTCGTTTTTCTTGTCATCTTCTGCTATTCTATCCTTTATTTTTTGTAAAACATCAACGTCTGTCTCTTTTTTCTTGCGGAAGAACATACAAAAACCCCTAAAACTAAACAACTCATTCTATAGCATTTCCAAAAAAACGCAAGCGTGGGCGAGGTAGGATTTGAACCTACGAACTCAAACGAGGGCAGATTTACAGTCTGCTGCCATTGACCACTCGGCCACTCGCCCGCACAGCACGTAAGCTTTTTGTTTTTTCATAAAAGTCAAGCAAGACAAAACAACCTCAAAACTCTAATCAAAACGTAGAAGACAAAAAAACACACACCCGCAATCCTTGCATATTATTTTTTTTCAATCACCTCCCGTTGGGAGTGTTTGATACCACAAAAAGCCGGCACAGAGATAGATTTAAACGCAAAAATTGACGAAGACTTACAGAAAGCCGAAGAAGCACAAAAAGATGTCCAAAAACAAAAACCCAAGTTGGCACAAGCTTTGGCAAGTAAGTGGTTGAAATACATCATAATCGGTGCAACGGCACTTGGAATTGGTTATAAAATGTTTTTTGCACCAACTGCGGACGAACCTAAAAAAAAAGTAAAAAAACAAAAAGCCAAATCAGTTAAAGCTAACCAAGAAGCAGAGCAAAAGAAGATTGCTTCGGAAAAAATAGCAAAATCCCAAGCTGGGCAAATAGTTCAAAAAAATAAAGTTTCTATCGGCGATCAAACAATTAGTAACTCCGAGGCTCTCCGTCAAATTCAAGTTCCGGAATTAAAACTTCCAGAAACTCCAAAAATTCCAACCATTGAAAAAATTACAATCATAGATGAGCAAAAAAATACCAAAAGTAAAACCACAGAAACGCAAAAACAAAACGACAAACAGGAATACGAATACGTTGAAGTTGAGGTTATTGAAAACGGCGAGAAGATTAAAAAAATTGTGCAAAAACCAATAAATAAAGAAGAAAATAAAACCAGCGACAAACCAACGGAACAAAAAACAGAACCAGTTGTTGATGAAGTGAAAAAAAAAAGAAAAATTAGGCAAAAAATTCGCGACAGAAAAGGTAAAGTTAAAACCATCACCACCGAAGTTGAAATGACAGACACAGAATATCAAGAATATAAAGAAAAACTAAAATCGCAGACTTTTGATAAAGTAAAAACAAACAGCGATACGAGTGAGGCAAACTTACCGGATTCCTCAGGATCTCCTCTTTCGCAACAAAACGAAAGAGACACACCAAACAACAACGGAACAATTGGAGACAAAAAGGGTAAATCAAAAAAAGAACGAGATATCAAAAACCTTGGCGAAAATGCTCTTGAAGAGATGTTTGTTTTAAATGGTAAAGGTCCAAACGACAAAACCAGCAAACAAACATCGTCGTCTGGTAAAAAGGATTTTATACTTTTTGATGGGGCAAGTTTGGCGGAAAAAGAAGTCTCAACTTCAAACGCAAGCAATGCGGTGTCAAAACTTTCCAACCTTGAAAACACCATTGCAACAGGTAAAATTATGGAAGCAGTGCTTGAAACGGCCATCAACTCCGAGGCCGCCGGAACTATCCGCGCAGTAATGTCGAAAGATGTTTATGGCGAAGCAGGAAGTAAAATTCTTATTCCACGAGGATCGCGATTATATGGTTCATACACAACAACCACAAGCACCGTTCAAACTCGTTTATTACTAACTTGGAACAAAGTAATTCGCCCTGATGGCGTAGTAATAACAATGAACGCCGACACTTACGATCAAAGTGGTAAAAAAGGAATAGAAGGCGATATTGACACACGATACGGCGAACTTTTTAAAAACTCGCTTTTGTATTCTTTTGTCACACTTGGCACAGCTATAGCGGTTGAAAAAATCGCAGGCATCAAAAACGCCACATCTATCAATACAGCAACAGGAACAACGGTTACAAACACATCGCCGGCAAACGCGGCGGCACAAAGCGTTATAGATACAGCACAAGACATTGCAGACAAAATGACAGACGGACTTACCGATGATTTAAATCCTGTTATCTCTATCCCACAAGGTATGCTATTGAAGGTTATAGCAAACTCGGATATTGTGGTTAGTTCTGCATATAAAAGAAGAACACAAGACATCAAACTTGGTTAAAAAACATCGCAAAAAAAAAACACAATCTCGGTTTTCACCATTAAAACCACTTTGTTGCCGTTGTGTTGTGATTGGTGTTTATCGTTTATTGGTTTTTGCTATCATCCGTACCTTCGCCCTCTTTTTGTGCGTTGGTGGTTTTTAAAACCTCTGGATTTTCCAAAGCGTTCATAATATATCTTAAAACCTCGTTTTTATCGGCAGTAATTTCCACAGGAGCAAACTTTTTTACATCATCTGGTGTCCAAGGTAAATTTGGTCTCTCAATATCATAACCCAACGACGCATTAACAAAATCAAGGTTTCGTCTAAAATCCAATGTGTTAAAAATCACCATTGGTGAGTTTGTAATTGTTGCCCCGAGTGCACTTGTAATTTGATCTATTGCTAGTTTTGCAATAGCAAAATGTTGTTCTACATAAATCTCTCTTTCTCTAATCATTGAATAAATCACGTTTCTTATTGAAAATTGATTATCACACTTGGCAACAAAAAAATCCTCCTCAAACTTATCAACCAATTTATCGCTGATTTTATAACGCATATTACTTTCCAGTTCTTCCATTGCTCTTTTTACAGACCCCTGATTGCTTTCAAATAGATAAAACATTATCCGCTCAAAGTTTGTTGGAACAGCAGAGTGAAGAGAGGAACACCCAATTTCTTGATTGTTGTTGTTTATGGCAACTTTGCTATCTTGTATTATATTAAAAAAGTCATTTTTTTCTGTTGCCAAAACAATCTTTCTTATTGGAATACCGATTTTTTTTGCAAAAAAAGCGGCCATTGCAAGCGATGCGTTTCCAGTTGGTAAAAACACAGAAAAAGGACTTGAATTACACTTGATGTAAGCTTTAAAAAAAGCTGGTAAATATGCAAACACAGAAACAAGGTTTAAGTCATTTATGAAAACCAAGTTCATAGTTTCGGCAAAGCTGTCGTTGTTGTAAACCTCGTATCTAATATCGTTTATAAAGCTATCTTCACAACTTACCATCGCATAACCAATGTTGTTGGCATTCTCGTTTGCCTTTGCGAGTGTTGCTTTCACAGAGTTGTTTTTGCCTTCTTTCACCAAAGTGAAGGCCCGCAAAAAGTCTTTGTTTCTTGTTGCCCAAGCAACGCTTGGTCCAGAAGAACCACCGGAACAATCAACAATGTTTCTTATTTTACCTTCCTTTTTTGCAAAATGGTTCACCAAACTTGCTGCAAAACAATATCCGTAATCCTTACAACACCCCGTTGGACCATAATTGAGGTTTGCAATTTCCAAACCTTCTTCAAGCGTTAGAGTAGAAAAATATTTGTCTCCGGTTTTTTGTTTATTATCTGTCCCGAAGCCTGTTGAAAAATCCTTAAAAGCTTCGTTTGTGAGATTTGTTAAATCACTTTTAGAAATACACCCATCGCAAAAACCATATACAATCTCCGCCAAGCTTTGTGGATAAGACATTGTTGCGATTCTCTCAATTTCTGGATAACCCATTGGAGTAAAAAAACTCGGCACAAAAAGCCCACCGTGTCCTTTAACTACAGGATTTAAAACAATATCTTGAAACTTGCATAAAACACCAGAATTTCTTGTTGAAACAAAAAACATAATAAAAACACCACAACCAAAAAAACTACATCGCAACATCAAAAGCTTTCATTAGGATACCGACTTTTAAACCGATATGATAATCAAGATGTTTGTAAGCACCAGAAAAACCATCAATTGTTTTAAATCTATTGGTCAATAACGGCCTTGAAACACCTTCGAAAGAAAAAGCAACACTCGCGGCAAAAGATTGACTAAGGTTTGCAATCATGCCAAGCTCCACCGCATAACCAACACCAAACGACAACTCCTTGTTTAACGAATATTTGCTTGCGTTTGTTGTTGAGACGTTGCGACTAACTACGCTGTAAGTTGTTGTTGCTGTTTCTTCTGTTTGTGTGGCTTCAATTTTTTCTCCAACATAACTTCCACCTTCTATAATCGCCATTCCAGCACCAATGCCAAAATAAACATCCCATTTTGTTTTCAACAAACTAAAAACATCACGAAAATCCACATTGAGTTTATACATTATTTTATAAACATCTGAATATGCTCCCAATTTTGAAATGTATTGCCCATTTAGCGGAGCGAAACTATATTCTGTTCCGTTGATTGTTGAACTATATCCATCTAATTGTAAAACATCTGTTGCCAACGAATACCAAGTAAAACCAATTTCATGTCTAAAACGACTTCCGTGTGTTGCTAAACCAATAGCAACATCTATGGAATAAGTGTATTTTGGTGATAAAGACTGGTTTATTTTATTCTCACCAATCGCATCAACGTAGGTATTTAATGTATTGTTGTTTGCCATTAAGGATGTTGATAAATTTGGACCCCACATTTTTAAAACAAAACCAGCTTGCATGTGGAAATAAACGTCTGCTGTTTTCTGTTTTTTAAACGCTCCGTATAAAATGTTTTTTTTATAGTTCTCGGTAAAAAACGCATCTGCAACCTTAAAAGGGTTTGTTAAAAATGTTAAAAAAAAAACACAAACAATTAAAGCTCGCATATTGAAATTTTATGAAAAAAATCAAAAAACTCAATAAAACCAAAAAAAAGAACACAAGCGATAATTTAATAGACCCGCAACAACAGAAAGAACATAAATCCGTGCCCGCGGGTCATAAAATTATCGCCCCACCCACCCAACCCTCCGCTCGCTCCGCTCGCGTCCCTCAAAAAATCCTGTTGAAAAATATAAAC
>AUXO018072312.1_pt1 | contig 29960 bp, 25 predicted proteins | sample 768731 | NCBI WGS metagenome assembly AUXO01 (sample SAMN02715735, study PRJNA202380) | gut metagenome | biome: sheep rumen | host: Ovis aries | place: New Zealand: Palmerston North
TAGACTAAATTAGAGAATCTAAAATAGTCTATGGAGTAAACTGGACTAAATAAGACGCGGGAGGAATACGGAAATGAAAACAACGTAATCGTCAAATAGAATCTGCGTTCCATAGGATATAAAGTTTACCCTCGCCATCGGCGAGGACAATTTTGTATCCTATGTGTGACGCGGTTTATTTGACGATTACTTTCCATTATGTTTTCTCCTAAAAAGCAAAGCATAGGCAATGTAATTACATCGTCTATGCTCTACCATAATTAATACTCACAAAGTTTACATTTGATGTGATCACAACCGCCAGCAGCTTTTTTATGGTTTTTGGCGAAGCTTTCTTTTGTGGTTTTTGCTTTAACTATAACCTTCATATTGTTCACCTCCTGTTCTCATAATAATGAATAGACGTGTTAAAGCACACTGTCCTCTAAATATGAAATGAGAGCTTCTTCAGTAAACGCACAAGCATATCGGTTTAAATGAAATCTATGAAATTTACAGCCTCCAAAGCAAATCGGTAGAAATGTGCATTGCGAACATTTAGGATCTGAAAATGTATGATCTCCCATGTAACGAAGCATACTTTCATAATTAATTATATCTTTATCAATAAGTGAGAAACAGTAGTCTTCACGGCCAACTTCATTCCAACATTTATAAACGTGTCCTTTTTCATCAATAACACAAGACTGATCAAGTTCAGCGGCACAAAAATAACAACGATCATCAGGTACACTACTCACGTCATTGCTAATCGGTAGTTCAGTTGACTTGAATTTAAATAATCCATTCCTACGAGTAATTGCAATAAAATCATCATAGCCCGAATCACTCATATAATGACTAGAGCGTTCTGATTTGCGTTCGTTAATTTTTTCTGTAACTGCTGGGTACATAATAATACGTGGATTGGAAAGACCGTTTAATTTCTCATTTAATTCTCTATAATCTTTACTATTGTAGTTATCAACATTCATACGTATATATACATCAATATTTCTATTAGAAAACAATTTGAGATTCTCGAATATCTTTCTAAATGTTTCTCCGCCACCCATTAGATATCTACGCTGATTATGATTCTGTTCCATTCCATCCAATGTAATTTGTACAGAAATGTTATAATGCTCCAAAAAATCAACCACTTGCTCATTAATTAGATAACCGTTAGTTATCATTCCCATTTTGCAATTAACATTATACTGACTAGCCAACTGAGCAATTTCATGGCACATGTTACGAATTATGTCGAAACACAATAATGGTTCTCCGCCATACCATGTAATATCAAGCGTTTTAACACCATTCTGGAATTTATTGTTCACAAATTTAATCACCTGCTCTTGAACTTTGCTGCTCATAACTCCCTTACGCTTATTTTCGAAGCAATATGGACAATCAAAATTACAACTGAGTGTGGGAGCAATCGTTAGGCAGAAATAATCTGTTGTAAATCGCACTTTATTATTGTAATATTTCAGATAATCTAGTTCATCAAAGGAGGAATCCACTATCACTCCGTTTTCTTCGAGTTGTTTTATTTCTGAGTTAGTAAAGTGATCCTCTAGGAGATTGTCTTTTAAGCATGCCACATGTTCAGGGGACAATGATATTACAGCCTTTGAAAACGTATTAAAAACAATCGATTCATTTTCGGAACGTTGGTAATAAAAATTAAAGCATGAACTTTTAAACATAATTTGCCTTCTTTCAAAATTAATTCATTTAGATTAATGAAAGGATATTATTTGTATTAGGACAAATGGTGAATTATTTCCTTAATGGAAACTATTATTAGAATATAGCGAAAAAGATAAATAATAGTGGAGCTTGTATAGTACACGTATTCAAGCTTCTAAACATATCACTTCATTGGTTTATGGAATAGAATTGACATAACTTTTAAAGGAATGTCAGCAATCATTGTGGTACTAAACGTCCGACTAAATCTCATGGAGCAGTGATAGTAATCTCATACTTTGACATATCACTACGTTGCTGAACTATAATTGTATATTGTTCTCCTGAGGTAAGCTCAACATTTGTATGACCATTTGAATAATAGGTATAAGCTAATTCACCATTATTTGAAGCATACATCCTAAAGATATAATTACTCTGTACATTAGAAGAATTAAAATCGAATCTGTACATTCCCGTGCTTGGTGCTATAAAAGTATAAATGTCTTCTTGATCTTTATACGTAAGATCGCCTGAAAAAGACAATCCATTAATGGCTCTTTTGTCATTTGGAACGCCAATCTTTATCGTGTAATTGGAGGTATTAGTCCGCTGCTTTACTTTTATCGAATATGATTCTCCAGCATTTAAATCAACAGTTGTTCCTCCGTTCGTATAATAAGTGTAAGCCAGCTCACTATTATCAGCCGCAGCAATACTAAATGTATAATTGCTTTGAACATTATCAGTACCAAAATCAAATCTATATCGACCGGTTTTTGGGGCAATATAAGTATAGTTATCTTCTTGATCTTTATATGTTATTTTTCCAGAAAAAGATGTTCCATCTATTTTGTTTATTTCGTTAGGTATACCGATGTTAATGGTATAGTTTGCATTTCCAGAACGTTGCATTACTTTAATACTATAAGATTCGCCTGCGGCCAAATCAACAGTTGTTCCACCGTTCGAATAATAAGTATATGCCAACTCACTATTGTTTGCCGCAACAATACTAAATGTATAATTGCTTTGAACATTATCAGTATCGAAATCAAATCTATATCGTCCGGTTTTGGGTGCAATGTATGTGTAGTTATCTTCCTGACCTTTATATGTTATACTTCCTGAAAATGTAGTTCCATCTATTGCTCTTGTATTACTCGGAATTCCAATTTGTATTGTGTATGTTGCGGTTCCAGAATACTGGCGAATAAATATTGTATAGGTCGAATCCGCATTTAATTCTACATTTTTACCGCCGCTAGAATAATAAAAAGAAGCTAATTCAGACCCATCCGGTGCATAAACCGAGCATAGATAATTGCTTTGAACGTCACTACTTTCCAAATCAAATCTATATACTCCAGAAATTTTGGGAGTATATTTATACTCGTCTACTTGCTTTTCTTTAACTATCTTTCCAGAAAATGAGTTAGTATCAATGACTGTATAGCTTGGCGTGGTGCTTGTGACTACACTTGTAGTTGTAGAATGTCTAGAAGTTGTTGTTTGTAATATAGTGGTTTGACGTGTTGTATTATTATATTGATTTGAAACTGGATCTGTGGATGGGAGCAGAATACTACTGTTTTGTTTAACATCAGATGTGTCAATATTATTTGAATCATCTACTGACGAACAACTTTTAACGGCCAACAGTAATGCTATTATAATAATCAGAAGAACAATTAAAAATATGATTATGGAACACCCCATATTTCGTCTTCTACCATGTGAATATGCAACATCTCGGTAAGGGTTACTTTTTTGGGAGGGTGAAACTACACTTGACTTGAAATCATTGTTTCGATTGTCACTAACAATGCTTTTGGTCTCTTTCTTAAGGTCATTATATTCTGTTGATGTAATACGATTACTATGAAATACTGCGTCCATTCCATTGGGAAATTCCATAACCTCTGTTCCCCCACAGTATACACAAGTCCCACTCCAATTATTCTCTAAATAGATGCCTGAAAGTTTACAGTGTTTACAGACGACAATTCTATCGCCAGCTTTTAACGTTTCTTTTGTCACACAGTCTTTTATTCCGCTTTGAAGTGACAATCCATCTTTTAATAGAGATAACAAATAATTATGACTCATTACTTTATACTCCTATGTTAAATTTAACGATTCCAGTTTATCTAATGCAATAATTATACTATTATGCCTATAATAATGTGACTAAACCAAATAGCAATATCATCAATTCAGATTACTGAACTTTACACTTGTAACTCTTCTTATTCATATCAATGATACTACATAAATATAAAGAAGGTCATTGTTAACTATGTAACCGCATTTCCGATAAAATGAAGTTGATATTTTCTCCAAATTCACCGTCATTATTATCAACCACAATTTTTAACCATTCACATCCATCGATATTTATATCGACATCAAATGGATTGTAATCTTTACCTATATCGCCAGTATTAAAAATCTCGGCATCATCGCTGTAAATGATTAAAGACGCAACCTTATTTTCCCAACTGGTTGAGTTTACAGCAATTTTTCCTGTTAGAGATTTATATTTATTTCCCAAATAATAAGTTGCATATGATGTTCCGTTTTCTAAAACCCCGACAGCACCTATTGTAATAACATGGTTATCATATGCATTTCCATGCGAGTCTTTAGCAGAATTTGTATCATTATAATAATCATCAAACTCGGAAGCGACCAAATTTTTCAAATAACTGTCACTTGTAGCAGTATTTGTTTCTTTTTTGTAAGTTGATGTAACGTTAACTTCGTTCTTGTGTATTATGAAATCGGATAATATAAAATTGATGTTTTCTCCGCCGGAACTTGCAAAATTAGTAACTTTTAGCATTAGCCACTGACAATTTTCTATATTTACCAACAAATCAATCGGTACAAACTTTTTACTTACTTCGCCGGTATTGTATATTTCATTATCATCGGCATAAACTGAAAATGATGCCGTATATTCATTCCAACTTGAATTATTAACTGCAAGCTTTCCTGTTAATGATTTATAATTTCCACCTAAATAAAATACTGCATATGATGTACCATTTCCTAGAACGCCTGTAGAGCCTAAAGATATTACGTTTCCTGTGTATTTATTACCTACCGAATCCATTACAGATGTTTCATCTGAATAGTATCCATCAGATTCTGCGGCAACCATTTCTTTAAGGGAAATATCATCTGCAAGATTGACTAAATCTTCTGTTTGCACTTCAACAACTTCATTTTCGTGAACTCTGAATTCTGATAATATGAAATTGATATTTTCGCCTCCATAATTTGCATTTTCCGCATAATTAGTCACTTTTATCTTGAGCCATTGACAGTTCTCAATATTAACAGATAGATTAGTTGGTGCAAATATTTTACTTACTTCTCCAGTGTTATATATTTCATTTTCATCAGCATAAATTGCAAACGATGCCGTATGCTCGTCCCAACTCGAATTATTAACAGCAAGTTTTCCAGTTAATGTTTTATACTTCCCACCTAAATGAAAAGCTGCATACGATGTGCCATCACCTAAAACTCCTGTAGTACCTAAAGTGACAAAATTTTTACTATACTTATTGCCAACTGAATCCATCGCAGATGTCTCATTCGTGTAATATCCATCTGATTCAGATGCCATCAAATCACCTAAATCGACATATTGTGGCTTTTTATCAAGGGTTGATGCTTGTGTATTTGCTGATACGGTTTCTGGCTCTTCATTAGCTGAAGATAGGACATTATTATTTTGAATTCCTGAGATGTTGTTCGAGTTCTCTTCATGATGATTAAATATGCTAAACGAAAGTATAATAATTAATAGAATGATTATTAATGATATAATTCCGATGATGTATTTACTCCTATTAAATGAGTTCACAGTCGAATTGTAGTGATTTTTCTCTACATTCTTATTCATGGTTGAATTGCTACTTGGAGCAGTTGAAGCCTTGTTTTGGTCGACAAAGTTTGGGGTGACATTCTTATTGTGGCTTTTGACAGCTTTTTCATTACTCAGTGTAGTGGTCTTTTCATAACCTGTTGAATAATCAAACTTTAAAGCGTTAATTACTGCTTCATCAATAAGATCATCAATAGACTTCGTCTTATGTTTAGAATCTTTATCATCGATAGACGTAACTAAATGATTGTTTATTAATGAATCTATACCACTTGGAAACTGCATTGTATCAGTTTCACCACAGTAAGCACAACTTCCACTCCAGTTCTTCTCTAAATAAATACCAGCAAGCTTACATTGTTTACAAACTATAATTCGATCTCCAGCTTTGAGTGGCTCTTTGGTTATGCAATCCTTAATCCCACTTTGAAGAGTCATCCCATCCTTGACTGCAGATAGTGAATAAACATTATACATATAATTCCCACCTTCTTAGTGTGTTTATATCAACTATGAAAAGCATAATAAGAATACTCTATAAACGATTTATTTGTTGAAAAAACGGTTTATTTCATATTATTACCAATATTAAAGTGAGAGCATAGACCATAATCTTTAAGAGTGGATGCTATCAATCATTCATAGCTAAATAATTTAGAATCAATCGTCAAAATCGGTCGAAAGCCATAATCCGCAATCGAATCATATACCTTTAAAAGTTTACCTTCTTGGTAAATCAAGTTTCCAATTACCCAAAACGAATCAGTTTTTGCCATTTTTAATGATATTGCTTTCTCAACGTCATTTTTTGATGGTATCTGTAAATCAGAAATATGATATTTTACAATCTCCTTATTAGAAAAAATTCTATCTAAGCACGAGTATCTATCATACCTGTCATATTGACCATAATTATCTATTACATCGGCTATTTCTTCGCAAAAAAGCCTAACTTCACCAACTGAGTTAATGTCAAGAACTAACCATAAGAACTGTCCAATTTTGATTTTTTTACCTGAAATAATATCTATTTGCTTTTTTTGCAAAGGAGATAATTTTCTAATATATGTATTATTATTGTTAGAATTATCATTTAAAATAAATGAGGATAGCTTTCCGACCTCGGTTTTCACCTCTTCAATTTCTAATTGTAGCTTTTTAATTTCCCCAAACATTGCAACAAAATACTTAGAGACAGCATCATTCTGAGAATTTGCATGATGTTTATGGAACACCTCATCCATACCATTTGGAAATTGCATTGTCTCAGTACCGCCACAGTAAGCACAAGTACCATTCCAGTTTTTTTCCAAATAGATACCTGAAAGCTTACATTGTTTACATACTATAATTAAATCTCCAGCTTCTAAAGTTGTTTTTGTTATACAATCCTTGATTCCGCTTTGAAGTGTAACTTGATCGTTGACAATTGTTAATAAATAAGGTCTATTCATAATTATCCCCCTGTGCTTTATATTATTTCAAATGAACTATACCACAAATATAACAGAAACTTATTGTAACAAATTACTCCTACGTTTTTTATATTTGTCATGTAAACTTGGGCTAACTGGATCTAAGAGCTCAACTACTCCATTCACATATGAATCCAAATGATGTAATTGGAACTTCTCCTTCGTAGCCATCTGCCGTATTTCCGGTATCATTCCATTCCCCTTTATTTGCTAGCCAATAATCGTATATCATAGTTCTATTAGTATACCGGATATAGTCCTCATCCCCCCCAATAATTATCTGGTCGACAATATGTTTCTTAGTCATTTCCAATATATGAATCCCAATTGGTGAACGAAAAATCAGATCCACCAGTCCATATATTTATTACATTTGTATTGCCACTAAGCTCCTCTACAAATGTTTGTTCATCTTCGCTGTTAATACGAGATGCCCACCTATTCCAATGCAGTAATCTTCAGCTTCCGTCCATGGCAACGATATATTAAACAATTTGTAATAATGACCTGCATAATAAACTGCATCTGAAACAATTGGTTGTGATACATCTCTTGTATTGTTTACGCTTTCAAATTGTGAAGAATCTGAAGTTTCCAATGTCGATGTTTCTACAGTCATAAGTGAAGAAACAGATTGATGTATCGACTCCTCGCTATTTACGTTCTAATTAAGATCTGAAGGTTCAGAGTTCTGTGATATTGGAGATATATCTTTATTGCAACTATACGAATCAAAAGAACAAGTACTAACATGATTACTATAGCTATTAATCCGATAATAATACGATGTTTTATCTTAAGTTCTCTATCATCCTGATGTTCTTTTGTCGATGGTTGAGCTTTTTGATGTGATAATGATTGAACAGATTTACTCTTATAATTAATAGTGGGTTGGGGAGGTTTTACGTCCAAGTTTCTTGCAGAGTCCTCAAAAAAACAGCATCCATTCCATTTGGAAAAGTCATAGTTTCTGTCGATTTACAGAACGAACATGCCCCTGACCAGATAGACACCGGATAATTTACAATTCCTACAGACCACAACTTTGTCTCCCGGCTTTAAACTTGTTTTCGTTAAACAGTCCTTTATGCCTAATGCTATGGTATGATTATCTTTTTCAGAATACAATATATACTCTTGTGTCATAAAACAATTCCTCTCTAACTTATACCAAGTATATTTTTATATTATAAATAAAAGGAATAATATGCTTATTCTACAATTCGATTCCATACAATGTCTTAAGCACAGAGTTTGGACTAAATGAAAATGATCCACGTAATAAAATATACATAGTTAGCTATCACAGCAATAATCAGTGTGTTTCGTATTCCTCAAACTGGAACTTAAATGGAGGATAACGAAATAGTTTTATAAAAGCTTCTCCTACGTTCAAATCTAAAATCTGCCAATCTTCAACAACATGTCCATTTCGCTGAGCCGGGATGACATGCCCGGTAGAATGAATTGATATGTCTTCATATGTCTCACCAAATCGTTCACAAATGAACTTTCTAGAATCAGTGTCTAATGTTTGAAAACAGAATGTATTCATAAATCCTGAAGCAATTACCTTGCCGCGATCCTCATTATAATTCTGATAGAGTTGATTTATGCTTTGAAGACCGGCGATAATTTTTACACCTAGGCTACGGCCAAAATTCAATGCATCGTCAATATGGGAAAGATCTGGAAGTAGCTTAAATTCATCAATAATTACATATGTATTTCCACGACTTTGATTTAATCCAGCTTGATTACCAAGAGCCTCCTTTAGTGCTTGATCAAACATTAATCGATACATAGGTCCTAAAACCTCACCTGCACGCATATCGTATTCAACAAATACTACTTTCCGCCCTTTTGATCGAACGAGATTTCTCATCGAGAAGCTTCCATTAGGCATTGAATTAGCAAACACACCTACAAACAGATCATTTAGCATAGAAGTGATATAAGCTAATACACCAAGTGTCTGAGGAGAAGTTTTTTCTCCTGGTGCATTTATATAAAACTGGGCAGATGCAAAATCCGGATTATCATGTGTAACCATTTTGTAAATTTTTTCCTGCAACGACATCCCTTCGTTTTTATTGAAAAAATCAAGAAATGTTGAAGTGGTTAATTCAGATTCTGTGTGGTCTCGAACGGCTCTTCTCATCAAGTGTATCAAAACCTTTCCAACCAAATCAGAAGCTGCATTTGAGAAGAACGGTTGAGTGCTAGATTCTCGTCCCTTGAACAGTTCACGAGCGATTTCCTTTGCATTTATTTCACTAACAGATGAAAATTTCCCCGTATCATCACGCAGATCGTCAAATAAATTCCATCCTTTTGAAATGTTGCTGAATTCAGGACTATTGGCGATTACTATGTGATTCTGATTGTTTATTTTGTGGAATGTTTTATAAAAATCGCCTTTTGTATCAAAAATAATCATGATATCGTTGTCATTTAATGATGGTATTAACGAATCAAGCATTAAATTGACCGTATTTGTTTTACCACAGCCAATTCCACCAAGTAGGAGAAGATGCTCTGAAAACAGCTTTTCAGTCATTGCAAAGTGCGATCTCGTTATTGAATCACAAAAAACAACTTTCGCATCAGTGAGTGTTTTCACAGGAGGATTTGTTTTACGAATATCTACTCCATAAACAACTGTACGTTCTAATCCAAAGTTAGGTTCCTCGATATTTTGCAAAGAATTATGCTCTTTATGAATATGAAATTCTCCAATTCCACCGTGTTCATTGAAACTATATTCTGACATATTCAAAAAACCTCCTGATTATTCAATGCCTCCATCATCCAAAACAATGCTTTCCAAACTTAAATCGGATGTACTATTGTTTTCAAACGTGTTAGAATTACCACTATTATCTTCGATACATGTATAAGGGCTATTATTATTTGACTCAGAAGACACTAAATCATAGTTAAACAACTCGCTACTACTATCCTTAATCACTTCGGAAAAAACAATCTCTTTTTCAATTGAATCTATATTATTTGGATTCTTATCGTTGCTGACAAACATAAACGCACGCTGATAACTACCTATCATTTCTTGCGAAACGCTATCCTCAATATCCTTTGAAACAGGAATGTAAGTATCATAATAGTGGTTTTTAAGGGACTGATTGATTTCTTTTTCTACATTTGAATTGTTAAATAAATTGTTTGCTTTGTTCTCTATCGCTTGGTAACCTTGTGATTCAAGGATGTGTATATAATCTGAAATTGAGCAATCTGGACCATATTCCTGTTCTATATTTTTAGCAATTTGTATCGCTTCTGACTGAGACCAGCGGTGCGCATCTCGTTCGGTTGCCTGAAAATGGTATAATAGGTAAGATTTGGTTGAAACAGAACCATCCACAGTTCGCGAATCTCCATCTAAATAATGTAATCCCATAGCAGTTGTAATTGTCCCATTTTTATCTGTAAACTCAACAGGTGATACAGAAAAACCGTTAGCTCGATACTCATAAACTAATTCAGGATCTCCGTTGATTTCCCCACGTACTAGCTGACTCTGCCATTCGTGAATATCTTCGTGTAGCACAGTTTCAAGTGCATCCCAATTCACAGCAGGAATTTCACGCGTAATAATCTTTCCTTTATACTCTATATTTTCAGCACCAACTGCATAATGTGAACGATTTAGAGAGATTACACCATTTCGATGTGTACCTAAAGTACCATCTGGTAAATCCTCGAAATTAACGATACAGCAACCGACTTCACCTCTCTTTTCGGCAGAGCGTACAACGGTTTCTTGTAAAAGTTGCTGCTTATCTCCCTCATTCATTTCTTTCCATTCTTCAATTCGATACATTTTGTATAATTCATTATCAGAAAGTCCCTGAAACTTTGTTGTAATACCAATCATCGTTTCCCTCTCCAAATCGAACTTGTTCCTGCAAGTGTATCATGCGCATAAAGATTCAACATCTCAAGACAGGCAAAGTAAGACCTGTTTGTTATCTTATGAATTAAGCCTACACAGTATTCACCTATCCAAATATCGGTCATCGACTGCCCATTAAGCCATTCAATCACATTTGGAATCAATCGTTCGTCCATTTGTAATGAAAAATCTTTAGCCATTGAATATGCCATATCTGGCTTTAAATAGGGTTCATCTCTTAAAATAGCGGATGCTATTGATTGAATATCAGGTTTTTCCATTATAGTCCTCCTCAACTGCAGATTATTAGTCACTTATACACACAATTATTATATCACACTCCACAATTTATGTCAATATTTTCTATAAAATGTTCTTCGTAATTTCCCGATTAGTTAGTACATAGCAGAAATCATTAAAGGCAATTTGCCGTCCTGAATCGTTATAAGTATTTCAAGATTTGAAAGAGTGAACTTGATATAGTGACTTAAAATTACTTTGTTCTGATTCAACTATCAATATATGTTATCGAATTAAACAATTATTTATAAATTAATGATTTTTTACCATAAATCACGCTAATAGCATTGACTTTTTTGGCTGATTGTGATATAATAAATAATGAATTGTTAAGTAAATATTGTTATTAATCATAATCATTTTAGAAGGGAGTTGCCATAATGAGTAAAATAAATCGTGCTCCTCTTGATTCGATAACCAAGGAACAGATAGATAGGAATGCTAATTTATTTCAGCGCAATGAAAATGACGATATTGTTAGTCCAAATGGAACTGGAAAAATTATTACTTCAGATGTTCCAACTCACTATGGGCATGTAAGTGGATTTGAAAATCGCATAGAAATTCAATTTTCTGAGCAAGCTGGACTGACACAAAAGGAACACAATGAAATGTTTACCAATCCTGGGCAATTTCAAAAAGAACCAGCTGCTGAAAATATAAAGCATACTTTTGAAAATCACGATTTAAACGATGCTATGCAGAATGTCGCTGCATATGCTTATTGCGAAGATTCTTCCATTGCTGAACGAACTTTTATCAATCCGCCTGAACATGGTAATACAACTGGCACCATCTCAATAGTTAACGCACAAACTGGTATAGAAACAACTCTTGCAACTTATGAGAATAATAGTTTGGAGAACGATTTAAAACATGAGGAGATTATTTCAAACAGTATTGTTACGAATAATGAAACATTCGAGGAAGAGGTCATCTCAGATGCCACTATCCACACTTTTCCAGCTATCGATGAATCAACTCAAAGCGAATTAAATAGTGAAAGTATAATTGACAATAACGAGGTAGAATACGATAACGATTTGGATGATGGTGGAATTGAATAAAATTTAACAAGGAGTTTCTCATATATGTGTTTTTACTCAGTTCATAATGTCAAACATAATGCGGATTCTGAAGATGCACGCAAACGGCAAGTAATATACCATAAATACACATCACTTAACTCATCAGACTTTTGGCACGATGCTACAATCAATAATTTTTTGATTACAGGTGGCTCTTTGAGCATGCGAGAAGACCAGCTTCTTCATGCTATAATAGATGTTAGTAAACGATTCGCTCACCCGGTCATTGTATTAAACGGTGATTCTCATCTTGAAGATATTCTTGTGAAACGCACAATGCATGGGGAAATCAACAAGCTCATTCCGAGCAGTTGTAACAAATGCAACTATGATTTATTTAATCATCTAAAACGTGATTATGTGAAGACAATTATACAAAAAGTTGTTCAAAACTATGGATATCAACAATACTATAGCGGTATATCTGCTTATACTGATGCTTTTTTAAGGATCATAGAAATAGAGAATCCAATCACATTAGATTCGATTATGCAACTTATGCAGAAAACAGATATACAAATTAGGCAATATGCTAAATCTAATTCATTAGCTGGGATGACAGCTGACAGCATTTCAGCAAATCCAGATTATGGTCAGGCGTTTCGAGAAGTAATAAAACTGATTGCCAGTGCTTTTTCAAATATTAAGTGTAATCGAGCCACTGGACTGAATACTGCCAGATTTTCTGAGCCTAGGTATTGTACTGAACACTCTGTAATATGTATCAGCACGAATAGCCCCAATGAGTCTGTAATGACTACCGTTTTAGCAGGTGAACTAGAAATATTCTTGTCAAAAGGTGTCCCATTTAGTTTGATTATGCACGAATGTACACCAAGTCCTGAATTACTGAGAACAGTTATGACGATTCGGGATAAAGGCAACTGCACTGTCGGTATATGTACGGAAAATGCTATTGCTTATGCCACCTCGCTAAATGGTAACGATACTCTACTAAAGAATTTTCCAAGTGTTATGGTAATTAATAATGGCCACGCTGATCAAAAATCCTTGTCAGCAATACTTGCTCTTTTTGGTGAGTATGAGAGCACAGTTGCACAAATAGCAGCAGGTGGTCCTCCTGGTCTCTTTGGAAAGTATGCTCCTGGTGCAGTACACATAGCTCCACATATTGAACTCAAACAACGCGTTATGCCAGAGAATATTTATGGATATCAAATTGCAACGATGGGAGACCGCGGTAGAGAGGTTCACATTTACCGAGGATATAGATAAAATGACGATATCCTTTGTCTTTCAAGATGGATAATACACAGATTATGCATATGAATTATTTGAAAGGAGCCTAATATGTCTCAGAAAGAAATGGAAGAATTATTCAAGACATATGGAAACAACAAATCTACACCATCTGCAACACATTCATCAACGTCGGGTTCAGGCAATATGTATGAAGCTCAAGCTATTCCACTATCCCCACTACCACCTCCAACGCCAGAACCGATGCCAACACCAATTATTCAACTTCAATCAAACGCAAAAGCAACTTTAAATCAGGAGCATGGAAGTGGTTCGTTTTTTGGCAACAAAAATGGAGCAACAGAAAGTGAGACACATTCACATCCAAAAGTAATTATAAGCAACATTCGGTATACAAGCCTAAATAATGAGACTTTTGATTCACCAAAATCACCATCTCCCCCCAAAAAAATGCTCGAGTCTACTGCTTCATTTCAACATCAAAGTCAAAATGAAGCAGATCTAATAGACGATATTGATAAATGGACTATTCATAGTAATATGCGAGATGATTCTCAAAATGATAATAACGAAGACTTTTCTCGAGTTAGGCACTTCAATTCTTCATTAAATCACTTCTCTGAACTATTAAGAAAGCTTCCTTGGCTTGATATTATATGTATCAGCGTTACAATAATAGGATTATTATATGTTATATTAAACTTCGACAGAGTAACCGATGCTCTTTTTGCAGTGCTTCTTCCGATACTAACACATCTTTCAGTGATTTTAACGTTACTTGGCGTGGGATATGTTATTTATCGTATGATTCGACGTAGATTTCGATGAAAGAGGTGGATTTTTATGAATAATGGAAGAGAAATAATTGCAAGATTAAGACGCTATTTATGGGGGTGGGGTATTGGATTTATTCTTTTATGCATTATTTCAATTATTAAAAATTGGGATGTTCTTATAGCAGCATTCTCAGTTCTGATTACAAATGTCATAATAAGTATTGCAGTAATTGCCATATTCGTGTATATTGTTAGGTCATTTCTTAGATAGCTATAATATTAAACTATACATTTGTGCAGACTATTGTTTGCAATTCATGATAAGGAGATATAAATGGCAACTTTACATTCTTTGTTTTATCAACAAAAGTTTAATAATACAATTAGTCCAGCGATGTCTACGGAAAATATTGCAGATATTCTGCTACAATTAACTGGTGCTGCATCTCGCGAAAAGAGCCTTTCACCTGAAAATGTAGATATATCCAATGACCATGAGATTATAGTTTTGGAGAAAAAGGCATCTCTTTACTATATTGCACCAGAAATTCTTTTATACAATCATAAGACGAACAAGGATACCGCCCTTTATTCAATTGGAATGCTATTGTACTTCATGCTCTTTGGAAAAAACTATTATGAGGTCAATAATGAACTGCTAGTCATGCTTCCAGAGATGATGCAGCAGCGAAATTGTTTGATTCAACAAATCGGCAACAGTGAAGAATACGCAAAATATGAAACTATTATCGCAGAATTAACTTCTTGGGAAAGTGAATTACGAGCCAAAGCTATTCCTCATATTCTTGCTCTTGCGATGGACTATCCTAGTAAAGCGAAGGTAAAGTACCATGCAGAAGGGAATATTGTATTCACTGAAGTTTTGAATATAAGCGGTCAGCAGACGGTAATCGACACATCCAAAATTGTAATTGCAGAAGATGGAAAAAAATATCAACCACGCGAAACAACAATTATCTATCATCGTCCAGGTTGTCATGAAGTAATAATAGAGGTGACAAATATCGATGTACAAGCTACTGATAATATAATTACACAATCAATTGAAACTTCAAATGATTCATCAGTAAAATCTGGAAGAATCATTTTTCATGATCGGAATACAAAACTTCCAATTACCATTTGCAGATATAACCAAAATGAAATAACTCAAAAAGAACTAAGACTTGTAGGTGGGAACTCTCGTATCTTTGTTTTTGAAGCAGTGGACGAAAAAAGCGGCGACAGGAATGAGATAGCAAACATTATGATACCAGAAACTCCTAGTGATTCTTGGATTTTTTTGTTAGTTAAATGCAATATGTTAGAAATCGAGATTACAGTTCGTAATGAAACAGAAAAAGGCAAACTTGGGGTTCTTCTTACTGAATCACCAGTGAAGGTGAAAATATGAAATTGCGTTACAGTCAATGTGTTGATTCAACTACTATACTTGGCCCTGGTAATCGTGCTGTGATTTGGGTGTATGGCTGTTGCTTTGATTGCCCGGGATGTATTGCAAAGAATTATCGTCATGGTAAAAGCATTACATCAGATACTAGCAAATTAGTACAATGGTATTTGCAAACCGGCTCGGAAGGACTTACAATAAGTGGAGGCGAACCTTTTTTGCAAGCATCTGCACTTTCAGAATTGATTAAGGCTATACGTTTGAAAACAGAGCTGGATGTCATTGTCTATTCTGGCTTTTATTATGATGAGTTAATTCAAAAGAATGATTCAGAAGTTAACCAACTACTATCTGAGATAGATTTGTTGATTGATGGGCCATATATTGAAGCCGAAAACAACAATGAACCATACCGTGGCTCAGGTAATCAACATTTAATTCTGCTTACAGATCGGCTCAAAACAAAAGTGAATGATTATTATGAAAAAGAAATTGGTCGAAAAATCCAAATCTATGGAACACGAGACGAAACGGTAATGATTGGAGTTCCGAGCCGTGAACAAGTAGAACTCTGGAACATATTAAGGAAATATGGAAATGGAGAATGACTCACCAACAACTTGATATAGAGGTTTACAGTTGTAATTTCGAGAAAGGAATAGTATGATTTAGTTTTCTACTAATTCATTTGGTGAAAGATATGAATACAACAAATACTTCATACAAATTTCAGCGTGGAGGATTATTGCAACTTACAACTAAGTCCCCTTCTGAACTTCATGTATCAACAGTATCAAAAATGAATACATATAAAATAATTCTACCTCTATCAGAACAACAGGCAAGAATGCCAGGTAGCTGGCTAATAGAATTTTGCCATGATTCAATATACTTTCGTGAATTACGGTTTGAAAACGAGAGTATTAGAATTTGGGCTGAAAAAGCATTCGATGGGCAACTATCTATGGATTCCGAAAACATAGTGTTGAAGGCTGTTAAAGAAATTAAAATAGGAGAGAGTAATATTGAAATTAGCCAAGCGAACGGTATCTCAGAATGCGATACATTAATCGATAAAGAAGAGGCTGGTGGCAGTCTTGATACAGTTTCATTGCAAAACGAACTAATTGAATCTAAACAAAGAATTAAAATACTGGAGGAAGCATTAGCAGACAAAATAGAACAGATTCTTCAAAATGAAAAGATATCCTATGATCAGCAAAATAAGAAACTCCAAAATCTGTTAAAAAACATTGAAGAATTAAAGAATAACAACAGGGAACTCTCAAATCAAATCGAAGAATTAAATCGTCAAGTTGGCGAAGAAGAGGAACGAAAAAGAAAGATTCAACAAGAAAGAGAATCAAAGCTTTTCGAACTCCAGACATTACGCACAGCGGTTTCACTTAAGGAAAGCGACCTTTCACAACTACAAACTGAGTTATCTGATTTTCAGGAAGAACTACGACAGGATACAATCACTGCTACAATGCTGGAAGATGGCTTTTTTGCTGATATTGGTTTGGTAACCAATTCACTTAAGCAACTAAGTGAACAAGTTGAACAGGCAGAAGAATTACTAGCTCAACTTATCAAGAAACGGCAAACATTTCTGGCACAAGCTAGTACAGGTTCAGTTGAAGAAGCAACTGAAACGGGGTGAATTAATTGGCAACAGAGGCACAACTTAGAAGAAATATGAAACAGTTGCGAAATGAAATTGAGCAACTTAACAATCAAAACAGATTGATTCGACAACAACTTGAAACAATGAATGATCAAAAAATTCAAGAATTTCAGCAAAAGTTCAAACAAGAATTATTAAGATTTCAAACCGAAACTGATGCAGAATATACTCAACAACTTCAACAACTTCATCAACAAGTACAAAGTAATCAAACCCTTTTACTTGAAGATTTGAAAAAGCAAGCGGATGAAATAATAAAAATGCAGAATGAAAAAATCTTGGAATTGACCCAATGTATCACAGAACTTCAAAATGGAATACAGAGAATACAACAGAATTCCGAAAACAAAAAGAACAATAATAATAGTTTAGCGCACCAAGCTTTAATTCAAGCAACTAGCGCTCGTGATTGCCTTAGCGAGGTTCCCCATGAGTTCTTTTTCAGTGGCGAATATGATATCATAGAAATGCATTTTTCACATATTCAATCTGATATGGATATGGAGCTTTATGAAGCAGCTATTGCAGATGCAAATGCAGTTGAAATGGAATTTGAATTACTACGTCTAAAGTCTAATCGTAAATTAGACGAATGGATACAGGCATTCAATGACTACTCTAACATTATATTTGCTCTTGCTGATCGTTTAGAGATAATAATGACAAACCCAATCCATACTTTGTGGCAACAAAGTTGCATGAAAGAAAATGAACTTAATTTCTGGAGTAGCGGTATGTTCAAACCGTTAAAAGAAAAGATTCAAAATGAGATTTATCGCATAAAAAAAATCCAAGAAATTGGAGTTATTGCTCATTTGAAAAATGCGCCTGCAACTGAGCAACTAACAATTTTTCAAGAGGTCAAGAACGTTCGAAAACTTGAAGATGAGGTCACAGCTGTAATTGGCTGCATCACAAATGAACGAAGGTTATCCGACGAACGTTATTATGCTAGTAAGGAAATAGAAAAGGCACTGATGGAACTGGGCTTAAGTTGTGTAAAAAGTGGTTTTCGGAGGCCATCCCCAGAACTCTTACAGGAACCGTGGTTTCCTTATGGTCTATCTGAAAACCCAATGGATTCCCACGACACCTTAATGACACCACAGAGACCAGAAGCACCATTAGACATTTTGAATATAACGATCGTTCCCATTCGTATGCATGGTGTTACCGTCCGTAATGAAATTGTCTTATGGTATGTTCCAAGCACTTTGACGGATCAACAACATATAAATGCGTCGTGTCAGTCAGCCGTAGAAGCAATTTCAAATATTCCAATAATTGGAAGCCGATGTCATATATCTGTACTTGAGAATATAGATAATCATCTACAAGAGGAAACTATTCGCAAATCAGAACCTAATCCAGCACTACAAGCCCATTATCTAGCCTTGAAATATCATTAAAACTTTCTAAAAAGGTTCGAATTGTAAATGGTTGTATAGTATGATAATACTATCATTCTGTTATAAAATGAAAGGAGTGTATTTTTATGAGTGGAGAAGCAGGTGGAGCTATTATCGGAGGAGCATTAATTCTTTCGGTTATTCCAGTAGTTATTGCCGGAGCAGCAGTGGTCGGAGTAGGGGTTGCTACAGTCAAAGTAGTCTCCACGCTCGGCAAATACGGAGTTGAGGCTGCCCAAAAAAGGCAATATGAAAAACAACTTACCGTTGATAGATGTAGTTCTGAGATGAGTAGCCTTTATACTCAGATTTCGTCCATTGCCACGTTGCAGACACAAACACAAAAAGAATTCATACAAAAGCTTCAGATGCAATTTTCTGAACTTCAGTCTGATTTAGACCAATTCAAACTTCAGAAGCCTGATACATTGTCAATGAGGAAGAAAGCTCTTGATGTTCAGCAAAAGATACGGTGCGAGTTAAATAACAGTGTCAAATCATTTAAGCAAGACGTAATTCAAAAGAATTCTGCTCGGATTTCGGATGCAATTAATAACCTATCTAACAATATGAATAAAACAATGCATGATTTAAAAAAGATACATGAAGCAACACTTGCTACTACAGAATCGCAAATGAAACTGGCTCAGGTTTATATGCAGGATGCACAAGCTTCACTGGAATTATTGCATAGAATACAGAACAATGCCGATTCAGAATTTCACAAAAGTGTTCTAACAATGGAGAGAATATACGATTCTGCACTTCAAAGTATGTCGTCAGAAGCGTATCAAGCTGCTATTTCAAGTGCAATGACCGTTGTGACCAAAAGTGCGTTAATCATATCACAACATGTACAGGAACAGCAAGAAGCAGACTTTTTACGCTCAACCTTACTGGCTCAGTATGAAGGACTTAAGGCGGAAATGGAATCACGTAGAATAGTCGAATTTACTGATCCAGCACGTGCCGAGGGAAAACAACATATTCATGCCGATTTAGATAAGTTTAGTCAGGGAAAATATGGACTTATGCTCGAAAAAATCCAAAACTTGATTAATGTATTATCGCAGGATTCTGCTGATAGCTTAAGTATCTATGAAATTCAAAGGCTAGTAGTGGAATTCGAGAATGAAACAGAACCGGAAGCTAGACGCATAATAGACTTCGCAATTCGTGTGATGGGTGGCTATTTTGAGCGTGTAGACTCTCTAAATGTAATTGCAGATTTTATGAATGAACAAGGTTATTCTATGTCATGGGCTATGCCTGAAGGAAGCGATCCCTCACAGAAAATAATTGTTGAGTTTCACCAAGATCTCACTGGCAATGATATTTGTGTAACTTTGGATTATGACCCGAGCAGTGAAGAATTAACCAAAATGGTCATGGAAGTGCTGACATATTATGGTAATGGAAGTGAAGTCACAGAGAAAGAAAAGGATGAGATGCGAAAAGCCCTTGTTCAAGCTCTTTCAACTGCAGGACTATCTGGAAATCTAGCATGTACTGGCTTAGCTAATCAGTCAGCACCACAGCAAACCCATCCTACAAAACAGTCTGTAAAGAATCTAAAACCTAAAAGCCTGATATGATCGTCTGTTAGGAGAATGATATGATAACATTTCTGGATAAATATAAAAATCGAAAAAAGACATTTGTACTATACGGCGATCTTAATGATATTGTAATGGCATCAGACTTAGTTTGCCGTAGCTTCGAAGAATATTTAGTTGCATTGCTAAAGGAACACGGATATCAACATGTTATCTTTTTTAATAGTGACGGAAATCGAGGAGCATACTGTTTAGATGCGGAAAGTGCTCGTTTCTTCTTTACTGAGAATTCAAAGTACCCAAAACCAGCATCAATCTCATCTGTATCTGATTTGTCAAAACGAACACAGTCACAAATATCAAAACCACAAAATATTTCCACTACAACAACTACAACAGGCTCAGTGGTAAGTGATGAACTTGATGAAATGCTTGATCTGGAAAACACTAGAAAAGACATATCTTACCAACCTGGTTCTTTATCCAATGCTTCATCTGATGAGTTATGGAACACAACAGAAACTAATCATTTCTCCAAAAACGATATAACAACTCAACAATCTTCATCTACAGCATCAAACAAAAAGATTTGTTATTCACATCGTGGACAGAGCGAAAGTTTCTTTCTGTCAACAATTAGTGAACTAATGCGGAGAGAAGATAGTCACATGGCTCTGATTTTTTATGATCTACAGACTCTTCAGCTCGGTCAAATTAATTTGGTTGATATGATTTTAAATCAGTGGGAGAATCCTAAGTTACATAACATATGCTTGTTAATGGCACGAGAAACTGATTGCTCAACTAATGATATGTGCCGACGACTTGAGAATGCAGGCCTTGGAGCAGCCTTCACAGTTCCTTCTCCTTCGGATCCGACTATACTGTTCCCAAAAATGAACAGATGCTTTCGCCCCAAGTTGCCTTGTGCCGATGAAGTAGCCAATATTCTTCGACATTATGCTATTGTTGGAACTCCGAATGGTAATAAACTTAGATTCAAGTATACTCAGCTCGCTCACCTTGCAGATAATCTTTTATTGGCAGCAGGCAAGAATGCGATTGCTCTAAAAGAGTCTGATGGCACTGTTATGCCTCCAAATGCCATACATATCTATAACGAACTATGTGCATATATTGACACAAACAGTAAGAATGGTATACTATACTTCAACGATGAAGAAATCCAAAAAATGTGGAATGTGCAATTCAATAAGGAAGTTGCTCTTGAGTCATTACACATTCCAGGTTGGGAAGCTGCTTACGATAAATTACAGGAAGTAATTGAGTCTTCAAGAATAACCCAAGAACAATTAAGGACAAAGGAGTCTCAAGCAGATCAAAAAAATAAACCTGGCATTGAAGTTGAGCGTATGAATTTAGAAGCTTTCTTTGAGGAACGTCCAGAAATCCCATGTTTTTTGATACTTGGCAATCCTGGTACTGGTAAAACTGAAATCGCCCGCAAAATAGGAAAGATTTTGCAAGAAGCAGGAATCTTAAAGATTGGTGATACAATTGAATCAAATCGTGGAAAGCTAATAAGTTCATATATCGGAGGTGTTCCAAAGGCTGTAATGGCTGAAATTGAGCGTGCAGAGGAATCTGTACTGTTCATTGATGAGGCCCATTTACTAGGTATGAAAGACGGTGGTGCTAATCATGAAGGGACTGGATATGAGGTTATATCAACCCTTAATCATGTAATTACCAATCCGAATTACCATGTGAGTGTCATTCTTGCAGGGTATGAAGATAAAATGAAATCTGTACTTGACTTAGATCCTGGTTTCAGGCGCAGATTTGGTGATAATATTATTCGACTGAACGATTATCAGCCAGAATTACTAACAAGTATTCTGCTTGATATGTTACGCAAACAAGGGTTAGAAGTTGATGCTAACTTAATTAATATTTCAGAGGAAAATGGAGTCAAGTTCCGTCCAATTCATTCAATGGTAGAACGGCTTTATGCTGAACGCGATAGAACAAAATTTGGAAATGCTGGAGATATGGAAAAGCTTTCTGAATACGTTAAATCCAAACTTAAAGATGACAGAGTTGTTACTAAAGAATCTTTTTTTGGAGGTAGTGACGGAAAAATCACAGAAAAGTGGTTTCACCCAATGAATATTACAGCGACAGCTTCATCATTAATTGAAGAAATGAACAAGAGATTTGTCGGAATGGATTCCATAAAGCAAGAAATTAGACGCATTGGTTTGATGCTAGAAGACCAGAAGGCAAGAGGAATCTCTGACGAGAATACACTCAAATCAATACTCCTAGTAGGTAATCCAGGTGTTGGAAAATCATCCGTAGCTGAATATATTGCAAAATTATATTTTAGTTACGGTTTACTCGGTAGTCCTCAGCCAATTATCGTTAGTGCGAGTGAATTTGCTAGCTCAAATGTAGGCGGATCACAGACAATCGTTCATGATTATATCAAACAGGCACAGGATAAAAAAGCTCTCATTTTTGTTGACGAGGCGCATGAACTGCTCAATGCACACTTTGATGGTAAAGGAGCCATAAAAGCATTTATGGCTCCTATGACCGACAGAAATCATCCATTTCTAACATGTTTTGCTGTTTATCCAGATGAAAAAGAGGCATTCTTAAAACTGGATAAAGGCTTATATCGAAGATTACGTATAATTCATCTCGAGGACTATAAAGGTTATGAGCTTTATGAGATAATGCAACGCTTCATTGCAAAACAAGGCCTTCAGACAACGGAAACTCTTAATAATCTTCTGAAAAAGGTAACTGAACGCATCTATCGAAGACGAACATCACAAACAGGAAATGCTGGATTTATTGAAAATATAGTACTTGAAATGGATGATAACCGCAGAAATCGCTGTGAAATGAATGCTATTCCATTTAATACAAACGAAAGCACGTTTTTATCACCTGAAGACGTTCCACAGAGATTACGAGATGGTTTAAATACCGATCCTCCCTCTGATGTATCTGAGCAATTTGAAGCCATCTTTGCAAGATTTGATAAAGAAATCGTAGGAATGAAGAATGTTCGTAAGCAATTACATCAAATAGCTATGGAAGTCAGAGAAACCATTAGTCTTGGTAAAGATATTGATAATATTAAGATTCGCCCACTTATGCTAGTTGGTAATCCAGGAACGGGAAAAACATTGATTTCATCAAAACTTGCTGAAATTTACACACATTTTGGTTTATTAAATACGGACGAGCTTGTTGTGGTTAACGCTGCAAGTCTAAATCAACCAGTAGAAGATTTAATTAGAAAAGCTCAGGACAGGCGTGCATGTTTATTTGTGGATGAAGCACATAGGCTTTTAGACAGCCAGTTTGGAAGAGCACAGTTTGGAAAGTTTATGGCTCCATTGACAGAGTATAATAAACCTTTTCTTGTATGCTTTGCCTCATATCCGCAACTTGATAAAGATTTGATGAGATTAGACCCAGGCGGCGAAAGCAGGTTTACTATTATCGAATTGGAGGATTACACAACAACCGAGCTTATGGAAATTATGCATCGTAAAATTGTCTCAGAAGAGCTAACGGTTGATCAGGCAACAGTAAAACAGCTTGAGAAACTTTTCAATTATGTCTATCAAACTAGAAACACTAATACTGGGAATGGTCGTTTTGTAGAACGCCTATTAGAAAAAATGAATTCTAATCGTAGAGAACGTTGTGATGAACTAGGAATTGATATAGATAATCCTAAGCGTTTTGTTTTATTGCCTGATGATATTCCAGAGGAGTATCACAGTATACTTTCAATTGATGAATATGATAGTCCTATTGAACGTATTCACAAAATTATTCATCGTATAGAAAGCGAACGAGTTGGTTTGACGGAAATGAAAACTGTTCTGTTGAATATAGCTAAAAGCCGAGAATACAGCCTTCACTATGATACGAATCAAGATATTATTTATCCTGGTCACTATTTTTTCACTGGAAATCCAGGAACTGGCAAAACAACTGCAACAGAGTTCTTTGCTAAATATCTTTACGAATTAGGCGTTGTCAGCTCACCTAAGCCGATAATAATTGGGGCAAGTAATCTAGTTGCTGAATATGAAGGACAGACGGCTGTAAAAACGGAAGAACGACTTATGAACTCAGTAGGACATGTACTAGTAATTGACGAAGCTTACGCACTGGCCAACAGAGGCTTTCAATCCAGCTCATTTAATCAACAAGCAGTAGATAAAATAGTTCAAGTCATAGACAGAGATGAATTTCGTTCCTCCACAAGCGTTATTTTCCTTGGATATGAAAAAGATCTTAGATTGCTTTATGACATGAATCCTGGATTTAAAAATCGTGTCAGCGAAATATCGTTTCCTGATTTTACAGAAGAGCAATCATTTGACGTACTTATATCAATAATGAAAAGCCTTAATTATTACATAGACAATAAAGCGATCCAATCAATTCAACAACAGATTACTGAAATGCACAGTAGTTCAGACTTTGCAAATGGACGCACAGTTCGTAATTATTGTATGTTACTTATTGAAAGAGTTAAAGAACGTGCGTTGCAGAATATTTACGTGTACTCTAAGGATGATAAGCGAATTCATACAATTTTCTTAGAAGACATTCCCTCAATTAGCGTTGTTTTTCGTTCTTTAAATTTATAACAGTTTTCAATTTAGGAATTTCAACAATAAAGGAAGGGAAGAAAAAATGAGGCTATGTAGTATTACTTCAATTTTGAAAATCGGACTTCTATTGACGAAGCATTTCGCGATACCAAAATGAAAGAAGACTTTTGCCTTGAACCTTATGGCATTAAGTAGTACTTGATGCTTCCAATTAATGGAATATATCTGTTCACTTAAAAATGAAAGGAATAATTAAAATGGATGCTCAGAAAATGTTTTTTGAAATCGGCGGTGTATCATTTGATGTTGAGGTTTTTCCTGATACCAACATGGAAGAACTGGTGAGTGGTTTGATAATGAATGGTGTACTTAATCCAAAAGATTTAGAACCAAATCCTGATAAACCTGATGAACTACGTGTTCTAATGTTCGCAAATCAAAAAACCGGACAGAAAACAGTTTATTATCCCAAAAAGGATGGCTATAAAACGATAGCGGAAATGGGATTAGTACCAAATTACAAGTATTTTATCGTTCCTGACGGTATTGTTGCTTAATTATGATATTTCTTACTTGTCTTAAAAGGTGAAAAAAATGAATGATGAATTCTTATCTCGAATGCGCTTAATGAACCAGAAACTACCTCTAGATAGTATTCGTAACAAACGAATATTGATTGTAGGTTGCGGTGCTGTCGGCGTTTCAGCATTACCAATTCTTATAAATGTTGGCTTCTCTTTTCTCTACTTAATTGATATTGACAAATTTGAAAAATCAAATTTTGCCAAAACAAGTATGGTATTGGATTTCCCTGAAGACTTTGGTAAACCCAAAGCAGAATCAACAGCATTACACGGACAGAACGCAATGATAGATGGTGGCATTTGCATTGGAAAAACGCTCAATGTGTTTGATGTAGGTCCAATTTTTATACGACAATTTGATTATGTTATCTCAGCTTTAGACAACTACAATGCTCGTGTGTATCTAAATAGAATTTGCATTGAAGCAGATGTCCCGATATTTGAAGGTGGAACTAATGGACTCTACGCCGTTGAGCGTACTTACAACCATAAAGGAGGATGTTTTCTTTGTCTGAAAGAAACTCCGCCACGGCACAATAGTACCGTTGGATGTGGTATGCAATATAGCTTTGATGTGAGTGAGGGTGAAATACCAAGTTGTCAGATTTCCAGTACCATCGTAGCTGGCATGATTGTAAACGATTTAGTTCGTGCATCATGCGATTATAAAATGAAGTTCAATCATGTGCATTATTTTGACGGTGATAACTTTAGTTTTATGGATCATCCTATATTTCAAGAACCTAATTGTCCTTGCTGTAATCAAACTTCTAAAATTAAAGATTCAATATATATGTTAGACGGTGATGTTGCACATACGACTGTACGTGAATTCTTAGAAAAGGTTGAAAAAATACTTGACGAGCCATGTTTTGCATATTTACCTGAATCCTTTATCTGTGATGACATATGTCCCGAATGCGGAAAAAAACGCATAATAAACAAACCAGAGCACAGAGTCAATCGGAATGATATATATTGCAAAGAGCATTTTTCTTCTTCAAAACCAACTGAACATATTCCTAATGAGTTAAAGTCTATAAGCATGAGTATTTGTGATACTTATCTTGATTTGTCAATGTTAGAATTAGGCCTACCATATGGCGGAGTGTTAACAGTATTTGGAGAAGAAAAACATATCAAGGTTTCCATGAAGAATGACATGGAACAACTTTTCTCCAAAGAACAAATACGAAACGATGTATTGACACAATACAGCACAAATAGATAGGCTAATCGAATAAAATGAATGGAGTGAGGTTTATGTTAAATGATATCCAGTTCCGTACAAGAATGATAAATGAAAAAAATGCATTGATGCTATTGAACACTCGACGGAGTGTTTTAGAAATTCAACCAACATCTTTAGATTTAACTGAGTATCGTATCACTATAAATGCGCCAAGCTATATTATAGGGCCAAACAATATCCCTGTTTTGTCTAATGGTCCACATATTCTGATTATGACAGTCGAAAGAGATTATCCATATATTTGTGAAGACTCATATGAAAGAAATCAACATAAGCCTAAAATCAGATTTGAGGATCCAAACAAGCGTTTAACTCATGTAAATGTTTTCCCTTCAGGAACAATTTGTACGGGAGACTATTTCAATCCACAGTATCACGATTTAACTTACCTTGTAAATAAGGCTATGTTTGCCATATCATTTACGCCTGAGACAATCGGATACACCTCAATGGCTGATGCCACTTGGGAAAAATGGATGAAGGAGATGCAAAAGAAAAACAAGTTCCCAACTTTTCAATGGCCATTTATTGGTCAGAAGGCTAACGAAATCCGTTTCAATTTTCACTAAAAAGGGTACTATTTCAAAAGCAGGAACTAATTATTCAGATAATATGTTTGTTCTTATGCTGTTAGTAAATGACAACACGAAATCTAAAGTTTCATAAGTTGAAAAAAGAGGAGTGATACTGTGACAATTAGATTTGGTAAAATGCACCCGCTATATGATTATATGCCTCGTGGAAAAATCATAGAAGAATTACTTAAAAAGTACAAGAGTAAAAATTGCCGATGTATTGAATTTGACGGTGATGAGAATACGTCTAACCTTATTATTTTTACACCTGAAGCAACTCACGAATTGATAAATGTGTTTTATTGGGGACAAAATCATCCATTGAACACATATGAACAACAGGCAGGCTTAGTTGGACATTTTTTCGCAGAAAGCGAACAGAATCCTAACTGTTTAACGCTTGTGGTTTCACATGTAATCACTGCACACTGTTCAGAACGCAATCCAATAGGTGCTGTTCTATTGAAAGAACATAGAGCAGATTTACTTGATGAAATAAGGATATTAAATGAAAACAGAAATAAAAGCGACTTCGATATTCCAGCATTTTCAGAAGAATACGCCTTACTTGGTATTGTTCACAGTCATCCTAATGATTTAGATGTTTTTATGAGTGGAACTGACTACTCAACACATATGAAAGATAATATAACAGAAATGAGTTATAAGATAACCATGATTGTAAATCCACATAGAAAAATAATGATTGCTTACGGTGGACAAGATATTATTCAAACTTATATTCAGCTAATGCTTTTTCCAGAGGATGTCTCCAAAATAAGTAACTCTCAATCAGTAATAAAGAGTGATTTAAGTTTTCTTCACCCTCAGAATAAATCTTTAATTAGAGCTGATTCAATACAGGAACATCAGAATACTGAGATAATCAATGAAGAAAATAACAGGACGGATATTGATAATTGTAAACAAGAAATTCAAAGTATACAGCCCAATACTGAAGAAGTCATTAATAACCAGCAAGAAATGGAAATAATAAAAGACTCGATTAGTCCCTCTAATTCTACTATGGCTCGACAAGATTCTGATCAACTAAAAACAACAATTAAAGATATAAGCTTAGATGTTGAAAAGAATAATATTAAAAAATCTAATGAAGCTAATGATATAAGCATTCAATCTTACGCAGAAAGTGAAAATAGTGACAGTCGAGAATATAAAAACGATGTATCATCCCAAAATCATGCTGAGCAATTAAAAATAACGTCAACTGCCACTGACATTAACAGTGAAGTAAATACACATCCCCAGATAAATAAAATATTCAAAAAAATAACAAATTATATTGGCTTCAAAAAAAATGAATAAAAAAGAGAAGAAATGACAGCAAAATAATTGACTTACTCTTTCTAATAAGCTAAAAAATTCATAATAATCGTTTCTAGTCATTCTATACAAGGAGATTTCAAGTGATTTAGAAACTTAGAAACGTAACGGAAGTGATTCTTGATCATCATGATGAGAATCGCTTCCTTTTTTAATTAAACGTGAATGGACGGAACAGATACTTCTGGGGCATAAGTGTTTTAATTGCAGACTAGGCTGCCCAATTCTATAACTTAGCTAATTGTAGTGTTCTCTTTTTGAACACCATATTTATTTCTGTAACTATAAGACATTTCATATATTACAAGCTAAACATATAAAATTGTAAAAAAATGAGTATGAGTCAATTGAGGTCAAAGCATATAAGCATTCAATTCAATTTATTATAGCTGTTTCCAATGGGCAGCAAAAAAAAAATATTTATTGACACTTAGCAGCAAATGTGCTATAATGAATTAACGAGGTGATGTTAGTGGCAGATATTGGAGTGTTCATAAAACAGCGCAGAGAAAAAGCCGGTTATTCCCTCAAGAAACTTGCTTCCCTCAGCGGTATAAGCGACAGCGAGCTGTTTAAAATAGAAAACGGAACTCGGCAAAATCCGAACTGGAAGAATCTGTGTGAAATAGCTAAAGCACTAGATATACACCCGTTTGAATTTTTGTTGGAAGCTGAATACATAAGTGAAACTGATATAAATCCTATTATTAGGTTAAAAGGGTTGGACAAGCTGAATTCCAGTGAGCTGGATCTTGTTCAGCTCTATGTTGATTTTTTGCTTGAAAAAAGGAACGAAATTATGAAAGGTACAGGTGGTAACAAGTGATTTATCGGTTAGGAGAACTGTTTTGCGGTCCAGGCGGATTAGCTTGGGGAGCAACTAATGCTGATATTGGAGATCCTGAATATAAAATAGTTCATCAGTGGGCAAATGACTATGATGAGAACACTTGCAAAACTTATACTCACAACATCTGTCCTGATGCTCCTGAAACAGTGTATCATGGTGATGTCCGCAAGTTCGATATGTCACAGCTTGCCCCTATTGATGCTTTAGCATTTGGCTTCCCGTGTAACGATTACAGTGTTGTCGGGGAGCAGAAGGGTATGAACGGCACGTTCGGGCCTCTGTATTCTTATGGAGTAAAGGCTCTTAAACTATTTAAGCCAGTTTGGTTTTTAGC
>AUXO010301326.1_pt1 | contig 29944 bp, 30 predicted proteins | sample 768731 | NCBI WGS metagenome assembly AUXO01 (sample SAMN02715735, study PRJNA202380) | gut metagenome | biome: sheep rumen | host: Ovis aries | place: New Zealand: Palmerston North
AAGATTACAGACCTTTTAAATTATCTTCTTAGACAGAATTTGTATTTTACAGAAAAACCGCCTTTTGGTTTTCCTTATAACGAAGCTATGTTTCTTGCTGATTATATTAAGATGGCAGATAAGTATGGAGTAAAAATAGATAAATATCCTTCTCAGCTTAAAAGACAACACGATATTTTGTCTAAGAATGTTTTATCTTTATCAGTAGATTCTCCTGAACTTGAAAAGAAATTTATGGCGAGTGTCAACAAGTATAAAAATGTTGAGAAACTTATCACTATAAAAGATAAAGATGAAAAAGGAGAAGATATTGTAAAAGAATATATATTCAAAGTTCCTACTTGTATTAAAGATATAGTTGAGGAAGGAACTGACTTACATCACTGTGTTGGTAGTTATTCTGATAGAATTATTAATGAATTGTCTAGGGTTGTATTTTTAAGAGAAAAAGAAAGTCCCAACAAATCTTTTATAACTATTGATATAGATGAAAACTATAATCTAATTGAAGCTAAAAAAGCTTTTAATGAAGATGTTGATGGAATCCCTAAGAAAGCTATTGATAAGTGGCTTAAGGAAATCAAAAAGTAAGGAGATAATTTATGGCTGTTCAAAATTATAGAAAAATAAATAGTTATGATAAAATAGAAAAATTTAAAGGCTGTAAAGTTCCTGCCTTTAGTCTTTTTATAAACAAAACTCTTAGCAGAACATATTGTTCTTGCGGAAAAGCTTATGCTGGAATAAAAGATAGATGTGAATGCGGGAATCCTGTAACAGAACATTTTGAATATGATAATTCTGCTCAAAATATTAAGTTCTTTTGTAAAAAAGAAGTTGACAGAGAAGGAAATAAAGATGGAAAACTTATTGTTGGATATGAATATTTAAAATTTGATACATCAAAAGGATATCCAAAGGAGATGGTAGCAGAATATTATAAAAATGATTCTTTTATTATTTCTAAAGATGGCTTTGAAAAAATATCTGGATTTCCTTTTAGATATAATGATTTTGGTTTTTATAAATTTATAAAGAAATGTTTTAAAGAGTGGATTTTTTACAATGAATATTCTTTTTGGTTTGAAAAATTAGAAGTTTTTCATTCGGATATTTCTGCTATTGAGATGACTTTAAATTTTGAGTATAAATATCCTCAAATATATAAAGACCCAACAATTTTTCAATATCCATATTTAATAGCTTATTGTTTAGATGAATCAAGATTTTCTTCTTATACAAGTTTTAAAAATTATTTTTTAGATAGAGTTTCTAAAGATGTTTCTTATATGGATATATTAAATTATTACCTTTATACTATATATGAAAAAGAAAAAGGGCAAAATGATTTATATTCGTATGGGTATAGAACATCTGCAACTAATCTTCTTTGTGATTACATTAAAGTAATATCTCTTTCTTATGAAGGAAGTTACATAGAAGAAAGTGTAAAGCTTATAAAGCATTATGTTGGAAATCATATGCTTACAATTGTTGAAGCTTTTAATATACTCGAACTTTTAAATAGTATTATAGAAAATCCTTTAAAACCAAAGAAATTTCCTTATGATTACAAATATTTTGATAACTATTATCATAAAGATAAGGACCCCTATTTAAAAGATTTCTTTCGAGTTGAATATTTAGAGTTTTTCCATATTTTCTTAAAAGAAAATGTTTCAATAGTAGAATCTAAAGGTCTTCTTCCTTATTTATTTATTGAAAGACTTAGAAATATGAAAGACCTTGGAATTCCTGTTAAAGCCGATAATTTTAAGATAAAAAATTATAATTGGATTACAACAAATAAACTTATGGCAAGTGAATATAAACTTCCAGAACAAAAAGTTGAATTATTTCTTGATATGTTTGAAACAAATCCTTTGGAATCTTTGGAACTTATTTCAAATAGGAGAAAACTTACAGAAAAACAAATATTTGCATTAATTGATAAGATGGCAAAAAAATAGAGAGGTAAAACCTCTCTATTTTTTTAAACTTCTAAAGAAATTTCTTTCTTATCTTCAATTTTATCTTCTTTTAAGAAATCTTTTTCTGTGTACTTCAATATGTTTGCAACTATTGAATTTGGAAATGTTACAATTGTTTGATTGAAGTTTGAAATATTTGAATTATATAATCTCTTTGCTGCAGCAACATCTGCATTTGTTGATTCGATTTGTCTTTGAAGATTTTGATATAATTCGTTTGAATATAAATCAGGATAGTTTTCAGCTACTGCAAATAACTTCTCATAAGCTTCTAATTGATTATTTAAAACTTCTTGAGTTTCTTTTGGAGACATTCCTTTTCTTGCCTCCATTAATTTAATCATAAGTTCTGATTCGTGTTTTGCATATCCTTTTGCTACTTTTAAAGATTCTGTTAAAATATCAAATCTTTTAATTAAGTAAACCTCTAAGTCTGCTTGTGACTCATTTATTTTTACTGAATACTTTTTGATTTTATTCATTGTAACAATAAAGTATATAACACAGGCAATTAATATTATTAATAAGAAAAGAATCATTTTTTTGCTCCTTTCAAGTATTATTTATACTTATATATTATGCCCTATGTTTTTTAAAAATAAATTAGACCCATTTTATACCATTCATTTTTTCAAGAGGATTTTCTTTGATAAAATCATTTAATCTAGGATGACAACTTGTAATATAGTCGTTCTTTATAATTGGAATAAATCTATTTTGTGCAGGTTTCCCCCATAATACCCAGTTGCAATCACTATTCTCTTCTATATATGAGATAAGTTTTTTCATAAAAGAGTCCCAAATTTTTGTGTGAGTATCAACTTCTCCAGGCTTAACTGTTAGTGTTGCATTTAAAAACATTACGCCTTGAGATTCAATATAGTTGAACCATTCTTTCGGGTTTTTAATATTGAATTCTTTATTTTCTATTAAACTCCTTATTTCTTCTAAAGACTTTATCTCTCCTGTTTCTGTATAGTAAATAGTTTTTAAAATATTTCTTAAGGAAGACTGTTTAAATTTATCTTTCCAAGATTTATCAAGTAAACTTCTTACTTCAAAACTTCTTCCTGTTGCTTCAGGATATAAAATACCATCTTTTATGTAACTCGATGGATATGGTTCCATTCCAACTATTATGTATTTTATTTTTGTTAAATCAAGTTCCATAAAACGAAGAATTTCTTCTTTTCTTGGAAAGAAGTCTTCTCCAATTTCAGATTCTATTTTATTAAGTTCATCTAAGATATCTTTTGTTAAAAAATTATTCCAAGATTTATCAATTTTTGTAGGTAATAGAGACATTAGAAAATTCCTTTCTGAATAAATTTTATTATATAGAAAATCCAAACGTGAACCATATAAAAGATGTAAAAGAAGTATTTTTGGATTTTATAAAAAGTTGTATCTTTTTTTATTCCTAATTTTCCATTAAACAATAATATAAATGGTATTGAAGTTATCATCCATCTTTGAATATCTATTTGAAACTGTGTTTTGTAAACGAGGAATATCGAAACTATCATTAATATTGGTTCGTATATGATAAATAAAATTTTATTTGTTGTATTTTTTAGTTTTTTTGGATTTTTCAAATAAATATAATATCCTGTAAATGTCATTAAAGAAATATAAGAATAATCAACCTTGCTTATTAAGAATACGCTTATTGCTAAACATACTATTTTAAATAGTAATTTATATACTTTGCATTTTTTTGATAAATTTTCGATGATATAAAAAATTAGTATATTTAAAAATATTGTTGGGAAGATATTATCATCTATTTTAAGTATATCCCCAGATATTTGTTGTAAAAAGTAGTTTCCTATAAATTCTATTATAGAAAATACTCCAAGTCTTAATAAGTATTTATTTTTATTGGATGTTTTCATAAAGCCAACTGTTGATAAAAATAAAAATATTGGGAAAGCTATCCTTCCTATGTATCTTGCAACAGTTAGCATATTTTTATCTGTTATAAAAAAATATCCAATATGGTCAATTACCATAAATATTAAAGCTATTATTTTTAAAACAAATGTTGACATAAAGTTTTTCTCCTTTGTCTATATTTTATAAAGAATTAATTTTTCATTCAATCTTTTATAAGTTTTAAAAAATAATTTAATTTTTATTGATTTTTATCGTTTTTTATGATATTTTAAAAGTAATTTTAATTGAGGAGTTTATTATTTTTATGGAAAAAGAAATTCATAATGAAATTTTTGTTGTTTCTATTGAGGAAAAGAATAAGGGAAATGATAGAATTATTTTAATAAGTGATGACGGAAAGAAAGCTTTTAAAAGATATACTTTCTATAAGATTCTAGATGACAATAACAACAATCCTATCTGTAAGGTTTCTTCAACTTATTCCTGTAGACAACTAAAAGATTTAGACAATCTAGCAATTTCAAATGCTGCTAGAAGCTGTGGTTTTTCTCTAGATAGAGAATTTTTTTATGCTGAAGTTGAGATAGAAGCTGAACTTAATACTTCTATATCTCCAACAGCTGTAGCTATCCCTGCTACAGAAGAAGAGATGTATGATTATCTTTATACAAATTCTAGTGATAATTTAATTCTTGGAGAAATTAGAGGAACTGAAGAAAATTATTCTAATTTAAAGCAAACTAAATATAAAGATGTTTTACTTATGAATGATGATTGGCATTTAGTTAAGCAATCAAATCTTCCACTACTTTTTGATTATAAAAAATTACAACAAAATCCTAATATTGGAATATTTGGAAACTCAGGTTCTGGTAAAACTTTTACATTAAAAAGTCTTGTAGAAGAATTTATTTTACACGATATTCCAACTATCCTTTTTGACCCTCATAACGAATTTGATTTTTCTGGTTATATGGATGGTCTTCCAAGTGAATATCAAAAGGATTTTGCAAGTAAAGTTGAAATTTTTGAAGCTGGAAAAGATTTCGGTCTAAGATTTACAGACCTTTCTAACGATAGTTTTAAGAATTTTATAAGAAATGTATCAACTCTTTCTGAGCCTCAGGAACTTGCAATAGATGAGATAAGAACTTCAAGAGCTGAAAGTTTTGAGTCTTTCAGAGAAAAAGTTTCTAAGGTTTTTACTGCTTTAACAAAAGAAGCTAATAGAAGAGCTGCTAAGGATGAGACACTTACCGAAGAAGAGAAAATGCTTGTTGCTAAGTATGGAAAAACTATTTCTAATCCATCTGTTGTATCTGCTTTGAATGGTAAATTAGCTAATTTTAGTAACAGAGGATTTTTTAACAAAGATTATGATAATATTGTAAATGCTTTAAAGAGTAAAAAGACAGTAATTATTAGAGGTGAATACGATATTGTAGCACCTATGATGGGTCATATTATAGGCGATTTATGGAGAAAAAGAAAAGATTTTAAAGATGGCTTATCTTCTGAAGAATTTCCTCCTATGATAATTGTTCTTGATGAAAGCCATATTTTTGCTCCTAAGTTTAATACTGACCACAAAACACCATTAAAGAAACCTTTACAGGATATTTCAAGAGAAGGAAGAAAATATGGAATATTCTTAGTTTGTGCAACTCAAAGAATTTCAGAACTTGATTCGACTATTCTTTCTCAGATGTCTACAAAAATAGTATTAAAAACTGCTCAAGAAGCTGATAAATTAATTGTACAAAAAGAATGCGGACTTTCTGAGTTCGAAAACAATAGATTACATTTATTGAATTCTGGTCACGGATATATTATAAGCCCTATATTAAAAACGAAGTCAGCGGTTGCTTTTAAAGCTAGAAGTAACTATTCTAAACCTAAGACTACTGTAAATGTATTTGATGAACTTAAGACCATTAAAGCTGTTGATACAAAAGAAAATCTTAGTGATTATATTTTGACTCATCTTCCATTTAAGGAAAAGGATATAAACGTTTTGTCAAGTAATTATTCTTCTTTATCTGGTAGTGTTAAAAGATATTCTGAAATAAAGAAAGAAATTGATTCTTTGATAAAAAAAGGTTTAATTGTAAAAACAGGTTCTATGGCTATGGCTGAATATAAGAAGCCAGATGATGAGTTTATAGATGATACTGAATTTAATTAAGGAGGTTTTTATGGATAAGAAGATTTTTTATGTAAAGAATGATAAGAATCCTTTCAAAATGCTTCTTGAAGTAAATATAGATGGAAATGCGTTTATAACTGATTTGAATATAGAAAATGCTTCTATTCGTGAATTAGTTGTTAAAACTGTTCCTTTTGAAGAAATAAAAGGTTCTTTATTTAAAGAAGTAGATGTTATTGATTATATTAAAGGTGATTCTAATCAATTAAAGATACTTAAAGATTTAAAAGAAAAATATCCAGATAATAAGTTTTTTAAGCAATAAAAATAAGAGAGGTTAAAACTCTCTTATTTTAGTTTTGAAATATTTTTTAAAACTTCTAAAAGTTCTTCAAAGTCTTTTTCAAAAAGATTTGTGTCTTCGAAATAGAATCTATTTGTTTTTATTATTATTTCTACTGTTTCTTTTTCTATTCTCATATTTACAAATCCATATTTTTCTTCTATTTTGTTTAGTATTTCTATATTTGATGGAGATAGAAATTTGAATGCATCTATTTCGTTGTTTGTTGTTATATTAAAATATTCTGAAAGAGATATACTTGATGTCTTTACGTTTGATAAAAATTTGTCTTGCTTGACATTGTTAAAATAAATATTACCTTCGTTTGATGTAATGTTTATAAAAGTATTTTCGTCTAAGTCTAAATCTTTTGCAATTATATATGTTTGACCAATTAAAACATCAGAATAAATTCCGTCTTCCAGATTTGGATTTTGTTTTAACTGTAACCTAATATTTGAAAATTTTAATACAGTATTAGAACTATTTATTGTTAACAGGTTGTTTCCATATGATGAATCATAATAAGGAGCAATTCCTTCTTCGTACATACCTTGTGCATCGATATAGTTTTCTATACCAAATTCTTCTATTTCTTTTTTTGATTCAAAAAATTCCTTTAATTTCAATATATATTCTTTAGATTGAGATGTTTTTATAAACCATATGATAATTAGCATATACATCAATCCTATTATGGATATTACCATTATTGGAAAATTTTTATTTATTGGTAAATTAAAACATACTATTATAGTCAATATTAACACAAGAATAAATAGAGTTGATAATTTAAAAATCTTTTTCATATAACTCCTTTCTTTAGTCAGATATAAAATATTTGTTTTTTATTGTTTTATAGTATATTTTATTTAAAAGATATTATTGTTATAAAGATTTATCGTGGAGGGTTTTTATGAAAAAGCTTATATATTTTTTATTAGTACTTCTTGTATTATGCTTTGTTGCTATATTTTGTTTGACAAGAAAGACTTCAACAGTTGTTTCATCTGTTGATAAAGTGCCTGACTATATCACAACTGTAAATCAATAAAAAAAGAAGTGTTTTTACACTTCTTTTTTTGTTACGTCTTCAGCAACACTATTGCCATCTTCATCTAGATGTATTTTGTATGCTTTATCTGCAAAATCTTTTGAAACACCATCGTGTGTTACCATTATTATTTGTTTATTCATATTTTTACTAGTTTCAGATAAGAATAATGCAACATCCTTTGCATTTCCTTTTGATACATATTTTGTAGGTTCATCAAGGACTAAAGGAGCTGAATTTTCATCTGAAACGAATGAATTCATACTTATAAGAGATGCAAGAGCTATAATATCAGCAACTCCTCCTCCATCTTCGTTTGTTGGGTCAACAACAACTTCTGAACCATCTTCATAGTTTGCTTTAACTAAGAAATCCGCTGTTTGTGTTCCTCCAGATTCTCCAAGTTTCACTTCAACAGATAAATTATCTCCTAAAATTGCTTGTAAAGCTTCTGTAGAATTTGATTCAAATAATTCTTTAGAGAATTTTCTTGCTTCAGATGCAGCATCTTGTATTAATTTTTTCTTTTTTTCATAAATTTCTATTTCTTTGTGATATTCTTCAATCTTTTCTTTTTCTACAATCAAATCTTTTTTTAGTTTTTCTTTTATTGCTGATTTTTTTGTATATTCTTCTTTTAGAGTATCGTACAAAGAATTAATTTCTTCTATAGTCATACCAAAACTCCTAACATTATTATGCCTAATAATATAGTACAAACTATTATCTCTATACCTATTTTACAGCTTTGTTTTTTATATTTTTTCGGGATATTTCTTATTGAAGTTATTATAAATCCTAATCCACAATCAAAGCATAGTGATAAAAATATTATATTTATAGTATTTAGATACTTAGGGAGAGTATCTTCTTGTAATTTTAAAATATTTTGTCCAGTATAAAGACACATTGCAATAATTGTTACAATTATTATTATTGTTGTTACTATAATTATTGTTCTAAGAGTGCTTACAAGAACTTTTTTATATAAAGTTCTATCTACCATATTCTGGTATTGTTTACTTTTTTCTTCTTTATAGGTTTTTATTTCTTCTTTTATAGCTTTTTGCTTATCTTTATCCATAAATTTAAATCTTTCCCATTTGTTTTAATAGGTCTATAGGAAGATTTTCTTCAATTTCTTTTAAAAGAGTATCCATTTCTTCTTCAACCTCTTTAATTTTTTCATCTACTTTTTCAGGAGTTGTGCCAAGCTTATTTAATTCTTCTTCGCATTCCTTTAAGTCTTTTTCGTACTGCTGTTTCATAGTAAAGGATGCAGTTCTTAAAGACTCTGCTTCCTTTACTATCTTTTCAGCTTCTTCAATCTTTTTTATACGTTCTTCTTTTGTTAAATTCATAATTAACTCCTTTTTTATACATTCTTTTGATAAACAATTCTGTGTATCTTGTCCTTACTTAAAGGTTCTTTACAGATTGGACAAATTTCTGCTTCTTCTAATGTTTTTGAATAAGTTTCTTTACTCTTTAAAACGTTTTCTTCTAAATTCTTAAATTTAGAAGTTTCCTTTTCTAAGAGAGTCTTCTTTTCTATGTATTTTTTCTTTGATTTTTGTAATTCTTCAATTGATGAATTGTTATTTTTAATAGTTTCTAAGAGTTTCTTTGTCTTTTCAATGTTGTTTGTAGCTTTTATCTTAGAATTTAATTCACCAATCTTTTTATCTAAGTTTCTCTTCTTTATCGTTGCTTTTTCTACTAATTCTTTTTCTTTTCTTAGGTCTGTTAATTCAATTTCAGCATCTCTTAACATTTTGCAAGCATCTGATAAGAATTCAAGTTCATCTGTTCTATTTATAACTTCTGTGTATTTCTTTATTTTTTCATTATCTGTGGTAATTTTATTATTTAAATCACTTAAGTTATCTAGTGTTTTATTTGTATTTTTTACTTTCTCAACAAGGATTCTTGTGTTATTAATATCTTTGAGTGCTTCTAATGTTGAAGTTAGCGATGCTATCTGCATATTTGTTTTTTGATAACGTTTATTGGATTTGTTTATTTCGTCTAACTTTAATTGTTTTTCTTTAATATCTTTTATCTTATCAGGTAGAATCTTTGAAGTTTCTAGTTCTTTTAAGATATTTTCTTTTTCTTCTATCTTTTTAACAAGACTGATTCTTTTTTCTTTGTTTGTTTCAAGAGTTTCTTTTAAAGTTTTTAGTAAATTATATTTATCTATAAGGTCTTTTGTCTTATCTAGACTTATTTTTAAACCATCAAGATATTCCAAAGATTCAATATCTTTTTCTATTTCTTCTTTCTTTTGTTTCGCTGTTTTATAACTTACTAATTGTCTTGTATTTTCTGTATCTAAATCTCTTATTATTGCATCAGCATTGTTTGTTCCTGCTAATGCTCCAATAATTCTTGCTTTATCTGTACTTGTTTGATTGTTTCCAATTAAGTACCAACTCTCTCCTTGCTTATAAAAGTTTACTGGAAGAGATAATTTTTGGTCAATATAAAAATTATTAAATCCAAGAAGCTTTTGAACCTTATCTATTAATTTTGTGTTTCCAGTTTCACTTGTTCCATCTGGATATAAAATTTCGTATCCGTTTTTACCATTTCTTTTTTCTTCTACAAATCTAGAAACAATTGTTCCATCTGACAAATAAACAGATACTCTTGCAAAAGGTTCTCCTCTTTTAATAAAACTTTTTCCTGAAGGTTTGTTTTCATAAACCCAGTAGAATGCTCTAAGTATAGCACTTTTACCTTGTCTTGTTTCTCCAACAAATACATTAAGTCCACTATTTAATTCAAATTCATTGTATTTATGTGATTGGAAGTTTTCCAAAACAATTTTTGTAATAGTTGATTTATTTGCTACAGCTTTAATTGTAGCGTTCATTTTTTCTTTTTCTACGAGTCTGTTTAAAATATCATCTCTTATTTCATCAGGAATAAGTTCGTTTTTTGCGATAGTATCTACAAAGTCAGACATATCTGGTTTTGTAGAAGTTTTCATAGATTCAGCTTCTTTTCTAAACTTAGCGATTGCTGCTTTCTTTTTTCTTTCTTCATCTAGGATACTTCTATCTATTACAAGACTTCCTTCAGGAGCTGATTCTAGAGGAATATTTTCAATTTTTATTCCTTCTTTTGAAATATCTATTAAAGCAACAGATGGCTTCCTTGACATTTCTTTTATATCACCTGTATATCTTGTAACACTTCCTATATTTATGAAGTATTTGTCATTAATTTCTTTTATTCCAAAACCTATATGATTGTGTCCACATAACGTTATATCTGCCTTTGTATCTACGATATTGTCAATTAGAGTATGTTTTATTAATTTTCCCATATCTTTATCTGATAACATACCGTGTGTTATATGGATATGGACATCACCTAGTTTTTCTTTAACAATATAATCATCTATAAATTCTTTTTCATCTTGTTCTAAGTGATAATTTGTTCCAGTTATAGCAATTTTTAATCCATCTTCTGTGGTAAAGAACATAGGATTTTCTTTAGATACTAAATTTAATAGGTTTAGATTATTTAAAAGTCCAAGAGTTGTATCGTTTAAAGTATCGATACTATTTCCTATTAAATCGTGGTTTCCTGCAACTCCTATGATTGGAATTCTGTCTGGAGACTGAAGATTCCATCTTCCTACAATTTCTGAAATAAATTCATTTTCACCTCTTACATCCTTTTCGTTGAAAAAGTCTCCAGGTTGTAAAAAGGCTGTAACATTATTATCTTTTGCTATTTTAATTATTTCTAAATCTTTATTTTTTGTGGTTTCTAAAAAGTTATCTATTCTGTTTGGTGGAACTTTTGAAGCAGAATAGTGTCTGTCACCAAAATACAAAAATTTCATAAAAAACCCTCTCAATTATAATCTCTTTAAATAGTTTATCATTTTTATATAAAAAAAACTACATATTTCGTTTGTTTTTTTATATAAATTTCTAATAAAAAAGAGCCTTTTTAGGCCCTCTTTTATTTTTCTAATTCATCTTGATTCTCTAGTTCTTTTTTTAACTTTAATAATTCTTGTTTTAGATATGGATTATATCGAAGACCCATACTACCTCTAATTGCTTCTAAATCAGTTGCGATTCTTTCTATTTCTTTTTTATCATTTTTGTCTGCATCTAAAAATTCAACTTTTAGATTTTCTGATTGCTCATATAACTTTCTTTCGGCATCGCTTATATACTTTATTTGTTTTTTCATATAAGAAGTTCCGTCTGCAGCTACTTTTTCTACTTGTCCATCATATCGATATCCTGTTATATGGTCTCCGTTATGTAAATCTTTAAAACTTAAAAAATATTTTAGCTCCATAATATATCCTCGATACATCATTTTTTATATTGTATTATATACTATTCTAGGTTTTAACATTATTAACAAAAGCTTTATTTTTAGTTTAGACAAAATAAAAATTATTCTTTAATTTTTTTATCTTCTTCATCTAAAAATTCTTCTATTTCTTTACTACTAGAAGATAACAATTCTTTTGTGACAGTTATTTCTTTTATGTTTTCGTGACGAGGAATCTCATACATTAAAGTATTCATCTGTTTATCTATAATACCCCTAAGTCCACGAGCTCCAAGTTTCTTCTTTTGAGCTTCTTCAACAATATATTTCAAAGATTCTTTATCGAAATTAAGTTTAACTCCATCTATTTTAAACAAAGATTTATACTGCTTTGTTATTGCATTCTTAGGTTTTGTTAATATTTTTTCTAATTCTTCGTCTGTTAATTTATTAAGCTGAACAAATACAGGAATTCTTCCAACAAATTCAGGAATCATTCCATATTTAATGATATCTTCCGATATTACATCTTTTGATAAATCTACACTCTTATCTTCTTCTTTTTGTAATCCAAATCCCATAGAAGAAGCTGATGCGTTTTTAAGTCTTTTTTCTACTACCTTGTCAAGACCTATAAATGAACCACCAGCAACAAATAAAATGTTCTTAGTGTTCATTTCTATTGTCTTTTTTACCATTTCGCTTTCTTTCATCTCAAAAGTTACATCACAATCTTCTAAGATTTTTAAAAGAGCTTGTTGAACACCCATTCCGTTAACGTCTCTTTTTGAAGTATCTTCTGATTTTGATAAAAGTTTATCTACTTCATCTATATATACAATACCTTTTTCAGCTAATTTAAGATTCTTTCCAGCTCTTATGTAAAGCTTCTTTAGAATATCTTCAACATCATCTCCTACATAACCTGCTTCTGTAAAAGAAGTTGCATCAACAATTACGAGTGGAACATTTAGAATTTTTGCAAGTGTCTGCATTAAATATGTCTTTCCGCATCCTGTTGGTCCAATTAACATTATATTTGTTTTTTGAATGTTAGAAGCTGCTCTAAGTGAAATTCTTTTATAATGATTATAAACAGATACACTTAAAAGCTTTTTTGTTTCTTCTTGTCCAATGATATATTCATCTAGTTTTGCTTTTATTTCGTGAGGTTTCATCAAATCACTAGATGTCTCTATTTCTGATAATTCCTCAAAATTATCCTCTAATGTATCTTTTATCTTGTTAAAACATTCAGAACATATATTAAATTTATGTCCTGCTATAATTTTTAATTTTTTGTTTTCTGGTCTTCCACAAAATTCACAAGTAATACTCAACTATATTTACCTCCAAAACCAATTAAGAAAATATTTCTTTATAAAAATTATAAATGTTTATTGAAAATTTTTCAACTTCAAAATGTTTTTAAAAATATAAAAGAGGGGATTTACCCTCCCCTCTTTTATATATTCTTAATTTTGTACTTACTACTCATTATCTTTTTTATCTTATCGTTTATTCCTTTTTCAAGTTTTGAGACATTGGCTTGACTCATATCTATTTCATCTGCAATTTCTTTCTGAGTTTTCTGTTTTGTTCCGTTTAAACCATATCTATTCTTTATTATATATGCTTCATTTTTTGTAAGATAAGTATCGATGATTTCTAATAAGATTCTTACTGTTTCATTCATTTCTATATTTTCTTCTAAGCTTCTTTTGCCCATACTTGTATCACTTACAGTTGATTCAACAGTCATAACGTTTCCATTCTTGTCTGTTGATAAAGGCTTAAAGAGAGAAACATCATTGTCTCTATGTCTCTTTTCTCTTCTTAAGAAATATAGAATTTCATTTTTGATACATCTGTATGCATATGTTGAGAATTTTACATTCTTTCCCTTTTGGTAAGTATCTAATGCTTTAGCGTATCCTACATATCCAGTACTTAATAATTCTGAATATTCAATACCTGTATTTGAGAATTTTTTTACAATAGAATGGATTAAAGGGATATTTTTAGCTGCTAATATGTCCTTTTGTTCAGGAGTTAAAGAACCTTTTTCTTTGCTGATGATTCTTTCAATGTTAGCATATTTTTCAGAATAAGAAGAATAGGTTTGTTTTTCTGATGAATCCAATTCTGAAATGTCTAAATCTTTTTCATCTAAATCAATTTTGCCAATGTCAGATAAAAAATCTTCTTCAATAGCCTCTTCTACATAAGTATTAAGAGGAACTTCGTCTACATTTTCATCATATCTCTCCACTATGATGTCATATAGCTCCTCTAGACTCTTGAAGAATTCCTCCTTTGATACGTAAGTATCTTCGATTTCCCCTTTATACTTTGTATAAAGGTTCTTTGAAATCTTTTCGAGGATTTCTACTTTATTCAATTTGCACCTCCAATATATATAACGATTAACAATTAAATAATAAATAATCGTTTATTTTATGGCAATAAAATATGTGTCTAAAGTGTGAAGAAAACTGTTTTACCCCATACGTATTATTCTATGCAGATAAAAATATATTATTTTCTATTGTTTTTAACCCATAAAAATTGTCTTTATAACTTTAAAGTGTTGTTTTGAATTTTTATTGGAATATAATATAAAAGGGACTGAAAAAAGTCTCAAATTAAATAGAAAGGTTGGTAATTTTGTATTGTCAGATTCAAAGAAGTTTGTAATTGACTCAAGTGTATTACTAAGTGATGAGGAGGCAATTTTTAAGTTTGGCGACAATGAATTAATTATACCATCAATAGTTTGGGAAGAACTAAATGACAAAAAAGATAATTCGGAAGACCCTACAACAAGTTTTCTTGCTAGAAAAGTTTTAAGGATTTTGAATGATTTGTCAGATATCAGACCTTTAAGGGAGGGAATAAGGTTAAATGAAATTTTAAACACATCTGCTTATTATAATGAAGCCAAAGATGTTCCTACTCTAATTAGAGTTGACTATAGAATTGATAATGAAGAAGTCGACTCATCTTTTAAAAAGAAGAAAAATGATTACAAGATAATTGGTTGTGCAAAAAATAATGAAGCAATTTTAGTAACTTCGGATATTCCTATGCTTTCAATTGCTAAGGATTTCGTTAAGGCAGAAGAATATAAAGCTGGTCAAATAAAAAGTAAAACTTTATATAAAGGATATAGATTTGTTACTGAGAGTCCTGATATTATTGAACAACTTTATGATAAAAATGTTATATTAGAAGATAAATGGGATTTGTATCCTAATGAATTTATAATTATTGTTGATGCGACAAATGAAGGTCATAAAGGAATTGGAATTAAAAAAAGGAATTTTGTAAAGCCTGTTAATTTTGATAAAGAACTTAATTTGTCTGGAATGAAAACTAAACCTGTTAATTTAGAACAAAAAATGTTTTTATATTTACTTCAAGACCCAGATATTTTATGTGTGACTGTTTCAGGTATTTCTGGAAAAGGAAAAACTCTTCTTTCTTGTGATTATGCTTTAAGTCAGGTAAAAAAAGGTTTATATAATGAGTTCTTATATACAAAGAGTATCACTCCTATGGATGATGATGAATATATGGGATATAATAAAGGGAGTGAAGATGAAAAGTTTTCAGCTCATATAAAAGCTTTATTTACAACTATTGAATACTTATTTAAAGAAGAGCTTGTTGGTCCTAATAAGAAGAAAACTGTTTCAGAAAAAATGGAAGAACTTATGGCTAGAGAAGAACTAGGAACTCTTCCTCTTGCAGGAATAAGAGGAATGAACATCTTCCAGAAAGTTGTACTTTTGGATGAAGCTCAAAATACAAAGAGACATACTATTAAAACACTTGTTTCTAGGCTTACAGATGAATCTAAATTAATAGTTTCTGGAGATATAGAACAGATAGATGATTCTAAATTAAATGAATTTAATAATGGTTTATCCCATCTTATAGAACAAGGTAAAGAAGAAGATTTTATAGGACATATTACTTTTGATATAGATAAAGGAAATTCAAAGAGAGGTAAACTTTCAACCTTTGGTTCTAAAAAACTTTAAAAAATATTTAAAGACCTTTGCACTATGCAGAGGTCTTTTTTTAAAATATTGAAGAATACAAGAGTTTAAAATACTCTCATTTTTTATTATATATTCGCAGAGAATTTATAATATAATATATAAAAATTAAAAAAATAGTAATAAGGAGTTTATTATGAAATTATTGAATAAAGCTTATGAATTTTTTATAAAAAATGTGGTTTTGATTTTTATAATGTTAGTTGTAATGCCATCTTTTATAAATGTTCACGATGTTCACGCTTCTGATTTTAAAGATTGGTCTTTTGAAATAGTTGATAAAACTGGAAGCAATTCAACTGAGGATGTTTCTCAATTCCATATAGAAATTAAAGATAGTCCTTCAAAAAATTGGTTGAGTAAAGATAAATCTAAGGGTGATGTTTGGAATGAACTTATGAATAGATATAAAGTTTTTATTGTAGGTATTATGGGTTTTGCAGTTTTAACTATGGTTGTTATAGCTATGATACTATTTACAAAACTTTCTGCTACTGCTTCTAATCCACAAGAAAGACAGCATACTATTAAATGGATTGGAATATTCTTGGTAGCTGCTGGACTTTTAGGTAGTGTGTCAATTGTATTTAGCTATAGTTATGGTATATTTTCTAAGGGATAAAACATTAAAGGAGAAACTTAAAACGGGTTTCTCCTTTTTATTTTTAAAATTTTGTTATAAATGAGAATACTTTTAAATAATATATTATTAAGTAAGTTGTACTTACGCATTTTAAAAAATATATATTGGAGGTAATTAACTATGACTAAGTTAGTTAGCAAAATTCTTTTATTTTTAGTTGCTGCTATGATGATTCTTCAGATTGCAGCTCCTATCACTGTACACGCTGCTGATGGTGAGACAGATGAAAATGACTTTGGTGTTAAATATGAATTTAAAGACACCGACCCTATTGGAACAGGCAACACTCTTAAGAGAGGTGGAGCTTATATGGATGATAAGGGTAAAGATGGAGTATGGAACAGAATCTTTACTGAATACAAAGGTATCATCGTAGGTATCACTGGTATCGGAACTCTTACAATGGTTTGCTTATTCATCTTTAACTTTATGAAACTTGGACAGTCTGCTGGAAATCCTCAGGCAAGAAGTCAGGCTCTTACAGGTCTTCTTTGGACAGGTATTGCTGCTGCAGGTCTTGGTGGAGTAACATTATTCGTAGGATTCTCTACAAGTCTTTTAAAGAACTCAGCAAAATAATATTTAAAATAAATAAAAAAGGAACCTCAATAAAAGAGGTTCTTTTTTTTGTGTCAAAAAAATGATATAATAAATATATATGAGTACGGAGGTTTACTTACTTTGAATACTATTTGTGTTACAGGACATAGACCAAATAAACTTTATGGATATGATTTATCTGATAAAAGATATCAGAAATTAAAAGAAGTTTTTAAGACTTTTCTTATTAATAATGATTGTTCAGAAGCTATTTCTGGTATGGCTTTAGGTGTCGATACTGTTTTTGCCTTAGCTGTTATAGAGCTAAAATCTGAAGGATATGATATAAAACTTAGATGTGCTATTCCTTGTTTAAATCATACCTCTAAATGGTTTAATAAATCAGATATAGATAGATATAATTATATATTATCAAAGGCTGATTTTGTTGATATAGTTACAAAACAAAATTATGCTCCTTACTTAATGCAGGTTCGAAATAAATATATGGTAGATAAATCTGATATTGTTTTATCTGTTTGGAATGGTACTGCTGGAGGAACAGGAAATTGTGTTGATTATGCTAAAACAAAATCAAAAACTATTTATAATATTAGCCCTGCTTCATTAAATATTTCTATTATATAGGAGTTTTTATGTATAAAGATTCTAAGAATAAAAATGATAAAAATAATTTAATAGATGATTATTTTAAACACGAAAAAAGAGAGTATTTAGATGATTTCTATTTCTCAGAAGATACGAATACTGAGAAAAAAGTTCCTAATAAAGAAAATAAGAAAAATACAAAAATTAGTCAAACAGAAATTATTAAAACATCTAAACCTATTAATGTTCCATTAAGAATGATTCTTTTTATTTTTAAAGTAATATTTTTGGTAGTTCTTTGTTTTCTTATATTTTCTGTTTCAAGATATAATTATTTGCAAGAAAAAGATGGTGGAGATGTGATTACTATTGAAGGGTTTGTTGAGAATGTAAAAGATTCGACTATTCATATTAAAGAATAAAAAAGAAGAGCAAAAGCTCTTCTTTTTTTATAATTGGTCTATTACATCCTTTATAATAAAGAAACAATGTCTTTTTATTTCTGGAATATATTCATATATTTTTTCTAAGTCTTCTTCTGTCAAATTTTTTATCTCTTCAACAGATTTATCTACCATATATTCAGACATTATACTACAGGATACCATTACTGCCCAGCATCCAAAAACTTCATAACTAACGTTTTTTATAATACCATCTTCGATATTAAAATAAAAACGCATCATATCTCCACAATAGGCACTTTTTGCTTCTATCATTTTATTATAATTTTTAAGTTTGCCTGCATTTCTAGGTTCTTTTAAATGTTCTACGTGTAAATCTATCATAGTAAAACTCCTTTCATTTTTAAAATATACTATATTTTTTCACAAAATACAAATTATTAGACCACTACTTGTTTGACTAATAATTTTGGAGTAAAAGCCTCTTTTTGTTTTAATGCTATTTTTTAAGAATAGTATAGTATAGGTTAAAAATAATTATTATAGGGTGGTGTTATGTTTAAAAAAGTTTCTATACTCTTGATATTTTTAGCTTTTTTCTTTTCTCCAGAGGTTTTTGCTTTGGATGTTTTAGAAGACAGCTTATCGTTAGATGTTAATATGGCTCCTATTGAAGAAGAACAAACGGAAGTCGAGCAAATTATGTTTGCAGCTGACACAGCAAATGATATTATAAAGTTTGTTCAGCTTTCTAATCAAATAGGGAATGCTTCATCTACAATAATTCCAAATAAATTAGTAGCTGAAAATAAGGAAGGAGATTTAAGGCAATTATCATCTTATATTGTTTTAAATATAGAAAAACTTACATCAGACACTACAAAGTCTATAACGCTTGTTATTGGAGATGCTAAGGTAGTTACCGAAGAAGAATATGAAGCTTTGTGCAGAATTGTTCAATCAGAAGCTGGTAGTCAAGATATGGTTGGAAAAGTTCTAATTGCTAATGTAATATTTAATAGAATGGCTAGTTCCAAATTTCCAAACGATGTTTGTTCGGTTATTCTATCTCCTGGACAATTTTCTCCTGTTTCTAATGGTTCCTATTATAGTTGCAAGGTATCAGATGAAACTAGAAAAGCAGTTGAACAAGCTTTGAATGGTGTTGATTATTCAGAAGGTGCATTGTATTTTATGGCAAGGTCGGCAGCTCAAAGAAATGCTGTTTCTTGGTTTGATACAGCCCTAACTTACTTATTTAAACACGGTGGACACGAATTTTTCAAATAATATTAAAAATTATTAAACAGATAAAAAAATAAAGGAGTTCTTTATGAATAAAGATAAGATAACTAAAATTTCGATAGTAGCTGTTATTCTATTTGCTATTTTTGGATTTTTAATCGTAAAAGCTGCAAACAGCATAACTCTTAGTTTAACTTCTAGTTATAGTAGAAATTATCTTACTAGTACTTCATCTAAAGATACTATCAATGGACAATATTTTAATGATAACGATTTAATGGTTCTTCATTATAATATTTTAGATGGATTTAGTAAGGTTGAAAATTCTTCTTTAAAGGTTAAACTTACAGGTCTTGAGAAATATGATTCAAATATGATTAATTCTTGCATTAAAGTTCTTTATCCAGGTGATTATACTGATGAATTTCAAGTTGCAATAAACTATCAGAATTATTTGGATTATGAAGGGGAATATGCTTTGGCTGGCAAATCTCTTGAATTTCCAGATAAGTTTAATATTGTTGTTTATAGTGAAATGGATGGAGAAGAAGTTGTTGCTACAACAAGAGAAGTTGAAATAACTAAGAATTATTATGGTGGGGATGGAGAAGTTGTTCTTTATCCTGTTGATAATAGCTATCTTGATGTTAATATGCCTTATACATTTTTAGAAGGTAATCCTACTGATGGATATACTTTAGATGTTGTTATGGGTTCTTGGGAAGATAATAAGTATTATGTCTTTGATTACCATATTTTTGATAATTCAATCCCTAGACAAGATATTAAATCAGCTAGTACGAGTTCAGATTTTGTTACTATAAATTCAAAATCTAGTTCTGCTCCAAAAGCAACTGCTTTTTATAATTCTAAAATTGACGATGTTGATTTATATGGTAGAAAGTTAGTTCTTCAGTTTGATAGAAAAAATAGCGGAGAGGTAAGTAAGCATCAGTATGAATACAATTTATATTTAACTGATTACAACGGAAATACCTATCCAGTTCCTCTTAAAGTTAATTATATGCAATACCCTAGATTTGCTTATGTTGAAGGTTTGTCAAATGAAAATCTTAAGACAACAGCTCTTATAAAAGAAATAAATCCTAGATATAAAGCATCAGAAGATGGAACTTTAACATTATCATTCAAAACTCCTTTTTATAGTTTTGCTGGACTCAGTATTCTTGATTCAAACTTTAATGAGGTTAGCGAAGATAATTTTGATTTAAGTGGAAGTAGCTCTTCATTCGAAGTTACTATGTCTAATTTAGAGACAGGAAGATATACTTTACTTTTATATGCTAATTCATATGACAATCCTGCTAATTCATATAGTTTTTATTATGAGAAAGCAAAAGTAACTAATGTAAATACAATTAATGTTTATGGTGTTACATCTCAGATTAAAAATGATGATTTAGTAGAAAGTAATGATTTTACATTAAATAAGTCAATGGATTATATTTTTGTTCAAAGACAAACTACTATTGGAAATAAAACATACAAGAACGATGTTAGTTATACTGATGATTTAGGTATGGAGTCTGCTGTATCTAAATTTGATAGTTCATTTAAAGGATTATTATTTATAGATACTGTTGAGGTAGATGAATATATTCCTATTAAAATAACTTCAGGATATGGAACAGAGAGATTTACTCTTCACCCAACTGTATCTGCTGCAGCAGATTTTACAATTACTTTAACTGCTGGTCAGAATACAATTCCGATTCCTCAGTCTGGTAGACTTTCAGTTAGTTTGACTCCTGTAATTGCTAGATATGGAAAGATAACTGATGTTCCTTATTCTTATAAGGTTTTGTATGGTGACACTGTTACTACTTATGCAACTGTTGAAAAAGGTGCTGATAATAAAGATACTTTTTATATTTCTGCTGGAGCACCAAAAGGAGATTATGTTGTTAAGTTAACTCTTGATGATTATCCAGATGCTAGTGCTTATGTTACAATTACTGCAACAGATTCTACATCTACTGAAGATGATTTAGTATTAGAAATTACTAATGGAAATAAAATTAAGATTCCTTCTAAAGGTAATTTAGTAAAAGTAACTCTTGTTGGAAGAATTACTAAAAATGGGAAGATTCTTTCAGATAATGGAACATTTGAACTTTTAAATAAGGTTGATGGTGTTTCATTAGATAAAGATGTTTTAACTGTTTCTTCTACAGCTAAAGAAGGGGATAAGGTTGTTGTTAATTTCTCTTATGGCAAAGCATCTACTTCAAAAACATTTACTTTAACTAATGATGCTTCTGGTGAAGGTGAAGAAACAGGAGATATTACTCCTACTCCTACAGAAGGTGATGACAGTAAAAAGACTTTTGCAAGTATTGTTATTTCAGGATTTGATTCTGATAGAAGTCAGGCAAAAGTTCTTACATTCTCAGACAATTCAGGAACTAGAAGAGTTCTTACTTATAAATGCTATGATAGTAATGGTAATGAAGTTACTAATCCTATAATTGAAATTGGTGGTTCAAACGAAGCTAATGGAATATTAGTTGAACCTGATTATTCAACAAAAACAATTAGTGTTTATGCAAATGGTCTTTACGGAGTTAATAAAACATTCTATATAAATGTTACTTCTAATGGCTCAAGTATTTTGAATTTGCCAGTAGTTGCTGCAAAGCCTGATGAATACGATTGCTATATTGATTTTGCAAAAACTTCAATAGTTAAAAATTCTTCTTTCTCAGCCACAGGAACATTTATTAACGGTGTAGAAGAAGAATTAGAGGTTTCTCTCGTTATGTATATGTACGATAAGAATAACAAGATTATTGCACAGTCGATTGATACTAAGAAAATTGCTGCTTTAGGTACACAAGAATTTGCAACAAGATTTACGCTTCCTTCAGATATTAAAGATGTAAAGATTAAGGCTTTCTTTATAAATGGTTCTGATATAACAAAAGCGTCTAAAATCTATACTTATTCTAGGTCTATTACAAATAGGAAGGAGGGGTAATTATGTTAAAGAATAAAAAAATATTATTATCTATAATTGTTGCTTTTCTTTTAACAATATGTGCTATTCCTGTTTTTGCGGAATATGTTGCTGGAAGAGTTACCTCTCTTGATATTCAAAGAGTTGGAGATGTTGTTTATTTAAATGGTAAGACATCTGGATTTACTTCAACTATGCGAGTTATTATTAAAGTTTTAGATGATAAAGGGAATTTACAATTTTTTGATGAAGTTCCTGTATCTAATTCTTCTTTTAGTGACTTTTTTGAACCTATGGATATACAAGATGATACATATTTAAATATTATTGTTTCAGGAGACCTTGCTTATTCTGAAAGATTTTATTATTCATCTTCATATAAAACCGAGGATGAAAACTTCGAATATAATATTTTGAAACAATTACAAGATTATAAATATTACAAAGATGATAATTCTAAGTATGCTATGATATTTGTTATTACTATTGAACAAAATAGCACTTCTTGGAATGTTGTCCTAGAAGGAACTAACTTTGTAAAAGGAGATACTCTTTGGAATGGTAAGAATGAAAATAATTGGAATTCTTATTTATACAATATTTATTCTCTTGCAAAGAACATTTCAGGCAAAAATATTAATGTTGTAGTTTATGATAAGGCTGGAACACAGGTTGCAACTTATCCAACAGTTATTGGTGGAGGTTCAGATTCTGGCAGTTCAAATCCTTCAAGTGGAGATATTACTTCAGTTATTTCTAAGATTGGACAAACTGGTTCCTATTCTTCAAATGGAAATACATTATCATTTAACTCTAGCTTGTTGGATGGTTCAACAAATAGATATATTAAAGTTAAGTTTGTTGGTAATTTCTCTAAAGAAGATGATGTATGGAAAAATTCATCTATTGTTGATTTAGAGAATTTCTCAAAATCAATTGCTTTAAAACTTAAAGATAGCTACAATGCTGACTTTGATTTCTATTTCTATGATAAAGATAATAAGGCTCTTGGAGCATATTCTTATTATTACTATCAATCTGCTTCTACTGGGGAAGTTATTGGAGAAAATTCTGGAGAAAATGGTTTATCTGAAAGTTCTCCTTCAAATCCTATAACTGTAACTCCTACTCCATCTGGACAAACAGTTACAGATGATACATCAAGTAGTGGAGATTTAGTTGGTGATGATAGTTTTGCAACTTGGAATCCTTATAGAGATGATAAAGGTGTGTATACTTTAAATCTTATGATTTATAATGGGAATAGTGGAGTTGTTGATTGGGCTCTTGATAGCGAAGGCTATGAAGGTGCAACTTATAAATACAATTATAGCTTATCTGATTACGATAAAGTTGCTTCTACTATTAATTCTCTTAGAAATGATACTAAGAAAGTAATAGTTGTAAGAGGTGATACTTTAGGAAGTAATATAAACTTTACTGTTCCAGCAAATGTTGTTCAGCTTTTAAGAGACAACAATGTAACTTTAGTTTTAGATTCTAGTTATGTAAAAGTAGAATCTGATTTTGGTTCATTAAATGCTGCTGGTGATTATGTTGTTTCTGTAAATGAAACTATTTCAATGATGGCTAACAAAGCAACTAATGCTTATAATATAGACATTAAGGTTAGTGGTGTTGATGCTGTAAATAGTTTTGGAACAAAGAGTAAAGTTGCTCTTCATTATGATTCAGATACTACGTCAAGCGTAAGAGATTTAAGATTTGTTAATATTTATCAAAACAATAGCACAAGATTAAATACTACTGTTAAGGAAAGCTTAAAGTCATTTATTGCTAACTATTATGGTTCTGGAATTTATTGTGCTAAAGAAGATAATATTATCTTCAATGATTCTAATTTCTATGATAATACATATAAGAGATATGCAGAGATTGTTGTATCTAGAGGTATTATGGATGGTAGTGGTGGAGCTTTCAATCCTAAGTTTACATTAACAAGAGGTGAATTCTCTAATTACCTTGCTAGAAAGTTAGGAGCTAATTCTTATACTAATTATTTCAATGGATTGAATGGTCATACATTTGCAAATGCTATAAATGGTTTGTATGAAATGAATGTAACTCCTCCTAATTGGAATAAAGATATTTCTCCTGACAAGAAGATAACTATAGAAGAAATGATTTATATGACAGTCAGAGCATATGAAATAAACAGCTTAAATGATAGAGCTTATGGTTCTGCTCTTTATTATCAGGATAAAGAAGATATTAGTGTTTGGGCTAAGAATAAAGTTGCAATTGCTGCAAAACTTGGATTTATTCCTGAAGATGGACTTTTATATCCTACAGAAAATGCAACAAGAGAAGATGCTGCTGAAATTTTATTTAAGCTTATGAATGCTGAAGGTTTGTTTAGGTAATTTTTAAAAGAGAGGGAAATTTTTTCCTCTCTTTTATTTTTGGTCCTTGATTTTTTACAAAAAATATATTATAAAAAATATGAGAGAAATTTTAAAAAATTGTTATAATTTAACTCAAATTAAAATATGTTATTAGTGAGAGGTGCAAAGGGTAGCACCTCTCCTAAGAAAATTTTTAGGAGGTTTTTATAACAATGCATAATTTAAAGGACGATAAGTTTAAGGAATTAACAAGAGGCACAAAGAAATTAATTAAGGATGCAATTAAGGAGCACAAGGTTACTAACAGATATGACCTTTGTGGAATTATTTGCGAAGAATTAGAAGAAAGGTTTACAGGAGATACTCTTACATATCAGCTTTCAAGAATGAATTTAGAGACCACTGGTGATATTTTGGATGCCATTGATACCTATATGTATAAACATTCTAAAGAATCTGACTTTAATTCTTCTATTGAAGCGGACGACGAAGATTAATATTGGTATGTTTGATTAAATCATATATCAAAAACTTTTCTGCAGAAAGTTAAAAAAAAGAAGCTAGAAATCTAGCTTCTTTTTTTATTCTTTTGATTGAATTTTTTTTGTAAAATCTAAAAAAAATAATAATATTTATTGATACAAAAAAATAAGGAGCATTATTATGCCTAGAAAAAAGGAAATAAAAGATTTAAGTAAATATAAGATAAATCAATTCATAGAAAAACTTTCTGATAGAGATTATGATGCTTTAAATGCTATTTATGATTTTAGGTGTTTAACTTATGAACAGATATATGAATTAGTATATAAATATAATGCTAAAACAGGAGAAATAAATAACGAGACTTATTCTAAACGAAAATTAAAACAGTTTTTGGAAATGAAATTTATTACAGAAACAATTCTTTATGATAAAGATATTCCTCCAATATATCAGCTTACTACACAAGGGATAAATGCTTTAAAGAAATATAAAAATTGGCCTAGCAATTATTATGATGAACACAAGAAAATTTTATCTAGAGGATATTTAGTAGAATCAGAATTAAATGTAAAAGAAAGATTTATGGCTCACCAATATAATTTAAATAAGTTTGTAATTAATTTAGAAAAATTGTTCAAGGGTGAGAATTTCAAATATGAAGATGAAAAACATCTTGAAAGCTTTGTAGGAATAAGACCAGACGGTGTTTTTACTTTAGATAATATGGTCTTCTTTTTAGAAATGGATATGGGTACTGAAAATGAAAAGCAGTTAAAAGAAAAGTGGGACCATTACAGGAAGTTTTTATCTTCAAATGAATTCATTTTAAGAGAACGTCAAATTTATGTATTATTTATTGTTGATGGTATTGTTCGCATAAATCAAAGAATTTCTATGATTAAAAATACTCTCTATTCTAATTTTGTAGATTGTTTTGATAAGGAAATTGAGATTTTTGTGAATACTCCAGGCGAATTAATGGATACTATTACTGATAGAATTTTGAATAATGAAGATTCTTTATTAGAACAAAAGACTAGTTTGCTTAAGAGCGGTTATTTGATTAACGATAATTCTGAATCTTTAAAGAAGATTTTTGGTGTTCCTTTTTCTTTTTATGCTAGAAAAGATAGCTTAAGAACAAATAACTTTATTTTTGAAGACTTTACATTTTGTCCTATGTCTTCAACTTACAAAGGAGTTTATTTTGATAATTTAACTAGAAAATTTAGAGAAGGAACTCATCAAGATATAAAAATAGTCTTTATTTGTGATGACGAAGTTGAAGCTTTTAGACTTTATACTATATTTGAATTGAAAGATGCTTTATTTACAACAAAAGGAAGACTTTTGGGTCTTAAAATTCATAAGGCAATTTTCTCTTTAACAGATGAAGGTATTATGTATTCATTTGATGATGATACTTTTACTAAGAAAATTGAATATGGAATTGTTAAATTATAAAATGAGGAGCTTATTTAAGCTCCTCATCTGTTTTTAATACTGTTTCATTATATATCTGTAAGAAAGCTTCTTTCGCATTGCTTTCTTCCTTATCATCTATAAAGGCTATTAGCATTAAGGCTTCTTTCGTTTTTGTATCATAGATATATTTTGTTTTTACTTCATAGATATTATCACTTTTGTCTAGCGCTGAATATGTGTATGTACATACAAATTGATTTCCTATTTTTTTAGATGTTGCAACTTCTTTCTTTGACATCTGATATCCCTGTTTTAAGATATCTTTAAATGTAAGCAAATATTTAGAAGCTGTATCTAAAGAATATTCTTCTTTTTCTGTTTCTTTTATTATGTACAAGTATGAATTTGAATTTTCTATTGATTTAAAGTAAACAGTTTGATTTACTTCATCAAAACTTTCATTTATATGATTATAATCTACAATAGTCTTTACATTTAATCTATTATAATTGTAATTCTTTTGTTTTCCACAAGCTGTTAAAGATAAAATTACAAAAAGTATTATTAAGATAGATAAGATTTTTTTCTTCATTTAAAATCTCCTTTTAGTTTCTTTTCTTAAGATATCATTTTTTATTAATATTTGCAATTATTATAATATTCCAACAAATTTATAAATTGATTGATAAAAATTTAAATGATTTTTTAAAAACCTTAATATTCTTTCTTCATTAAAACTATAATATAAATGAAATAATTTTATTTGGGAGGAACATACTATGAAGTATAAACTAGCTTGTCACAAAGATTTGTCTGACCCAATTATTGTGTATAACCTTCTTGAAAATTATAAGGAACATACAGGAAATGATTACCTTGAGGCTGTTTCTTTGAAGAAGTTCAATTATAAGGGTTTTGCTGATTTTTTAACAGCGTATGCTCTTACAACTCAATGGTATCTTTCAAAGAATGAAAAATTTAAGAAGAGTCCTTATACTAAGGTAAGATGGTTGGATTTTATTCCACACATTATGAAGCAGGCTTCTTGTGATAGAGAAAAGGCAATGCATATATTAGAATATATCTTTGCTCAGATGGTTTGTTCGCAGGATGCTTTAAGACGAGAAGTTTTCTTCTCTCTTTATACTCTTGACCCTTCTTATTTAGAGGTTGAGTATAAATTGATTGATGAAGATTTAACAAGATTTGTTTTCTGTGTAGAAAAAGAAACAGAAGATGGTGTTCGTCCTAAGAGACATCCTGAAAAGATTCCTTTCTTTTCTCCTGATGATTCTATGTATATGAAGAAAGTTCCCAACGATTCTTTAGTTATTGAAAAGGCTGAAAAAGAAGAAATTGAGAATATTATTCAGGATAGAATAGCTTATACAGATAGCGATGAAGAGATTGCTTTCTTGTTTAAGCTTGCTGAAAGATTGGGTCTTGGTGTATTAAAGTGATAAAAAAAGGAAGAGTTTTCTCTTCCTTTTTTATTTTGTTTGAAATTTGTTTTGTTTTTACTAGTTCTTTGATATATAATAAATATATATTTATATTACAGGAGGAAAAAATGAAAATTTTAATTGTTGATGATGATTCAATAAAGGTTGATTATATCAAGAAATATCTAAGTCAATTATCTTTTTATGATGTTGTTGTTTCTAAATATAGAAATGATATGTTTAAAAAACTTCAAGAAGATGATTTTGATTATATTATACTTGATAATAATTTTCCTATATATGAAGATTCTAGACCAGAAAAAGACCTTGGTATAAAAACTTTAATGCTTTTAGAGCGTTCAAGAAGTTATCAAAATAAGTTTTTTAAAAACTCTAAGATAATTCTTTGTTCTTCTGATGAGATATCTGAAACTTTTAGTGTTCCTAATTATTTAGGCAATATAGTTTTTGATTCTTCAGTTGATATGAAACCATCTTTTTCTAAACTTTTAAATAAGGAGGAAGTATAATGAATCAAAATGATATTTATCGTTTAAATGAGAGATTTGTGAAAGATTTTGCAATAAAGATTGAAACAGGTATTGCTTCTACTCCATATTTTGAGGAAAGGCTTTCTTTGTACGAACTTTATAGACCTGGAACAATTGCTAAGTACAAGGAATTTATTTCTTATGTTTCAGATAATTTTGAAAATGTAAATGATTTTTATACAAAAAGAAATGAATTCATTGCTAATCTTTTGGCTGACCAGGAATATAGACAGGAAAAGTTTGGACTAAAAGGAAATGTTCTTAAAGAATATGAAGTATCTCAGGACAATATTTCTTCTGCTGATATTTATAAAGAAACAAATCTTGACAAAGTTCTTGTTAGTATTGACTTGAAATCTGCATCATTTCAGGCTTTAAAGCTCTTTAATTCTGAAATTGTTAGAAATTGCTCTTCTTATGATGAGTATGTAGAGACTCTTACTGATTATAAATATTTTAACAATAAGAGAATTCGTTCTAATAGTTTCGGAAAGACTTGTAATAAACAAATCTATAAGATTGAAAAGTTTATTACAAGAAAAGTTTTAGATGTTGTTTTGAAATATGTGGATGTTAAAGATGTTGTTTGTTATAATTCGGATGAAGTAGTTTTTGTTAAAAATGACAATCTCGATAAAGTTATTGAAGATATTAATACTCTTTCTGCAAACGAAGGATTTGTTTTTGACATTGAGATGTTTTATTTAACAAAAATAAATGGAATTTCTAAAGGATTTTTGAAGCATATTACTGATATGAAGACAAAAGAAGAAAGAATTGATGTTTGTGGGGTTAGTGCTATTAATATGACTTTTGTTCTTTGTGCTTTGTATGGTGTGAAGGTTGTTCCAAGCTATCTATATTTTAAAGATAACGATAACTTCCTTTGCAAATTTGTTGAATATCCAAAAATTTCTTGTTAAACCATTAAATAGACCCTTTTTAAAAGGGTCTATTTTTTTAGCTATTATTAATAAAAAATATATGTAAAACATATTTTTTAAAAATATACGACAAAAACTATTGTAATAAAAAATTTTGATGATATAATTATAATACACCTCTCAAAAAAAGGAGCTTGCTTCTTTTAGACAGAGATATGTAGCGGCTTGACGCTGATAGCTACTTGTGAGAGTAGTAAAGGTATGTATTTTCTACAACATACCGCTGCGAAAGCAGTCAATTCAAGCAAAACCGACAGGCTTGCATCTCAAAAGGATGTTTTTCAGGGCGGTGTGAAGGTAAATCCTCCTTGGAAATAGTTTTTGACGTTAGGTCTAATAAGTTGTATCAGGGCGTACTCGCTGAAATGCAATTTTAGTCCGCAAGACTAATAGGACACGCAAACTAATTAAAAAACGAAAGCGAATCGGGAGATTTGCAGTCTGAGAGCTTGTTACTCAAAGGCACAAGTCATAGATTAAGAAGGTGGAGAAACACTTTTCTTATGAAGA
>AUXO016936092.1_pt1 | contig 29923 bp, 29 predicted proteins | sample 768731 | NCBI WGS metagenome assembly AUXO01 (sample SAMN02715735, study PRJNA202380) | gut metagenome | biome: sheep rumen | host: Ovis aries | place: New Zealand: Palmerston North
ACCTTTACAAATGATATGTTCCCACGCTCAAAGAATAAAAAATGGACACTTCTGAAGACGAAAGTCTGCAAAGGTGCAACAATAGGGGCAGGTTCTGTTATATTGCCAGGTATTACAATAGGTGAGGGGGCTTTTGTTGCTGCAGGAAGTGTTGTAACAAAGGATGTCCCTGCAGGAGAACTATGGATGGGTAATCCTGCCAAGTTTTATAAGAAAGTAGATTTTTGATGAATATTCCTTTTTTAAGTTTAAAAGACGTTACGGCTCTTCATGGTGAAGAGATTAATGAGGCTGTTAATCGAGTTGTAAACAGTGGCTGGTATCTTCAAGGTGAAGAGAATAAACGCTTTGAAGAGAACTATGCATCTTTTATCGGCTCCAAATATTGTGTAGGTTGTGCAAATGGACTGGATGCATTAATCTGGATATTCCGAGCTTATATTGAAATGGGCGTTATGCAGCCAGGAGATGAGGTGATTGTGCCTGCGAATACTTATATCGCAACTATTTTAGCTATCACAGAGAACGGTTTGATTCCTGTGCTTTGTGAGCCAAAGCCCAATACGTTGGAGATTGATGATGACTTGATTGAAAGCTTGATTACACCCAAGACAAAAGCCATTACTATAGTGCATCTTTATGGTCGTATAGCATATACAGATACAATTGGCGAACTCTGTAAAAAGTACAATCTGAAATTGATTGAAGATAATGCACAGGCCCACGGTTGTAAATTTTATGATGGTAGAATGACTGGATCAATCGGCGATGCAGCAGGTCATAGTTTCTATCCAGGTAAAAATCTTGGCGCGCTAGGTGATGGTGGGGCAGTGACAACCGATGACCCAGAACTGGCTGCAGCTATTCGTGCGTTGGCAAATTATGGCTCTCAAAGGAAGTATGTATTCAAATACACAGGCCGAAATAGCCGATTAGATGAGATTCAGGCTGCGGTACTTAATGTGAAACTGAAATATCTTGTTAGGGATAATCAGCACCGTAAGGAGGTGGCTCATTATTATTATAAGCATATCAATAATCCTCTGATTACGCTACCAGATCTGTTGCCAGATGATCAAAATGCTTACCATCTGTTCCCGATCCTTGTTGAAGAGGGCAAACGTAATGCCCTACATGATTACCTAGAGCAGAATGGGGTAGGTACTGTGTGTCATTATCCAATAGCTCCTCATAAGCAGGAGTGTTATGCCAAGGCGACATGGAATAATCCACAATTGGCATTGCCAATTACAGAGTGGCTTGCTGAAGAAGAGTTGAGCTTGCCTATTGGGCCAACAATAAATTTAGAAGAAGTTGGTTATGTGGTGAGGTTATTAAATCAATTTGTATAGTTCTACGTGGATCCCCAATATCGAAGCATATTAAAAGCAACTTCTATTTTTGGAGGTACTCAATTCGTTCAAATTCTGGTTGGATTAGTACGTTCCAAATTCGTGGCGTTGCTGATTGGTACTGCGGGTATGGGATTGAACACGATCTACATGTCATCATTGACGCTCTTTATAACCATCTTTGGGATGGGTGTGAACATGAGTGTGGTCAAAGATCTAAGCAAGGCTTACGATCAGCAGGATTGGTATCATTACAATAGTATTACGATTGCCTTCCGTCGGTTGTTATTCTTCTTAGGGACTATAGGTACGTTAGTGGTTGCTGCCTTTTCGCCCCTTTTAAGCAAATGGTCTTTTGGTGATGACCAGCATGTTTGGCCATATGTTTTTATGTCGGTAATAGTGTTCTTTACACTCCTTTCACAAGGTTATACGGCTGTACTCATCAGTTCACGTCGGATTAAATCAACAGCTGCTTGTTCGTTAGTCAGTTCAGTTGTCTCGTTGTTAATTGCAGTGCCATTCTTTTATTTTTTGAGATTGGATGGCGTCGTACCAGGAATTGTGTTTTCCACAATAGGCAATTTCGTTGTGACATACTTGTTTGCTCGAGAAGTGAAGATCGAGAAAGTAGCTCAGAGCATTAAGGAGACAATGGATATATCCCGTTCAATGGTTGCATTGGGCTTGGCAATGGTTATAGCTTCCTTGTTGGGTAATCTCACAAATTACTTAATTAATCTGTCTGTCTCACAACTTGGAGGATTATCAGATTTAGGATTATATGGGGCAGGTATCGCCATCACCTTTCAGGCCTTGACAATGGTATTTGCTTCTATGGGGAGTGACTTTTATCCGCGACTTTCTGCTGCGATGGGAGATGGGGCTCGTATGAACCAGATTATGAATGAACAGAGCGAGATTATATTGTTGCTTGCTGTACCAATTCTGTCGGTGTTCATGCTTGTGGCACCATGGGTAGTTCGAATTCTTCTGAGTGAAGAGTTTTTGCCTGTTACAGGCTTTATACGTGTGTTATGTCTTGGGATGTTGCTTCGTGCAGCAAGTTATGCCTTGGGTTACGCTTCTTTTGCAAAAGGCGATAAGAAAGTTTATTTGTTCTTAGAGGGTGGTTATGGTAATTTTGCCAATTTGGTACTTTCTGTTACCATGTACTATCTATGGGGACTGAATGGTCTGGCATGGTCATTTGTCGTCAATTATCTGCTCTATTATTTGTTAATCCGTTTTGTTGATACTAAAAGATATGGTTATCAAGCGTCTAATAACGTTAATAAGTTGATATTATTATCTATATTTTTGATGTTTGCGCTCTTGGCCATATCTTATTTATTACCAAAGGTATGGTACTATTCGGCAGGTAGTGTAGCAACACTATTATTGTGTGTGTTCTATTTGAAGTCGTTAAATAATAGAACAGGTTTGGTAAACGCATTGGTATGTCGAATCAAGAAATAAGGAAGCCGTTAATTACGGTATGTATCATTACTTATAACTCGTCAGAGTTTATTGTTGAGGCTCTTGACAGTGTCTTTGATCAAACCTATCAGAATATAGAACTTATAGTAACTGATGATTGCTCAAATGACAACACTGTGGAGGTTTGCCGTCAATGGATTTCTGACCATGCTCAACGTTTTGTTCATGCAGAAGTAGTCACTTCTGAGAAAAATACAGGTGTTTCAGCCAATTGCAATAGGGGTATTAGGAAAGGTACGGGTGAATTTGTCAAACTTTTTGCAGGCGATGACAGACTGTTGCCCAATTGCATCGAGGATAATGTTCGTTACATGCTTGAACATGAGGATGCTGATTTGTTGTTCTCCGATATGCAGTTATTTGGCCAAGGACTGGACGGTACGGACATTATTAGTCCTGCAATCTATTTTAGGTGTTTTAATAAATATCAGTTCAGAATATGGCAATTAGTCTATTCGCTATTACCTGCTCCTTCTTGTTTTATGAAGCGAGAAGTCTATAATCGATTGGGTGGCTATGACGAGGAGATCCCTTTTATGGAGGATAAACCGTTTTGGATCAAAGCTATTTGGGCAGATTGCGTAATTCGTTATCTTCCCATATCAACTGTTCAATATAGACAGAATCCCAATGCGCTATCACAGTCTAAACATTCCTCTACTTTTAATAAGATGAAGGAGAGCCGGAAGATTGCTTCAAAATATTTTCTGTTAAAAGCGCGAGAAATCAGTTGGTGGCTATGGGCATATAGAAAGGTTTGCTATGACTTAGACGCTGCACCGACCATGAAAAACTATTGCCTTTATGCGCTACGTTTCTTCAATCCTTATTATTACTACTTGAAGTATTTATCCTATAAACTGAGGGTTTACCATATAATTAATGGATGATGATGGATAAAAATACATTAAAATATAAATATATAGTAGTAGGTTATGGCTATGATTACTATAATTATGTGTACGGTCAACTGAATGAGTTGCCCAATGCAACTTTTATTAGTGAATGGCCCGTTTCTGGAATTGCCAGGCGCCTTATTTGGTATCATTTGTCTTGTAACCTTCCATTTCAACAAGTTTGGGTTTATTTCTATGTTCTCTTCCTGAAGAAAATAGTTAAAGGAATGCATTTCGTCCCTACAGACCGTATATGTTTCTTGTTATTGGCTGGAGGTGCCAATAACGCTTTGCTTAAATATCGTCTTTGTGAAAGAATAAAGAAAACCTTTGTGAATAGCAAAATCGTGTTTTTTATAAATGACCTTGTCGGTAAAACGGGCCAACCTGTTTCATTGATGAAAGAATATGCTGATTTGGTCTATTCTTACGACCCTAATGATTGTATAAAATACGGTTTGATAAATCATGTTATCCCTTATTCCGACTATACATTTCCACAGACTGGCAGTCCAGAGTATGACGTCGTGTTTGTTGGTGCTGCAAAGGATCGGCTTAATGACATTATGTCTATATATTTTGCTCTTACAGAAAAGAAGGTTACATGTTATTTCCGGATTATTGACGTTCCTGAAGAAGCACAAATTCAAATGGAAGGTATTAGTTATAGTGGTGGAATCACTTATGAAGAAAATCTGCGCCTTCTTCAAAAAGGGAATTGTATCTTAGATGTTATTCAAGGAGAAAGTAGTGGTAACACCATCAGAGTCGGAGAAGCTATTATCTTGGGAAAGAAGTTGTTAACCAATAACAAACATACACCTTATAATGGTGTTTTCGATGATAGAAATATGCTTTGTTTTGAAAGTATTGACGATAGGGTTATTCAATTCGTTTTTGACAGATCACAGGTTGTTTATGAGATAAAAGATAAGATGTATCCAGTAGATTTGTTTCATAACATTGAGAATACAATTAGCTGATTTATTGACTCAAGGTTAAATTACATGTTGGGGTGGGCAAAAAAAATAATATATAGGTTTCTATTCCATCGAAAAAGGAAGAGATTTATAGAAACATATTGCCGTAATTGTGCAAGTACCTTACAGCTAAGGGAGTTTGAATATATTCATCCGTCAGGCGACCTTTTCATAGGCGAGAATTCCCAGTTGTTATGTTGGTCCGCATACAACTCTGTTCAACCTCCTCAGCAGTTATCCCCCAATTTGAGAATAGGGAAAAACTTTCATGCTACTCGAAATTTAACAATACAGTGTGCTGGGAATATTACTATTGGTGACGATGTTCTTGTGGCGAGTGATGTTTTTATCATAAATTATAATCATGGATTATCTCCTTTAACAGCTTCTTATCTAGAAAATAAGCTCGATGTCTCTGAGGTTGTTATTGGTAATGGCGTGTGGCTTGGGAACAATGTCGTCGTATTGCCAGGTGTTCATATTGGAGACAAGACAATTATTGGTGCAGGAAGTGTAGTAACTAGAGATGTTCCACCTTATTCTATTGCTGTAGGTAACCCGGCTAAAGTTATTAAAAAGTATAATAATAAAACCCAGCAATGGGAAAATATAGATAAATGAAAGAATTGGTAATAGGAGCCAATGGCCTATGATTCCAAAATACAGATGATATTGAGAAAGCAATGCCTCAGAAACTTGATATAGTCCAATTCTGTAAGGGAATAGCCATCATCATGATTATTCTGACTCATTCCCATCAAATGTTTGATTTACCAATGTCTATGAAGATGCTCCCGATGTTTGGACAGATGGGGTGTCAGATGTTTTTTGTCCTTTCATGTTTCTGTTTATGTTTGGCATACGAGAAGAATGCACCCTCATACGTGTCTTTTTTATTTAAAAGAGTAAAAAGTATCTCTATTGGTTATTGGCTTACGATATGTATTAGTTTACTGTTGGCAAAAGGCTCACTGATGTTAACAGGATCATATCTTTTTAAGACAAGCACAAATCCTCTTGAAGTTTTGGAGAATATCTTCCTTGTGCATGGAATAGTCCCGGTTGGGGGGGGCAGTAATAGTGTAGTTAGAGGAGGCTGGTATGTTGGAACAATTTTCATCTTATACTTGATATTTCCGATTTTATATAACCTACATAGAAAGTTGTCTAAAAAGACCATGTTCCCGTTTTTGACGTTTCTCCTTAGTTTTGTGATCCTTGTCGGGATGTACGTCTACAATAATTCCTTTTTGGTTGAGCTGAATAGTTTCTGGTATTTTTCCTTTATTAATCAACTTCCAGGCTTTTCTGTAGGATTCTTGTTATATGATTGGTATAGGAATAAAAACTCCATCAGCTATCCTGGAATAAAAGGATGGAGCCTCATTCTTATGGCATTCGCCATATTCTTTATGCCATCTCCAATAACATATATTTTATTGCCCTTCTTGTTCTCATTGGGTTTTTATTATATTTTTCTTTGGCTTATGCCTGCTTATGAGGCAATACCAATAATAGTAAAGCGAGTCGTTCGTAAATATGGAGATAATAGTTATGCCATTTATCTTATCCATCCATATTTGGCGTTCGAACTAAGTTTGTTAGTGATTTCTTTGGTTCATATATCCCATCCCATCTTATTCATAGAATGGTTACCAATTTTATATCTCCTTGTTTTGGTAATAGGTATCCAATATAATAAGTTGATAGAGATAATTAAGAGCATAGTATTCAATAGTAAGAAAATAGGTTATTAAAAACTGGTAAGAAATAATGAAGAAAATTCTGATTACTGGAGGTGCAGGTTTTATTGGTTCCAATGTGGCTCTTATATTAGTTAAAAAGGGCTATGATGTCACTGTTCTTGATAATCTGTCAAAACAGATCCATGGCGAGGATCCCGAGGTGACTTCTCCATTATATAATAGTATTAAAGACAAAGTTAACTTCATCAAAGGTTCAGTAACCTCTCGTGAAGATTGGATGTCTGCTATTGAGGGACAGGAGGCGATAATTCATCTGGCAGCAGAGACTGGAACAGGACAGAGCATGTATGAAATAGAAAAATATGTGCAGACTAATATAGGTGGTACTGCTTTGATGCTTGATGTCCTGACAAACAACAAGACATCCGTAAAACGAGTTGTTGTTGCAGAGAGCCGAGCCATATATGGTGAAGGTAGATATTGGAGTGAAGAATTACAGCAATATGTATATCCAAGAAGTCGTAGCGACAAGGATATGCAGAGAGGTGATTTCAATGTATATGATAGAGAAAGTAAGACACCATTGAAGCTTGTTGCAACAACAGAAGATTCTTTGATTCATCCAACCTCAGTCTATGGTATAACAAAGCAGGTGCAGGGACAGCTCGTTCATATGATTTGCCCTGCTATTGGTATTGATGATGTGTCGCTGCGTTATCAGAATGTTTATGGTCCTGGTCAGTCGTTAAGCAATCCTTATACAGGCATTCTTTCCATATTTTCCACTCAGATTAAGAATCATCACTCGATTAATATATTCGAGGATGGAAAAGAATCACGTGATTTCGTCTTTATTGACGATGTCGCAGAGGCGACAATTCTAAGCCTTGAAGTTCCAGAAGCAAAAGGCCATGTGTTTAATATAGGCACAGGTGTGGCTACAGATGTTGTCACAGTAGCGGAGACACTTTGTGAGAAGTATGGAATTGTTGTGCCGATAAAGATAAGCGGAAACTATCGTCTTGGCGATATTCGGCATAATTTTGCCGATATATCTCTGGCAAGGGAAGTTCTAGGCTATAACCCCAAATGGAACTTTGAGCAGGGTATTTCTAGATTCTGTGAATGGGTTAACACTCAAGAAATACAAGAAGATAGATATCAGCATTCTATTGATGAGATGAAAGGGAAAGGACTGTATAAGTAATTTGGGCTGTATTAAATTAATAAATGGTAAGTATCATTGTAGGAATATATAATGTTGCGTCTTTTCTTCAACAAAAGAAATTGAAATGTATTATTGCCCAAAGTTATTTTGATTGGGAGTTAATTCTAGTTGATGATGGCTCTACTGACGAGTCTGGTAGGATATGTGATGAGTTATCTCGAAACGATCATCGAATAAAGGTTATTCATAAAGAAAATGGTGGCCTTGGAAGTGCTCGAAATGCAGGCCTTGATGTCGCCCAAGGGGATTATATATGGTTTTATGATGTTGATGATGAGGCTCACCTTAATTTGCTTGAATATTGTGTTAGGGAAATGGAGTCTCGAGATTTGGAGATGCTCCAGTTTGGTTATAAAGCAATTACACCGTCTCAGAATCTGGAAGAAGATGTTCATTTAAAGGAATGTATAATTAATAATCAAGAGCAATTGCGTTCATATTATCTTGATAATATCCTCTTTGTGAAATATGGTAATGGGTTTATGTGGAATAAATTTTACCAGCGCTCATTTATAGAGAAATACCATTTGCGTTTTGATGATTTACTTATTCAGCAAGATGAAGTTTTTAATTTGAAGATTTATCCATTGGCTCGTCGTGTTTATTTGTCACCCGAAGTGCTTTACAATTATTATATATACGAAAAAGGCAATACTCGGTCAAGATTTATTCCCAACCGTTTTGATATATATGTCAGCATTCGTGACAATTTTGAAAAATTACGTGGCGTATGGTCTATAGCGGATCCTCGATTTGAGGATTATTTGCAGAAACGTTTCTATCAGAGTGTTGATCAGACACTTCGATTTAACCTCTTACATCCAGATTGTCCTTGGAATAAAGAGAAAAAGAAGAATGAGATGGATAGGGTGTTGAACCATTCTTACACAATAGAGTCTATGATGTGGGCTGGGGAAAACAATAGAGACTGGGAGAATATGTTGTATTTTTATGCTTATAGACATCGGAGTTTAGCACTCTTGTCTATTTCATCATCAATATTCATAGGACTTAGGGATCTAAAGCATAAATTATCATGAGGACTGAGGAATACGTCTTGCGAACAGGTGATGTCATTAAGGTTCCTGTACCAGAGTGTTATGCTGATTGTATAGAATTGATTCGTAGTGACTATTATAGATATAGTGGGCGAATTGGTTCATTCTTCAAAATGTTTACAAAGACGTTGTCGTCACCTCCATTTGCACTTTTATTCTGGCTTCGACTAGCTCAGATTCGTGGCATTTTATATTGGCCTGCCAAGTTTATCCATCGACATTACTCTCATAAATATGGATTTCAAGTCTATCCTAGTATGAAAATTGGCTATGGTTTTTGTTTAGGACATGCTATCTGTGTTGTTATTAATCCGCAGACGATTATAGGTAATAATGTGAATATTTCTCAGTTTACACAGATTGGTACGAGTACTGATTGTGCGGCAATCATTGGTGATAATGTTTCTATATCGCCTATGGTAAGTTTGGTGAATGGCGTTCATATAGGGAGTAATTCGACTATAGGTACAGGAGCTGTGGTTACAAAAGATGTTCCAGGAAATGCTACAGTTGTAGGAGTGCCAGCTAAAGTGTTGCATTATAACCGGCCAGGCCATTTTGTTGGTAGTCGTTGGCCGTTATCGTGGAAAGAGAACGAAGGATGAAGAAACGTATCTTTATTTCCATGCATTATCTTGAATTAGGTGGAGCTGAGGCTGCACTTATTGGGATGCTGCAATCAATGGATTACCATCGTTATGATGTGGATTTATTCTTGCATAGTCATCAAGGTGAGATGATGCAGTTTATTCCTAAAGGAGTTAATCTCCTACCTGAAATCAAGGAATACGCCATGATAGAGAAACCGATGGCAATGGCTTTAAAGGCAGGCTGCTTTCGCGTGGTGCTGTCAAGACTCAAGGCAAAAGGGCAGTTCAAACGATATCTGAAAAGGAAAGGGTTGAAAGAGAGTACGGCTGCATTTCAATATGTTGGTAATGCTGTGACGCCAGTCCTTCCATCTTTGGAGTATTTAGGCGAGTATGACTTGGCTGTTAGTTTTTTGAATCCTCATAATATTGTACGTGACAAGGTAAAGGCGAAGAAAAAGATTTGTTGGATTCATACCGATTATACTCGTATTGACATTAATACAGGACTGGAGCTGCCAGTCTGGGCAAGTTATGATCACGTGATTTCTATCTCACCTGATGTAACAAGGACCTTTTTGCAAGTGTTTCCATCATTAAGAGATAAAATTGTGGAAATGGAGAATATTCTTCCCGCAGATTTTATTAGGAAACGGTCCGACGAATTTGATGCAAGTACGGAAATGGTAGGAGATGGCGTGAAAATATTGTCTGTCGGTCGTTTCTGTGAGGCAAAGAACTATGATAATGTTCCAGATATTTGCCGGCGTATCCGTGAACAGGGTATTAACTTGTACTGGTTCCTAATCGGTTATGGTGATGATTCGCAGATTCGCCAACGTATTTATGAGGCAGGAATGGAGGATTATGTCATAATCTTAGGGAAACGTACTAATCCTTATCCTTATATTAAAGCCTGTGATATTTATGCGCAGCCTTCTCGCTATGAGGGAAAATCGGTAACGGTACGTGAGGCTCAGATATTATGCAAACCTATAGTGATAACTGATTATCCTACGGCAAAGAGCCAGATAAAGCATGGGGTGGATGGTGTCATTGTGCCTATGGATAACGAAGGCTGTGCTAGAGGTATGGTAGATTTTATTCGAAATATTGATTTACAGCAGAAGATTGTGAATTATCTGCTTAATCATGATTTTGGTAACAAGGGTGAACTAGATATATTATATAAGTTATTGGATGAATAATAAGCGAATAGTATATTTGGATGTTGTTAGAGTTGTGGCATGTTTAATGGTCATTATTCAACATTCTCCTATGCCAGGTTTTGGAGATGTTAATTCTTCTTTGTATTCAGCGACTTATTTCCTTTCATATCCTTGTGTCCCGTTGTTCTTTATGGTAAGTGGGGCATTACTGTTGCCAGTGGAGAATTCTTCTTCAGGTTCCTTGTTGTTCATTCGGAAGAAATTGTCAAAAATCCTTTTTCCTACTTTATTTTGGACATTCTTCTATTTTTTAATTAGAATCGTAAAAGACCAACCAATAGAGTGGATAAATATACTCTCTATTCCTTTTTCTCCACAGGGCCATGGGGTTTTGTGGTTTATGTATGTATTAGCTGGGCTTTACCTTATTGCCCCCATTATCTCCCACTGGTTGAGACAATCCTCAAAAAAAGAGTTGGAATTTTATTTGGTATTATGGTTTATAACACTATCATTCACTCATCTTGACAGTGTACTTCAGATTTCTGAGGGTTATTATAATGCGTTGTGTTATTTGGGTGGCTATATCGGATATTTTGTGTTGGGTTATTATCTTCACACATATAAAAAGGATCTTGGGGGGGTAAATTCCTGTTTACTATTATATTACTAATTGTTCCTATAATAATATATGGGACATGTAAGTATATAGGGATGGAGGTGGCTTTCTCTGCATACCTCTCTTTGTTTACGGCATCAATGTCTATTTCATGGTTTATTGGTATTGAGATGTTAATGTCTAAATATCTTTTAGTGGATGATATGGCTCATGTTGTTGAAATTATTTCAAATTTAAGTTTTGGAATATATTTGATGCATATTTATTTCCTGACAGAGATTTCATGGAAGTTATGTGATTATTTGCAGTTAATTGGTGTCTTGCAGATATTATTGACGGTAATGGTTACATTTGCTTTGAGTTTTCTTGTTTCATGGATGATTAGTAAATTGCCATATTCACAATTTTTAATTGGTTACAAACAAAAGAAATGATTCCTAAGATTATACATTATTGTTGGTTTGGACGTGGCGAGAAACCAGAATTGGCTGTAAAATGCATTGATTCTTGGAAAAGATACCTTCCTGATTATGAACTGAAAGAGTGGAATGAAGATAACTTTGATATTACACAGAATCAGTATGTGCGTGAAGCATACGAAAATCGCAAGTTTGCATTTGTGACGGATTATGTGAGACTCTATGCTATTTTTACAGAAGGCGGAGTCTATATGGATACAGATGTCGAAGTGGTTGGTAGTTATAATCAGTTCCTACATCACCGTGCCTTTTCTGGTTTTGAAACCGATGGTAACGTGCCCACGGGTATGATGGCGGCAGAAAAAGGCTCTGTGTGGGCAAAAGAGTTGTTAGATCAATATCAAGACAGAGTATTTGTCCTGTCAGATGGCTGTTTTGATATGACCACTAATACCACGGTTATCACGAAATATATGTTGGGGAAAGGTTTGATATTAAATAATCAGTATCAAGATTTCCCCGGGTTGTGCACAATGTATCCTGCAGATTTTTTTTGTCCCAAAGATCATCGCACTGGAAAGATTAAATGTACAAAAAATACAGTTTGTATCCATCATTTTGCAGGTTCATGGCTAAATCTTAGTTTTTGGGCCGATCTCCGCCATAATATTAAAACGATACTGGTAAAAATATGCGGAGAAAAGCCCATTGTTTTTTTATCAGATATAATAACCTTGAGAATATTTAAATAAAATGGAATTCCTAAAACCATTTGCAGAATATTATTTTTATGTTTATTTGTTGATAGTCGTTATGATGACTGTCAACCAGTTCCATATTTTGAAAGAAACGAAAGGATATGCGATTATTTCAAGACAGTATGACTATAGACCGATGGTTGTATTTACTATCTTCTATATCATTTTTTATGGATTTCGTCCTCTTTCAGAATTTTTTGGTGATACTGTCAATTATAAAAGAGGCTATGAGCTCCTTCAAGATTTTGGTGTTTTTAATATGCGTGGAGATGAAAACGCCTCCACAGATGTAATTTTTCGCGCATTTGAAAAACTTTGTGCAAAAACGGTTGATATACACGTCTGGTTTGCAATTATTATGTTTTTCTACATGATGATGATGTTGGCTGGATGCAAAAAGATCGACTATCGGCATGGTGCTTTACTTATGCTGTTTTGTATTGGCTCATTTCAATTTTATACCTATTCTATTAATGGAATAAGAAATGGTGTGGCATGCAGTTTCGCGATTATGGCTATAGCCTGCCTCAGTAAAGAAGAAAAGATATGGACCTTGATTTTGTCAATCATAGCGGTGGGTTGCCATAAATCTGTAGCATTACCAGTTCTTGCAATGTTTTTTACTTATTATGTGAGTAAACCAAAGTATATGTATATAGCATGGTTTGGGGCTATTGTAGTGAGTCTGGCTATTGGTGGTTATATAGATAATTTATTGTCTACAATGAATTATGATGAGCGAATGGCAAATAATCTCCAGAAAAATGCTGCAGATGGAGTTGTGCTTGAACATCGTTTCCGATGGGATTTTTTGCTTTATAGTTCTATGCCAATCTTATTAGGATGGTATACCGTATTTAAGCGTAAATTTTTCAATAAAACTTATATAATCCTTTTGGGAACCTATATTTATGCAAATGCCTTTTGGGTATTGGCAATTAGAGCTATTTTCTCAAACAGAATTGCTTATCTCTCATGGTTCATCTATCCAATTGTTTTGGCTTATCCGTTATTGAATTTTCCTGTATTTAAAAAAAATCATAGTAAAAAAACGGCATGGATTTTATTGGGACATTTAGGATTTATGATGATTTTATGGTTGTTAGGTAAATATTAGGTAAATAGATTCTTCATATATTATGTCTGAAAAGAAGATTTTTTATGGAATTGATTATTGCAAATTGTTATGTGCAATCCTGATTGTATTTATGCATACAGTTAGGGGTCATTCCGAATTAGTATATTGGATTCGAGATGTTATAACAACAATTGCCGTACCATATTTTTTTATCGTTTCTGGCTTTTTCTTTGGAAGAAATATTTCATTGACGGAGGGGACAGATTCCTTAAAATATACAAAGAAGTATTTTAAGCGATTATTTGTCCTATATACAGCGTGGAGTGTACTCGTTATCCCCGTTTCGTTATTATGCATATATGTGAGATATCCCGAAAGTGCTGTGTTTTTCCGGATCATATATTTAATTAGAATGTACTTTCTAAGTGGTAGCTGTGGAATATATTGGTATATTCTTGCACTTCTAATTAATTGTTGGGCGTTATATTTTGTGTATATAAAAAAAATACCAATGTTATGGCTTTGGAATATTGCGATATTATTTTTTGTAATAGGCGTCTTGTACGATAGTTACTATTTTAAAGATATGTTGTTTTTTGAACTAATCCATGTAATTTTTAGTTCTACAAATAATTTCCTTAATACGGGACTTATTTACATGCTTATAGGGTTTTACTTTGCTTCTCATCGAATATTAATTTCGAAACTCATTCTTATACCTGCTTTTCTTATATTTGTTTTATTACGAACATGGGAATGTGGTCATTCTATCTTCCAGTTTATGCAATTGTTTTTGGCTGTATTACTTTTCTTGATTACAGTTCAGATTGGATGGGGTGATATTTTGCCATCAAAATGGTCGCGCAGACTTAGTATGGCCCTTTATCTGGAACATTTCCCAATATTAATTATTTGGGATTATTATTATCGAATTAATTCTTTTATGATAGTGTTTTTTATGATGCTCACTATTTGTGTGGTGTTGTATTTCTTAATGCGTAAATTCTTACCTAACGCAATCTTTAAAATGTTCTATGCAGAAAGTAAATAATTTAAATAAAACACTTACAGTTTTTACGCCAGCATATAATAGAGCCCATACGATTTGGCGGACATACGAAAGTCTATGCCGTCAGACGTGTAAAGATTTTGAATGGCTTGTTGTTGATGACGGTTCTACTGATAATACTCGCCAACTTATAGAAGGGTGGAAGGCTGAGAATAAATTATCCATTCATTACATTTACCAAGAAAACCAAGGTATGCATGGGGCGCATAATACTGCCTACAAGAATATCCATACAGAATTGAATACCTGCATAGACTCGGATGACTGGATGCCTGATGATGCCGTAGAGAAGATCGTATCTTTCTGGAAGAAATTTGGTTCGGAGAGAGTCGCAGGTATGATTGGACTTGATGCAAAAGAGAATGGACAAATAATTGGTAAAAAGTTCTCTGAGGATTTGAAAGAAACAACATTGCGGGGCTATTATGAGGATCTAAATGGATCTGGAGATAAGAAGTTGGTTTATCGTACATCTGTTATATGTAGCGTACCTGATTATCCAGTATTTGAAGGTGAACGATATGTAGGATTGGCATATAAATATAATTTGGTAGATGAACAAATGCCCCTTCTAGTAACAAACGATGTTCTTGTTGTAGTTGATTATCAGGATGATGGCTCCAGTAGAGGTATGTGGCGACAATATTGGAATAATCCAAAAGGATTCGCTTTCTTAAGAAAAATTGATATGCTGCAAACGCATTCATGGAAACGGAAACTTATGGATAATATTCATTATGTGTCGCATTCCATACGTGGTAGGAATGTGAAATTTTTAATAGAATCCCCAATGAAATGGCTTACCTGTGTAGCTATTGCTCCCGGGGTAGTTCTTTATTTTATTAATTCCTATAAAGTGAAACTTGGTAAATTATATAAATAATTTAGATGGATGATTTGTTGAGAAAAGACTTGTGGCGTTATGAAGGGTCAAATTGTCACCGCTTATTGGTGAGACTAAAGTACATCTTTTTTGTTCCAGGATATACATATACGTATTTCTTTAGGAAATGCCAGATAAGCTCGTTTCGCTGGTCGTATATAGTTCTACTGCGGTTGACATCTTATATTACGCATATCCAGATTCCTCCTTCAACTAAGATTGGCGAAGGGTTGTATATTGGACATTTTGGTTCTATTATAGTTAATCCTGAAGCAGTGATTGGAAAGAATTTCTGTATAGCTGCTGGTACTTTGATTGGCAATGCTCAAGGAAAGAAAAAAGGAGTGCCTGTAATAGGGGATAATGTGTTCATGGGGCGTAATTCAATTATAATAGGTAATGTAAAAATAGGGAATAATGTTCTGATAGCTCCGGGGGCATTTGTGAATTTTGATGTTCCTGATAATAGTATAGTGATTGGTAATCCCGGTCATATTATCATTCGAGATAGTTCTCCAACTGATAAATATATTGTCTTTTCTGTGGATGATTATTCTTGATTACTAGTCATGAAGATTCTACAAGTGATAACATCTCTTCAAACGGGTGGGGCAGAGAAACTGATTGTTGACATTGTTCCAAGATTTCGGCAGAAAGGGCTGGAGGTGGATGTGTGTTTGTTTAATGGTAAAGATACGCCATTTAAACGGCAATTGCATTCATGCGGATGTAAAATCTATGATTTGTCGTATGATGAGCGATATTATAGCCCGATAAAGATTTTCAAATTGTGGCGAATCATGCGGCATTATGATATAGTTCATACACATAATACGGCTCCCCAATTATTTGCAGCCATAGCAAATTTATTATGCAAGAGAAAATTAGTAACAACCGAACATAGTACCAATAGTAGGCGGCGTGATTATCCTATTTTGAGATCTGGTGACAAATGGATGTATGGTAGGTACGATTCTGTAATTTGTATTTCTGAGATTGCAGAGAAGGTATTAAAAGAATATTTGGAAGTTAGTCCCAATGCATCATGTAATATCTGCACCATAAATAACGGGATTGATGTGGCCCAATTTTATCATGCCCAGCCTCTAAATAGGAAAAGTGTTGGTAGTGATAATCGTCAATTTGTGATTGTGATGGTTGCTGGTTTTCGGGAAGCCAAAGATCAGGAGACAGTTATTCGGGCTATTGCCAAACTGAAAGATTCAAAATATGAACTGTGGTTGGTTGGTGATGGTGAAAGACGACAGGATATAGAAAAATGTATTAGGGACGAACATATAGAAGATCAAGTCAAACTACTTGGTGTGCGTATGGATGTTCCGTCGATATTGAAAGCTGCTGATGTTGTAGTGATGTCATCCCATTGGGAAGGCTTGTCTCTGTCGAATATTGAAGGTATGTCAGTTGGGAAACCTTTTATCGCAAGTAATGTGAATGGGCTTCGAGAAGTAACAGATGGTTATGGTATCCTTTTCCCTCATGAAGATGATAAAGCATTGGCAGATGAAATCAAACATTTGGCAGAGGATCATATCTATTATAATCGAATAGCGGCTCAATGTTATGAACGAGTAAAGCAGTTTGATATTAATATTATGGTTAATGCATATGCAAATATGTATGAGCAATTATGAGATTATTTCTTTTTATTTTATGTAATAGTTATGCAGAATCAATTAGTTAGTGTTATAATTCCTGTTTATAATGCAGATGACAAGTTGAATCGACTTGTTAAGTCTATTCTGAATCAAACATATCAGCCAGTGGAAGTCATCATTGCTGATGATAATTCGACAGATAGTCATACGCTTGATATAGAATTATCATGGACTCAAAAAGATAGTAGAGTAAAAGTCTTTAAAAATGAAGTTAATGGTGAACGGTATCCAAGGCTATTTGGAGTGCGTCATTCAAAAGGGGCATATGTGACTTTTTCTGATCAAGATGATTGGTTACCTAAAGATAGTTTGCAGAAAATGATGGATGCCTTACAAAAGTATGATGCGGATGTTGTTGTTGGACAAATCTCAAAAACTGTCAAAATCGGACCTGTTCAAATGTCATTCCCGCAAAGGTGTAATTTGGACCTTGTTGGGACTGTGATCCAGAAAGAAGAATTGATGGATCAATATTATATCTCTTATTTTGGATTGAATAAGTTGCCAGTTTCTGCTTGGGGGAAATTGTATAAACGCTCGCTTTTTGAGCGCGCAATACCTGATTTGGAGGAGGCGTTAATGGTTGATAGCGAAGCAAAAGACTTGTTAATGTCTTTGGCTCTTCATCCTTATATCGATAAGCTTTGTGTAATAAAGGATGTTGCTTATTCATATTATATTGGTGTCCCAGGTGTTTCTCCGAAGTATCTTAAGGTAACGTTGCCTCTTTCTTGCAACCTGTTTTCATATAAATGGAAAATGATAGAAAAATATAACTATCATAAAGCTGAGTTTTATCTTGCAGTAGAGATGATGAACTATGTAAAAGCTTTTGTAAGACTGAGTTCGATTTATGACAGGAAAAACAGGGAATCTTATATAGCCTTACTTGGCGAAGTCCTTCAAAATACAATCTGGGAGAAAGTAGAAGTATTACTTAATTCTAACTATAAGGATAAGATGCTTGTGAACTGGATATTGACAAAAGATGCAAAGAATATATTTCAAAAAGAAGAAAGTTTGGTGATAAATGCTTCATTCACAGAAAAAATCAAATATTTCTTATTGCGGAATACTTTGCGATTTAAATCGTAATTTTTGTTATAGAAAGATTTCGCAGAGTTATATTATGACCTATTTGCCAATTTTTGAGTATAGATCGTAATGAAGCCATTGACAAAAGTATTATGATAATTGAAACTGTAAAAACATCAAAACTGGGCCAGCTCAAAAATGAATGGAATAAACTATATGAGCAAGGAAAGTCGATATGGAACTACTCTATATATCAATCATATGAATCTGCATTGATACAGGAAAAATCTTATTATTGGAATCCGCGTCGTTGGCGATATACCCCATTATTTATATATTGTAAAGTTAGGCAGGAAGGTTTTCCGGCTTCTTATGTGGGGGGGGTGATTTTACCGTTAGCAGTAGATTCACGTAAGAGAGTATTAACAAGCTATTACTGCTATTCTCAAAATGAATATATAGATTTAGTTACGAATATTAGTGATGCAAACATACTTTATCTTGTATTTAAAGAATGTTTGAATGATTATTCTGATTATATTTTTCATTTTAGTAATCTTCAGGAAAAGGGGGCTATGGCATCTTTGTTTGTTGATACATTAAAGTTTAATAGGTCCTGTAAAGATACTTGCGTATATATTCCTATTGAAGATGATTACAATTCATATTATCATTCGTTATCAAAACATCAAAGGCAAAATCTGCGAACTGCATACAACAAATTTCAGAAAGAACGAATAGATTGGCGTTTGATGGAGTATGATTGTAATTCTCCAATTCCTAACTATGACCTGAGAAAACTTGAAATAATGTATAATAATAGGTATATTGAGAAGAATAAGAAGAAAATCAATCTATTTAGAAGAATATTACACAAGAAGGCAGATTCGCTATACAGACTTTTGCATGAATCTAATAAGGCCGTTTTTTTTGTGTTGTATATTGGGAATGAACCTGCAGCATATGTGGCTGGTTTCTTCAGTGATAACTCTGAAAAGTTTATTGTGCCTAGGCTTTCAATTAGTAATCAGTATAGAAGATATAGCGTTGGTATCATACTTATAAATGAGATTATAAAGAATTTGATTCCACGTTCTCTTAAAGTTTTTGATTTGGCAGGAGGTTCTGAACCATATAAATATGCAATGGGCGGTCATGATCATTATAGATATGAAATAAGTGGCAAAATTATTGACTTGTTGAATTCATGAAACCTAAGATCATTCGTGCATGTACAGTTTCAATGTCCGTTGATTTTGTGACGGCCATGTTGCCTGAACTGCGAGAGCGGTATGAGGTTGTGTTACTGTCATCGCCAGGGCATGAACTGGATGAGGCTGAAGAGCAATATGGAGCTCGGGGAATTCGCATTCCGATGGAACGGCATATTTCTTTTAGGCATGACCTTGTCTCATTATGTCGGTTGGTCTATGTGTTTCTGAGGGAAAGACCTGCCATGGTGCATTCGATGACCCCCAAGGCTGGGCTGTTGTGTATGATTGCTGCCTGGCTGACGAGAGTGCCTGTAAGGGTTCATACTTTTACAGGACTAGTTTTCCCAACTGCGACGGGGCTCAAACGGAGAATTCTGATGTTGACAGATAAACTTACTTGTGCTTGTGCGACCCATGTGATTCCAGAAGGTGAAGGCGTGAAGAATGATCTCTTAAAGAATGGAATCACAAAGAAACCCATGAAAGTGCTTGGATATGGAAATGTCCGAGGCATTGATCTAGTAAGGTTTGATCGAAGATCTGAGGTGATGACATTGGCACAGGAATTAAGAAAAGATGATGTCTTCACGTTCTTTTTTGTAGGTCGAATTGTGAAAGATAAGGGAATAAATGAATTGTGCCAGGCGATGGAAATGCTGTCAGGTATAGCCCCTGCCAGACTGTTGTTGGTCGGTCCCTATGAAGATGAGTTGGATCCGATATCTCAACAATCAAAGGATATTATTGAGAACAATCCATCCATCGAATATCTTGGTTCTAAATATGAAGATGAATTATTGGCATGTTATGCTGCTGCCGATTGTTTCGTGTTCCCAAGTTATCGTGAAGGGTTCCCTAATACGGTGATAGAGGCTGGTGCTATGGGATTGCCAAGCATCGTGACAGATATTAACGGCTCACGTGAGATTATCGTTCAGGGTGAAAATGGCATTATCATCCCTCCAAGGGATGCTGATGCTCTATATGAAACCATGTTGGATATGATTCGAAATAAGCCTGCACGTGATCGGATGGCTGCAAATGCCAGGAAGATGATCGCTTCCCGTTTTGAACAAGGCTTCGTTAGAAAGTGTCTGATGGATTATTATGATGAGATATTAAACGCCTATGTGAAGTCTTTGAACGAATAACACTATACCAACTATGAAATATGCAAATCCTGGCTGTAAGTCATCCGCTTTCTTAATAACAAGGTTTAATCTTGCATTATATCCCACGGATAAAAACCGGAATCTAACATCCACAGAGGAATGGCTGAATGATAGATTTAGGCTTTTCGATACATATTGCTTCCCTTCTGTTGTTGGACAATCTGATAGTGATTATATTTGGTTGTGCCTTTTTGACCAAAACACCCCCTCGATATTTATAAATAAAATCAAGGAGTATGGAAATAAGATGCCTAATTATGTAGCGGTGTTTTTAAGTAAGGATGAAGCTCTCAATTATACAGATTGTGTGAAACATATTATTGCGGAGTTGAAAGATGAAAGCAATTTCCTGATAACAGCACGAGTTGATAATGATGACGCATTACATAGAGATTTCATCAGATCTACGAAAACTTTACTTAAAAAACAAACCTTAAAAAACTGCATTTATTCTTTCGTTAATGGAATTCAATATATCGAAACTGATAATATTGCAGGCAAGTTAAGATATATAAGGAATCATTTCCCAATAATGATTACCAATAATTTTCATTTAGGGCAGCCAATTAACCATATTGCGGAGATTAACCATTCATATATAGACAATAGTGGTTATGACTTCTGTGCCATTAAAGGTAAAGCGATGTGGGTGGAGGTCGTACATCATCGGAATGTTGCTAATGGGGTACGTCTTTTTCTGCCAGTGTGGAATCAAAACTATATTAATAAGGAGTTTGGATTACAAATAAATGTAACTATTATACATACACTTGTTAAGTATTTGCTTTTATTTCCAATCTTCTTTAGAATCATTTTTCGTGGTATCAAAAGACGTATTTAAATACTAAGAACTTTATGTGTCCTGATTTATTTAGGAGGATAGTTTCTAATCAATAAAACTGAAATGTCAGATGATTCATTAAAAAATAAAACGGTAAAAGGTACTATCTGGAGCGGTATTGATAATATTGTTCAGATGACTGTAACTTTTGCGATAAATATAGTGCTAGCTCGATTATTGTTTCCTGACGACTATGGCTTGATTGGCATTGTTACTATTTTTATTGCAATATGCACGACCCTAATTAATGGTGGATTCTCTACTGCTCTAATTAGAAAAAAAGATGTTGTTGATGCTGATTATAATACTGTATTCATTGTTAATCTCACCACAAGTTTGGTCTTGTATATTATTATTTTTCTGTGCTCACCGTTGATTGCAGATTTTTTTAATCGCGATGAGCTAATTTGGCTTGCTCGAATATCATCACTTGGGATAATAATTGGGGCATTTGCTTTGGTTCAACAAACAAAATTGACTAAGTGCATAGATTTTAAATCTCAGACTAAGATAACTATTATTGCATCGGTAGTTAGTGGAATGATTAGTGTCGTGATGGCTTTGGCTGGTTTTGGGGTATGGGCATTGGTCACTCAACAGTTAGTAAGTCAGATTTTACGAACAGTTCTGCTATGGAGGGTTAATAAATGGATCCCTAAATTGATATTCAATAAAGAGAGCTTCCATGTGTTATTTGGATTTGGATGGAAAATGATGTTGGGTAGTGTTCTTGATACGATTTGGAAGGAGTTATATCAAGTTGTTGTTGGAAGATTCTATAGCCCAGCAGCATTGGGACAATACACCAGGGCAAACCAGTTCGCTCAGTTTTTTTCGAGTAATCCAACGATTGTAATCCAACGTGTTACTTATCCTGTCTTAAGCAATATTCAGGATGATAAAGAACGGATGGTTGCTGCATATAGAAAAATTATAAAAATTACAATGTTTGTAACTGCTATTTTTATGTTTTTTATTGCTGCAATATCTGAGCCATTGCTTTATTGCCTGATAGGCGCAAAATGGCATGAGGCAGCAACATATCTTCCACTTGTCTGTATTTCGAGTTCTACATATCCGCTACAGGCGATAAACCTAAATATGCTTCTGGTTCAGGGTAGGAGCGATTTGTTTTTAGGGCTTGAAATCGCGAAAAAGATTGTTCTTGTCGGTCCAATATTAGTTGGTGCTTTTATTGGTATTATGCCTATGCTGTATGCGAATCTTGTAGGGTGTGTCATTGCTTTTTTCTTGAATTCTCATTATTCTGGCAAATTATGTGGTTATAGTTCGTGGATGCAAATAAAGGATGTTTGTCTATCATATACGATTGCTACAATAATAGCAATATCTGTGTTTTTTTTGAAGTATCTGCCCTTATCTTTTTGGAGTATTTTACTAATGCAGGTGGTTTTGGGAACGAGTGTTTTCTTTTTTATATGTAAGTTTGGTAGTATAATGGAATATAAAGAGATTGCAGCAATAATAAACAAGCAAATTAATAAAGTATAGCGAGATGAAATTGAGAGTTCTTCATGTTACCCCTGATGATAAGTTCTTTGATCTAGTTATTCCTAAATGGGATAATGACATTTTTGAAAATAGAGCAATTCTATTTGCAAATAATAAAAACTACCAAATTAAATATATTAAGGCAACGAATCTTGTAAAGATTATCTGGTCTGACATGATGGCTAAAGACTGTCTTATGTCAAATGATTATGATATTGTTCTATTTCATTCTCTACCATCCAAGTTGTATAAATATTTTAAATATATACCAGAAGACAAAATTGTTATATGGTGGGGGTGGGGATATGACATATATTTCCAGTCGCAAGGCCTGTCTCCATTTATAAAGGTTGATTTATATAAACCCTTAACTTTTAATTATGTAGAAAGTGTTAGTTCAAAGATCTTGAGATTTTTACATGAGATGAGATGGTTCTTCCTTAAACCATATAATATTAAAAGGCGAAATTATGTGTTGAGTCGGATAGATTATTTCCAGCCTGGGTTGGATTATGAATATAGACTCATGAAACAAGTTAATACCTTTAAGGCTAAAGAGTTTTATGATTTACCAGTTGGATCCTCATATCCCGTTGGCTTCCCATATGATAATATTTGCATGAAAGAATCAAATGGTAATATTCTATTAGGAAATTCTGCTTCTCCTACAAATAACCATTTGGACTTGTTACATATAATTCAAGCTAAAAAACAAAGTGGGCAACAAATTTTAATACCACTTAGTTATGGTGATTCGAAATATGCCAATTGGCTAATAAATAGGATTGACAGAAAAAATGTTCAAACCATATTAGATTTTATGCCATTAGATGAATATATGAAGCTTTTTGATAGTTGCTCATATGCAGTTATAGGATCTATTAGACAACAGGCAATGTGGAATGTCTTTTATGCACTAAGTCGTGGTATAAAGGTGTTCTTATATAAAGATAGTATTATGTATAAGTCACTTATTAATATGGGTTATGTAGTATATGCTATTGACGATATCACATCTAATAGTTTCGAAATCCCACTTTCTCCAGCAGAAAATGAAATTAATAGACAAGCGCAGGAGAAAGAGGCTATACGTAGAAGAAACGTATATAATGTTTTTGTGAGGGAAATGACAAAAAGGCATATTCAAATATAATTTAAAAAGCAATTCTTTTGAAAATGAATAAAATCAATTATTCTATAATTATTCCACATAAGAACATTCCTGAACTTTTACAGAGATGTCTAGATAGTATTCCACGGCGTGATGATCTTGAGATTATCGTTGTTGATAATAACAGTTCGCCAGAATTGGTTGATTTTGACCATTTCCCAGGTATGGATAGGTCAGATGTAGTGATGGTTCGTGATAATGAAAGCAAGGGTGCTGGTGGGGCTCGTAATACTGGTGTCTCAATTGCTAGAGGCAGATGGATATTGTTTGTAGATGCAGATGATATGTTTAATGATTGTATCAATCAGATATTGGATGATTATAAATCAAAGACAGATTTTGATGTTGTGTATTTTGATCTCTCATATCTTACATCTATTAATCCATATATCGAAAAGAAAGGTAAAAGTGGAATACTACAAACCATTGAATTGTATGAAAAAGAGCCTGAAACCGCTGAACTGTTGTTTCGATTTAAATTTTTATATCCAGTAGGAAAACTGATAAATCGTCAGTTCTTTTCGAATGGTGAAGTCTTTTTTGAGGACTCTATTATCATGAATGATGTCGCTTTTTCATATAGATTGGGATATTATGCAGGAAAGGTTTCTGTCGATGCTAGGAAAATACAAAGTATTATAATAAGAAATAAATCCGTTAGTCGTAACCAAAGCGTTGAGTCTTATCTTGAAAGAATTAGGATTAAGACGGAGGCAGAATGTTTTTATAGAGATCATTCTATTCCATTAAGTTATTTAGGTTATAATAACTATCTTTTTTTCTTTAAAATGATATTAAAATATCCTTTGTCTTTTCTTAAGGGTATTGATGTGATTCATCGTGCAGGAAAAGGTTATGGTCAGATCATAGCAGAATTGCCATATGCTGGGTGCTGGTTGTTGTGGAGAAAGATAGTAAAATGATTACCGTTTTTACTCCGACATATAATAGGGCTTATCTGCTGGCAAAGTTGTATGAGAGTCTGAAGAAACAGACTTTCAAGGATCTTGAGTGGTTGATTGTTGATGATGGCTCTACTGATGATACTAGTAGTTTGGTTGATGGGTGGATAAATGAGGGCTTTCTTGATATACGATATTACTATCAAGAGAATGGGGGGAAGCATCGAGCTATTAATAAAGGAGCACAGTTAGCGAAGGGAGAGTGGTTCTTCATTGTGGATAGTGATGATATATTGCCAGATAATTCTTTGGAGATTGTCAAAAAGTGGATTGATACTGTAAGAGATGATGAGACTTTTGCCGGTGTGTGTGGCGTGAAACGAGACATAACAGGTCAGACCCCTTCTGGTTTTAGTTTTGATGTTTTGGATTTAACCCCATTTGAAATTGGCGAAATAACAAGAGAAGATAAAGCTGAAGTAGTTAAGACTCAAATTCTTCGTAATTATCCTTTCCCAGATATTGAAGGAGAAAAATTCTGTGCAGAAGGATTAGTCTGGAATCGGATTGGCAGAAAGTACAAACTTAGGTATTTTAATGAGGTGATATATAATTATGAATATTTAAATGATGGGTTGACGCTCAATTCTATGAAAAACAGAAGAAAATCCCCGACTTACGCCACCATGGTATATAGGGAGCAGTTGCCATATCTTTGTTCAATGAAAAGGAAACTAAAAGTTTCCTGCAATTATTGGCGTTTTTGGGGGTTCGCAAAGAAAGTAAACTGGCGTGAGAAGCTACCTACCTATACATATCTTTTGTTACCATTTGGGCTTCTGATGATGATTTTTGACTCTATAAAAATAAGGATGAAAGAATGAGAAAAATCTTAGAAGTTTTTTCTTTGACTGTTAGGGGCGGTGCAGAAACCTTGATGATAAACCATCTGAGGGAGATGAATAAGCAAGAGTTCCATGTGGATTTTGTGAATCATACGCAGAAAAAGTGTGATTACGATGATGAGATTCTTTCCTTGGGTTCACATCTCTATCACATGCCCAAATTTAGGATATTCAATGCAGTTTCCTATATCAGAGCATGGTTTAAGTTCTTCAAAGATCATCCGGATTATGATGTCGTGCATGTACATTATTTTACATTGGCACCCGTTATTATCCCAATAGCTAAAAAGTGTGGAGTGAAAACCAGAATTACTCATTCGCATACCAATAGGAAATCATCATTTCATAAAAGATTTCTATTGAATTTATTCCGATGGCTGATGGTGAAATATTCTACCCTCTTGCTGGCATGTAGTAAAGATGCCGGGGATAATATATTTAAAGTGCCATATTATGTTGTTTTTAAAAATGCCATACCTTCGAATAGATTTGCCTACAATCCATTAATTAGAGAAAGGATAAGAGCAGAACTTAGAGTGAATAAAGATGTACTAGTCATCGGAAATATTGGTAGTTTTAGAAGTCAACAAAAAAATCATTCATTCCAGATTGATGTTTTTGCTGAGGTTCATCGAAGAAATTCGAATTCTGTATTGTTATTAGTCGGTGATGGAGTACTTAGACCTACGATTGAACAAAAGGTCAAGGATCTTCATTTAGAAGAATCTGTTATTTTTACTGGATTGAAGGATCATACAGAAGACTACTATCAAGCGATGGATATGTTCTTATTTCCATCTCTATATGAAGGCCTTCCTGTCGTTGCCATCGAGGCTCAAGTGTCTGGCCTTCCTATAGTTATGTCTGATAAAGTTCCAAACGGGACGTGCATTTCAGATTTAGTGTCAGTCTGTAATCTTAATTCTGGAATAGATACATGGGCTGACACAATATTAAATATAGCTAAGAAGCAACATGATAGAGGTTCGTATGCTAACTGTGCAAAACTGGCTGGTTATGATGTTAGTGAGAATGTTAAGATATTGGAATCAATTTATTCAAATTGAGGTATAATGGACTATAAGCGTATAATTAGAAGTCAAACTTTAAGATTTAGGATACTTACGGCTTTGGCGTGGGTTCCTGATAACTGGATGATACGGCTGCAGTATCGAATCAAAACAGGAAGATGGCCAAACTTGAAGCATCCTCAACGGTTTACTGAAAAACTTCAATTATATAAGATGAAATATCGTAATCCGACTATTCAACAGTGCGTTGATAAGTTTGAAGTGAGGGAATATGTAAAGAGTAAAGGGCTCGGAGATATACTTAATGAATTATATGGTATATATAATAAGCCAAGCGATATTGATTTCAGTAAACTGCCTAACCAATTTGTCATAAAGTCAACATCGGGTGGAGGGGGCTTAAATATCATTCTTGTTAAGGATAAGGCATTATGTAGAATTGATGAGATAAAAATGACCTGTATTAAATGGTTGTCTTATGATGTTGATCAATCTTCTGCTGGACGTGAGTGGGCATATTCTGGGATAAAGAAAACGAGGATTATCGTTGAACGGTTGTTGACAGATAAAAAGAATAAAGATGGCTCTATTGAAGACTTCAAGTTTTTCTGTTTTAATGGGGAATTTAAAGCTCTATGCGTTGATAAAGATCGATATTCAAATCATATAAGAGGTTTTTGGGATGAAAATCTACAATATTTAAACGACGTAAAAAGTGATCATGAAAATATCAAAAATGGATACCAGCTGCCTCAAAATATTAAAGAAATGATCAGTGTGGCGGAAAAATTATCTGATGGTTTCCCGTTTGTACGGGTTGATCTATATAATATTGAAGGCAAAGTGTATTTTGGAGAACTAACATTCTACCCCTGGAGTGGTTACGTAAATTTCTATCCAGATTCTTTTGATTTTAAATTGGGATCATATTTCACAGCGTATAATTGATGGAAATGAATCAGGCAAACAGAATCGTAGAATACGACATCGCCAAGGGTGGCTATTGTCGCCAGACTCTCAAAAAACTTAGAATATTGTTGTACTGAAAATACGTCATTTTGTCATGGCAAAATTACTATTTCTCTCGAACCATTTTATTACTCTCTATGCATTCCGTAAAGAAATCATAGAGAATATGTGCCAAGAAGGTCACGAAGTATATTTGTCTTTACCAAAATCCCAAGATAATTTATATTTCGAGAAATTGGGTTGCCATATCATTATCACACCCATTCAACGAAAGGGACTAAATCCTATTAAGGATACATTATTGCTTGTCTCATACATCCAAATAATGAGATCAATAAGACCTGACATAGTCTTCTCCTTCACAATTAAACCGAATATTTATGGTAGTATTGCCAGTCGTTTGATGGGGCCACGGCAGATTTGCAATGTGACAGGAACGGGTTCCACATTTTTAAAGAATAATGTTCTAGGGTGGATATGCAAATCGTTGTATAAAGTATCCATGAAACATTGCTATAAAGTCTTTTTCCAGAATATGGGAGATATGACTTTCTTCAAAGAGAATCATCTTGTAAAGGATCGTATTGAGCTTCTTCCGGGGTCTGGCGTCAATTTAGATGAGCATCCCTATATGCCTCTTCCTTCATCAGTTAATCTTAATTTTATCTTTATTGGGAGAGTGATGAAACTTAAAGGTATTGATGAATATCTGGAATGTGCTCGGATTATATGCAGAAAGTATAGAAATGTATCTTTTTACATTGCAGGGTGGAACGAAGAATCTAACTACATGGAAAAAGTTAGACAGGCTCAGGATGCGGGTATAGTAAAATATTTGGGATTCGTAAAGGATATAAAGAATTGGATAGAGAGATGCCATTGTATAATACATCCGGCACATGGCGGGGAAGGTATTTCCAATGTCTTGCTTGAGTGTGCTGCCATGGGAAGAGTTTGCATAGCATCTGATATATATGGATGTCGAGAAATTGTAACTGACAATATTTCTGGTTATTTGTTTGAGAAAGGGAATGTTTATGATTTGGTCTCAAAAGTAGAAAGATTTATTTCTCTTTCTGATAAAGAAAAAAAGGAGATGGGCATTGCTGGTCGTAAAAAAGTGGAAAAAGAGTTTGATCGGAATATTGTCGTATGTAAGTATATGAATGAAATTAGTAATCTTCGGAATGAATAATAGTGTTTGGATGTATTTGTTGATAGGCCTTATTCTACTTGTAATAGAGGTAGTATATATGAAAATGGCCGTAAGACTTAAGATCTTTGATATACCTCACCATCAAAGTTCACATTTGGGTGTAGTGGTCAGAGGTGGAGGAATAATATTTTATATAGCATTTTTACTGTGGTCGGTTGTTAATGGATTCCCTTTCTTATGGAGGTTGGTAGGGCTGACGGTGTTGACAACTGTGAGTTTTATAGATGATATCCGCAGTGTGAGTCCGATTATCAGATTGGTCTGTCAGTTTATTGCCATCTTACTGATGTTTTATCACTCTGGCTTGATTCAAACGCCACTGCATGTTATCTTTATTTTGACTGTTGCCTGTGTGGGCATGATGAACATCTGTAATTTTATGGACGGCATCAATGGTATGACGGGTGGTTATTCGCTAGTGGTGATGCTGGCTTTGCTCTACGTGAATGTGAATGTCTTTCATTTTACGCAGACCAGTTTCCTGCTGTATGTTATCATGGCGATCCTGGTTTTTAATATCTTTAATTTCAGGAGCCATGCCAAGTGCTTTGCAGGTGATGTCGGTTCACTTTCGATGGGCTTTATATTGGTCTATCTGGTGTTGAGGTTGGCACTCAATGGCCATTCTATGTCGTGGATGATCTTCCTGGTGGTCTATGGCGTGGATGGTGGATTGACGATTCTGCATCGCATTTTGCTTCGGGAGAATCTGATGAAGCCGCATAAGAAACATGCCTATCAGATTATGGCGAACGAATTGAAGATGCCTCATCTGCAGGTATCGTTGATTTATATGGGAATCCAGGCGGTGTGCTGTGCGTGGTTTATTGCCTTTCCTAACTATTATACTTTCTTTGCCCAGATTATCATCCTGTCAGCGGCTTATCTGCTCTTTATGAAGAAGTATTATCATCTGCATGTGAAGAATCGCTGATGGAACAGGTGTTGAGAGTTTATGGCGGTACTGTGGC
>AUXO017741482.1_pt1 | contig 29922 bp, 30 predicted proteins | sample 768731 | NCBI WGS metagenome assembly AUXO01 (sample SAMN02715735, study PRJNA202380) | gut metagenome | biome: sheep rumen | host: Ovis aries | place: New Zealand: Palmerston North
GTAGTATTCTTTGGACCTTACTATATTTTTGGAATGACTTTATCACCTGATTATAGGATGATAGCAGTTATTATAGCATTTTCAATTAACTATGCAGCATACTTTGCTGAAATATTCAGAGGTGGAATTGAATCAATTCCGAAAGGGCAGTATGAAGCAGCTCAAGTTCTTGGATATAATAAAATAGAAACTTTTTTCATAATCGTTTTACCTCAAGTTATAAAAATAGTATTACCTTCAATTACCAATGAAGTAATTACGCTTGTTAAAGATACATCATTATCCTTTGTACTGGCAATTCCTGAGATGTTTACAGTTGCAAAACAAATATCAGCTGCTGATGCATCAATAAGTGCATTGTTAGTTGCCGGTGTATTCTATTATGTATTCAATGTAATAGTTGCAGTTATTATGGAACGTTTCGAAAAATATTTAAGTTATTACGATTAGGAGAGATATCATGAGTTTATTAGAAATAAAAAATCTTAAGAAAAGTTTTGGCGATAACGAGGTTTTGAAAGATATTTCTCTTGATGTGAATAAAGGTGAAGTATTGTGTATCATTGGACCTTCAGGTTCCGGTAAATCCACACTGCTTAGATGTATAACTGAGTTAGAAACATTTGACAGTGGAGTTATAAACTTTGACGGTACATTTGGACTTGTATTTCAGAACTTTAACCTATTTCCACATCATTCAGTAATGAAAAATATTGTGCATGCACCTATAAAGGTTCAGAAAAGAGATAAGAAAGAGGTCTATGAGGAAGCAAGAGGTCTTCTTAAAAAGATGGATTTGGCAGATAAGGAAAATTCATATCCATGTGAATTATCCGGTGGACAACAACAGAGAGTATCTATTGCCAGGGCATTGGCCATGAATCCTGATATTTTATTCTTTGATGAACCTACATCAGCATTGGATCCTGAATTAACCGGTGAAATCTTAAAGGTTATTAAGGATTTGGCGGCTGAACATATGACAATGGTTATAGTTACACACGAAATGACCTTTGCCAGAAACGTTGCAGATAAAATTATATTCATGGATAATGGATATATTATAGAACAGGGAACACCAGATGATGTATTCTCATCTGATAATGAAAGAATGAAATCTTTCTTGGGTAAATTCTACGATTAAAATTCCACTTTATATCTTTTTTTATTTTTTCTATTTTTTGACTTAAATTCTAAACTTATTTTTTCTTATAAAATTTAATTGTAATAAACTAAACGATATCTTTATTTTTCCTTTCGTTTTAAGCAAAATCTATAATACTTCTTAATTACATATATCAATTTGATTTTAAATAATTGGGGATTTTTATGACTGCTGATAATTACTCTAAGCATTATAATATCATTAAAGAAGTTAAGACATTGACAATTGAGGAGTATGTTGATAATTTTGTAGATTTTGATAAAACATTAAATGCATGCAAATCATGTCCCGCTTATAATAAGAACTGGGCATGTCCTGATTTTAAAGATGATCCTATTGAAATTTATAGTTCTTTTGAAAAGATTGATTTGATTTTTATCAGGTTAATATTTGATGAGTATATACTAAGTCAAAGCTTTAATGATAACGAGTGGAACGAATTCTTACATGAAACATTGTTTAAAGAAAAAGATAATCTAACCGAGGAACTTAAATTATTGGAAAAAGAGTATGATGGTAGATATCTTTCATCAGGGTATTGTAATATCTGTAAGGAATGCTCAAAGGTGAATAACAATGAATGTTTATTTCCTGATTTAAAACGAAATAGCGTAGAATCAATAGGGGGATTAGTTGTAAAAATAACAGAAGAACTATTTGATGCACCGTTAAAATGGATTGATAAAAGTGGTAAAGTACCAGAATATTTATCCATATTAAATGCGTTGATGTATTGAAAATTGAACATTATCATTTATTTTCTTCTTTATTTTTTAGATATTTATTCAATAGTTCTTTGGAATGAGCATCACATTCAACATTTTTTAAGTATTCATCTAAGTTATCCTCTGTCAAGTTATCCAATTCATCATCAACAGTATCTTCTGGATTTATGATGATATCTTCATCCATTTTTTCATTTTTAATCTCATTTTCTTTAATCTTGTTTAGTAATTGGTTTGTCTGATTCATAGTTATAGTTATGTAATACTATTAATAAATATTTTTTATTGTTAAAAAAAGAATGTAGGTTATGCTCCAATATACCAATTCAGTAAATCTGGAGTAATGTATGCTTCTATAAAACCTGCAATGATTAACAGTATCATTACCAAAAGTAGTGATATGAGGACATCTTTAAATAATTGTCGTGAATTATGCAATTCGCCTTTGAATGTTTTGTTGTTTTGTAATATTCCCTTGATTAAGTTTATTTCAATTTTTGTAACTGATAAACTTCCTACAAATGCCACTACACTGGAGGGTATTTCAAAGATTCCATGAGGAACTATTCCCAGGATGAATATCTCTTTTGGTGCCAATCTCAATATATATCCCACCATTGCGCCATTAACGAAGTTAACAATTAAGGAGTATATTGAAAATGTTAAACCACCTATAATGCATGTCAAATCTATCATGAAATTATGTTTGAACAGGTCCGTAAATTCCGTAGATTTGTCCCAATCCTCTATGGGAGTAAATTCCTGATTGTTGATATTCTCTATTTCATCAACAGAAACAAGGCTATAACCTACCGAGACGGAAAATAACAGCAATATTATTGATGCCAAATAAAATATTTTATTCCTGCCGAGATATTGATTAAACTCGGCAAGATAAAACTCCGCTAATTTCTTCATTATTTTTCACTATAATAATTTTAGTGATGGCAATATAAAAATTTTTACTTAGGTTCATAAACATATTAACATATGAATAATGTTTCATTTAAATTTATTTTAGCTTTTGTAATGTAAGTTTATGCTACCTCCTACCTCTATAGGGTATTTGCTTATATATAACCTAATATATATTAAAATATAGGCGAACATAATTATAAAATTAAATGTAATAGGTCTTTGGGAGGTATAAAATTGCATATTCCAGATGGACTAATCGGTAAATCTAATGTATCATCCGTATTTATAAATCCAGAATATCAATTAATTATATATGCAGTAATCAGTTTAATACTGCTGATATTATTATTTTATAAGTTCAGAAAAAATCATAATGAAAAGGATATGCCTAAGATAGCATTGTTTGTTGTTGCATGTGTTATAATACAAATGATTGAAATACCTTTACCAGTACCTGCTTGTGTACATATTTCATTAATAACAGTTCTAGCATTATATGATCTTGAATCATCGATGATAGTTTATACAGTTGTTACGATTATACAAGCATTTCTTGGTGAAGGTGGAATAAGTACATTAGGTATAAACATATTTAATCTGGCCATAATCGGGCCAATAATAGCATACCATGTGTATAACCTATTAAAATCTTATGACAAAAATATGGCATTATTTTTATCAGGATTTGCAACCATAACCTTGCTTGGTGTATTGGTAAGTATTGAATATGCTTTAGCAGGAGTTTATCCAATAACCTTTGGTTTAACAGTAATAACACCAATAGAAGCCGTTGTTGGGGTGCTTGAAGGTATCGTAACAGTGTTTGTAATGAATGCACTGTTAAAAGTAAAACCGGAATTGGTTCCTGAACTAACTGAATAAAGGTGAATCATGAATTATAAATTATTGATAGTTATTGGAGTAGTTATTATTCTTACGGCAATAGTAGCAAATAATGCTATGCATGAATACGAAAACAGTAATTATACATTGGAAGAAAGTCATGAACATGATGAAGTTTCACATTCTCATAACTCTAGTGAACATCATGAAACTCATGAACAAGTGGATGATGAATCCCATAAAGATGAATCAACTCATGAAAGTCATACATCAAATGGCAGTACAAACAATTAATCATCATTTTATTATACTTTTTTTTCTTAACTTTTTTTTAAATTTTTTGCACGATTAACACGCTTTCTATATGATTATACATAATATTTATCTGAATCTAATGATAAAAATATTTATATATTTAAAATACAGGGGAGGTCTAACTAATGTATAATTTTGATGAAGTGATAGATCGACATAATACCAACTCATTGAAATGGGATTCTACCGATGTTAAAATACCTATGTGGGTAGCTGATATGGATTTTAAGGTCGTGGATGAAATAAAGCAATCCATATTAAAACGAGCCAATCATCAGATATATGCATATTCTATAGTAGATGATGAATATTTTGATGCATACATCTCTTGGTGGAAAAGAAGACATGATTTAACTTTAAAAAGAGATTGTTTATTATTTTCTATGGGGGTAATGCCATCCATCAATAGTATAATACGATGTCTGACAAGAGAATCAGATAAGGTATTGATTCAAACACCGGTCTATAACGTATTTTTTGATGTTGTGTTAAACAACAATAGAGGACTGGTGGAAAATGAATTGGTATATGAGGAGGACAATTATTATATTGACTTTGATGAGCTGGAAAAACAGTTGTCCGATGAGGACGTGAAGATGATGTTATTGTGTAATCCTCACAATCCTGTAGGAAAGATATGGTATGAGGATGAGATGGAAATAATTCTTGGATTATGTGATAAGTATGATGTTATACTGGTATCGGATGATATTCACTGTGATTTAGTTAATCCCGGCAAATCATATGTTCCGGCTTATTCAATAGATGATTCATATAATGATAATATAATTATGTGTATGGCTCCTTCAAAAACATTTAATATAGCTGGGCTTCAGACATCAGCTATATACTGTCAAAACAAGGAATATTATGACTTAATTGAAAGTCAATTGTCATGTGACTTCAATGCCATGCCTAATGTATTTGCCCTTGATTCGGCTAAGGCTGCATTCAATTATGGTGATAAATGGCTCGATGAGTTCAAGGAATACATCTATGAAAATAAAACAATTGCATATGAATTTATAAAGGAAAACAATCTGGATATAGATGTCATAGACTGTGAAGCAACATATCTATTGTGGGCTGATTGTTCGAGATTACCTATTGATGCATATAAATTTTATGAATATTTAAAAAATACTTATGGATTATATGTATCACCTGGAATTAAATTTGGAAAAAATGGTAGTGATTTTATTAGAATTAATATAGCTTGTCCTAAAAGTACATTACTAGAGGGATTATCAATTTTAAAGGAAGCTATTTTATCATTAAAATAAAGTAAGATAAATAGAAATTATAATAGACATATTTGACATAACAATAAGTAGTGATGATAATGAAAGTTTTATTAGTTAATGGAAGTACAAGAGAAGAAGGCTGTACATACACGGCATTAAGTGAAATCAAAAAAGTATTGGACAATGAAGAAAATATTGAAACCGAGATTTTCTGGATAGGAAATGATGCAGTATATGGATGTAGGGCATGTATGGCATGTGCTAAATTAGGAAAATGTGTATATGATGATGTATCCAATATATTAGCTGAAAAAATGAGCAAAGCAGATGCAATAGTACTTGGAAGTCCTGTCTACTATGCGAACATCAACGGTTCATTTGGCGCTGCACTTGATAAGGCATTCTATCAAAACTCAAGCATATTTGAAAATAAGATTGGAGCAAGTGTTGTCAGCTGCCGAAGAGGTGGATCTGGAAGTGCATTCGACAGACTCAACAAGTACTTCACTATATTACGCATGCCTATCGCTTCAGGACAATACTGGAATGGAGTACATGGAACAACACCAGAAGAAGTAAAACAAGATATTGAAGGAATGCAACAAATGAGAGATTTGGCTCGTTCAATAATCTGGATGCTAAACAACCTAACCGATACGGATAAACCTGAACGTGAAGATAAGACCTTTATGAACTTTATACATTAAATGGATTAACAAATATCAAAATATAATGTAAAAATATTGTACTAACAATTAAATGTGGATGATTAAAATGTATAGTGACGGTAAAATATTAGTGGGATGTAATGACAATACGGAAGTATTTTTACTCCCAAAACTTGCAAATAGACATGGTGTAATAGCAGGAGCTACAGGTACAGGTAAAACAGTTACTGTAAAAACTTTATCTGAATCATTTAGTGATATGGGAGTACCCGTATTCTTAGCAGATATGAAAGGTGACATAGCCGGATTATCCAAAGTTGGTGAAGCAACAGGAAAAGTACAGGAAAGAGTAGAGCAGTACTCACTCAAGGACAAAGGATTTAATTATAAGTCATATCCTGTTGAATTTTGGGATTTGCTTGGAGAAAAAGGATTACCTATAAGAGTAACCATATCCGAGATTGGACCATTATTATTATCCAGGATATTAAACCTAACCGATGCTCAGCAAGGAGTACTGAATGTAGTCTTCAGGGTAGCAGATGAGGAAGGCTTACTTATAATAGACATTAAAGACCTAAAATCTATGATAAATCATGTAACTGAAAATAAGGAAAAATATCAACCCAAATATGGAAATGTTGATACACGCAGTGCCAATACTATCATAAGAGCCCTATTGACTTTGGAAGATCAAGGTGGAAACAAGTTCTTCGGTGAACCTGCATTGGATTTAAATGATTTTATGCAATGTGATGATCAGGGAAGAGGAATAATAAACATATTGGATGCAGTCAAGTTGTCATTATATCCGGACCTTTATTCAACATTCCTATTATGGATGATGTCCAAGCTATATGAATCACTGCCTGAAGTAGGAGATGTGGAAAAGCCAAAATTGGTCTTCTTCTTTGATGAGGCACATCTGTTGTTTAATAACCTATCTCCAGTATTCCTTCAAAAAATTGATCAGATTATTCGTTTGATTCGTTCTAAAGGGGTAGGTATATACTTCATATCACAAAATCCATCAGACATACCAGATTCCATATTATCCCAATTAGGTAACAGAATACAGCATTCATTAAGAGCATACACTCCAAAAGATCAAAAAGGTGTAAAGGTGGCGGCCGAATCATTCAGAGAAAATCCGGAATTTTCCACTATAGAAGCCATTTCAAATTTGGAAATCGGTGAAGCATTAGTATCCCTTCTTGATGAAAAAGGTGTACCATCTATAGTACAGAAAGTCTATATTCTACCTCCTCAAAGTTATCTTGGCTCCATTGATGATGAATACAGAAATCAATTAAATACATACTCCGTATTCAGACAGAAATATGCTGAAAGTTTTGATAGAGAATCCGCTTATGAATGTTTACTGCAGAAAATGGATATTCCTGCCGAGGAAATTATTACACAGGTCAGTGTTGACGTAAACCAGCAGAATAATCAACAGACAACTCCACAAAACAACATACCTCAACAAAGTCCAACAGATACAAGTGGAATAAAATTACCATCAATGGGTGACATACTAAACAATATTCCTACCCAGACACAAACAAAAAGACGTTCAAATACGAGCAGTCCATTGGACAAGGCAGTTACTACAGCTACAAATACAATAGCAAGAGAAGTATCCAAACAATTAGTTAGAGGAATTCTAGGAAACTTAAAATTATAGGAGTTAATCCATTGTTAGGTTACACCGTCAATATCTCACTTATAGATACACATCCCGTAATAAGTAGGAAGATAACTCTTCCTAGAAATATTACTTTTAAAAGATTACATGAAATAATAGGAATATTATATGGCTTTGAAGAGTCCAACAGGTACGTTTTTCACATTGATGATGATATAAAATTATTTGAATATTCTGATTATGGATATTGTTATGATGATGTGTCCGAATGTAAAATTGACACGTATTTTAATGATATAAATTTTTGTGGTTACGAATACTGTAATGAAAGTACCTGGTTATTTAAAATCACAATAGAAAATAAAATAGATGATGTTTTAATTTATCCAGTTGTCAAAAGTGTCAAAGGTAAGTATAACCCATCAAAAATAGGGGATATCACTACTTTTAACCAATTATTATTGTACCATAAAAATCCGGATAAATACCCAATCGAGTTATATGAAAACGAATTAGATTCAATAGAATTTATTGATAAAAAATTATTGCAAAAAAGACTCGATAAATTATTCAATGTTGAAAATAAGAAGAATACAAATGTTTATGTTGATTCCAATTACTCATTAGATAAGTATTTAAGTAACTTATGATAATAGTAATTTTGGAAAGGAATAACAAAAGTACTTTCCGAGAAATTAAGTTTATCTGATGATTATCGTAAAGAAATAAATTTTAAATAATATTATAGTTCAAAAAAATAAATGAAAAATAAAAAGGAGAAATAAAAATGGCACAATCTGACAAAAAAAATTTTAAATCAACAAACATTATCTTAAACAACTTCAACAAAATATTAGACAAAATAATTAATGCAATAGCAAAAGGAGATCTCACCCCAGAAGACTTCAGCAAAGTGACAGCTAAAATATATGAATTAATAGGATTTACAAGAAAAATAGTCTTCCCATTCTTGTCGACATATTCACAAAGTAACAAGGAATTTGAAGAAAAGACAAGCATAGAAATAAACGACATTAAGGAAATGTTGACTCAACTATTTGACAACTTGGAAAAGACAATTAAGGATATAGAATCAAACCTTAAAAAGGATGGAAAAATAGACACAAACATGCTTAAAAACTACCTTGAATTCATAGGAGTGCTTGTCAACAACCTATTCTATATTATCGTAAGTACAATATCATATGCAACAGGAAACATATCTGAAGAGGAATACAATGAAAGCTATGATGAATTCAAAGTAAAATTAGAAGAAAATAAAAGAATATTCAAACAAAAATTTGAATAACCTCCATTTATCTTTTTTTTAAAAAAATAAAATTAATATCATATTTGAATAAATATGATCCCTTAAATTATATGAAATACAGTTAAAACGGATTGTACACCCAATATAAATATTACAAATCCACCTATAAATTCAATAACTCTTGAATATTTAATTGCTACTTTTGTTCCAAAGGTACCAACGGTAAACCAGATTACTACTGCAATTAAACTTAAAATACTTAAAATAATTGGATTGACTGATGCTACTGCTCCTTGACATGCTAACACCAAGTTTTCTATGTTACCAAAGATTAATAATCCTAGAAATTCTTTATAATCACCTAATGACATCATTTCACCAACTATTCATATTTTAGAGATTGAATCATTGACTGTAATCCTAATATTATAATTGCTACAGCACCTATTAATTCGATTACATCAGCATAGTCAATTAAGATATTTGTACCGACTGTACCGATGAATAACCATAATAATACGCAAATGATACTCATGATACCTAACTTTATAGGATTTGCACCTTTGACTACTCCATGTGAAGATAGGATTAAATTTTCGATATTACCGAATATAATTAAACCTAAAAATGGAATATATGGATCTAAAAACATTTTACCACCTAATTAATTTTATTGTCGATTATTTTATGAAATAATTAAATTTTAAGTATTTTTTAAAAAAAACATACATAATTAATAAAAAATAACTAATTATGTAAACATAATAGTCTTATATTAGGCTATATTTCATGTTTACATTATTATATTATTCAATCTATTATATAAACCTAATATCAATTTAAGAAAAATAGTAAATATACTAATATAAAAAATAAGTTATAAATAAATTACGTTGTGCATAAAACTAGAAATGAATAGATTATCCACGACTAAAACAATAATCCGTAAATATCTACTTTAATATATCAAAAATAAATATTAACTGTTCATTAAATCCAATTAATATGTTAATCTTTAAATTCTATTATTTGCTTGATTTCCTGTAGCATGGATGGTACTATCCTAACATCCATTCCATGATAAGTCTTATACAAATTGATGTATTTCTGTTTTCTCAAGGATTTAATTCCCTTTTTAATTTCCTTACAGGAATATTGGTTTAAATTCCTGCACAGATTTATTATGGGAGTATGATGTTTTCCAATACATCCATGTTTGAATAATGTTGCCAGTATGTCCTTTTCAATTTCCGTGTTACTTTGCATATATATAAATATAACATTCTCTATATATAAGTATATGTATAAAAAATGTACATATTAATTTATAGAAGTTTATTTTTTAAACATATTTATGGTGATTGTAATGTATGAAAAAATATTTGGAAATTATCCCCAAGTAAAGGTAATTAATTACATACTAATTAATCCAAAACGTGAATATACAAAAAAACAAATAGCCGTTGGAGCAAAAATATCCAGAGTTACTCTAGACTCTTTTATAACAGATTTGATTAAGTTGGATATTCTTGAAAAAGAAAAATCAAAATATAGGCTTAATTTAAACTCCAAAATTGTAAAGATATTAGTTGATGCACAAGTTAACATTGCCGAACTAATAATGAAAGATCAATTGAAAAAATCTGAAATCATATATGGAGAAGCATTAAATGATGATGAATTTGAAGAGTTTATGAACTCATTAGATTATGAAGTGGACATCGATGAAGAAATAGATAAACTAGAAAACAATGAACACATCACAATTACCCGAGAAGAATATGAAAACTTAAAAAATAAACAGAAATCAATAAATTCCTCAGATAACTTATGTGAAAAATCTGAAATCATATATGGAGAAGCATTAAATGATGATGAATTTGAAGAGTTTATGAACTCATTAGATTATGAAGTGGACATCGATGAAGAAATAGATAAACTAGAAAACAATGAACACATCACAATTACCCGAGAAGAATATGAAAACTTAAAAAATAAACAGAAATCAATAAATTCCTCAGATAACTTATGTGCAGATTTTATAATAAATGGATGTTATCCAGTTAAATCAAATAAAAGGATGATAAATTATGGATGAATTAAACAACAATCAAATGCCAAAAATCGTAATTAAAGAAAGCAAAACACAACCTGTATCTGGAGCTGTATGTGTAGGATCCAACAACCAAATAAGAGTCGCATTCATAGAAGAAAAACTAGCCAATAATGAATTCGGAGATGTTGAGATTATTCAGGAAGTTTCAACCCAAATCGTAATGACTCCTGAAATTGCTAGAAATATCATTCAGGTTATGCAAGATAACCTCGCTCAAAATAATTATTAAATAATTCAAACTATTTTCAAACTACTACATTTAAACTACTCTTTTTAATCTTTTTTTTTAAATCATGATTTTATTGATTATACTGACTTGAAGAGTAAATCAGGCAGGAAGATTAAACTTACCCCAACTATTACACTCAATAAAACATAGACAAAGGCCACTTCCACGTTACCCGTCTTCAAGAGATCACCGGTTTCAAGAGCAAATGTGGAAAATGTTGTAAAACCACCACACACTCCCACCTTTAAAAACAGTATCATGTATTTCAAAGTAGACGAATCGATATTTGCACTGGTGGAATTGGTGATATAATAAGCGATAAATGAGATTAACAGTACACCAAGCATATTAATAAAAAAGGTGTTAACGGGAAATGTAGTTGACTCATGAACATTTATAAAACCCATCAGATAACGCAATACGCTACCTACAAATCCACCCAAACCTACAATCAAACATTCAAATAACATTTCTATAGCCTCTTTATATATGTGTTTATTAATACGGTTTTAAATATATTTTCATTACCACAGCCAGAAAAATTATGGAAAGAATTCAACATTAGAACATATGATAAATCTAGTATTCGATATTAAATTAAAGCATTGTCCCCCGATTGATTTCATATAAATAAATTTAAATAAAATATTAACTATAAATAGTTATATAATAATTTAAATATACTCTGATAATTTTTTTTAGAGAACTCAATTATAGGTTAGATTAATAATGTTTGATGATTTGATTAACAGAAAAAAGAAGATTGCTGTAGTGGGTTTAGGTTATGTAGGTCTACCACTTGCAAAATTATTGTCCGACAGATATGATGTAATAGGATTTGATGTAAACCAATACAAAATTGACATGTATCAAAAAGGTATTGATTTAATTGATGAAAGTGACGATTTAAATGAATTCAATATTTTATTCACGTCAGATGAAAAAACATTATCGGATGCTAACTTCATAATAATAACAGTTCCAACACCAATTAATGAGGACAATACACCGGATTTAACATTCATCAAATCATCAACTGAACTGGTGGCTAAAAACATGCCTAAAGATTCCATAATAGTCTATGAATCCACAGTTTATCCGGGTGTTACCGAGGATGTATGTGTGCCTATACTTGAAGAATATTCAGGTTATAAATTATATGATGAATTTAAGGTAGGATATTCTCCAGAAAGGGTAAGTTCCGGAAAAAACAATAAGAAGATATCGGATATCACCAAGATTGTATCTGCAATTGATGAGGAATCATTGGATATAATAAGCAGAGTATATGAAAGTATAATTGATAAGGGAATCTATAAAGCAAAAAGCATTAAGGTAGCAGAAGCTGCCAAGATAACAGAGAATATTCAACGTGATGTCAACATTGCACTTGTCAATGAACTATCCAAGATATATAATCAGATGGACATTAATGTTCAGGATGTTCTTGATGCTGCTAGTACCAAATGGAACTTTGTTAAATATGAACCTGGCCTTGTAGGAGGACATTGTATCGGTGTGGATCCGTATTATCTGATTCATCAATCACAGAAACTTAAATATCCTACTCAATTAATCAGTACCGCCAGGATTGTAAATGAATCTATGGTTGAGTATATCTATGAAAATGTAATTAAACTACTTGAAGACAATGACATTTCAATAGATAATGCCGACATATTAGTATGTGGAATTACCTTCAAGGAAAACTGCAACGACATTAGAAACAGCAAGATAATTGAAGTCATAAATAAATTAAAAGAATCAGGTGTAAATATTACTACAAATGATCCATGTGCTATGGCTAGTGAAGTTAAACAGGCATATAATCTTGACATAGACAACAGTTTGGATAAAAAATTTGATGCAATAATAATGTCAGCTTGTCACACTGAATATGAAAAATGGGATTATGATACATTTAAGAAGTTATCCAAAGGTAAGATTATATTAATTGACCTAAAAGAAAAATTTAAGGATAAGATAACGGATAAAACCGATGTTTGTTACTGGTCATTATGAAGTCAATTATTATATATACTTAATTACCCCTATATTTTTTCATTTAAAACTTTTTTTCAAAACTTTTTATTCAAGTTAAAATATTTAAAATATACCTAATAAATAATTATATATGAAAGGTTATGAAACAGCATTTGAAATTTGTGAAAAAGTAAACACAGATGATAAGATTAAAGAAAAGAATTTATTGATATATCCTGGTGGTTGGAGAGAAGATTTTTTTAGCATAATCATTAAAGATTTTGAAGAATATGATGATGATGTTAAATATGCATGCGAAAAGGTAAAAGAAGCCCTTGAAGATTATGAAGAATGGACTTTTATAAAGGAAGCATATGACGATAAATTAAATCAAGTAGAAATTCACTCAAAAAGCATGTAATTTACTGGATATTTCTTAAATCAAACTCACATCCACTATTTTTTTAATATTATAATTTAAAAAATATTATGATAATCTCATTTTAACAAAGACATGATTCAATTGTTAATATCTTAATAACCAACAAGAATTTTAATAAAAATCACAGATTCTAATTCTCTAAATATACATGAACCATTAATATTTTATAAGATTTATGTATACTATTATTTAAAAGAATAATATAATAAAATATATAATAAAATTCATGAATTAATATAAATTTAATGAATCATTATTTTAAAATAAAAAAAGAAAAAAAATTATAGAATATGATTATTCTAATTTGTTATACTCATCATCACTAACTTCTTCGAGCCACTCATTAGAACAGTTCTCACCAGGAACTTCTATAGCAATATGAGTAAATTCACTATCCTTGCTGGCACCATGCCAATGTTTAACTCCTGCTGGTATCTCAACAACACTGCCTGGTGTTAACTTGATAGCAGCTTTACCCTCTTCCTGATACCATCCTTCACCATAAGTTGCCAACAAAATCTGTCCGCCACCTTTATCGGCATGATGTATATGCCAATTGTTTCTACAGCCAGGTTCAAATGTAACATTGGCTACAAGAATACCTTCACTTGCTAAAATATTCAAATAACTTTTACCAATAAAAAATTCACCAAAAGGATTTTCTTCACCTTTTCCAAACAATATCTTATCTTCACTCATTTTAACACCTTCTTTTTAATCGAGTTTAGACCTTTAATTTTTTCATAATCATAGGATACCTATAACCACTTTCAATGAGCTTCGGTATCCGTAAACTCAATTAATAATGTACACAATTATTCCAGTATACATACTTCTAGATTGATTAATCATTTAATCTTTTTTATCACCCATTGCTTCAGCTATTTCATTTATAATAGCCATGGCATTTAATGTTCTTGGAAAACCATTGAATGGTAGAAGTATCGTTATGGTACCTATCAAATCTTCTACGGTATTGCCAACATTCAAATTACCTGCTGTATGACCACGTAGTTGGTTTTCACAACCACGAAGGGATGCTATGAAAGTGAATGTTATTAATTCCCTATCCTGATCGTTCAATCCACCTCTTGTATAAAAGTCTCCAAAACAGAAACCTGCTAAGAAGTCATTGAAATGCTTCTGATTATCGGGTGTGGATTCATTCATGCTAGTAATCATGTCCTTACCGAAATATTCGAATTGTTTATTTAAACCTTCCTCATGCCTATTTTTAGCAGTTGTCGTGGATTGACCTGCCAGTGGCACTGATATTCCCTTTTCATCAAATACATAATTAGATTCTTCTATAAAGTCATATGCCTTTGCCATACCAATATAAGGTACGGACTGATATAACAATTCCTTTAACTCTACAGGACTAATACCATAATCAATGGCACATTCTAAATATATTTTGAACATATTCAGTGATTGATTGGATATTAATGAAGCAAGAATTACAAGCAACTTTCTTCTGGAATCTAAACTTGAATTTGATATGCATTCATCAAAAGTGAAATTATGAAATATCTCATCAAATTCAGGGTCGGTTTTCTCAAAAATAGAATTATAATTTACTAATAACTCATCAATATTTTCTTGTGCTTTATCATTGTAGTTCATTAAACACACCATTTATTATATTAAGTAATATTTTGTTCATACAATTATTTAAACATATTAATAAAATTATCGAAAAAAAGATATTCATAAAATGGTGGAGATTAAAAAAAAAATTAATGAATAATAAGATTAACTCATTATTCATAATGCAGTGGTTGAGTATTTTGAAGGTTGTGTTACACCATGTAACAATTTAGTCCATGAAGGACTGCTTGAACCCCAATAATTATTATTGATGTTTATGTTTTTACCACTGTTTGAAATTGCACTTCCCGTAGCACTAGCAACGTTTGATATGAAATTGTTGTTGTTGGCAGTAAGGTTTAATGCAGAGATTATTGCTCCTCCACCATTGGACTTACCGAGTGCTTGGTTAGACGTAAAGTTACATTTATAAATACTTGAATTGGCATTGACAAATACTGCTCCGGCTGCTCCCAAGTTTGTTCCATTAGCTATGTTCTGATTGAACTGAGTCTGATTTATCGTGATATTATTTCCAACGAAATATAAAGCTCCGGCATATGCATCACTTGCCCTTGCGGTATTTCTATGGAATCTACTATTTTCAATTGACACAGATCCATTGTTTTGATTAATGGCTGCTCCAACAACCTGACCATTTGTAGCTGTTGCGGTATTATATGTGAAGTTAGTGCATGATAATATTAGGAACGTGTTAAAGTTTTGGATAGCTCCACCAAATACATTTTTACCTAATGCATTATTTGATGTGATTGTTGAATTATAGATTGCAGTTACACTATTTTGTGAGTAAATACCTGCAGCTCCACAGTTATTTGTACTTGATACGTTATTTGAATTAATGGTTGAATTTATGAGACATAAATAACCGTTAAGGTTTATTATTGCTCCACCTATATTATAACCTGAACCAGTCAGTTTGTTATATGCCATGTTTGTACGCATCACTGTCAAGTTACCTGATACTTTTTTAATAGCTCCTCCAGTAACGTTGATACCATTTACTTGGTTATTTGAAAATACACTAGTATCAATAGTTGTGTTGGCAGTGTTTATGTATATTGCAGCTCCACCAGCATTATTCGCATTTATGCTGTTGTTTGTGAATTTGGAATTTAAAATGATTACTCTATGTCCTAATGCTTTAATTGCACCTCCATTTGATTTGGCGCTGTTTTTGTTGAAGTTTGAGGATGAAATTGCAAGATAATTTGATGCATATATTGAACTAGATGAGTCTGCTGCAGTTGCCTGGTTATTTTCGAAATTACATGCAAATACTGTTAATGGACCTTTGGATATAACTGCTGAAGAATTTACAGCATTGATCTTAGCATTTCTAATAGTGATGTTTACTAGTGTAAGATTTGATGTTGTATTGATGTTGTTAAATATGTAACCATTTTGTGATGGATTTATGATAACATTTGATGATGAATTGATTCCATAGATATTAGTGGATTGATTTAAGATGATATTTGATTCATCATATTCTCCAGGATTAATATAAACAATACCCTCGGCATTCACATGGCTTGTAGCATACTTGATTGTTTTATATGGATGTTTAACATCCCCTAAGTTATCATCATTACCATTTTTACTTACATAGACAACATTTAATGGCAATACGTTTATTTTTGCTGTAGCTGTAGAGTTAATGTAATAATGATTGTCAATATACTCTAATTTATAGTTCATAACACAGTTTGAATTGTTATTCGGTGATTGGAAGATAACTTTAGATGTACCGTTTTTAACTGAGAAATTACCTATTTCCTGATTGTTTACATATAATCGTAAAATACCCTTCTGTACGGGGTTGTTCAATTCATCCAATACCTTTACATCTGTTTTGTTAAATGAACCTACCTTTAAGTTAACATCAATAGGTGTGATTTTTGTATTTAATTTTAGTATATTAACGCTTTCGGTTGTGTTGCTTGTTTGATAGTTGTTATATCCAAGATATTTGGCTGTCAGATTGTGTACTTGTCCTGTTATCAATGGTAATCTATATGATGTTTTTACTAGACCATTGTTAACTGTAGCATTTAATACTGGCTTGCCGTCAAGATAAAATTCCACTTCACCACTTGAAACATTCCTATTAAATGAATCGATTACGGTCGCATTAATATATAATAACTTGGTTGTTTTGGTATCGGCTGTGCTTATATTGATTTTTGTTGGATTTATTATGGTGATGTTCATAGTAGATTCATTATAGAAATTATTGGCATCATATACCAATATGGCAGTTGTCTGTTTAGTCGGATTGATATTGTTTAACATGTAGTTAATTACTGCTTTGGAATTGACTACATCATACTTAGCAACTTCATTATTGTTTATAAGTAATCTTATTGTACCATTTGGAACATTTTTGTTAAATTCGTCCTTGACTGTGATGTTCATCTCGTTAGCTTTATTGACAATCATTGTTTTGTTTCTTGTTGAAAGTTTTATATTTGATAGTTCGGCCGTGAACTCTTTGCTTGTGCTGCTGTCCTGATAGTAATCATTACCATGATATACTGCGGTAATGTTATGTTTTTTGGCTTCGATTGATGAGAGCCTGTATGAACTTTTTACCTGACCATCTTTTACTGTAATGTTAAATAATGATCTGTCATCAAGTTTGAATTCTACTTTTCCGCCGTTTACATTATTGTTTAATCCATCAGTAACTGTAGCATTTAAATATATTGTTCCAGTTGTTTTATTGCTTGGAATATCAGATAACGTAATTGTCGTAGGGTTTGTTACATTGATTTCTAATGTAGACTTTTCATAGAATTTGTTGGCATCGAATATAACTGTTGCATTAATAGGCTTTGTTGAATCGAGATTATTTAATTCATAGTCGATTATTACAGTACCATTTTCTATATGATAACTGCCAACTTCCTTCTTGTTTATGAGTAATCGAAGGTTAAAGTTATCTATAGGATTATTAGACCCATCTACGGCAGTTATGTTAATATTATTTGATTTTCCGACATTTAATGTATCTTGTGTTGATAAATTAGTGTTAGTCTTCAATAATGTTAATGTACCGTTTGTACTGCTAGGCTTATAATATCTGTTACCACCAAATAATGCTGTAATAGTATAGTTTCTAGGAGCATATAAAGGCAGTTGATATTCAAATATTGCAACTCCATTAGTTACATTAACGCTTCCCATTGTAATTCCATTGATTTTATAAACTACTTCACCGGAAGTTACGTTATTTGATAATTTATCCAATACTATGGATTTTAATCTTAATAATCCATGAGTTTTAGTTTTTGATATATTATCTAATTTTATCCTTGTCGGATTGTTAATTCGTAATGTGGAGTAAATTCTTTTTCCTATAGCTGTATTTGTATCACCATATACCAGTTCTACAGTATAATTATTGATTTTATAGGTACTTGGAATTGTATAATATAGATATCCTTTACCATCTATACCAGTCTTGTTTACACCTATACTTTGTCCATTTACTTTAATAGCGAATGCATCGACAATACCATTATTTAATTCATTTTTGATATCGACGTCAAATCTGACACTTTCACCCTGCGCTAATGTTGTTCTATTTGATTTTATTGTTGCAGTAGTGTTTAGTTTTGTCAATGTCAATATGGATTCTGTTCTTTTTGATTCATATTTGTTATTTCCACCATAAACAAAAGTTATTGTATAATTTTTGCTGGAATATATAGGTATTTTATAATCGTATTTAACTAGTCCACCATTTATTCTGAATGCTTCACCTATAGTCAACCCGTTAATCTTAAATAACGCTTGTCCTTTTGCATCATCAGGAACTTGTGCCTCTAAAACAACGGATGTGTTCGTTTTTGCTGTTTTATTTGGAACGGTTATATCTGGTGATATCTTACTTGAGTTATTCTGATTGGAATTGATATTCGTTGATTTTGTATCATTCATTACATTACTTGTTGTATTTGTAGATACTTCTGTATAATCATTATTTATAACCTCATTCATATCAGTTGATGTGGAGTTATCTGTTTGAGCAGATACTGCAGTTGTAAAAAATACAAGTAACAATATGAATGTTGTTAAAATAAAAATTGATTTATTATTAATAGAATTGCCTCCATTTTAATTAATTATAAAAAATAATGAGTATATAATTTAGATAATTAAGAAATAATACTTATTAAAAAAAAATTATATAACATTAATATTTTGGTCTTTATAATAAATAAAACTTTTGAAAAATAAATTAATTTGGAGTTTAATGATAAAATCATATTAAAAAAATGATAGAAGAATTATTCTTCTTCATCACTAGTTTCTTCACCATATTCCTTATCAAGTAGGTATAATAATTGTGGTGAATCAACTGACATTCTTACTTTTCTTAAATCTTCAGCTGCAAGTTCTTCTTCTTCAACTTGTTCTTCTACAAACCATAGAAGGAATTGATTGGTTGCATGGTCCTTAAGGTCAATACTTAAATCAACCAAATTGTGGATTAATGATGTAACAAGTTCTTCATGTTCTTGAATATGTTCATATACAGCTACTACTGAATCCCATTCATATTGTGGTTGTTCAATAGCCTGTAATTTTACACTTCCACCTTTTCTTAATATATAATCATAGAAACGCATTGCATGTTCCAATTCTTCTTCTGCATGAAGTCTTAATGAATGTCCAAAACCAGGTAAATCCTTATCTTCAAAGTAAGTAGCCATGGATAAGTATAGATATCCTGAAGCCATTTCAGCGTTTAATTGATCGTTTAATGCTTGTTCCATTTTTGCATCTAACATATTTATTGTCTCCTTTAATTGTTAATATAATTATATGTTGATGTAAGTAAAATACTTTTATGTTAGTCGTAAAAAGAATATGAAAATATCCTCATAAAAATTGAATAATATTAAATAGTGGATATGCATAAATGATGTTAAATATAATAATAAAGAAAAAAAGGGAGTTTAAAGGAGTTTAAGCTTTTCTTGTAAATACGAAGTCTGCCAATTTATTTAATGCATCTTTAGCGTCACTGTCCGGTAAGAAGAGTAATGCTTCCTTAGCTTCTATTACACAATCGTATGCTACACTACGGGCATAATTAATTGCATCATATTTTTCAAGAATGGACATTGCTTCAGGGATAATACTTTCATCATGAGCTTCTAATAATTCTATTAATCTATCATGATCTTCTTTATTGGCTTTTTCTAATGCAAATACTACCATTAATGTTTTTTTACCTTCTACAAGGTCACTTCCTACAGGTTTACCTATGGATTCATCACCGGTTAAGTCGATGTAGTCATCCTGTATTTGGAAAGCCAATCCAATTTTTCTACCGTAAATGTCTAATGCTTTTATCTGGTCTGATGTAGCACCACCTATAATAGCACCTGCTGTTGTTGCACCGGTAATTAATGCACCTGTTTTCTTATAGATCATGTTCATGTATTCGTCTTTAGTTACTTCAAATGTATCTTCAAATGCCATATCAAGTGCTTGGCCTTCACATATTTTGATACATGAATCTACAAGTACACGTAATGCATCGATAACTCTTTCATATGCAATGTTATCATCAGCAGTTTTTATGATTGTTTCATATGCTTTTGCAAATAATGTGTCACCTGCTAATATTGCAAGTGGTTCTCCCCATACTTTATGTACAGCTTTCATACCACGACGTGTATCATCATTATCCATTATATCATCATGGATAAGACTGAATGTATGAATCAATTCCAGTGCTGCTGCTGTTTTAAGTGCTTTGTCAGTTTCTCCTCCAACTGCCTGACAACTTAAAACTACAAGTGCCGGTCTGAATTTTTTTCCACCAGCTTTAATTAAATGGGATGATGAATCTTTTAATGAATCTGGTTCTAGTGTACTTAGTGCTTGTTCTATTTCTTTATCTACATCTACTGAATATTTTTTTAATATTTCCATTACATCTGACATTATAATCACCTATTAAATACTTGTGCTTGTCCATTTCTTAATATATGTACGTCATTACCTAATTTATATCCTTCTTCTTCTGCTAGTTCTACGAATGCTGATAGATGGCTTAAATCACCGTGTGCAGGTATTAAGTGTTGAGGTTGTAACATTCTTATGAAGTCTCTCATATCTTCAGGTCCTGCGTGTCCTGATACGTGAACGTTATTATATATTCTTGCACCTCGTTCTTTAAGACGTCTATCCAATAAGTTCCTGTTAGCTATATTTATTGGATTAGGAATTGTTGTAGCTGAGAATATTACATTGTCCCCAGGTTTTATTTCAAAGTTTGTCTTATTAGCGGCAATTCTAGGAAGTAATGCATCAGGTTCTCCTTGATGACCTGTTACGATAAGCATATATTTTGTCCTATTTTCATTTGCACGTGCTAATGCTTTGTTGATTGACTTTGAATTACCGTATACACTTACATTTCTAGGTAGGTTTAATATTCCCATTGATTCGGCTATAGAACAGTAACGTTCCATTGATCTACCAAGAAGCATAATTTTTCTTCTGCTCTTTTCAGCTATTTTAGTAATAGCTTGAATTCTTTCTATGTGACTGGAAAATGTTGTAACGATTAATCCTTTTCTTTCTTCAAGAGGTCCTTTAAGAACATCCTTAAGAAGATCACGGGCAATTCTTTCGGAGTAGGTCTTACTTTGTTGTTTTTCCTTGATATTGGTTGTATCCAATATTGCAACTTTAACTCCTTTTTTACCTAATTCTCTGAATCTTCTGTAGTCAGGTGGTGGTGAAACCATCTGATGGTTGTCGAATTTGAAGTCATTTGCATAGATTACTACACCTTCAGGAGTATGTAATGCCGCAGTAATTGTATGTGGTATACTGTGGGTTGTACGTACAAATTCCAATGTTAAGTTTGGTGATATCTGAATTTTTTCACCAGGATTAACAGATTTCAATGGATTGTTAACCTTAAACTTACGTTCTCCCTGAATTGTTTTTTCAATTAAAGCTAATGTATATGGACTTGCAATAATTGGTGCTTCATATCTGTGAGCGAGTTTTGCTATTGCACCGATGTGGTCTAAGTGACCGTGTGTACATACTATCGCACGTACTTTACCGTCCACGTCACGCATTAACGTATCATCAGGTATTACTCCTCGTTCGATTAAGTCAAGACTATGCATTCTCGCTATATCCGTATCTTCATGAATGTGTAATCTGTCTAAGTGTATACCCATATCAAATATAACTACATCATCATTTACTTTAACTGCAGTCATATTTTTTCCAATCTCTTCATATCCTCCAACTGCTATTACTTCAATTGTCAAACTATATCCTCCTTGCATATTTTTTCGTATCTATTCCTAGCTCAGTTAATATTTCCCTAGTTTTTCCGGTTATTATTAATCTTCTTTCCTGTAACTGTTTAATATTTTCTGCTCCAACCAGGAACATTGCTGTTTTTAATTCATTAGTGAATTGATTAATTTTTTCTTCCACATATTCAGGTCCATGATACGCATGTTTTAAAAATGGCAATGCCATACCCACACCGCTTGCACCTAAACTTATTGCTTTTGCGGCTTCCAATCCATTTCTTATACCGCCACTTGATATGACAGGCAGATTTGTAGACTCCACTACTTCAACCGTACTGACAGCGGTAGTTATACCCCAATTCCAGAATAGATTACCTAAATCAGGATTATCTGCCCTGTATGTTTCAACTGCAGACCAGCTGGTTCCACCGACACCTTCAATATCTATAGCATCTATACCAATCTTTTCAAGTATCTGTGCATCCTTTTTGGATATTCCTGCACCAGTCTCCTTTGCCATTATTGGAACATCTGTTGAAGACGTGATTTTTTCAATAGAATCAACAAAGCCTTTTGCATCAATATCCCCTTCAGGTTGAATAATCTCCTGTAACGGATTCAAATGTATTGCAAGTATGTCACAATCAAGCATTTCTATAGCGCCATTTGCATATTCCACTTGGGGTGCTCCAATATTACCTATAATGGTTGCATGAGGTGCCTTATCTCTTACTATTGTAAAAGTATCGGTTAGTTCAGGATTAGTTATTCCTGCCCTTTGACTTCCTACACCCATAGCGATATTGGTGTTTTCAGTGGCGATTGCCAAACTTTCATTAATTTCCTTACTTGCTTCATGGCCACCAGTTATTGCTGATATGATAAGTGGAGTATCCAATTTTTTACCTAGAAATTCTATGCTAGTGTCAATCTCATCAAAGTTTACTTCAGGAAGTGATCTGTGAATCAATTCAATATCTTCAAAACCTGTAGTGCGATGATGTTCTACATCATAATTCTTACAGATTTCCAAATGCTCTAATTTTCTATCTGATATCATATACTCCCTCCTATTAATTCGATTAATATAAATTAAAATAATTATTTGATAATAGTACCTTTAACATTTTGACCAGATACTGCTTTTTTAATATTGCCTTCTTTTTCAGCATTAATAATCTGTGACTGGATACCATACTCGGCAAGTTCTAATAATTCATTTATTTTACCTTCCATACCTCCAGTTACATCAGCCTGGTCTTTATTACTGGTTGTTGTTAAAAGAGTATCTTTAGTAACTATATCAATTAACTCAGCATCAGGATTTGTCTTAGGATTATCCGTATATATTCCATCCACATCTGAGGATAATATAACACGATCAACATCCAAATGTTTTGCTAGATAGGTTATTATCTGATCACCGGAGAGAATGGAATACTTGATATCACTATTTTTATCTAATACCGCATCTCCATATAATACCGGTACAAATCCTTCATCTACATATCGTTTAATTATATTCAAGTCACATTCATCTATTCGTTTATTATTATTTATGATAAATGTTGATGGCTTGATACCTATTGCAGGAACATTTTTTTCATGCAGTTTACTTATTACTTTATAATTCAATAACTGAACTGATGCCTGGGTAAGACACATTCCCTTTTTTTTATTTTCATTATCTGAATTATCTTCTATTTTACTACCAATAGAATATTTCTTTGCATGAATATGACCAAATGATCCGGCACCATGAACAATTATCATGTCCTGGTTATAATCCGATATTTCTGTAGCTATTCTATCCAAGTTAATATCATCTATAGTTGGCTTATCCGCATCCTTTATTGTTAATGCACTACCACCTAATTTAAGTATTATCATAGTTAACCCTTATTTTTCTATAATTGATGCACATGCTCCATCAGTTGATAATTCACATTTAAATTTAGGGTACTTGTCATCCAATGAGTCATACACTTTATCAATATTGTCCGGACAAAATGCTATGATACATCCTCCACCACCACTGCCGGTAAGTTTGGATGCCTTAGCTCCATGTAATCGTATATTATAAACCATTTCTGATAATTCAAGTGTATTTACACCTATTGAATCAAGCAATCCCTGATTTATATTCATGTAATTAGCTAAGTGATAAATATTACCTTCTTCCAAGGCAATTTTAGCATCAACTGCAATCTGTTCCATTGCATCAAAGATTTTTCCTATTATACTAGGATATTTTTCATATTTTTGTCTAACAGATTCAACTAATTTTCCTGTATTACCACTTATTTGACAGTTTTGAACTATCAATGGTAGATTCATATTTACGTCAACATTATGTAGGTTAAATTCCTGATCAATATAAATTATACCTCCATATGTACTCATGGATGTATCGATTGGACTGGCAGCACCTTGAATCTTAATTTCAATGGAACGGGCAATACCTGCTATTTCATCTTTTGAATATTTCGTACCTGCATAAAGTGATACGGCATTTAATGTTGATACCGTTACAGCTGCAGATGAACCTAAACCTACTCCCAAGTACATGTTGATGTTGACTGTAATGTCAAAACCATTTTGAAATTCAAATAGATTAATTACTTCATAGATATAATCGGTAATCATCTTTTTATGGCTATCGATAATGTAATTTAATTTAGAATTAGTTAATTCATGTTCTTCTTCGTAGTTAATTGCTGGAACAACAACATGAATAATATTATCATTTCTTGATGTTAGTTCTACGTCAACACCCCTATTTATCGCAGCAGCAATAGCAGGTTTATTATGTACAACTGAATGTTCGCCAAATAATATAATTTTACCCGGTGCAAATGATTTAATCTTCATTAATTACCTCCAATAGTCATAGGAAATAGTAATGTAAAAAGAATATATTTAATGAAAAATAATTATTTTATTATCTTAATAAGCATATGTAAAATGATATATAAACTGTATAAGAATATAAAAAAAGCCTTTCAATAAATTAAGTTTATTAAATAGAGTATTTTTCTAATTCATACTCATATTATATAAATTATTTAATCTAATTACAATACCTTATCCAATACACCAAATGGTATATCAGATACCCCTTTAAATGATTCTCAAAGTATAATAAACGCTTATACTCTTATGGAAAAAATAAATAATATACAATTATTTATCAACTGAGAATCTGTTATTATTATATATTTATAAAGTATATAATAAAGATTACTATTTTACTTGTAAATTAGAAAATATATTTTGAAAGAATAGATGGAAAAATAATTATATATACTCATTAATTGAACAGTATGTTTTAAAAATAGTAATTGGATGATATCACCTCCAATAATATTCTCGTATGCATCAACTTCATCCATTTAGCTGTCATGTATTTTCTTGTATAATGATATTTACTTTTTACAACGCAGTATACACCAACACCTCTATTTAAAAAAAAGTAAATTGAAAAATTAAATCATGACCTTCTAAGATTGAACATCTCTCTAAGCTCGCCATCACTCATTTCAGTAATGAACTGTTCACCACTTCCCACAGTTAATTGTGCAAGTTCTTCTTTGTCATGTATCATCTGGTTGATTTTCTCTTCAAATGTACCCTTCGTTATAAAACGATATACCATTACATTATCCTTTTGACCTATACGATATGCCCTGTCGGTTGCCTGATTTTCAACGGCAGGATTCCACCAGAGGTCATAGTGTATGACGTTGCTGGCGGCTGTAAGATTTAATCCTGTACCACCGGCCTTGAGTGATATGATGAATATCTTGCTTTGTGTGTTTTTTTGGAATCTTTTGACTAGTTCGTCACGTTTTTTACGTGAAAGTGATCCATGGAGGAAGAGTACCTCCTCATTGAACTTATCCTCTACCAATTTTTTCATGATATTTCCCATCTGTACATACTGGGTGAAGATCAGTACCTTTTCATTTGATTCAAGTATGTTTTCAAGGATGTTCATCAATGCCTGCATCTTACCTGAGTCGTCGACGTTGTACTTCTTGGATTTGCTATACTGTGAGGGATGATTACATACCTGCTTTAGTGATGTTATTAGTTTAAGTACCAGTCCTTTTCTTTTTATTCCCTCATTTGCATCAACTTCATCCATTGAGCTGTCAAGGATTTCCTTGTATAATGATACCTGCTGTTTTGACAGGTCACAGTATATGTCATTGGTTATCTTATCTGGCAAGTCCTTGATTATATTCTTGTCGCTTTTAAGTCTTCTGAGTATGAATGGCTGTGTTATTTGTTTAAAGTTTTCCAGTGTGTCCTGATTCTTTTCCTTTTCTATTGGCAGTATGTAATTCTGTCTGAACTGCTTTAATGTGCTTAAGTATCCCTTGTTAATAAAGTCAAATATGCTCCAATACTCAGATAACCTGTTTTCGACGGGTGTACCTGATAGTGCTATTTTATGTTTGGACTTTATCTTCTTGACTGCCCTTGTCTGCTGGGTATCCGGGTTTTTAATGTTTTGTGCCTCGTCAATGATTGTGATAAACCATTTTCTTTTATTGAACTTCTCGACATCCTTTCTTATTACGCCATAGGATGTTAAGTAGATGTCATATTCCTGTTTGGGAAACTTTCTTTTTGTTCCATGGAATATGTATGATGTCATGTTAGGTGTGAATTTCCGGATTTCTTCCTGCCAATTGGTAAGTAGGCTTGTAGGTGCTACCACGAGGACCTTTTGTTTGTCCAGGTATCCTTCATCCTTAAAGTGCTGTATTGCAGCGAGTGTCTGTAATGTTTTTCCAAGACCCATATCATCGGCAAGTATTGAACCGAAACCAGTGCTGATATTTTGCACAAGCCATGAATAACCTGTTTTTTGATAATTCCTTAAATTTGCTTGGATGTTATCAGGTATTGTTATTTCTTCATATTTGTTTATATTATTTAACATCATGGATAGATTTTCATCTATTTCCACTTGTGCATCTTTATATTCGCCTGATAGTAAAGCCTTGGTTAGTTCATGTTTATTTAACTTATCTGGTAATTTTTCAATATCTTTTATTAGTTTCTTGGTTTCGTCTTCATCAAGTATTACATAGTGATTATTGAGTTTTACCAAACCGCGTGATTTTAGAGCAAGTTTCTTAAATTCGTTGATATCATAACTGTTATCTCCAATATGTACTTTCCAGTCAAACTTAATTATGTCATTGAATGTAAGGTATCCTTTTTCATTCTTGGATGATTCGAGGTCCAATTTAAGTTTTGGCCTAAATATCTTCTGTAAGTCTTTAGGCAATATTATGTTTATACCAATTACTTCAAATAACGGCAGTGTATTTATGAAGAATTCTGAAAACTCATCAATATTAAACTCCATATTCTCATTTAAATCAATTGACTTATTGACTTGTGGAAATATTTCATTGATAATGTAGGTATCACTTAGTAATTGTAGTTTTAAATTAATATTTTTACATTCCTGTATAAATTTATTGATATTGGTAAGATTTCCATCATCAACACTGACTTTTATATCTACTGTAAATGAATCAAATTTTTCATCTATTACAAGATATAATTCATAATCCCTATTGGATAATACAAATTTAGAAAGCCATTGATTAACTAGCTTTTCATATCCCTGTTCACTAAATTTATCGAAGTACTGTTTTTTGCCTAAAAATAGGTTAAATACATTATATTGACAATTCTTTTCCAACTTTTTAGTCATTCCCCATCTTATAAAATATACATCAAATGCCTTTACAAATAAACTTACAATCGTCAATATCTGGTCTATCTTGGATAACTTTCTATCCTTATAAGTAACTAATTCATCAGGACATATCTGTACAAGTTTATCAAGGATATTACTAATTGTACTGTCAAATACTGCTGGAATCCAACGAATATAATAGGCAGATTCATTCACAAAAAATTCTGGAATCAATGCATGTTTCTTAATTAGTTCAATAGTAAACTGGAATATGAGATTATAAAACTGTATATCCATATTATATTTATCTATTGGACTTTCAGATAACTCTACAAAGAATGACAATAGATACTCAAATGATGAATTATTATCAAATGGACTTGGATTTGCTGTATAAATATTATCAATATCATAGTTTTCATTAATTTCAATATTAAATACATCCCATTGATTAGGTTTATTCCATTTTTCAATAAATTGCTTTTCAAACCATTCTGGATAGTCTTCCTCTAATTTTGGTCTTTTTTTAGAGGGATCCTCAATTATATTGAATATGTTGAATCCATAAAATGTTCTGGTATACTTATCAATTTCCTTTTTTGCAAAACGTTCTCTTGTGTTAACTAAGTTTTGCAAGATTTCTTTAAAATCCTTTTGATAAAACAATGGATTACTCTTTAGTAATGAAAAAATATTATTATTCAAGTCAGGAATTTGTGAAAAATCAAGAGATCCATCTATTATAGATGTATTTTTATCTTCATTGGTAAATAAATCATCAATAGTTTTAATGTTATCACTTGTAGTGTCATAGTCAAGTAAATCCAGTAAATCACAGTTTTGTAGTTTAAATACTAAAAATGGATCCTTATCAACCTCATGAGTTACCACATATAATAATCCTGCAACATGCTTACAGATATATGCATAATCAGGGCAATTGCAATGACATCTAATATCATCAACTGATTTTGGAAATGGATTAACACCTTTTTTTAGAAGCATTTCATGAAGTTCAAGAGGTAGTTGATGGTTCAGTAATGCCGATAGTACTGATGGAGAATCCTTAATTGTATCAAGAATAATATCTTTTTCTTGTTTTGTAAATTTGTCAAAACTTATCCAAGTATCATAATAGTCATAGTATCGGCCGGTAACTTTGGAAGTAACCTTATTATCCTTGATTTTAACATCGTATACTTTTCCTGTGTTTGCATAACTTTTACCTCGTGGTAAACGGTTGGTTAAATCAACACCCTTTAAAGCATTTAGCCATTCTTTACCCCAATTACTTATTCCATACTCCATAATTACACCATCTTATATATTTAATATGTTATATCTTTATAAAATAATTATTTTAATTATATTAACATTTTCTTAAATTCAATTTAAAAAATATTCTCACATCAAAAAAAAACTAAATAAACTTCTTTAGTTATATTTTTTTAATAGAGAGTGCTTGAGAGTTTTTTCTAATAAAAAATTGTATTTTTAGTAATTTTAGATTATTATATCATTAAACATGTAAAATAATATTTAAGAAAAAAAAGTCAATAAAGTCAGTAAAAAGTATATTTAAAAGTATGCTAAACTAATGAAAAAAATAAAAGAAATAGAATAATTCTAACTTTCAAATTCTACTTTTTGGCCAATAATTCTAAGGCCAAGATACATTACTACCACACCTAACGGAATTAAGATATACCAACTGATTCC
>AUXO016909802.1_pt1 | contig 29900 bp, 30 predicted proteins | sample 768731 | NCBI WGS metagenome assembly AUXO01 (sample SAMN02715735, study PRJNA202380) | gut metagenome | biome: sheep rumen | host: Ovis aries | place: New Zealand: Palmerston North
CAGGCTGCGGTGCCATCTGTGGCTGAGGTGCAGGTTGTGGTGCTGCCTGTGGCTGCTCCGGCTGTGGTGCCGTCTGTGTTTCCTGAGCCTGACCACCTTCTACAGAAAACATTGCTAACAACTCTTTCGCAAAATCAATCGGATACAACTGCATAATTTCGCTGTCGACCAAATCTCCAATTGTCATTTTAAACGCAACCATAACAAAAGAATTGTTTAAAAATTGAGGAACATTATCATTTGTATCAGAATATGTCTCAATCAAAGTTGCAACCGGTGGGCTAATATCTATCTTTTTATTAAACATTGAGGACATTGATGTTGCGGCAGAACCCATCATCTGGTTCATAGCTTCACCAATCGCACTTAAATGCAATTCACTAAGTGGCTCATCATCATTTGCCTGACCAGTTCCTCCCATCATCAAGTCTGTAATAATCTTAACATCTTTTTCCTTTAAAACCAAAACGTTATTGCCATCTAATCCCTCTTTATAAGAAATCTGCATCATAACGCAAGGTCTATCATACCGTGCTGCCAAATCATCCCATGTTGCTACATCTACACTTGGCGTTGTAATATTCACTTTCTGGTTCAGTAACGAACTTAATGTCGTTGCCGCTGTCCCCATACTTATATTCGAGATTTCACCGACAGCATCCTTTTCAGAATCATTCAGAGTAAATTCTTCATTTTCTGAATCTGAAGTTGACTGTGTCACAGCATCCCCATCTGCCATTGATGCATCAGCATCGGCTGGTTCATCTGTTCCCATACCGTTCAATAATGCATTAATCTCATCTTGTGACAGCATGCCATCCATATTATTCACTCTCCTCTCGTATTATTTCTGTAATTCTTACAGCGTACTTATCATTGGAATATCCTGGCAACGCTTCAAACTTTTTAATATCCCCAACATATATTTCCAATTCATCATTTACCTTTTTGTCAATTCTGATAATATCTCCCAATTGAATATTAACAAAATCTTGTACGCTAATTGTACTTCTACCAAGAATTGCACGTATTGGAATCTGTGCTTTATCAATCGCACTTTCAATAACATCTCCATATGAACTATCTTCTTTATCATTCATAGTAGAGAACCAATACTTTGTATTCAACTTATCCATAACTGGTTCAAGTGTAGCGAATGGTAAACATACGTTCATCAATCCTTCCACATCACCAATTTTAAGGTTCATTGTTACAATTGCAATTGTTTCACTCGGTGAAATAATTTGCGCAAACTGTGAATTTGTTTCAATTCTTTCCAATCGTGGTGAAACCTTTACTACATTTTCCCACGGTTCCTGCAACAAATTCACACATATATTGAATATCCTTTCAATAATGGATAACTCAATCTCTGAAAAATCTCTTTCTTTTTCGAGGGAAGTTCCACTTCCACCTAAAAGCCTATCTACAATCGCAAAGCCCAAATTGGAAGCCATTTCAATAATCAAATTACCATTTAATGGCTGCATTCCAACAACTCCTAAGAGTACCGGATTGGAAAGAGCATTCGAAAATTCAGAATAAATTACAACTTCTGAATTAACTACATCTACATTTACTGACTTACGAAGATAAGCAGGAAGATTGGTTGCTAACAATCTACCAAAGTGTTCAAAAATAATCTCCAACGTACGAAGGTGCTCTTTCGAGAACTTCGAAGGTCTTGCGAAATCATAATCTTTCACTTGTTTTTCTTCAGTATTTTTCATATCATCAGCATCAAGTTCACCTGTGCTGAGTGCTTTTAAGAGGCTATCTATCTCATCCTGTGATAAGACCTCTCCCATCTCCCTCACCTCCTTATATGTTTCTTTTATATACTACAATTCAATTACTGAACAAGTATCTTAGTAAGTGTTACAGACTGAATCATATCTGTCTGGAACTGATCCTGTAACTTTGTAAGGAGATTTTTTTCAATGGAAGTCTTATTTGCAGTAACATCACTATATGAATACTTTAATGCTTCTGTTGTAACTTCACTTACAATCACTTTCATACCATTTTGAACAGTTGCTTTCTTTGCTTCGTAATCTCTTGCCTTCTTATTTAATCCTAAAGAAACATTCAAAACAACATAGTGTGTCTTATTTCCTGCATCTGTATATGATACAGTAATATCTGTACTATCATTATTTGTGATATCTACATATTCAACATCATCAATACTTGATACAGCAGTTGCATCCGCTTCTGACTTCACTCCACCAACATCCAAATCAATAATCTGCGATACTTTGGATATCAATTTGTTTGTCTTGTTATTTGTTGTCACCAAAGAGAATGTCAATAACACTGTCAATACCAAATTAATCAGTACCAACGCTAATGTTATTACATTAAGCATGCTCTTTTTCATCGCAATTCCTCCTAATTTTAACTGTTATATGTATTATATATTTTTATTTCAACACGTCTATTCTGTGCTCTGCCTTCTGCAGTTGCATTTGACGCTACTGGAACAGATTCACCTCTTCCTGTTGATGTCAAAGTTGCGGCATCAAACCCTTTCGTGTTGACAAAATAATCAAATACTGAATATGCACGATACATAGACAATACCATATTATCCGGATACTGAGCAGTATGAATTGGATTACTGTCCGTATGACCTTCTATGCTAATAATGTTCTGATCATACTGTTTTATAGAATCTGCCACACTATTTAATAAACTAATTGCTTCTTCTTTCAGCTCAGCTTTTCCCGAATCATACAAAATAGCTCCATTCATATTCAAAAGAACATAACGACTAGTAGCTTCAACATTCACCTCAGCCGCAACGTTTGCAGCTTCTAATGCTTTTTCTATCTGTTCCGCCATTTGTTCTGACTCTTTCAGACTTTCCTGTTCTACTTCCTGATACGCATTATCAATTGTCTGATCCATCTCGCCTTCATCATTCAAGCCCATATTATTGTAATATGTACTTAGTTCTGTCAACTGACTTGCGCCGCTACCCACTAAGATGCCCTCATCTGTAATCGCAGATCCACCTGACGGTAAAATACTAAAACTTGATGACAACGACGCTGCCACTTCCTGAAACTTTTGTGCATCAACGGATGACATTGAAAACAGTAATACGAAGAAACATAATAACAAATTCATCAAATCACTAAACGTGGACATCCACGCTGGTGAACCTGCAGCTTGTTCCTCAGGCTTACGTTTTGCCATCAGCCTTCACCTCCAGCTTCTTCTCCAATTCCTGCTCTTGCTCCCGGTGCTAAGAATGATTTTAATTTTTCTTCAATAACACGTGGATTTTCACCTGCCTGAATTGATAACAATCCTTCCGTCATAATTTCTTTCATCTGATATTCCTGACTACTAATTGCTTTCATTTTATTAGACAACGGAGTAGCAATCCAGTTAGCAATCATAGAACCATATAAAGTTGTAAGCAACGCTACCGCCATAGAAGGACCAATTGTAGATGCATCACTCAGATTCTTTAACATGTTAACCAAACCAATCAGTGTACCAATCATTCCCCAAGCCGGTCCTAACGATGCCCATGTATCATAAAAGCCAGCCACTTTACGATGTCTCTCATCCATATTTACCAGTTCAGTTTCAAGAATTCCTCTTACAAGTTCAGGTTCTGTACCATCAACAATTAGAAGAATACCTTTCTTCATAAATTCATCATCTAACGTACCAGCAATTTCCTCTAATGCTAATAAACCTTCTTTTCTGGCCACATTAGATAATTCAATAATCTTGCCAATTGTACCAGCTGCATCAAGTTTAGGATCCTTAAATGCAACTCCGATACTCTTTAGATTATTAATCGTATCTTTCAATGTATACGATGTAATCAGAGATGAAATTGAACCACCAATTGTAATAATTACCGATGGAACGTCAATAAAGTTTTCTGTGATTGCCGCCGCACTTGCACCCGATATAATACCGAACACAATCATGACTGCACCAAGAATGATACCTATGAGTGTTGCTATATCCATTATACACACCATCCATTTCTTTAATTAATTTTATCTAAAGCGAAAATCCTTCGCTTGTATTCAATAATTCTATTTTTTATCTCTTCGCCGTCTTCCTGAACAACATATTTCACACCATTCGTTAATGTAATTATCGTATCCGGCGTCTCTTCTATTGTTTGTATCAAATCATCATTCAAAAATACTTGCGTTCCATTCAATCTTGTAATCTCAATCATAACCAAACGCTCCCCCGTATATTTTTTCAAAACCCTAACGAATTTATTATAAACTGCCTTCCTACTCTTTTGCAACAAAAAACGCTTAAATATATCAATTTTTTTAATTTTTTGTAATTATATAAATGATATGGAGCACTTATCTAGTACTCCATATCTATAAGTTTAATCATTATGTCTTAAAAAATATTATCTCTTAAGATTAATTAACTCTTCAAGTAGAGTATCTGATACAGTAATTATTCTTGAACTAGCCTGATAACCTCTCTGAGTAGTAATCAAAGACGTAAATTCACTTGATAAATCTACATTTGACATTTCCAAATAACCCGAAGTGATGCTTCCGCCTGTAGAAGATACATCTACACCAATACCATCAAAAGTACCTGAGTTCAATGTAGCCGAGAAAAGATTATCTCCTGACTTTTCAAGACCTGCCGCGTTAGGAAATGTTGTAACTGCAATCTGACCAATGTAACGAACATCACCATTGTTATAACTTGCAACTAAATGTCCTGACGAATCAACACCTACTGATGTCATCTTACCAGCCGCCTTACCAGCTGCAACACCTGGATTATTCGGAGAACCATCTCCTTTAATTCCTCGTACTGATTCTATTTTTGTAGACTCCTTATAGTTCGTTACAGCAGTAGCATTTATCTGAATTGTCGCATTTGTACCAATATTCGCAATATCTGTCGCATGCGCTCCATCCGCTGAACCATCAGCAAATGTTAATGATAAACCAGTTGCCATATCCGGCAAAATTGCCACACCTGTATTCGAATTAAACTGCAATGTACCATTTGGTGTAACAGTAATATCTGTTGTTTCTCCATTCTTAGATACTACACCACCAGTCAGATTATATGTGGAAATACCATTTGCTGTTGAATCAAACTGTGCTGTAATTGATGCCTGATATTCATTACCTACAGAGTCATAGAAGAATACTGTGAAATTCTGTGGACTTGTATCAGAGTTCATAATATTACCACTAATTGTCACGCCTTGTGTCGCAGCCGGTGATGTATATGTAAACTCTGGACTCGTTACATGAAGTGCAGAAACCTGATCCTTTACTACATTACCATCATCATCTACTTGCCACCCCATAACATTCGCACCACCTGATGTTACCAATGCACCTGCTTCATCTACTTTAAAATCACCTGCTCTTGTGAAAAATGTCGAACCTGCATTGCTAACGATAAAGAACGAATTACCTGAAAGGCATAAATCATATGGATTATCTGTTCTCTCTGTTGCACCCTGTGTTTCTACTGCTGTTGAAATAGAACCTACAGATGAACCAAGACCAATCTGCATTGCATTTGTTCCACCTTTTCCAGTTTCAGCATTCGGTCCTGTTGCCGTCTGTGTTGTTTGATAATATACATCCTTAAAGTTTACAGACTGTGATTTAAATCCTACTGTATTAACGTTCGCAATATTATTACCGCTTACATCCATTCTCGTCTGATGTGTTTTAATTCCAGACACACCAGAGAACAATGCTCTCATCATAATTTTTATCCTCCATATTTATGTTTCTATACAAAATAATTATTCTACTACAAATATAGATGTGCTGCCGATTCTATCTCATCTGTCAGTCAGAGATAAAAACTTCCTTTCGGTCCAGCTATATCACGACTGCCCCATCAATATTTGTGTATATATTCTCTTCTGTTGATTTCTGGTCAATTGCTGTAATTACTGTTCTACTCTGTGTATTTACAATAAATGCAAGGTTGTCCATCAAAACCAAAGACTCTTTAATTCCTTTTGATGATGCTTTTGAAGTTCCTTCTTCAAGTCTGCTCATCTGTTCTTTTGTCAATTGTATATCTCTTTCCTCAAGCCGTGCTCCAGCATGTTTTGTAAATTTAACCTGTGTATCTTCTTGTTTTCTATGCTCATCAACAACAGAAGCAATACTCTTTTGCTTATTTAAAATCGATTCAAATGAAATATCTCTTTTTTCATTGTTGCGTTCTGAAACAGCACTTTGACGTTTAAACTTACCAACCGCTTGATCAATTGAGGTAAAATTATTTGTCGCTATATGATTCATCATAATATTATCAACCCTCAATCCTTTCTAAATACAGCTTAATCACACTTCATCTGATGTATTATCAACCGTAGCCTGAATTCCGGTTGGTTTCTTCACTGTTGAATCACCATTGATTGCCGAATACTTTTTATAATATTCATCATCCATTACTGTATCCAAGTCAGAAAGATCATACAACTTCGAATTAATTCCAAGATAAATTTTCCCTTCTAACTTCTTCCAATACTCAACCTTGCCAACAATATATCCATCTGCATTTTGATCTGTTTTCATCATAACTTCTGTTCCTACCAAATTAGAAGCCATCTGTTCTTCTGTCTTTGCCTGCATCTGTGTAGTAGCTTCTACCTGTGTGAATACAGCCATCTGTGCAACATACTGTGTATTATCCGTAGGTTCCAATGGATCCTGATATTTCATCTGTGTCACAAGCAAATTCAAGAACTCATTCACATCAAGTGTTGCATTCCCTTCTTTGGTACCTGTTCCTGATGTTGAGCTGATATTACTCTTATCAGTCGTGCTGCTCGTATTCTTCGATGCATGAACTTTTCCGGAAGTATCTCTTGTAATTTGTGACCAAATCATATTATCTGCCATCCGATTTCTCCTTTCCTTTACGCAGTGTATTCTACACTACTATTTTCATTTTTAACAATATCATCATCTGCGATATCTTCATCTAAATCTTCTAATTCATCATAACCGATAAATCTTCTATTTCCTTTTGCATTTTTTTGCTGCTCTGAATTATTTCCTTGCAAATTTTGACCATTTTCAAAGAAATGACTCTGAACGGTAACCTCTACAGCTTCAACTTTAATTCCCTGATTAGCAAAATTTTCTTTTAAGGCCGCAACTTGAGATTCCAATGCTTTCTTTACCTGTTCATTCTGAGCCACAAGTTCTGCCGTAATAATTCCATTTTTTGCAGAAACTGTAAGATTCAGTTTTCCTAAATGAGCAGGATTCAACTGTATTTCAAGACTCTGAACTGTATCCGACTGATTAAGTCGAACCGCCTGTACCACTTGTCTTACAACATCAACTCCATTAACTCGCTCTGTCGTAGTCTGAACAATCTGCTCAAATGATGTTTGTACACTCTGTGCAAGTGTCTGTGAGAAATCTGTCGTAACTTGTTTCTCAGATGCCTCATTGTGATTCTGAAGCATACCATCTTGTTTCTTATCGGATTCCGTATGAACTTCTAACTTTTCATCCAATACCTTAGCCAACTGATTAACTTCATTTCCTTCAGCTGTATCATTCTGAGTTTCAGCCACTTTCTCTATTTCCTTGTCTGAAACTGTCAATGAATCACTCTTATCTGAAATTAACACACTCTGTACTTCTTCGTTTGAAACAAACAAGCCTTTATTGATAGCAAGCATGTCCTGCACATCCTGTGTCGTAATATTCAAATCATCTGCTAACATCTGAATCATGTCATCTACAAAATTCATAATTTCTTTGAATCCCTGAGATAACTGAGCATCTGTTAAAAAATCCATAGCATCTTCAATTCCCGAAATATTCTGAATTAATGCAAGCAAATTTTGAGGTTGAAATAACTGTGACTGGGACATTCCTAATGCTGTCATAGCTTTTTCCATATCCTCATCTGATACTCCTAAAACCTCTTTCACTTTGTTTTTTACGTTTTCTGCCGCGCTTTGAACTTTAGATGATACAGCATCATTCTTTTTAGATACAGTACTCGCTTTTTTTGGTGAAATTGAATTTGATCTCACTTCATCTTTTTTTACTGAATTTGCCTGTCCTGACTGAATCTGTTCCATTTTTCCCTTTGCATTTCCAGCCTGTTTTCCATAGGACCCACTCACATTCGTATGAAGTGTCTTTGACATAACCTTTTGGAAACCCTTTCCATCATTTGCTACAGGTTTTATGATGTTATCCAACATCTGTACCGCATTATTACGACCTGTTTTTTGAACTGTCATCTTCTTCCTCCTTTCATAAATATTTATATATAAATCCAACCATGGTATCCGTATCATAAGATACCATAGTTAAAATTATACCACTTTTTTGTGTAAATGTCTTTCTTTTTTACTATTCTAAATATACTTACTTTCTATGGATACATTACTTTTGTAATTTTCGCTGCAAATAACGGTTCCATCTCTGCCAATATCGCACTTCTTTTTGAGGCTGACATATTCTTCAAAATCTTAGATACCAAATCTGTATCTCCTGTCATCTCCTGCAGAATCGCCGCAGCCTTTGCTGCATCCATTTTACTATACGTTTCTGCCCAATCCTTAACCTGCTGTGAATATTGTAACTGCTGAACGACTTCTTTATATAACTGCGCTGCATTATCGGCATCAATAGACTCATACCATTTTTTATATTCTTCTATATTTGGTGCATTGTCAGCAAATACAACTTCTCTATCAAACTCATCTTTCAACTGATCATAATAAGCCTGTCTGTCTTCAAACTGTTTTAATCTGTTAATTTCCGCCTGCATGTCAGCAACTGTCTGAGATGAAGTTGCTCCTGAATTTTTGTAATCATCGACCTGCTGCTCTAATTCTTTGATACGATTCAATGCCTCTGCCAATGTTTTATACTGTGTTCCTGTTTCTTCTATAACTTCATCATCCGTAGCTTCAGGTAAAATCATATTAATTCCCGGAACATTTTTAAGATAAGGTCGAAGCATACTTCCAACACCGCCGACATCCATCTTTATTAATAATGCAAAAATCGTCAGCCAAATTGCAACAATAATTACGCCAACAAGAATATTTATTAATTTTCCGCCTTTACCCTGCTCTATTGGTTCGCCATTTTCATCAAGTTCTACATCACCTACATTAATATCGTCTTTTGATTTTTTTCTCGCCATTTTTATTCACCCGTTTCTTTATTATTGTCATTATAACTAAAACTCACTACTTCATCAATTTCTTTCATTTCCTGTGCATTCAATTCCACTTTAAAATCATCAAATGCCTTTTCTTTCAATTTTTCATGAATTTTACGGTCCTTCATAGCTTCATTCAGATGGATACGAGCTTGATCAACATTTTTTTGTGCTATACGTATTTGTATTGCTTGTTGACGTATGTACTCTTTCATTATCTGAGCTGCTTCATTACATCGTTTTATTTCCTGAATATTTACCGTTCCCTGTGCTGATAGTTTCGCCTGATTCTCATATTGACGCATACGCACAAGTAATTCACGCATTTTTTCTTCCTCTTCATAAAGAATTGCGTTTTTCTCAGCATATTCTGTTTTTGCTTGTGTCTCAAGTCGTAACTTTATATCCAAAACATTTTGCATTCTATAAATAAATTTCGCCATAAGTAATCACCTACCACAATCATTATTTATTTGTTTCAAACTGTTCATAATCATCAAATAGACCTGAAAGAATCTGAAGTTCATCTTCAAATGCAAACTTTTCATCTGTTCCCTGCATAAGGAACTGATTTACTGCATCTATCTTAGATATTGCATAATCAATATTTTTATTAGATCCACTTTTGTATGCACCTATATTTATCAAATCTTCCGCTTCATTATACGTTGCCAGAACATTTTTTAGTCGTCCTGCCATCTTTTTGTGTTCTTTATCTGTAATCTGACTCATACATCTGGATATACTTTGCAAAACATCTATTGCCGGATAATGATTCTTATGTCCTAATTTTCGAGATAACATGATGTGTCCATCTAAGATACTTCTTGCCGTATCTGTAATCGGTTCATTAAAATCATCACCATCTACAAGAACAGTATACAATCCAGTAATCGATCCTTTATCAGACATTCCTGCTCTTTCCAACAATTTAGGCATCTCACTATAAACACTAGGCGGATATCCTCGTGTTACCGGCGGTTCACCAGATGCAAGCCCGATTTCTCTTTGCGCCATAGAAAATCGAGTTAATGAATCCATCATAAGCAAAACATCTTTTCCCTGATCACGGAAATACTCCGCAATTGCAGTTGCAGTTTTAGCTGCCTTATTACGAATTAACGCCGGTTTATCAGACGTTGCGACTACAAGTACGCTTCTCTTCATACCTTCCGGCCCTAAATCCCGCTCTACAAACTCTCGAACCTCTCGGCCTCGCTCACCAATCAATGCAATAACATTTATATCCGCTTTTGTATTTCTAGCAAACATACCAAGCAACGTACTTTTACCAACACCACTACCTGCAAAGATACCTATTCTCTGCCCTTTTCCAACTGTCAAAAGTCCATCAACCGCCTTAACTCCAAGCGGTAAAACCTCACTTATAATCTCTCTTTCCATTGGATCAGGCGGTTGTGCTTCTATTGAATATTCACTTGTCAAATGTAATTCAGCACCATCTGTCGGATTTCCTAAGCCATCTAATGTATGTCCCAGTATTTCATCTCCAACACGCACTTGTAGTGGATGCTCTGTATTTTCAACGATACACCCTGGTCCAATACCATCCACATTATCAAATGGCATTAACAACACACGTGAATCTTTAAACCCTACAACCTCGGCATTTAATTTCTGTTTTCCATCATCTGAATGAATCACACACAAATCGTTCAATTTTGCATCCGGACCCACAGATTCAATCGTCAGTCCTACAATTTTCGTTACTCTACCAAGTTTTTTGTAATAGGATTTTTCTGTCAAACTGTAATATTTTGCTTTATTTAATCCTGACAAAATATATCCTCCCTCAATGGCATTGTCTGCTATTTTGCCTACTCTAAATACAACTAAGCAACTTAATTTCTTTTATCAGGTTATTCAATTCTATATCTAAACTGCAATTAAACACTCCTGAATCTGTTTCAATCAGGCATTCTGAACTTTGTAAATTCGTATCCTGAATAATTTCTAAATTGGTATCCGCAGTCATTGCGCAATATATTTTTCCCTGATTATTTACCATAAACTGATAATCATCAGGAGAAACCTTGATTGTAATCTCATGACTCGGTTCTACATTTTCTAATACATTATTCACTAAATGCAGAACTACATCTTTATTGTCTTCAGCAATCGTTTTAGTCACTTTAGCAAACACATCTACTAACACATTTACCAAATCCGGTTCAATCTGCGCTTTTAACTGATTATATTCTTCTTCTAATGCTTGTTTTTTTTGCACATAGTCCTGTTCTAATGCCTGTTCTTTGTCATAAAATTCAGACTGTGCCTGTGCTATGCCTTCCTGATACCCCTGCTCTTTAGACTGCAATTTTATATTTTCCGCCTCATCTTGTGCATCGGCTAAAATACTCTGAGCCTGCTCATTTGCATCCTGAATAATTTCCTGTGCTTCAATATTTGCCTGCTCAACTGATACACTGGTATCATCCTCAAGAGAAGATGCTTCCAATGTATCATCCGAATCAATATAATCCGTTTCCTCAATCACTTCTGCCTCAAGGCCATTTACAAACCCATCTGCATCCATTCTATTTCTATTACGTTCACTAAGTTCAGCCATTGTACGGACTTTTTCTTTTAAAATCTCATTATAATCTATAATTCGTTCTTCTTGATAGACCGCACTGCCTCTTTTTAATACATTAGACAATAATCTCGTCACCTCCGCCTCGGGCAATTACGATTTCTGCTGAATCCTCAAGCTTTCTAATTACATTAACAATCTTCTGCTGTGCTTCTTCAACATCCTTCATACGTACCGGCCCCATGAAGTCCATATCTTCTTTAATCATAACAGCAAGACGTTTTGAAAGGTTATTAAGAATAACATTCTGCACTTCTTCTGTCGCGCCTTTTAATGCCAATGCCAAATCTGCATTATCCACATCACGCAACACTCTCTGAATTGCTCTGTCATCCAATGAAAGAATATCTTCGAATACAAACATCTTCTTACGAATGTCATCAGCAAGTTCCGGCTCTTCAACTTCAAGAGTTTCCATGATATGTTTTTCTGTTCCCCTGTCAACAGAATTCAAAATATCTACAATGGCATCAACACCGCCAACAATTGTATAATCCTGATTAACAAGAGACGATAATTTTCTTTCTAACACCTTTTCCACCTGTTTAATAACATCTGGTGATGTTCTATCCATCTGTGCAATTCTTCTTGCAACATCTGCCTGTTTTTCAGGCGGCAATGATGAAATAACCATCGAAGCCTGTGATGCAGGCAAATATGAAAGAATCAAAGCAATTGTCTGTGGATGCTCGTCCTGAATAAAGTTCAATAACTGACTTGGATCTGTCTTTCTGATAAACTCGAACGGACGAACCTGCAAACTTGCAGTAAGCTTTCCGATAACATCTTTTGCCTTTTCTTCTCCCAATGCCTTTTCCAACAGTTCTTTGGCATAAGAAATACCACCCTCTGCAATATACTGTTGTGCTAAACACACTTCATAGAATTCATTCAAGACCTGTTCTTTGGTCTGTGGTGACACACTACTTGTATTTGCAATCTCTAATGTTAACTGTTCTATTTCTTCTTCTTTAAGATGCTTAAAAATCTGCGATGATTTTTCAGGGCCTAACGCAATCAATAAAATTGCAGCCTTTTGTACACCATCTAGTTCTTTTTCACCTGTTGATGCTCCCTTTGGCATATCTTTCACTCCATTTCAACTCATATTCCATAACTGTTGTTTGCATTAATCCCAATCTTCACTTAACCAATTACGCAACAATAACGCAACGGCTTCCGGATTCTCATCAACAAACTTCTCAATTGCAATTCTTGTTTCTGATTTTTCCTGTAAATCAATATCATCAACAGATGGCTGTTTTTCTCTTGTTGTAGCAAGCATTTCCTCTACAGATAATTCTGGTTCTGTTTCTTCTACAGTTAACGGACGTGCACTTCTTAATACAACAAGTACCAATAATGCCAAAATTGCAACTGCTAAAGCAATCTGTACCCAGAAGGTAACTGTAGACATTACACCTGGTGCTGTAGAATCCTCAAAATAATGTCTCTCATATGCCATAACAGAAATGTTATTTGCATTAATACCTGTACCATTAGAAATCAGATTCGTCCATGTATCATCAACATCCATAACGACTGATTCAGCATTCTGCGCCTTGAATTCTTCCCATGTCATATTATCAAGATATCCAAGTTCTCGAACCTCATCTTCGTTATACACTCTATTTCTAATAAATGTAACTGCTAATGTCGAAGTATCATATACAATCGCTCCCGGTTCTGTATTGGTTGTTGTAACCAGTTCATTTGGTAAATAGGAATATTTCCTTACCTCATATGTAGACTGCGATGTACCATTTGATATTTCATATGTTGTCGTATCCGCATCATTTGAATTCGTACCCGGTGTTCCGCTTGCACCATTTGTACCAGTAGATGTTTCTTCGTATGATTCAGAGAATAATCCCTGTTCCATACCTTCCTGTGCTGTATATTCTTTCGCAATTGTATTAACTCTGTCCCAATTTAATACATAATTTAATGTGAAATATGCATCGTCATATAATCCCGTTGCAAGTAAGCCCTGCTTTAAAGAAGATTTTGTTGTTGACTCAATCTGATCCTTGTATTTAAGCTGACTGTTATAACTAACTCCTGATGAAGAAGCTGCATTACTTGTACCAGAAAATAATGTTGATCCGTCTGCGCTAATAATCGTAATCGCATTCGTTGTCTTATTTCCAACTGCCGTAGCAAGGAAATTTGCAATGCTTTCTGCACGATCACCTGAAACGGAATTGCTTGTTTCTAATTGCAACACAGCCGCAACTGACGACTCAGACGTGTTTGTATAGAATGAATTGGTATCATCTGCAATATCAACTGTAACAGATGCAGATCTGATACCATCCATAGATGCCAAATCATCTGCAAATTTAGACTCTAAATAATGCTCATATTGTTTTGTCTTATCAGATTCTGTTGTTGAGAAGCTACTTGTCATAGCATCTTCAAACGTATACCCGTCAGATTTAATATCTCCTGACGCAAGTGCCATCTTCGCTGCTGTAAGGTTTGCTTTTTCTACTTTAACCACCAGCGAACCATCAGCAACTTCATATTTGTATCCCGCATCAGATAACAACTTTGTCACCTGACTCATTTCATTATAATCCTTACATGTTGTCAGCACCTGATAATTCGGCTGATTTAATACAACAATCAAGATTATCATCGCAATAACCAGCACTGCTGCTGAACTGATTATTATCATTCTTTGTTTATTTGTCCAACTCTTCCAAACTTCAGCTATTCTCTTTGGAATCTGTTTCAATCTATCGGCCATCTATCTGTAAACTCCAATCAATTAAATTGACATATTCATAATCTGATTGTATGCTTCAATCACTTTATCACGAATTGCCACTGTATATTGTAATGCAACATTTGCTTGCTGCTGGTATACTCCTAATTCATGTGCATTCGACAACTTGCCTGTAGCGAAATCAATTTCCGCCTGCTGTGCCTGCTGTACATATGAATTGGTTGTATTTAATAATCCTACAACAGACTGATATATAGAATCAAATGTCTGTGTAGATTCTGTTCCTTTTACAGATGATGCAGAATCTGTCATCGCCTGTGTAATTTTTGATACATAATCATTCCCCAGATTATTTATTGCTGATGTAATATCCATTCTATCCTCCCAAATGTTTCATGATAATTTCTATCATTTTTTATTTATTAATTTGACTGTCCAATTGACAACCCTTTTGTTGCCATTGATTTGCTCGCATTAAATGCAGAAATATTTGCCTCATATGAACGTGACGCATCAATTAAATCTGTCATTTCCTGCACAACATTTACATTCGGATAATACACATATCCATCTGCATTTGCATCCGGATGTGATGGATCATACACCATATTCATCGGGCTGGACTGATCTTCATACACTGATGTCACCTTTACGCCGTCTCCTAATCTTCCATTGCATGCACTTTTCAACACACTTGCAAATGAAGAACCATTTATATTTGCGCCTGTAATTGCCGTTGTCGGTGTTAATGTCTTTTCGGTAAATACAACAGCCTTTCTAACATACGGTGTACCATCTTGTGTTCTTGTCGTATTAACATTGGCAATATTCTCAGATATCACATCAGTTCTTAGCTGCTGTGCCGTCATTCCCGTTGCACTAATGTTAAATGCGGTAAACATAGACATAATTATTCCCCTTTCAATTTCTTAATTTTATTTAATAACAGCTTTCATTCTTGAAAATTCATTATTTATGCTATCAACTAATCCTGTATAATTAAGCTGTTCTGCTGCTAACTGGGCATTCTCTGTTGATAAATCAACATTATTACCGTCAAGGCGGTATGAGAGTGTTGAATTATCTGTATATGTTCTCATTGAAATTGCATCATAATCAACTCTGTTAACTTTCTGTGTAAGTGTTGATGCAGGACTTGCTGCCTGTTCAATTGCAGATTTGAGATAAGTTGTAAATGCAACATCCTGTCTCTTGTAATGCGGTGTATCTACATTTGCAATATTGTTTGTCAACACCTCTTCACGCAGCCAACTTGCATCTGCAGCCGTCTTCAAAACATTAACATAGCCAAACGCTCCTAAATTCATATAACGCACTCCTCCTTAATATATCTACATTCCAGTTATCCATTATACAGTTTTGTAATTCTTTATTTGTGCAATTTAACAACCCCTCTTTTGATTTACAGGTCACTTTTGTATATCTTTGCACTCTATAAATCAAAACAATACACCCTATATTATAAAATAAAACACAGAAATTACAAGTCTTTTTGACCTTTTTTTGTTTTTTCTTTCATTATTTTTGTCTTTGTTTTTAAAAAAATGCAGAAAAAAAGCCGATTTTGCCCACTGAATAAAGGCAAAACCGGCTTCCCTTTGGATCTTATTTTTCATCTAACTTTTTAATTTCATCAAAGACAACATCATTGATAACCTTAATATAAGTTCCTTTCATTCCTGACGAACGAGATTCAATAACACCCGCACTTTCAAATTTACGAAGTGCATTCACAATAACAGATCTTGTAATACCTACTCTGTCAGCAATCTTACTTGCAACTAAAATTCCCTCGTTTCCTTCAAGTTCTCCAAAAATATGCTTAATCGCCTCTAATTCTGAAGTTGAAAGTGTGCTTATCGCTGATTTTACAATTTGTTGTTTTCTGACTTCTTCTGCATTTTCTTCATTCACAGAACGCTGCATTTCAAGTCCAACAACGGTCGTTCCATATTCACATAAGATAATATCATCAATTTCATAACTGTTATTATCCTTGTACATAAACAATGTTCCCAGACGCTCACCACCAATCTCAATTGGTGCTAACAACGCCTGAAATTTCTTTACCATATCCGGATTAAATCCCAATGTTGATAAATTAACATTCTCCTTTGTTGACAGCACACTCAGAAGTCTTTCATTTAACATTTTGTCAACAAACCCACCGACTTTATCATAAATCAGTTCATTAATGACTTCTGAATCATTGTAAAATCCTGTTCCTAATACTTTACCCTTCTTACTAATTACCAGAATATTTGATTCCAGTATTCCACTTAACACATCACACATATCATTAAACTCTACTCTATGTGAATGATTGTTGTGAAGTAATTTGTTAATCTTTCTTGTTTTATCAAGTAATTGAACGCTCATTGTGTACCTCCTTAGAAAACGATGTTTTCAAACGCGTATTTTAAAAATCACCAGCACAAAATATTCTCTCCGCTCCCAGTCAATTCCCCAATCAACAAAAGTTATACTTAATAAAGCACTTGAACTTTCTTAGCATTAATTTTAACACACTTTTTTACATTCATCAACAATTAAATACAATTATTATAATTCCCTAATAATATGTATTTTATTTTAATAATTGACAGTTTATTTTATTTTGTTGTATTTATATTTTCTTTTGTACAGAATATTCATGTGTATACAAACAAATTAGTTCTGTTTTTCAATCATTTCAACATGTCCGCAATTTTCATCTGCACACACCAGTTTATTTCCTTTTTCCACCATATATCCGCCACAATCCGGACATTTCTTTTCCGATGGTTTCTGCCAACTCATAAACTCACACTCCGGATTATTTTCACATCCAAAGTATCTTCTGCCTTTTTTTGTCTTTTTTAAGACTACATCTTTCCCACAAAGAGGACATGCAACTCCTATCTTTTCCAAATACGGCTTTGTATTTCTACATTCTGGAAATCCCGGACATCCTAAGAACTTTCCATGTGGTCCATATTTAATTACCATATTACGCCCACATTTTTCACAAATCACATCTGTGACTTCATCTTCTATCTTAACACTTTCCAGTTCTTTTTCAGCTGCCTGAACAGACGCTTCTAAATCCGGATAAAAATTACGAATAACTTCTTTCCATTTTACCTTGCCTTCACCCACACCATCTAATAATGATTCCATATTTGCAGTAAAATTAACATCCACTATCACAGGAAATGCTTTTTTTAACATGTCATCTACTGCTTCTCCTAATTCTGAAACGTATAAATTCTTATTTTCTTTTACTACATAATGTCTGGCAATAATTGTTGTAATTGTTGGTGCATATGTACTTGGACGACCAATTCCCAACTCTTCAAGAGCTTTTACCAGTGACGCTTCTGTATAATGAGCCGGCGGCTGTGTAAAATGCTGCACACCCTCTACAGTTTCAACCGATAATTCTGATTGTTCATCAAGTCCCTTTGCAAGTGTATTGCTTCCTTCTTTTTCTTCATTATCTTTATAAACACATAAAAAACCGTCAAACTTCACTTTTGATGCACTCACATTGAAACGATATTTTCCTGCTGCAATCTTAACTGCCGTTGTTTCATATATCGCATTACTCATCTGACTCGCAGTAAATCTTCTCCAAATCAGCTGATACAAACGAAATTGATCTCTTGACAATGACTCTTTAATTAATGTCGGCGTTAATGTAATATCCGTCGGACGAATGGCTTCATGCGCATCCTGGATTTTCTTATCATCTTTCTTTCCTGCTTTCGATGTTGCATTGACATACTGCTCACCATAAGCATCCGTAATATATGTTGCCGCTGCCTCTTTCGCCTCGTCTGCAACTCTTGTCGAATCCGTTCTCAGATAAGAGATAATACCAACCGTACCTCTGCCCGCAATATCAACACCTTCATATAACTGCTGTGCCATACGCATTGTCTTTTGTGTCGAAAAATTAAGCTGCTTAGCTGCTTCCTGCTGCAATGTACTTGTTGTAAATGGCAAAGGTACTTTTTTAATCTTTTCACCCTGCTTGATACTTTCAATTGAACAGGAACTCTTTTTTACTTCTTCAATAATTGCATCTGCTTCTTCCTTAGAATGAATTTCAACCTTACCATTCTCATCTCCATAAAACTTAGCAACCAATGGCTTTCGTTCGCCTTTAACCTTAAACTGAGATTCTATTGTCCAGTATTCTTCCTGAATAAATGAGTTAATCTCATCTTCTCTATCGCAAATCAGTCTCAATGCTACCGACTGAACACGTCCGGCACTCAGTCCTCTCTTAATCTTTGCCCATAAGATTGGACTAATACTATAACCTACCATTCTATCCAAAATTCTTCGTGACTGCTGTGCATCCACTAAATTCATATCAATTTTTCTCGAATTCTTAATAGATGCTTTCACTGCATTCTTCGTAATTTCATTGAATGTAATTCGATGAATATCCTTATCCTCTAATTTTAATGCCTGTGCCAAATGCCATGAAATCGCCTCTCCCTCTCGGTCGGGATCGGTTGCGAGATACACTTTATCCGCTTTTTTGACTTCCTTTCTTAATGCCGCAAGTATATCACCTTTCCCCCGAATTGTAATATACTTTGGTTCGAAGTCATGTTCAATGTCAACCCCCATCTGACTCTTTGGCAAATCTCTTACATGTCCCTGCGAAGCCATAACTTCATAATTACTCCCCAAAAACTTTTTAATTGTCTTCACCTTTGCCGGTGACTCAACAATAACAAGATACTTAGCCATTTAACAAATCCTCCAAATCTATTTGTATTATGTCAAAACTTTCACATAACAACTTTTGGAAACTTCTTCAATACGCCCCATCAACATCAGCTCCACAATTTGCTGGTTTAACTCGGCAATATCCATCCCAGTTTCTTTTGCGATTGCATCTATACTTTTTGGATACAAATCGAAACAACTATACAACATATCTTGCGGGCTTGCAAGTTGTTTTTTATCTTTTGTATCTTTTTGTTGAAATTTCTTATTGTCTGACATCGTATTTATTTGGGTATTTTTTTGACATTTTTCATCCTTTATTTTGTCATTTTTCATTTGTGCAATCCATGGATTTTCCCAGATATCTTCTGGCTTTAAAATTAGCTGCGCACCTTGTTTTATCAGATTATTACACCCCACACTCATCGCATCTGTAATACGCCCCGGAATAACATAAATATCTCTGTTTTGTTCTAACGCCTGATCTGCTGTTATTAACGATCCGCTTTTCTTTCCTGCCTCGACAAGTATCACTGCATCTGCAAGACCGCTGATAATTCGATTTCTCAACGGAAATGTCCATGTACTCGGCTGTGTTTTTAACGGATATTCTGAAATAATCCCACCTGTTTCTTCTATATTAGTATATAGTTCTATATTCTCTGCCGGGTAACAAACATCTACACCACTTCCTAATACCGCATATGTCTGTCCCCCTCCGTCTAAGCATCCTCTATGTGCTGCCGTATCAATCCCTGTTGCCATTCCACTGACCACTTGAATCCCCATCTGTGCAAATGCTTTTGCAAATTCATATGCCACTTTTTTACCATATAGACTACATTTTCTTGCTCCAACAATTGCTACACTCGGTTTTGTATTTTCCAGCATCTTTCCTTTAAAAAATAACCCATATGGATAATCATAAATTCGTTTTAAGCGATCCGGATATTGTACGGAATCTGCATTGACAAACGAAATATTTTTCCTTCCAAGATGGATAAATTCTTCATATAATCCACTATCTTTTTTACTCTCCTGTATTGCATATATATCAATCGCCTTTAAAAAATCCAATGTTCCCAAAGATTCATCAGACGCCTGATATACTCCCTTTGGCGTATGATATATTTGTAACAGTTTCCGAATTTTTGAATTTCCTATCCCTGTAATATTGCACATCCAATACCAATAAAAATCATGCACCGTATCCATTTATTTTATCCCCTTTCATAACTCCGAATCGAAATTGCCTCTAGCAAATGCCTTGTTTCAATATGTTCACTCTGTTCTAAATCAGCAATCGTTCTGGCTGTCTTTAAAATTTTATGATACCCTCTGCCCGTCAACTGAAATTTATCATATGCACGGCGCATCACTTCATATTCTTTTTCTCTCAAATGACAAAACTGCTCTATTTCTTTCGCACGCATCTGTGCATTAAAATAGATTCCCATTCCTTCAAATCTCCGTCTCTGAATCTGTCTTGCCTGTTCTATTTGTTTTCTCATGGATTGTGAGCTATATGTATCTGTTGCGTCTGTATCCTGCGTTTGTTCAGATAACGCATCAAACCCAACTCGCTCTACTGACACAGATATATCAAACCGATCCCACATCGGCTGTGATATTCTGCCTAGATATCTTTGAATTTCTCTGTCACTGCAGTGACACTTTTTCCTATCTGGATAATATCCGCATTTACACGGATTCATAGCTCCTGCCACCATACAATCAGCAGGATATGTATATGCTGCATTTAGTCGGACAATAGATATTTTCCGATCTTCAAGCGGTTGCCGCAATGCTTCTAATATTGACGGCTGAAATTCCGTTAGTTCATCAAGAAACAGAACACCCTTTCCTGCAAGCGTAATTTCTCCCGGTCGGGGAATCCTTCCGCCTCCAAGCAATGCTGTAGCCGTAATATTATGATGAGGGCTGCGAAATGGCCGTTTCTGTACCATAGGCATATCCGCATCCAATTCACCGGCAACACTGTATATCTTTGTTAATTGCAACTTTTCCTCATAAGATAGCTCCGGCATGATTGTAGCAATTCTTTTTGCCAGCATTGTTTTTCCGCTTCCCGGCGAACCAATATACATAATATTATGCATCCCCGCAACGGCTATAAGTGTCGCACGTTTTGCTGCCTGTTGTCCACGAATGTCTAAATAATCAATCACTTCCTGATTCTTTTCTACATGATGTGTTTGTTGCTGACAATGCAGCTGTGTTCCGGTATTATCTGTAATTTTTCGAACAATATCCTGCAAACTATCTACTCCGATTACTTCAATCCCCCGTACCATACAGCCTTCCTGTAGATTCTTATGCGGTATATAGCATCGTTTATACCCTCTCTCCGCCGCCTCACATACACTCGGCAAAATACCATTTACACCGTGAATACTACCGTCTAAACTAAGTTCACCAATAGCTATACAATCTAGAAGTTTTTGCTGTGCAATAATTCCATTTGCCGCCAGAATTCCCAACGCAATTGGCAAATCAAACCCCGTTCCATCCTTCCGTTTATCAGCCGGAGAAATATTTACAATAATTCGTTGCGGCGGCAATTCATACCCGGAATTACGAATTGCCACTCGCACGCGATCTTTCGCCTCTTTTACCTCTCCGGACAAATATCCTCCCATCTCAAATACGGGAATCCCATTGCCTACATCCACTTCGACATTGACAATCTCTGCTTCCAGTCCATAAATCATCGCACTGTATACTTTACTAAACATACAACCGCCTTTCTATATAATATATATTTTAATAACAGTTGCAGTATACTATCAATATTTGTTTTTGTCAAGTTTATATACAATAAGTAGTATTTCCTTTAGAAACCATGATAATCCCATGCAGTAATGAATCAAACTGTTTCTTTCTCGTTATCGCCGCATTGCTTCCCATATATTCATCTAATAACAGACCAATATTTTCTTTTACCGTCGTTTCATCACCGCCATTCATTTCTGCATAAACACAAATTCCCGCCTGAGCTGCCGTTATCATGGCATTTATTATGTCTGCATCTACCTTCGTTCTAACAATTAATACATCCACATCTTCTCTGACAGCCTGTAATATTGCCTCTGTCGCTGAAAGTACATCGATTCCCACTTCCTTTTGGTGTATCATCGCCTCTGCCTGCTGATATTTATATTCAATCGGATTTTCAACTGTCATAATATGAATCTTTCTACTCTCATTCCAGCCATTCATTAATGAAGCAAGCGCCGTTGTCTTCCCACTGCCTGCCTTTCCAGACACAATTGTAATCCCCGGTTTTACTTTCATCTGATGATAAATATCTTCTAATTGTAATTCTGAGATATCCGGTATTTTTTCTGAAAGAATACGAATGGAGCAATTTATATTTCCAGCTGCTCTGTATACATTCGCACGATATCTTCCCCTATTGGCAATCGAAAATGTGAATACAGCATTTTCCTTCTTCCCATAGGTATTCCGTTGTTGTTCCGGCAATATAGCATCTATCATTTTTTCTATATTTTCAGATAACAGCTTCGGATAATCCAAATTATATATCGTTCCATCTATCCTTGCTTTTGGCGGAACTCCTGCCATCAAATGCACATCTGTTGCACTTTTTGCTTGTGCTGATTCTAAAATTTTTTCTATTGTAATCATATTATCTTCTCCTTAGGAAAGTGGAAGAATCTCATAAAGACTCTCTTTCTCTTTAATTACCGTATTAAATAATGTTTCATAATCACCGCTGCACTGGTAACGCTGTTCTGGTTTATCATGCATGATATTAAAAACTTTGTCCGGTGATACATAACCCTGACTATATTCAAATGTAAAATAAACCGTCATTGTTGCCGCCGAACTCGTCACATCCGCCGCATATACCAAATAAATATAATTATCTACTGTTCCTTCTCCTGCGTTTTTTCTTTTTAAATAATATTTATTTAACAATCTGATGTTTGAAACCGACTCATCATTATTCGCCCTTAAATAGCTGCTATCCTGCGTTGCCTTATATAACATTCTAAATGTTGTATCTTCTACCTGCGTCTGTATTGTCTGCATTGCTTCATTGGCAATGTTTTGTACAACTGCTGCATCTATGTCTGTTATATTTGCATAAGAATTTAATTGTGACACTGTATAATCCAACGAATCCTGTGTAACAACGTAACCGTGTTTTCCCAATTCTTCCATATTGGCACTGCATGTAATATGAATAACATCCCCAATTGCAATTTTACTGTTCTTATCCGGAACAAATTCTAATGAACCCAAATACGCATCATCCCAGCGATTCGTTACTTTGATGTATGCCTCCGGACTCATCCCTGCAAAAACAACTTCTACTTTTTCAAATAACGACACCTTGGTTCCTTCTGAAATACCGGACGCTTTCGCCTTATACGTCGTATCAGCCAATTCAATCTGTGCATTTTGTGCCGCATCTTCATCATACAGTACCTTTACCTGAACCTCATCCCCATTGGATATATTATTTTGATCAATCTGTACATATATAGAATCTACCAACTTTCGATATGCTGTCAGTTTTTCCATATTTTTTTCTTTTCCAGCAAGCATCTTATACAGCTTGTCCGTATCTATAACACCCTCTGCCTGTGCATAGTGATTTGCCCCTGTATACTGTATACGAATATAATTCGATATTCTCACGGTATTTCTATTCACATAAGCATAAATCAACGTCAGTGCAACGATGCACACGACAACTGCTCCAATGAATGTACCTACCACCTTGGGCGATTTCCATTGATTTTTTGTTAATTTCATTTCATTTTTCCTTTCTACAATATACAATTGTAACACATTCTGTTATTTTCGTATTTCTCTTGTATACTTTTTCAAAAATGCCAACTCATCCCCTTGCATATATCCCGATAATTGTTCGTATACCTGTTTATGATATGTATTCAGTCTGACAATATCTCTCTCATCTAAATATGTTACATCCACCAAATCTAAATCAATTGGTACATATGTTAATGTATCAAACTTCATAAAGATTCCGTATTCGTTCTGATTGTCTTCCTGACACACAATTTCATTTTCAATTCGAATTCCATAATGCCCATCAATATATACGCCCGGCTCATTCGACGTAACCATACCTTGTTCCAACATGCACAAATCATTAACTCCCGGGTTATGCTTCCAGCGAAAACCATTCGGTGATTCGTGCACATTAAGCAAATATCCAATTCCATGACCTGTTCCGCATCTGTAGTCAATTCCTTCATCCCATAACGGCTGTCTCGCAAGAATATCTAAATTAAATCCCGTACACCCTTTCAAAAAATGTGCATGCGTCAGATTCAACATTCCTTTTAATGTTAATGTAAAATGTTTTTTTACAATATCCTCAACCGGTCCCAGCGAAAATGTTCTCGTAATATCTGTTGTTCCACGCAAATACTGTCCGCCTGAATCTACAAGTAATACTCCTTCCGGCTTTAACATTGCACATTGCTCCTTTGTTGCTGAATAATGCATCATGGCAGCATTGGCATTATATGCACTAATCGTCGGAAAACTCAACTCAATATAATCCGGTATCTCACTGCGTAAATGATCCAAATACATTGCTGCATCATATTCTGTAATAGACTCCTGTGCAGCTCCACTTCCATACTGCCCCATATTCTTCTTAAGCCAGTACATAAATTTTGTGACAGCTAATCCATCATCAATATGAACACTTCGCAAATTCTTTATTTCAACCGGATTCTTAATTGCTTTCATACGAACCGTTATATTTTCCTTTTCGTATTTCGTCGCTTCTTTTGAAATACTCTGATACAAACGCATATTCACACGTTTCATATCCACCCACACGGTTCCTGTTACATGCTGCAAATCTTCGTATATTTGTGCATATTCTTTTAATATAACACCTATTTCTGAAAAATATGTGATTAATTTTTCATCAAATCGATTCTTATCTGCATATAGCACCGCTTGTTCCTGCGAAATGTACATATATGCCATAATCACAGGATTACACGCTACGTCATTCCCCCTGATATTTAATATCCAGCAAATGTCATCAAGTGAAGCAAATACATGCGAATCCACTTGTGCTTTATCAAGCTCTAAACGAATTTGCACAATCTTGTCTTTCGCACCAACGCCTGCATATTTTTCGTCCAACTGATACGCACTGCTGTGAGGAAATTCCGGACGCTCCTTCCAAATAGCGTCCAATGGACAAAATGTGCTGTTTACAGTACCATTCTTTTCCAATACTTTATGCACGAATTTCATCCCCTGCACCGCACTCATCATTCTTCCATCAAATCCAATACAGCCCATATCCGGCAACTCTTGTATACAGTATTCATCCATATCCAAAACACCTGTCATCCCCATTCGCATGAGTTCAATTCCCGTACCTGCTAACTGTGCTTCTGCCTGTACAAAATATCTGCCGTCTGTAAATAATGCAGCTTTTCTGTCTGTAATTACAAGTGTACCTGCCGAGCCTGTAAAGCCCGACAAATACTCACGTCCCGCAAAATATGCACCTGCATATTCTGACATATGGTAATCTCCAGTATTGATAATATATACATCTACTGCATGTTCTTTCATTATTTCTCGAATTTGCATAATTCTGCTTCTAATTTCACTAGCATCTGTTAATTTCAGCATGTTTTCTCCATTTCTGTGGTGTGGTATCATTTTTATGGCATTTGCTACACCAACCTTACAAATACATCTATTTTATAGTTTATTCTGTTCTAATAATTTTTTCAACTTTTCCAATGCTTTTTTCTCTATTCGACTGACATAACTTCTACTTATTTGAAGTTCTTTCGCAATCTCATTCTGCGTAAATTCTTCTCCCAGCAAACCATAACGTTTTATGATAATTTCATATTCCCTATCCGTTAATACTTCTTTCATTTTTTCCTTCAAACAGAGAATACGCTGTGCAAATAAGTAATCATCCACTACATCTACATTTTCTTCGCCGACAAGTTCTATAATCTGTATTTCATTGCCCTCTTTATCCATTCCTATTGAATCATACATAGACACTTCCCGTAAATGCTTTTTTTCAGCCCGAAGCATCATTAACAGTTCATTATCAATACATTTCGCCGCATACGTTGCCAATCGTATATTTTTATCTGCATCAAATGACTGTATTGCTTTAATCAGTCCAATCGTCCCAACAGATATTAAGTCTTCTGCATCCCGTTCTCTTGAATGATACTTCTTTATCATATGTGCTACCAGGCGCATATTCTTCTCAATCAGAATATTCTTTGCCTCCATATCACCCAATTTGTATCTTTTTAGCATTTCCTTTTCTTCTTCTGCCGACAAAGGTTTCTCAAACGTTTTCAAAGAAAGGCACCTCAACACATATTTATATTATAGTATGTGCGTAGGTGCCTTTTATTGCTTTTCCAAATGGAATTAAGCCTGTTCTTCTTTTCGTCTTAAAATATCAAACTGATCTAGTTCAATCCCTAAATCAATATATAATTGCTGCTTTGGATGTGGTGCACTTTCCATACTTTCACCATCTTCATTCTGAATTGCACGAACAACCACAGAGATATTTTCTCCATTCGGCTTCATTACTTCAATCGTTTCACCAACTGAGAACTTATTTCGCTGCTCGATATGATACAATCCCTGTTCATTGCGTTCTCCAACAATACCTAAATACGTATATTCCTTTACATACGTATTGTTATCATAAATCTGTGTATTTTCGTCCGGTTTTCCAAAGAAAAATCCAGTCGTATACTGACGATATGTGCATTTCTGAATTTCAGATTTATAGAATGGAATTCTACTGCGGTAAAGTTCCGGATCCTGTAAGAACTCATCAATTGCCAAACGATATGTTCTTGCAACTGTTGCTACATACAATGCTGTCTTCATTCGTCCTTCAATCTTAAAACTGTCAATCCCTGAAGTTACAAGTTCCGGAATGTATTCTATCATACATAAATCCTTCGAATTAAAGATATATGTACCTCTTTCATTTTCATAAACCGGCATATATTCACCCGGTCTTGATTCTTCCACAATCGAATATTTCCAACGGCAAGGATGTGTACATGCTCCTCTGTTTGCATCTCTGCCCGTCATAAAATTGCTAAGCAGACATCTTCCGGAATAAGAAATACACATTGCACCATGCATGAATGTCTCAATCTCCATCTCATCTGGAATCTGCTCACGAATTTGCTTAATTTCCTTTAATGAAAGTTCTCTTGCGGATACAACTCTCTTTGCACCCTGTTTCCACCAGAACTGATATGTCATATAATTTGTATTATTTGCCTGTGTACTAACATGAATATCTGTATCCGGCATAACTTCTTTTGCAATCGTAAACATACCCGGATCAGAGATAATTAATGCATCCGGACCGATTTCTTTCAATTCTTCAAAGTATTTTCTAGCACCGTCTAAATCGTAATTATGTGCAAGAATATTAGCTGTAACATATACTTTTACACCCCTTGCATGCGCAAACTCTATTCCTTCTTTCATATCTTCTAATGAAAAGTTCTTTGCCTTTGCACGCAATCCAAATGCTTCTCCTCCAATATAAACAGCGTCTGCACCATAAATAACAGCCACTTTCAACACTTCCAAACAACTTGCCGGAATTAATAATTCTAATTCTCTACCATTATAAGTATGTTTTGCCATAATTTACTCCTTTGTTATATTTTTAACAACTTTATTCTTCATTTTTCATTTTCTTAACACTCAGCGTAATTCCGTCGCCGATTGGCACAATTGATGTCGTAAACGCATCCATATGTGTCAGTGTATATAAATATTCTCTCATCCTTGTATGAATCGTGCGGTTTCTTCTTGTAACTGCATAATGCGATTCTACAATCTCACCATCCTGTAATACATTATCAGAAAGAAGCAGTCCTCCCTCTGATAAAAGGCGTTCTATTTGCGGAAGAAAATGAATGTACTGTCCCTTTGCCGCATCCATAAAAATAAAATCAAAGGTTCCCTGCAATGTCGGTAAAATTTCCATTGCATCTCCTTCTAACAACGTAATGACATCCTCTTTTTCTGCACGCTTAAAATTATTTTTTGCAATCGGAATACGCACGTCATAATTTTCAATCGTCGTAATTGTACATCCTTTCGGCATATATTCACTCATAAGAATTGCCGAATAACCGACTGCTGTACCCACTTCTAAAATTTTCTTTGGCTGTTTTAATGCCAATAAAACTTTTAGAAAATTCTTCATTTCTTTTCTAATAATCGGAACATCATCCAATCTTGCTTCCTGCTCAATCTGATTGCATATTTCAGACTCAGCAACATTCATTGAATTTATATAATCAACAATTCGTTCATTTACAATCATTTTACTGCAGTCCCCATCTAGTCTTCATCATCTAATGAAATATTGCACAATACCTGCATCATCTGCGTCGGCTTCATTGCGGTATTCAATGTGTATGTTCCACCAACGAATTTATTTTTATAATCTGAAAGTTTGATTTGCAGATAACAAATCAGTTCATCTTTTACCAAACCTTTATCATGTAATAACGTTGCGAGCTGTTTTTCCGTAATACCTTCATGAATCGTTACCTGTACTTCTGTTGCATATTTTTCTGTTGTCAGTGCTTCTTCATCAAAAATATTTCTTCCAAATGAATATGCCTTACTTCCCGTTGTCGAAATAATAATAATTCCTAACAAAACAACAATTACATTAAAGAAAATATCAATAATCATGCGAACCTTTTTATTACTCATGCTCCGTTTCTGCTCCTTTTCCACTGTCAGTCTCTATACATTTCTATGTTAGAAAATCCATATCAAAGTCTACAACTTCAACGACAGACATACATATATCTTGTATTTCTCTACACAGACAAATCTCTGCATCCAGATATTTTCTTACAAGAATTTGATTTTTAATATCTTCATACTCCCTACTCAAATTCTGTGTTGCCGTAAACAAATCATCTACCGACTCATTATACTGCAGCTCAAAATTTCTTCTGCGATAATCATCTACAGCTCTTTTTAAATCTGGATTTTTATCAAGCCTTTCCTGTAGTTCCTTATACTCCTGATATTCTGCACTCTCAATAATCGCCTGTCTTAATTCATTCTTTATTCCATCAATATTTTTCATATCATTCTCCTCACATTTCTGCATAGGACCTTCACTAAACGAGAAGAAGAAGCGCCGCATAAGATGCACACGCTTCCTCCCCTGATACATCAGCCATTGTAATCGTACATTGATTCTGAGTTCATTATATCGGAAATCTCTTCGAATCTCCTAGTTCTAGTTCTGTATTCTGATATAAATACCAACACATATAGAAACTTCTATAACTGTGCTTCCATAATAATCGGAAGAATAACCGGATTACGTTTCATCTTCTTCCATAAGTATTCACTTAAATCATCTTTGATGATATTCTTAATCTTACTCCAATCAGAAATATTCTTATCCATACATGTCTGAACAGAATCAGAAACAATCATTCTTGCTTCCTCTAATAATTCTTCTGCTTCACGGACATATACAAAACCTCTTGTAACAATATCCGGACCTGC
>AUXO010610252.1_pt1 | contig 29888 bp, 39 predicted proteins | sample 768731 | NCBI WGS metagenome assembly AUXO01 (sample SAMN02715735, study PRJNA202380) | gut metagenome | biome: sheep rumen | host: Ovis aries | place: New Zealand: Palmerston North
TTTTTATTAATGATTATATATTCATTGTTTTCACAAGCTGCCAGATTTTCAAAATATAAGTCAATATCTTTTTCAAAATCTGCTTTTGAAGATGCTTTATAAAGCATCTGCTTAAAATCATCTGCTGTATTGTCTAAAACATCCGGCCAGTTTATACCAAAATGTTTTGCCGCTGTTTCCTGGATCATCTGTTCATATTCCATATTATTATTATAAAATTTCATTTTTTTACCTCCTTTAAGCATTAATTTTTTCATAAATCACCGCCAGAAAATGGCAATAGTTAGGTGATTTTTTATAAAAGTCTGTTTCAAACATTATTAATAATTTTTGGTGTCTTTCTTCTGCTTCCTGTAATGTTTCTGCCGGTGTTTTCATAATATCAATTAATGATGCTATATTTTCCAGCGTATCATATTTTGAAAAATGGCTGATCCTATAACATCCGGCTTCTGATGTTTTCATGATGCTTTTAATGTAGCGGGCCTGATCTAAGCTTATGGCCTTCATTGCTGCTTTTCTATTGTCTTTCATGTTTTCACCTCCTAAACCGTTAAGAATTGAGCCGCCCGGGCCGGGATCATCTGCTTGACCTGCTTACCATCAAGGAAATAATTTTCAAGCAGGCCGGAGTCAATAAAGTTTTCTAAAGTTTCATCAATGGCGGCCTGGTCTGGGTTTTCGTAAAAGTGAAGGCTTTCTTCTATATCTGCCAGAAGTGCAGCGGCCTTTTTATCAAGCCAAGCATCCAAGTTGTCCGCTTGTTTGTTTTCATAGTCCATATTCTGGAAAATGCTTTCCTTTTCTGCCAGCTTTTCCGCTTCTTCTGAACACCACAGGCCCCGGCCTTCAAGGCCTTCAAGGAATGCTTTTCTGTCAGTGATGGTGTAAAAGAAGCTTGTGTAATTGTCGTGATATCTGCAGCCTTTAAGGCCTCCCAGATCATCAAGCAGCCAGCGTTGCTGCTCCATCATATCATCATAAACCCATTCATTAATCATGTTTTCAAACGCGCTACTGTTTTTCATTGCCTTTTTTAATGTTTCCAGATTATTAATAACTAACATTTTTAAATCCTCCTTATAATTCAATTTTTATAAAATGCTTATTTTCTAAACTGAATAATTTTCTATAATGCTTTTCTGCTGCTTTTTTGCTGTAGTCCATGGAGTAATATTTCCAGGAAGGAAGCCGGCTTCCTTCAATTTCTGCTTGTATCTGCCAGCCATAGGCCCAGCGGCTTATAATTAGGTATTTTTCCATTATCTTGTAACCTCCTTATAGCCGGCCGCTTGTAATTGTTTTATAAGTCTTGAATAATAGCGGCGGCCTATTCTTTCGTATTTATCTCCGAAATAATAATGATATCTATGAAATTCTTTATTTTCATGATCCACTGTTAAATAATAGGTATTACCGTTTTTGTCGGTGTCGGTTTTATAATATTCTGTAATTCTGCCATTATTCATTAATGCTTCAAAATTTACAGTACCGCCACAATATGGGACATCACAAAATTTATAGATCAGCTTGTCCGGGCTGCCGCTTACTAATTCAAAACTAATATTTACATAGCCATTATAATTAGGCTGTACAATCATTTTTTTTACAGTGCCCAGCTTCTGATCATGGGCCCATATATTATTAATTAAGCTTGTAACAGCATCATCAAATGTATTTACAATTTCATTGTTTCTGATTATTTCTAACTTCATACTTTTTTACCTCCTAATAGAAATATCTTTCAATTACATCACATCCGCCGGGATCTCCAAGTCTTACTATGTGAGGCAATGGGCCGCACCATTCCAGCATTAAACCGTACTTATTAAATTTTTTCTGCAGCCGGTCAATCCACCTTGCCTCCTGGTCATTAAGCTTTTTTATATATGCTTTTCTTCTTTCATATACGTCTGCATTGCTTTCTAATTCCAGAAGCCTCCAGCTTAAACCACACAAGCGGTAATAACTATGCATCAAGGTTGATGCTTCTTTTTCTGCTGCCTCTGATGGGATGCTGTAAGCCTTGATGATCTGGGACAGCTTCTCTTCTTCTCTTCTTCTTTTTTCTGCTATGTTCATGTTCTTACCTCCTAATTATTAAATAAATGAACAATGTTTTTTTACCGGCGGGGTAGGTCGTACAAAAATGAACACCTGTTTATTATTGCCTTACCGCCGCCGCTTTTTCTGTTGTGTAGTTATTTCTTACTACGTCTTTTATTATAGTCATTTCTTACTACTTGTCAACAAAAAAGATAATAATTTTTTACTATTTTTTTTGCGTTTAAATTTGTCTGTAAATTTGAAAATAAAAAGACAGCAGGCCAGCAGCAGCCAGCAGCCTGGATCAGTGCTGCCGGTGTTTTCTGGAGATGTTCTGCCCAGATCATGGCGGCGGCTTTCAGATGATGAAGGCCTACCCCTGGGGTAATATGGATAGATACTTAAGTATAAGTTAGTGCCAAAAATACTCCAAAAATTCAAAAATGTAGTTTATTTTGTAGTTAATCAAAAAAATGAACTACACGATTTTTTCCTTTATTTATAAGGCAAAATGCGATTTTTGTAGTTTTTGTAGTTCATTTTTTGGAAAGTTCTCCTATATATGCGTATTCTAAAAAAAGTTTCCAAAAAAAGGCAAAATGAACTACAAGAGTTACTCTCAAGCAATTGAGAAAACCCTTATAAATAAAGGGAAATCTGCACTTTTTGGCCTTGTAGTTTATTTTGAAAATGACCTACCGTAATTTTTTACTACATTTTTAGGCACTTTTTTATGCCAACCAACTGTATACTACTGATTGCTGATAACACAGACCTGTGGCAACACAATACCAATGCTAACAGACATAGAAAAGCCTACAGAACAGTGAAATTAGTTGTTGACATATAGTGAAAACTGATTATAATAATAATTGACAAGGGAGGTATTTGAAATGAACGCAAAAGAGGCATTAAAGATGGCTATGAAGGCAAAGGGTATTACTTACCAGATGTTAGGTGAGCCTATGGGAAAGAACATACAGTATGTGTGGAACTTGATTAATGCAAAGGGTTCTAACCTTAAGGCAGATAACCTGGTGAAGCTGCTTGACATCATGGGATACAAGCTGGTGATTGTAGACAAGGCAGTGAGAGTGAAGAATGGCATTGAGATCAGTGAGGAATAACTATGATTATAGGTTACTGTAGGGTAAGCACCAAGAAACAGGAAAAACAGGGGAACTCACTACAGGATCAGAAGGATGCCATCCTGGAATTGTACCCTAATGCAGAGATCGTAGAAGAGGCTTATAGCGGTGCTAAAGTAAGGCCACTGTTTACCAAGGTGGTAGAGAGCTTGCAGACAGGTGATACCCTGGTGACTACAAAACTTGACAGGTTTTGCAGAAGTACCAAAGAGGGGTTAGAGTATGTAGACTTGCTGCTGAATAAAGGTGTGAGGATACATATTATGAATATGGGGGTTATAGAGAATAACCCTATAGGAAGGCTGCTTGTAACACAACTGCTGGCCTTTGCAGAGTTTGAGAGAGCCATGATTAAGGAAAGGATGACCGCTGGCAGAGAGTATAAGAGAGCCAATGACCCAGATTACAAAGAGGGCAGGCCTAACCTTGATTCTGAAAAATTCCCGGAAAAAGAAAAAGGGCAGAGTGTGAGTGAGTATTGCAAGCAGTGGGGCATTAGCAGAAGCAGCTATTATAAGTATCTTGCATAGTGTGGTATCATAAAGGTGTGAGTAAGGGTGTTATAGGGCACAGTGTGTGGTTTTATAACACTCTTTTTGTGAGGTGAGGGTATGAAAGATACGTTTAGGGCAATTGTAAAATTTCTCGAAAAAAATAAAAAGGATATGCAGGCTTACAGAGATGGGGTGGCACTGCTGAAAGAGATTGAATACCAGGATAGAGAGTTTGCACATAAGGAAATGCAGAAACTGTATGAGATGGCTGATGAGGTGCTGATTACCAGAGATACTGTGTGGCTTGAGGAACTAAAGAAAGAGATGCTACTGTTTAATGCGGCAGATTACTTTGAAGATTACCTGCTTTATGTAGAGTATGACAGAGAGTACAATAAGAAATTCTACCCACCAAGAAGGCATATTATGTCACCTGTGGTAAGAGAGATGCAGAGGCTTGCTGATGATGAACTTGATCTGCTCACAATTTCCTTGCCACCAGGAACAGGGAAAACTACCCTTGGGATATTCTTCTTAACCTGGATAATGGGAAAGTACCCAGATAGTCCTAACCTTGCAAGTGCTCACAGTGGTATGCTCACAAGAGGGTTCTTTGATGGGGCATTGCAGATTATTAATGACCCAGAATATCTGTATAAGGATGTCTTTAAATATACAAGTGTGCTGCCTAACAGCAAGGAAGAAACCATTGACATTAACAGAAAGCACAGGTTTAGCACCTTAACTTGCAGAGCAATTAATGCCTCACTTACAGGTGCTACAAGGTGTGAGAAGATACTGTACTGTGATGACCTGTGTTCTGGTATTGAGGAAGCCTTAAGTAAAGACAGATTGGATTCACTGTGGATAAAGTATCTTAATGACCTTAAGAGCAGAAAAAAACAAGGTGCTAAAGAGATACATATTGCCACAAGGTGGAGTGTACATGATGTCATTGGCAGACTTGAAAGGGAATATGGTGGCTCTGACAGGGCAAAGTTTATCTCTGTACCGGCATTAAATGATGAGGGTGAGAGTAACTTTAACTATAAGTATGATGTAGGGTTTGACACTGAATACTTTGTAGATATGAAGAATACACTTGATGATGTCAGTTTCAGAGCACTGTATATGAATGAGCCAATTGAAAGAGAAGGGTTACTGTTCCATGAGGATGAACTGCGTAGGTACTTTGAACTGCCAGACAGAGAGCCAGATGGCATTTATGCAGTTTGTGATACCAAAGATAAAGGTGAGGACTATGCAGTTTGCCCTATAGCATACCAATATGGCAATGATTTCTACATTGTAGATGCAGTGTGTGATAATAATAAGCCAGAGATAGTAGAGCCAAGGATTGAGAACCTGTTGGTAAAGTATAAGCCACATATAGCACAGTTTGAAAGCAATGCCGCTGGTGGCAGAGTTGCCAAGGACATACAGGAACACATTAAGGCAAGAGGTTGCAGAACTAAAATCACTACCAAGTACACTACTGCAAATAAGGAAACCAAGATCATTACCAATAGTCCGTTTGTTAAAGACAGGTTCTTATTCAAGGATGAAAGCACCTATGAGCCAAAGAGTGACTATGGGAAAATGATTAATATGCTTTGCAGTTACACTATGGCAGGGAAGAATAAACATGATGATGCACCAGATGCCTTGAGTATGTTGAGCATTTTTGTGCAAAATATTAATGTTCCAAAGGTAGAAATAGTGCAAAGACCTTTTTAAAGTGGTATATTATAGGTGAAATTGATTTATCTCCTAATTAATCAATTTTGAACAATGTTTTGGGTGTGAGAGTACACAGTAATTATTTTGTGTATTTCTTGCGCCTTTTTTCACATAAGGAGGGTATTTATGACAGCCAAAACAAATATAGTTACAGGTGAAGAATATGTTACCTATACCCCTAAAACAGGAAGGAAGATAATATATTCAAATGTAGATGAGGTAACCATAGATAATGTAATTGAAGTGTTTGCAAATGCTATGAATACCCATCTATCAAACAAGGCAGATATTCAGTTCCTTTGGGATTACTACAAAGGTAAGCAGTCAATCTTGAATAAGGTGAAAGTAGTTAGGCCAGAGATCAACAACAAGATTGTAGAGAACAGAGCCAATGAAATCGTTGCTTTCAAAGTTGGTTATCTGTGTGGTGAACCTATTCAGTACATTTCCAGAAGAAGTGATGAACAGGTTGCCAGAGAGATTGAACTGCTGAATGAACTGATGTTCAGCGAAAACAAAGCTAACAAGGATAAGGAAATCGTTGAGTGGGGTATGGTATGTGGCACTGCCTACAGATTATGCCTTGCTGATGATAGGCCTATCGTGGAAGCACCGTTTAATATCTACACACTTGATCCTCGTTACACCTTTGTGGTTTACTCTTCTGATGTTGACCACAGGCCATTAATGAGTTGTTCCTATGTTGAAATTGATGGTCTTATTTACAAGGCAACCTGCTACACAGATAATAAGGTGTTCCATCTCAATTTCCACAAGGAAAATGTGAATGAAAGGTATGTAGTAGAAGAACCTCATTACCTTGGAATGAACCCTATCATTGAATATCCGGCAAACAATGCAAGGCTTGGTGCTTTTGAAATCGTACTGCCACTGTTAGATGCAATTAATGCAGTAGAAAGTAACAGACTTGATGGCATTGAGCAGTTTGTACAGAGTTTCTTAAAGTTTAAGAACTGTGATGTTGATGATAATGATGTGGCAATGTTAAGTTCCCTTGGTGCTATCAAGATCAAGTCACTTGATGGCCTTGATGCAGATGTAGACCTTATTTCCCAGGAACTGAACCAATCACAGACACAGACATATGTAGATAGCCTGTATGATGCAGTGCTTACCATCTGTGGCATCCCTAACAGAAATGGCAATGCAAGCACTTCGGATACAGGTGCCGCTGTAATGTTAAGAGATGGCTGGTCGCTTGCAGAGGCAAGGGCAAAAGACAGTGAACAGATGTTTAAGGCCAGTGAACGTACCTTCCTAAAGTTAGCACTGTATATCTGCAGTAAGGATGTCAATACCGACATTAACCTTAAGTTAAGAGATATTGATATGCAGTTTACAAGAAGGAACTATGAGAACATACAGAGCAAGGCACAGGTCTTAATTCAGATGTTGCAGAATGACAAGATACATCCATTACTTGCTTTCACTCATTGTGGTATGTTCAGTGACCCAGAGGCTGCTTATCAGATGAGCAAGAAATACTATGATGAATCAATGGCACAGTATGAAAGAGAACTTGATAGCCTTGATTTAACTACACCGGACAATGAAGGAATATAATTACAAGTTTACAGACAATCAGTTGAAGATTATCAAGGCAAAGATAGCAAGGCGGTTTAGTACCTTTAAGTCACTTGCTTCTTTTGATGAGATAAATTTACTGCAAAATGCCACTGAAATGTTTGATGAACTTGAGAGTGATGCAGAAGAGATGTACCTCAAGATAGCCAGACATTATGCAAGGATGTTTGGCTTGGAAAACAAGATAACCAAGAAGTGGCTTGCTGGGTATCTTAAGAGTTATAACCCTGTTACCACATACCAATACGATCACGAGGTAGACAGAAAGAAATACCGTATGTTTGAGGCCTATATGGCTACCAAGGCTATGGCTGAAATTGATAAGTGTATGAGGTTATGGACTATACAGGTAAACCAGGCAAGTGTTGACATTACTGACAAGGCCATCATAGATATGGCAAAGATTGCCGGATACAAGTGGGTAATGTGGCTTACAGAAGAGGATGACAGGGTATGCAAGGATTGCAGGCCAAGAGATAAGCAGATTTACCCTATAGACAAGATACCACCAAAGCCTCATTACAATTGCAGATGTATTGTAGTTCCTATCACAGATGAAGAAAAAAAGAACTTGAAATAGTTTTTTGTAGAGAATATGTGGTATATTATTAGTGTATTGGGTGGGATAGTCCACAATGAAGTAACCTTTTTGGTTATGAATTTGTATAGGACTATCCCATTTTTCATTTTCACAGGGAAGTGACTAAAACGCAGTGTTAGGTGAAAACATTAAAACACAGGTTTAATCAACAGGGAAGTTGTAAAAACGCAGGAGAAAACGTTCATATGACATTAAAAGAATTGTTAGGTGATGCCTACAAGGAAAACATGACAGCAGAAGAAATTGCTTTAGCATTAGAAAAGGTGCAGTTAAACAATAATGATGATGCCCTTGAAAAGATGAAACAGGCAGTTTCCAAGGCTAACAGTGAAGCCGCTGATTACAAGAAGCAGTTAAAGGCCAAGATGACAGAGGAAGAACTGAAACAGGCTGAAAGAGAAAAGGAACTTACTGATCTCAAGACAGAACTTGAAACGCTGAAAAGAACTAACTTTATCAATGAAAACAAGGCACAGTTCATTTCCCTTGGTTATGATGAGGCATTGGCTGCTACATCAGCAAAGGCATTGCTTGATGGTGATTTTAAAACAGTATTTGCAAACCAGAAGGCTTTTCTGGATGCGTACTCAAAACAAGTGGAGAGTAATCTGCTAAAAGGCACTTCAAAGCCTGTTGTAGGAACAGGAAATGAAAAAACCATTTCCCAGGCTGAATTTGATAAGTTCACCTACAAAGAAAGAGTGAAGTTGCAAGCAGAAAACCCTACATTATTTGCCGAGTTAAATAAATAGGAGGATTTATGGCAACTACTTTATTAAGTAATCTGATTAACCCAGAAGTGTTCGCACCAATGGTTGAAAAGAAATTAACTGATGCTATCAAGTTTGCCCCTTTAGCTATCATTGATGATACTCTGGTAGGCAATCCTGGCGATACCTTAAAGTTCCCATCATACAGTTATATTGGTGATGCTACTGTTGTTGCAGAAAACACTGCAATCGTTCCTGTAGCATTATCACAGAGTTCAGTTGATGTAACTGTTGAAAAGATTGCAAAGGGTGTTGAAATCACTGATGAAGCCGCACTGTCTGGTTTAGGTGACCCTGTTGATGAAGCTGCAAGACAGTTAGCACTGTCAATCGCTGCTGCTTATGACAATAAGTTCCTTGCAGTATTAAAGGCAATTACAGGTACAATGGCTGTTACTGCTGCCACTTTCAATGGTGATGCAGTTGCTGATGCACTTGTAAAGTTTGGTGAAGATATTGATGGACCAAAGGTATTGTTAGTAGGACCAACTGAATATGCTACTTTACGGAAGGCTAATGGCTGGTTAGGTGCAACTGATGTTGCTGGTGAAAGAATCATCAGAGGTGTTGTTGGTGAAGTCCAGGGATGCCAGGTTGTTGTTACTAACAAGTTAGAAGGACAGGATGTTGCCTTTATCGTAAAGCCAGGTGCTTTAAGATTTGTCAACAAGAGAGATATGCTGATTGAAACTGGTAGAGATATTATCTACAAGAAAACAATCATCACTGCAGACAGACACGCAGCTGCTTATCTCTATGATGCTTCCAAGGCTATTAAGATCACTATTGGTGGTTAAAAATGGTAAGAGTATCAATCGTTCAGAACATTGTTATTCCAAGACCACAGCCTAAAGAAGAAAAGAAAGAAGAAAAGAAAAAGCCTGCTAAAAAGGCTAAAAAGTAAGCAATAGGAGGTGCACAGATGGCCACACTTGATAAACTATCAACATTAAAAGTTCTCCTTTCAGATGATTCAGTTGTTTTGCCGGATGATGATGCCCTCAATGTGTACCTCAATATTGCTGAACAGAAGATATTAAATCGCTTATACCCATTTACTACTGATTACAGTGAACTTACAGTTCCGGATAAGTATGGTTTCTTACAGTGCCAGGTAGCTGAATATATCATCAATAAAAGAGGTGCAGAGGGTGAGTTAAGCCACAATGAAAATGGCATTAACAGAACTTATGAAAGTGCTGATATCCCTAAATCATTACTTTCACAGATCACACCTTATGTTGGTGTTATAAGCGGTACGTTTGACATTAATAAACATACAGTAGGTGATTCAGATGAGAACACTGGTACGGAACAAAGTTAAGTTCTACTATGCGAACTACATTGGTTCTACGGAAGTAATCAGAAACGGACTACACACCGGCGAGTATGAGATTTCATACACTACTCCTGTTGAATACTATGGAAACATAAGTGCTGGCAGTGGCAATTCACAAAGTGAGTTGTATGGCCTCACTCAAGGCGATTATGACAAGCTAATTGTGCTGGAAGACCCAACTATTTACCTCACAGAAACTTCTGTCATATGGCTTGAAAATGACCCAGAAAGTGAATCCTATGACTACATTGTGAAACGAGTGGCCAGAAGTCTTAATTCAGTTACCATAGCAATTAAAAAAGTAAATACTAAAGAGTTGTAGAGATATGACAGCAAAAGTATTTATGAACATTACAGGGGTTGAAGATACTCTCAAGGCTGTTCAAAAGTACCAAAGCAGTATCAATACCAAGGTAGACAGTTTGATTAATGAACTGGTCAAGCAAGGGGTTCAAATTGCTAAATTCAGAGTACAGGCAATGCCTTGGTCTGTGTTTAGAAACAAACGTACTAATTGGTATGAACCTACAGGTGGCTTAATGAACAGTATCACAGGTGTGTATGATCCTGGCAGTAGAAGTGGTTTGATTTTTGCAGATAGTCCTTATGCTTTCTATGTTGAGTATGGCACAGGTGTGTATTCACAAAGTAGCAATCGAGGGGCTGAAGGCTGGTATTACTACGCAGATGGGGAAAGGCACTGGACCAGGGGGGAACAGGCAAGGCCATTTATGTATGAAGCATATATGGAACTGAAAGATTTAGTGCCAAGTGTTGCAAAGGTGGTGTTTCATAAATGATAAACATTGAAGATAAGATTATTAATGAAATGTATGAAGCAGTTATGGCTGTATCACCTAATGCAAATATTGTCAGTGAGTATGTAAGGAAACCACAAAGTTTCCCTCATGTATCTATCATTGAACAGTATAACAATACCCATCAGCGAGCAGCCACGTTATCAAGCATAGATCACGCAAGCGATTTGATGTATGAGGTCAATGTTTACAGTAATCTTACTGTAGGCAAGAAAAATGAAGTTAAAACGATAATGTCTGCGATATGTGACAGATTTTCTGCATTAGGGTTTCTCCGTAACTCTACAATGGTTACCCCTAATGTTGAAGATTCTACCATATACCGTATGACAGCACGATTCGAGAGAGTTATAGGCGATATGGAGGTATAATTATGGCTATTTCAACCTATAAAGTGTTCTTAATGCACAAGGCAAGCGGTGAAACTGATTACACCAAGCTGATTGACATTAAAGAGTTTCCAGACCTTGGTGCTGCCCCAGAGGCAATTGAAACTACTACTCTTTCTGACCCTATGAGAACTTACATCCCAGGTATCCAGGATACAGAAGATTTAGAGTTCACTGCAAACTATGACAAGACCGATTACAACACTTTAGTTGCATTAAAGGGTACTGAACATGATTTTGCAGTTTGGTTTGGTGGCACTGAAAGTAATGGTGTTGCTACCCCTACAGGTTCAGAAGGAAAGTTCAGCTTCAAAGGTCAGTTAAATGTTTATGCAGTTGGTGGTGGTGTCAATGAAGTTGTTGATATGAACATCACTATCACACCAAGTTCTGTAATTACATTTAGTGTATCTTAATTAAGGAGTAAACAATGGCGAAACAGATAAGATTTGAGTTTGAGGGTACTGATTATACCCTGGAGTTCACAAGGAACTCAATAAGACAGATGGAAAGCAAAGGCTTTAAAATCAATGACATACAGGATAAACCTATGACCGTATTACCTCAATTATTTGCCGGTGCTTTCCTGGTTCATCACAGAAATATCAAACAGGAAACTGTAGATAAGATATTCAACCAGATGGGAAACAAGCAGGAACTAATTGAGAAGTTAGGTGCAATGTATGCTGAACCGCTTGAATCCTTATTTGATGAGCCAGAAGAGGGAAACTTGAAATGGGAGGCAAGCTGGTAAAACAGCCTGCTTCCCTTATTTCTTTTACAGACATATTTATTCAGCATTTCCCTTATTACTTATCTTACGGTATGAGTTCCAAAGAGTATTGGGATGGTGACAGTACCTTTACTAATGCTTACAGGAAAGCATACAAGTTAAGGTGGGAAGATAGGAATAGAGAACTGTGGTTACAAGGTGAGTATGTGTATGAGGCAATACTTAATGTTGCACCTGTATTACACGCATTTGCCAAGAGAGGTACAAAGCCTGGCAAGTATCCAGACAAGCCACACGAGATATTCCCAGAAAAGCCTAAAGAAAGTGATGAGGTTAAAGTTGAAAAACAGAAGTCTGAAATTATGCAAGCAAAGATGCAGAGTTTCGCAGACAAGTTTAATAAAAAGTTTAAAGAGAAACAGCGAGGTGATTAAACTATGCCAGAAGTAACGCAGAATACAATTGGTATTCAAGTTAAAGCAGAAGGTGTAGAACAGGCTGTTACAGGCCTATCATCTTTAGTTAGTGTTTTAAAAGAGCTTCATAAAATTGGTGATAAGACAACAAAGATCACTACTGAATTTGAAGAAGTAACAAAGAAAACAGAAGATACTACCAAGAAAGTAGAAAGCCTTGGCTCTATGTTAAAGAAAATCTTTACCACAGGTGCTGTTGCTGCTGCTACAAAGGCAATCGCTGGTTATGTTAAGTCCTCAATGAACTACGTTGAAGATGTTAACTTGTTTACTGTTTCTATGGGGCAGTACACAGACCAGGCTTATGAATATGCACAGACAGTAAGTAGCATTATGGGTATTGATCCTGGACAGTGGATGCGTAATCAAGGTACGTTTATGAACATTGCTCATGGTTTCGGTGTAGCTGCTGATAGGGCATATATTATGAGCCAGCAGTTAACACAGTTAGGCTATGACTTATCATCACTGTTTAACATTCCTGTAGACCAGGCAATGGCAAAACTTGGTAGTGGTATCGCAGGTGAACTTGAGCCATTGAGAAGAATTGGTTATGACTTATCCAAGGCAAGCCTTGAGGCAATTGCTTTAGAGTTAGGCATTACTAAATCATACAATGCTATGACCCAGGCAGAGAAAGCACAGTTAAGATACTATGCAATTATGACCCAGGTTACAGTGGCACAGGGTGATATGGCAAGAACCCTTGAAGCACCGGCTAATCAGTTAAGAGTATTGCAGATGCAGTTTGAAATGACAGCAAGAGCAATAGGCAATATCTTTATTCCTATCCTTAACGCATTAATGCCTGTAGTAGTTGCAGTGGTAAAGATAATTCGTATGGCTGCTGAAAGCATTGCTGCCCTGTTTGGCTATACATTACCAGAGATGAATTGGACAGCCTTAACAGATACTACAAGCACAGTTGCTTCTGATCTTGATGATGCTTATGGCAGTGCCAAGAAACTGAAAAAGCAGTTAGCAGGGTTTGATGAAATCAACAACCTTACAACACCAGAACCAAGTGGTGGTGGTGGAAATAACACAAGTGGTGGATGGGTTGACTTTGAATTGCCTACCTATGATTTCCTTGGTGAGGCAGTATCCAACAGAATTGATGAAATCGTTGAAAAACTGAAGCCTTTATTAGAAATCATTAAAGCAGTTCTGCCTATATTAATTGCATTAGGTACAGGATTTGAGTTCCTTAATGTTTGGGCAAGCATTTCATCTGGCAATATTGGTGTTTTGATTGAAAAATTCAAAAAAACCTTTGAATCAATATCAGATATATGGAGTTTGATTACTAAACATCCTGTTGCCTTAATAATTGCTGCAATCATTGCAGTAATTGCGTACCTTGCAATGCTTTATGCCTCAAATGAGGATTTCAGAAACAAGGTAAATGAAATAGTGGGTAACATTGTTCAGTGGGTAAAAGATGCCATTGAAAATGTAAAGCAGTTCTTCACTGATCTTGGTGTTAAGTTATCTACTTTCTGGGAAAACGTAAAAAATACTGCAAGCACAATTGCACAGTGGTTTAATGACAATATTGTTCAGCCATTAATTCAGTTCTTTACACCATTATTCACTTGGTTAAAGGGCACGATAAAGGGCATATGGACTTTCATTACAAGTACGGTACAGGCTGTTATAACAGTGGTTAAAGTTGCTGTAGGTTTAATTTATGCAGTATGGCAGGCAATAGCACCTTGGGTTAAAGCACATGTAATAAAGCCTATTTCTGACTTCTTTACAGGCTTATGGCAAGGCATTGTTTCAGTGTTTACTGGAATATGGGGTGGCTTAAAAAGTGGCTTTAATGGCTTTGTAAAGTGGTTGAAAGACATATTCAGCGGCACTTGGTCTTGGATATTAAAGATGTTCAATTCTGGTGGGCAGTTATTTACAGGAATTACTGCAGCTATTGGTGCAATATTCAAGCAAGTGTTAAATCACTTAATTGGTGGCATTAATGCAGTAATTGGTGCACCTTTTAGGACAATCAATTGGTTATTAGACAAGATCAGAAATGCTTCAATTCTTGGTTTCCAGCCATTTAAGGATTTAGGCTCAATCACAATACCATCAATACCAAAGTTAGCACAGGGTGGTGTAGTAACGAGATCAACACTTGCTAATATTGGTGAAGATGGGCCAGAAGCCATTGTTCCATTGAAGAACAACACCGATTGGATAAACAGAGTAAGTGCAAACATCAGCGATAATTCAACTAATGATGAGGTTGTAAACAGACTTGATGCCATCTTACAGGCAGTATTAGATATTGACCCTAATGTTGTAGTAGACATTGTGGACTTAACTAATGCAGTAAGAAGGCAGGAAAAGAAACAATTGAGAATACAGGGGGTATAAGGTATGTTATGGCAATGTAAATCAAGTGCAAGTGCATCATATGTAAATATGCCAGAGCCATCATCTTATGAGATTGATGGTGAAGATGTAGATACCGATACTTACAGGAGTGTGGTTAACCACAACATTGTAAGAACTAATATATCTTACAAGTGGCAGAAAATGCAGATGATGTTCAGATTTAAGACAGAGGCAGAAGCCAATGCCTTAATCACTGCTATAAACCATTACCCTCTGTATTGCAGATTTAGAACACCGATAATGACTACTGCAGACAACAGTGGCAATTATTGGAAAGAACTTGTGGGATATATCAGCAAGGTATCACTGAAAATGCACGATATAGAACTCGGTTATGAAGTAAGTTTTAACTTCGTGGAGGGTATTAGATGATAATTACTTTCTATGAGGGAACAACAGCACACGTTATTAATAATGATAAGATTGTAGGGTTATCTGCCGAGTGGAAACTGTTTGATGAAGTATTCAAACTTGGTGGCACTCCCTGCTTATGCTTAACATTAGAGATACTCAAAGGTGAGGTTTCAAGTGATTGGAACATCACAAGTGTGTATGTTGATGATTACGCAGACTATAGGTTAAGGCATTATTTCGTTATTGATGAAGTTAACACAGATGATGATGTAGTAGAGAAGTACACACTTGTGGACTACATGATCAAGTTTAACTTTAACTATGATGGCTCATCATTTATTGGCGAAAATGGGAAAACACTTTTAGAGGTGTTCCAAAATATCTGCGAGGTAGCAGGTGTAACTACAAATGTTACAGGGTTTAACGGAAGTAGCAAACTGATTACCTGGTATGACAACACCGTCAGTGCGAGAGAGTACATTGGTATGATTGCAGAACTCGCTGGTGGCTATGCTTATATTGATGGTGCTGGGAAGTTAGTTTTTGGTAGCTTTGATGGCAACTACTTAACTACAACAGTGGCATTGGAAAATACAAGTGGCTTTAAAGTCGGTGATTATCACAAGATCACAAGGGTACTTTTTGATAACTCTGATGTTGTGTTTGAAGCAGGTGATGAAACCTACAATACTTTGTATCTTAACCCTAATAACGTATATATCACAACACAGGAAGATGTTACAAACATTTATAACAGTGTGCGTAATTTTGATTTCTACTCTATAAAGATTGATAAATGCCCTATTACAAAGTTTGTTACACCTGGATTTAAAATTCAGATAACTTCTGGTGGCAACAACGTATACACAATGCTTGCACAGGTGCAGTATTCCTATATGTTAGGGTGGCAAGGTGGCTATGATTGTATGCTTGCTAACCAGGAACAGGAAGAAACACAGGTGGTAGACACTAATACCAAGATAAGGACCATTAAAACCATCATGGACAGAGAAAATGGCAAATTCACCAGAGAGATCGCTGAATTAAATGATGATGTCAATGGTGAGGATGGTGTTGTTGCCAGGGTTTCTACAGTAGAACAGACAGTAGAGCAGATTTCACAGACAGTATCTGAAACCTCAAAAGAGGTAAGGGTAATTGATACTAACTTACTGCTTGATACTAATGCACCAACACTTAATGCTGTATATGCAGACCACAACAGATATATCAGTGATGCTGGTAAGGCAAGTATCATCAGTGGCAAGATTGTTGAGATTACAGATACACCTTATGGCACAAGAAATGGGGCAGAGTTTGAAGTAATTGGCACTGCTACTGCTGCAACATCACGAGCCTTATGTTGGTACTCTGGGGGCACTGTTTACCTTGTTGCAGGTAAGCAGTACACAATGTCTTGTTGGGCAAGGGTAGTTGAGGCAGGCACAAACGATATTCAAATGTATTTTGGCTATGGTGTTAGTGCGTATAGGACTAAAGTCATTGACATGATAAACACCGAGTGGCAACAGTACAGTTGGACTTTCACTGCAGATGGAAGTGCCTTAAATGACAGTGGTGGCACAAGAGTTTACTGTAGTGGTTTAAGGATACTTACAGGTGAAACACAAGGGAAAATACAGTGTGTAGGTTTCCAACTGATAAGTGTTGAAGATGCCACAATAATTGCCCAGGCTACAGCAGACAGTGCAAGTGCTACTGCTGATGGTGCTTTGGATAAGGCAAACAGTAATGCCGGTGCTATCAATGATTTAGACAAATTAGTTTCAAAAACAACAACTAACTTGCAATCACAGATCACACAAAACAAGGAAGCTATCAATTTAAGGGCAACTAAAAATGAAGTTACTACAATTAAAGATAATTTAGGTAATCAGATTGCTTCTGTTGAAGAAACAATGCAAGGGCAGATAAATGTTACTAATGAGAATGTTTCAACCTTGGTTACAAAAACTACTAATATCAATAACCAGGTAACAAAAATAGGTTCAGCCTTTGTTGTTGAAGATGATGGTGCAAAAGTAATGTCTGTATCAAATGGTGGTGTAAACACAAGCAATTACACACAGATCAAGACAGATGGTATGCACGTTGTGGTAAGCGAAACGGAAGTCGCTTGGCAAACAGCAGATGGAACTGGCACACCGCAGATGACAATTGCACCTAACTCTGAAGCAACAAGTGGCTGGCAGTTCCGTATGGACAGTGCAAACAGATTGAACATAAATTGGCATAGTTAGGAAGTGAAAATATGGCAACATTAATTGATGATAGCTGGACACAATTAGTAAGTTACGCAAGTACCTATAGTGGGTACACAATCACTTACAAACTATATGCTATGTACACAGCAGAGAGTATTGCCAACAATACTCACACTATCAGTTTAAAGTGGACTACCACAAAAGCGAGTGGCGGCACAGGAGTATATGATGGTAATAGTTGCACACCGAGTGTAACAAACATAAGTGGTGGTAATCCAAGCAGTTGGACAGGCTCTGCATTTACTATTCCTACAGGAAGTACAGCAGAAACCACAAGGGCAGAAACTACAGGAATTGTTGTTACTCACGCAACTGATGGTACTTACAGTGCAACCTGGTCTTGGAGTTTATCACACGTTTACGCAGGGGGCAGTAAGAGTGGCACAGTGGCAGTTACATTGCCTACTATTGCCAGAGCAAGCAGTATTGCATTAAGTAGTCACTCAATACTTACAAATGGTACTACTACTGCCACGATTACAGGCAGTACAGCATTTACACATAATATTACTACTACCTATGGCGGAACTTCTTACACCTTGGCAAGTGGAGTGAAAATTTCAAGTGGCTCAAGTGTAACGACATCACTTTCAATTCCTACAGGATTGAGAGGAAAGATGAAAACAAATAATGCAAGTTCCGTTGCATTGACACTAACACTTACCACATTAAGTGGTTCTACCTCAATAGGAACAGCAACTACATCATTGACAATTTCAGTACCAACTGCCACTGTCACAGTAACACCTGCAAGTGTATCGTGCGACAGTACAACAAGTTGGACACTTGGCAATGTAGACACAAGTGCGTGTACCTACACTGTTCAGAGGCTTTATGGCAGTACAGTAAGATACACAGATGAAACCAAGGCCACGACTACTACAAAGAGTAACCTTGCAAATACTCTGTTTGAGGCAAATATCACATCTGCCACAAGTGGAACTGTTACAGTAAAAGTTACTACTTATGTAGGTACTACCACAGTAGGCACTAACAGTGTTAACTACACTGTTACGATACCTACAGGTACATACAAACCAGGAGTATCTTTTGACAGTGCAACAAGAACAGGAAGTACCTATGGTAACCTTGCCTATCTTGCAGGGCATAATGGTGCAAAGTTAACTTTTACAAGTTCAGTAACAGGCAGTTCAGCGATAAACAGTAGAACTGTATCAGTGGCAAATAACATTGTTAACGCAAGCCTTTCATACAGTGGAAATACTATCACAGTTACTACAGGTACACTTCCTGCCAATAGTGCTAACTACACTGTAAGTATTACAGTTACTGTTACAGATAGGCGAGGCACATCAGCGAGTGCTACAACAAGCCTTTCTGTCAGTGGGTATACTTACCCTACCTTTACAAACTACAGTGCAACAAGGGCAAACAGTGGTGGTACGGTAGATTCAGAAGGCAAGTATGCAAATATTACTGCTACAGGTAAGGCAGGCAAAAATGCCACACTTGGTAATAACGCAGTACAGTTGTTTTACACAGGTTCATCTGCTATAGCACAAGGTAATCCTACTGCTTCAATCACAAAGTATGGTGGCAATTTTGATCTAACTAAAAGCTACAGTTTCACTGCTAAAGTAACAGATACTTTTGGTTTCAGCACTTCAATTACCCTTACCTTGCCGAGTGCAAGTTACATCTTGTCACTTCACCCAGATGGCGGCGTTGGAATGGGAATGGTAGCCTCTGCCGGCAGAGTGGATATTGCCTACCAAAACACCTATATTCACGCAGATGATGGCTCACAGAGTGCCATAAGGGTAACGAACAGCAGTTACAGTGTTGGACTTTCCACAGGAGCACATCAGTATGGAAACAGAGGCGTGTATGACTTTGGCACAGGCACTTGGTTTGTGTATAGAAATGCCGACAATGATACTGTCATAAACAGTAATAATTATGTAAGGCTATCTTCTTCCACATTGGCAGAGGGTGGATTTGTCCTCAATAATGGCACACAGTATCCAATGATAGGATTTAGGCCATCATTTATTAGTGACAGCAGTCCTACTGTACAGGTTGGCAGAATATATTTCAACGCAGGCAGTTCAACAGGCTTAACTACACCAAGGTTCTTCTTTAGGGTATATTCAGCAGATAGCACTGATACCACAAAGGTAGTAAACCATTTTGCTGATTTCCAATTGCCAACAGTAGAACAGGACAAAACAAGTGATAATTATTATGCTATTTTAACAACCAAAAACGTTGTTACCGAGGCACAGGGGGGTACAGGCCAAAGTGATTTAAATGATGTCACAGTGGGAACTGCCAGTAGGCTGAATGTTGTAAACACACAACCAACTTCCGCCACAAACTACTATATAAACTTTGACACTGCCACAGGCGGAAATCTGCCGATAAGGGCAAACGCAGGGTTTATATACAGAATGTTACAAGGTACAACATCAACAGAAGGATATAATGGACTTCTTCTTGGCAGAAACATTGCAAAAGGCTCTGCGAACAGTGGCTATGGCTTTATAAGGCTCTTTGGACACGGAACTCACTATTACAACATATATCCTAATGAAACAGCAAATACGGCAAACATCACTTTGTATATGCCTAATAAAAACGGAACTATTGCACTTGAACCAGTGGAATTATACGCAAATGGCAACGGAACAACAGACACAGTAACCTTGTCCGAAACATCTGCCAACTTTGCTTATTTGGACATTTACTATTACTCTGTTCCTACTCAAAGCACGAGTACAAAACGGTATGGGCACACAAGAGTGGCATATGCTAATGGCAAGACAGTTACACTGACTAATGCTCTGTATTGGAGCAATTACCTTGAAATCACAAATAGGACTATCGTAATCAATGGTACTTCCATTACTAACGCAAGTAATGAGCAAGCACAGTTTAGATTTACAAATGGTTCATCACCGACAAGAAGCAGTACATCTTCACTCATTTACATCATAAGAGTTGAAGGTATAAGGTAAAGAAAGGAGCAATTATGGAAAAAAGAAAATTCACACCAAGAACTACAGCACCAGAAAAGGGCAATAAATGGTACACACGCAAAGGCTATGGCAACGGTGTTTCACCTTGCATTGCTGGAAAGCCTCTTGCTTGGAAGGGCAGTGCCTTAAGCAATTGCACAGGTTTCGTTTGGGGAAGAGCCTGTGAAGCCAGTGGTGAGTATCTGCGTATTGGCTTTCACAAGGGCAGAGATTGGCCGAGTGATGCTGTGAATTGGTGGACAGCAGAAGATGGCTTTGAAAGAGGCCAAGAAATCCGTATTGGTGCAGTACCTGTATGGGAAAGAATTGGCAAGCCAAATTCAGATGGGCACGTTGCTTTCGTTGAGAGAATTGTCAACGAGAAAGAGTGCTTTATCTCACAGAGCAAGTACAATGGTGTAGGGTTTGAATATATCCCTTACACAAACGATATGAAACGTGCCGGATACAAGTTCCTTGGCTTCATCTATCCAAAGTACGATTACTACATTGAGAAATCAGTAGATGAGGTAGCACAGGAAGTTATTGATGGTTTATGGGGGGTTCAGCCGGAAAGACAGAAAAGACTTGAAGATGCTGGTTATGATTACAACGAGGTTCAGAACAGAGTAAATGAAATCCTTTGGGAAAAGGAACGTTATTACACAGTTCAGCAGGGCGACACTCTTATCAAGATTGGTAAGAAAGTCGGTGTTCCTTGGAGAACCATTATGAAACTGAATAATCTGTCTTGGTCAGATTTATTCAAACTGTACAAAGGGCAGAAGTTACGCATTAAATAGGGGGTAGCAAAATGAAGTTATCTAATAAGACTTATGATACATTAAAGTGGGTTTGCTTGATTTTTCTTCCGGCACTCGCATTTGGATATGGCCAGTTAAGTGAAATTTGGGGGTTGCCAATGGCAGATCAAATTCCCAGAACTATCAATCTTATTGCCACCGTAATGGGAATACTGCTTGGCATTTCAACCTATAACTATAAGCAAGAGAATAACATCATTGTAAAGAAGAAGGTTGACATCAAGGAAGAAGGCGAATAACGTGGAGAACATCACGTTAGGGCAAATCGCTTTGGCTGTTGCTTTCATTGTTGGCTTATGGACAGGTGTAGATACTTTGGTAAAGAAAATCAACACTGCAACAGAGAAAGCCTTGAAAGAGGCACTGAAACCGACAAATGAGAAGATAGACAGCCTATCAAAGAAAATTGATAATGTTGATCTCAACAGTACCAAGAATTTCATTGTCACAACTATTGAGGACATTGAAAAGGGTATGGCTATTGATGAAACCACAAAGCAGAGGCTCTATGAACAGGTAGAGCATTACTACAAACTTGGTGGCAATTCATACATCAAAGATAAGATTGATTATTTAAAGAAAAAAAGTTTCCTGTAGGCATTTTTAAGGGAAAACATATTGTATAATATGTATGAACTAATTGCGTAGCCTCCGGTATGCTGGCTTTTAATTCAAACAAATATTTCCTTTATTATCAATCATGAGAGATTAGGCAGCTTAAGTCCCAGGCTGCCTTTTCTCTTGCCTTGGTAACAGATAAAAACCTAAAAAATTCGTACCTAATTCGTACCTAAAGTACCTATAACATCAAAAAAACCCTTTATTTCAAAGGGTTTCTTGCATCTCTGGTGGTCCGATAGGGAACAATTGTAATGATTATTAATGATTACTGATGTTGTAGATTTTCCTTTATTTATAAGGCTTTTCTGCGTTTTGGCTATTATTCAATTTCCCATTTTTCTGAAAAATTCGTACCTAATTCGTACCTAAATCTTGTCAATTTCATCAGCAAGTTCCGTTAACTTATCCTTGTAGAAATGCGAGTAGGTAGACAGGGTAATTGCCGGACTTTCATGGCCAAGGTATTTGCTTATCGTGGTGATAGGTGTTTTCAATTCATTGATACACATACTTGCGAAAGAGTGCCTAAAATCGTGTATGCGTATTTCTTTCAGCCTCTGGGCAGAGTTTTTAGTTGCCTTGAGTTCTTGTTCATCTTTAGCCAAAAGTTCGTTAGAGTGCCTTAAAATGGCTTTCTTTGTAGTCTGTATCGTGTTGTTAGGAAATGCCCTGTAGCCACCGAAAACAAACATCTCTTCTGTAAAATCCTCATCTATCATCCACTTGTCTTTCAGTTCCTTAAGCACTGTTACTACCTTGTTTGAGATAGGTATTACTCTGTAACTTGATTTTGTTTTAGGTGTAGAGATAATCTGTTCCTTGCCTCGTGCATCAATGTTTTTGGTAATACTGATAGTCTTATTCTGCAAGTCTACATCTTTCCAGGAAAGGGCATTGGCTTCACCAATTCTCATACCTGTATAGAACAAGGTAGTGAATAATGCTTTCCAGCGGAGATCATCAGTACCTTTGATGAATTGTTCAAACTCTGCTGGTGTGTAGACATTGTATTCTTTAGGTGTTTGCTCTGGGTTCTTAAAGTTATCAAAGGCATCTGGTACAGATGTTGTGATACCATACCTTTTATTTGCAAACTTAACTATTCTCTTTGCAGTAGAAAGAATATCGTTGAGGTGCTCATATGAGTATCCCTCATCTCTGATACCGTTGTAGAACTGCTTGTATTGGCCTGTAGTGAGTTTTTGTATCTTAATGCCACCAAGATATTTAGTTACATGATTACACTTGTCTTGCAGCTTTCTAAAGCCTCCTGGTTTCATATTAGGCTTGGCATCCTCTAATAATTCATCTGCCATCTGCTGGAAAGTAAAGTTACCACCATTGCAGCCAATCTCAATTTTGAATTGAGCCTCTGCTTTAGTGGCCTCTGCCTTGGTTTTGAATTTTTTTGATTTCTTCTGGGCATAGTTGCCATTGAGATCAGTATAGTTCAGTTTGAAATACCACACCTTGCCATCCTTGGTAGGGGTATCTGTTTTATAGACAGGCATTATTTCTTACCTCTGGTGGAAACAAGAAAATCTGCATACTGCCTTAACTGATTTATTTCATCATCAGTAAAGTTATTATCATTAATGTAGTTGTGCAAATCCTGTTGAGGTGATACTTTAGCCTCATCCCATCCCATCAAATAAGCAGGTGTAGTTAACAATGCCTCTGCTAACTTAACAATGATTTTCTGTGTAACAGGCCTACCACACTCAATTTTATTAATAGAACTTCTTGATTTATAACCTAATCTCTTTGCGAGTTCATCTTGAGTAAGAGCAAGTTCAATTCTTCTCGCCTTTACTCTGTTTCCTAAAAAATTATTATTCATTTTTCCTACCTCTGTACCCATATTTTACATTTTTTGTCTACAAACTACAATATTTTTGAAACTTTTTGTTGACAAATGAGTCAACATAATTTATTCTTTTGATTGTAGGCAAAATAGTCTACAATGAAAGGAGGAAGGCAAATGACTAATTCAGAACTGCTGAATAAGTTGATTGATGAGAGTGGCTTAAGAAGAACGTTTATTGCTGAAAAGATGGACATCAGCAAGGCAAGCTTAACCAGAAAAATCAAAGGTGAAAGGCCATTTAATCAGTATGAAATTGCAAAGATATGTTCTTTACTGAATATTACTGATGCAAATGTCATGCAACTTATTTTTTTGACAGATAAGTAGACAGAATAGTCTACAATGAGGACTTATGACAAAGAGGAAAGTAGCAGAAATTGATATTTCCAAGCAGGCACAGGCCATCAATAAAATCTATTGCTCAATAGATGACATTATGACAATCACTGCCTTGAGTTATCCAAGAGCAGTGAAACTTGCAAAGGAAATCATCAGCGAAATGGAAGAGAAAGGTGAGTTTGTTTTATCAAAAAAACCGTTCTTAATTCCAACTAAAAAGGTATTAAGAAAACTTGGACTTAATGCCAGTGATTTTACAAGGTAAAGGAAGTTTGTATGAAGTTAAAAGAAAACATTGAGGCAATGGTGATTGCAGTAGGAATCGCAGTAACGAGTTTCTGGGCATACGCAATACTGATGTATCTGGTGAACTAATGAGTAACAAATCAATTGGCAACAAGTATGAAACAATCGTGGCAATGAAACTTTCAGAGGCAGGGTTCTGGGTTCACAATATGCAACAAAACAAAGCAGGGCAGCCAGCAGACCTAATCGCAGTTGGCAAGAAAGATACCTACTTAATTGATGTTAAGCATTGTGAACACAACAGTTGGAAAAAGGACAGGATAGAGCCTAATCAGCACACAGTAGCCAAGATATGGAACACAAAAACAGGAAAACAAATGTGGTTCTGTATTGTATTCCAAATGAACTACTACATGATTAGCTACCCTGCATTGGTAGAGTTAGGAAGCTTCAAAGATTTATCACAGTTGCCAACGTTAAGAGAGTGGTTAAATGCAAACAGTTGTTAATGAAGTAATTACCATCACAGACCCCACTAAAGAGGTAGTTTCCTGGGTAAAGAAAAACCTTGTGTTTGAAAACCCAGAGTATGAGAAAAAACGCAGAATGGGGTTATGGACAGGCAAAACACCAAGGCAGCTTGAGTTGTATGAGGTGGTAGGTAATTCAATAAGAGTTCCGTATGGGTGCTTAAGAAACATCTTACCTTACATCAGCAGTGGGGTTATTGATTCAACAATCCCACTTACTGAAACAGTAGAGTATGAAAACACAATGATCCTGTATGACTACCAGGAAGAAGCCAAGCAAGCCTTGATTAATTCCTACTATGGGTTACTAAAGGCAGCACCTGGTGCTGGAAAGACACAGATAGGGTTATCGGTGATATTTGCCTTAAAGAAGAAAGCACTATGGATAACTCACACTGCAGACTTGCTTAACCAAAGCAAACGCAGAGCAGAGCAATACATAGTAGATAAGTCGCTGATAGGAACTATCACAGAGGGCAAGGTAAACATAGGCAAAGGGATCACATTTGCCACAGTTCAGACCTTATGCAACATTGACCTGCCACGTTACAGAAACGAGTGGGGAGTAGTAATAGTTGATGAAGCACACAATGTTTCCGGCACACCTACTACTGTCACAAGGTATTACAAGGTACTGAATAACTTATCTGCCATTTACAAGTATGGGTTGTCTGCAACGGTACACAGAAGTGATGGCTTGATAGGAACTACCAAGGCAATGTTAGGTGATGTTGTCTACAGTATCAGCAAAGAGGCCATAGGCGACAAGATCACAACAGTAGGCATAAAGCCTGTAGATACACAGTTAGAGCCACCAATATGGGTTTACAACACAGATGGCACATTGAATTACTCACAGATGATTGATTGGATGTGTGGTGATGAAACCAGGAATAAACTGATAGCTAATATCTGCGAGTGGAACTGTTATGGAAACTCAATACTAATACTCACAGACAGAGTTGCCCACCTTGAAAACCTTAAGGCTATGTTGCCTGCAGATAAGGTGACAACCATTGATGGAAAGACAAAGAAAGCAGACAGGGAAACATCCCTTGAGCAAATGAGAAAAGGTGAGAAAAAGATACTGATTGCCACATACTCACTGGCCAAAGAAGGGTTAGATATTCCTTGCCTTGAAAGGCTGATACTTGCCACACCACACAAAGATTATGCAGTAATCACACAGGCAGTAGGCAGAATTGCAAGAAGTTACCCAGATAAAGCAAACCCTATAGTGTTTGATCTCGTAGATCAATCTCCATATTGCCAAAAAGCATACAAACAAAGAAGAACTATTTACAGAAAAAATGATTGTTATTTTGTAGAGAATTAGGAGGTAGAAATGGCTACAAAAGCAGAAAAAGAAATCGTGATTAAAGAAGATGATTTCAAGACACTTAACGTTTATCAGCGATTCTTTATGGCTAAAGAAAAACTGTTAAACACCAAGATGGACAAGACAGGCAAGAATCCACATATGAAGTATCTGTATTTCTCACTTGAGGACATTGTGCCGGTAGTTGAGAAAATCTTACAGGAAGTAAGGCTGGCAGCTTATGTAACTTATCCAAGTGCATTTATTGCAGAACTTTACATCATCAATGTAGATAACCCAGAAGAAAAGATTGTTGTGCAAGCACCAATGAAAACATTTGAAGATGTGCCTTATGGCAATCAGCCTACATTGGTAGTTCAGTACCTCGGTGCAGAGTTCACCTATATGAGAAGGTATCTGTACCTGGCTGCATTTAACCTCGTAGAGAATGACTTGCTTGATGGTGATGAGTTACCAAAGCCTATTCCACAGCCTGTTACAAAGCCATCTGTGACACAAACTGCAACAGTTGGTTCAGTTGTTCAGCCACAGGTAAACGTTGCTAAAAACACGATTGTATCAACCTTAACACAGGCTAACGGAAATGCAGAGCCACTGATGCTTGAGAACTTAAAGAACAAGTGCAAGGAACTCACTGAAAAGACAAGTGATCCAGAAATACAGAAAGTTATTTTGCAGATTGCCACTGAAACAAATAAGTTCACTTCCGGCAGTAAAGCAAGAGTTGAGCAGTTCATGATGGCAGTTCAGAACCAGCTTCAGAAGATACAGGAAACCACCTTATCAATTAAGGTAGACCCTACAGCAGATTTGCCTTTCTAAACGGTTATGGTAGTCACTTGGAATAATGACAATACGATAAGTGTATTGCCACCGGAAAGAGTAAAGAAAATCACAGGAACAAGGTTTGCAGCAGTGCTTGGCTTAAGTCTTTACGATACACCTTTCAGCACTTGGTGTGATATGACGAGGACTTATGAGAAACCTTATGTAGACACTATCTACACTCACGCAGGCATTGTGATTGAACCTATTCAGCATAAATACCTTATCAACAATTATGGCATTGATACACTGCTTACACCTAAAGATGTTTATGGGTATAACACCTATGAAAAGACTAAAGGTGACTTCTTCCCAGAGTTAGCAATCTTTGGTGGGATGTGGGATGCCTTAATACTGAAAGATGGCAAGGTAGATACAGTTGTTGAGTTTAAAACGACAAGCAGGCCACAGGATTGGTTAACTGATAGTCCACTGAATTACAAGCTACAGGCAAGTTTATATGCTTGGATGCTCGGTGTAGAGAAAGTAATGCTGGTATGCAGTTTCTTACCAGATGAGATTTACTCACACCCAGAGGATTTTCAGCCATCAGTTAGCAACACGATCATAAGACAATTCAACTACAGAGAAGAGTTCCCATATTGGGGCAACTACATTGAGCAAGCCAAGGATTTCTACAACAACCAGGTTCTGAAAGGTATAAGTCCACAGTATGCAGATAAGGATAAAGACATCATTTCTGCATTAAGAACTACTGCCATCAGCAATGAAACAGAGGTTGAAAAGGTTGTAGAACAGGCAGAGGTTATCAAGGCCAAGATTGATGAAATCACCAGGGCCAGAGATAAGGAACTCAAGGGTTTAGAGAAACAATACAAGGAAATAACAGAGTTACTGAAAGCAAAGCTTATAAGCCATTTAGACAGTGATACAGACACGATTTACACAGAGGGGAATAAGTATAAGTGGGAAGTAAAAAAGTCTGTTAGAGCCGAAATAAACAAGCCACAGTTAGAGGCTGATGGCTTATTAGAAAAATACTTACAGAATAAAGAAACCTACACTTTGAGAGTTAAGGAGGTAAAGCATGAGGTTTAGTTTATCATCAGAAAATGTGATGTTACCAGAGGGTGAATACCTGTTCAAAATTTCCAAGATTGACAACAAGATTGATGAAGATTTTGGCAACATCACCATCATCATTACATTCACTACACAGGAAGGGCAGAACCATACTGAATACTACTATCTAATGAAAGGCAATGTAGAAAACGAGATCACAAAGAGAGTGCTCACTCGTTTGTATAACGCAGCTATGGCCACAAACAGATTTGAAGAAGAGGTTGACCTTGATGATATGCTGGATCACTCGGTATATGCCACTGTAGTTCATAGAGAATATGAGAAGAACGGTGAAACCAAGACAGCAAGTAACCTTAAGGATTACAAGCCTGCTTATGCAAGTGTTTCACAGGTCAATCAGCCTGTAAATCAGCCTGTAAATCAGCCTGTTAACAATCAAGTAACGAGTTTAAAAGACCTGTTTGGTTAGGAGGTATCCTATGAGAAAATACTACTCTGATTTAGTCACAAGGTATGCAAGGATGTACTTTAGAAACACAGTAATTGCTGCCGCACATGACTTTAGAGGTGTTAACGCAGTAAAGGAATCCTTACAGTATTTTCTGCCAAAAGATGTTGAAATTTTAAAGCAAATCTATCAGCCGACAATTGAAGAATACTACATCTCAAACCAGGTGCTGAAATACTCTGTAAGCAATAATGTACCTGCCAGGGAAATTTGGGATTTGATAGCCAAGTTTGAACAAATGGTAGCCATTAGGTGTGAATTATATGATGCCTAAAGAGTTGAAAGAGTTAAACCAATGGGTGTGTTGTAGCAAGGCAAATAAGATACCAATGAAAGCTACTGAACCTAAAGCGGCAAGTAGCAGTGACCCCACAACGTGGAGTAGTTACGATACCGCTTTAGAATCAGTGGCAGATGGCAACTATGAATATCTTGGCTTTGTGTTTAATGATAATCACATAGTAGGGATAGATATAGACATAGGATTTGAAGATGAGCAAAACATCATACTTAACGAGATGACTTATGACATCATCACACAATGCCATAGTTACACAGAGTTAAGCAAATCTGGCAGAGGTTTCCACATCTTTGTGAAAGGTGATCTGCCTTTCTCTGGAAAGAATAACCGTAAAGGGTTAGAGATTTACAAGGATTCAAGGTTCTTTGTAATGACAGGGAAAACAAGATACTACACAGAAATAGTGGAAAACCAAGAGGCAATTGATTATGTGTTGGCAAGGTACTTTCAAGAAGGGCCAAGGCCAGCTAACACTAACAGAATAATGAAACAGAGGGTATATGAGCCAATACAATCCACCAAGATAGTAAATGGCAAAATAGTTATTTCAACTGAATACCCACCGATACACGAGGGTAATAGAAACAATGCGTTGCTTTCCCTTGGTGGGCAATTCCTGTCTGCAGGTATGAGCAGAAGTGAGATATACCAAGAACTTTCAAGGATAAATGAAACGAGGGTACACCCACCATTAAGCGAGAGAGAACTGCAGAACGTGGTGAAATCAGTTGAAAAATACAGAGGTAGAAACTGATGGATGAGGTAAGAGAAAAATATTCAGTAACCAAATATGAGGCTATTGAAAGTGATGAAGTCAATGAACGTATGTTCAAACTTATAGCACTCAAGCCATTAGGGCATACCCCTGGGAAAACAGACTACACCTGGGATGAGATAGGTTTAGCAGACCTGTTTGCAGACCTGTACAAAGATGTTGCAAGGTACTGCGTAGAGCATAAGACTTGGTACACCTTCTATGATGGCAAATGGCATAAAGACACTGATTCAGTGTATGTTGCTGAAAAATTCAAAGAGTTTAAAGGCTTGCTTGATTTGTTCGCAATAGGTGAGATCAAGGATGAGGAAAAGAAAGCAAAGTTTCAGAAATTCCTTAACAAGCTATCTGATAGAAGATACCGAGATAGAGTAATGAAGGATGCCACAGGAACTTGTATGGTCAAGGCAGCACAGTTTGATGCAAACCCTTATCTCATAAACTGCATAAACGGTACTTATGATTTAAGGAATTATCAGTTCAGAAATGCTAA
>AUXO015320090.1_pt1 | contig 29774 bp, 49 predicted proteins | sample 768731 | NCBI WGS metagenome assembly AUXO01 (sample SAMN02715735, study PRJNA202380) | gut metagenome | biome: sheep rumen | host: Ovis aries | place: New Zealand: Palmerston North
TAATTAATTATTATTTATTATTAATAATATATTTATTATTAATAATAAATATATATTTATATATTATTTTATTATTAATTTTACTTATATTACTAGTAATATTACTAATTATAAGAGTTAAAATAGAGATAAATATGAAATTATTAGTAAAATTGTTTATTGAGTTGGACATTATTTTGTTAATATTGTTGGAAAAATTGAAACACTTATCGGTTTGGAGAGAGATGTAATGGATTTTTGGAGTGGAGATAAAAATGGAGAAAATATTGCGGAAAGGTGGAAAATGATAGTGAAAATTTTAAAGAATTATTAGTATTGAAATAGGTAAAGATAAAAAATATTAAAATAATGGAAGAAAAAGTGAAAATGGAAGTGAAGATGTGAGGAGAAAAGTAGAAAATGTTAAAATAAGAGTAAATATGGGAAAATTAGGATGAAATTAAAACAATAAAAGGTAAAGAAGATTTGATGAAATTGAATGTGAAAATGAAAATAGAGAAAATATTGAGAAAATGTAGAAAAATAAAGAGAAAATAAAGAGAAAATAAAATAATGATAAAAATAACGTAATGTATAGAGATAGGGATAGAAGAAAATGAAAAATATGGTGTATAGGTGTAAGGAGGGAGGTATGTAGGGGAAGCCCCTACTATCAAGTAACGCTTGTAACACCCCCGCCATCACCTAATGAATAATCAAGTTTGTTCTCGGCAAGATAGAGTTCTTGCTTAACATAATTATCAACATCAAAATTACAAAACTATGGCAAACAAAGTTAACACAATCGAAACCAAAATGTTTATTGGTGAAACTACTCTTTGGCTCAACAATCAGCCTATTACAAAGGAAGAATACCAGGCTAAGAAAGATGCTTGGCAGGCTCAAGATGCTGAATACAAAGCAGCACATCCTTTTGTTCATGCTACGGCACAAGCTGACGTTCATTTCGGTGACGATGTTCAACGTGTTGTTGCGTGGAATGACGATTGGACTGCCAAAACAATCCAAAACACAAGAATTTTGGCAATACCACAAGGAGCTTTGAAGGCGATGTTGCTACAAAGTTACGAGAAGTCAAAAATCTACACTCGCGACTGTCGCAAGAAGAAGGCTGACGATGAGATGAAGTGGGACATCTTTTGCGACATCTTCGAAGATGTGAAAGTGAGAGTGACGCAAGAACAAGTTGCTGTTGGTGCAACGCATCAAGGCGGCACTACACCTTACAGCAAAGAAGCATTTCACACAACTATTGAAGTTGTGGAGGAATAGCAACAACACAACAAGTGCCACTGCCAGTGTTACAGCTGGTGGTGGTGCTTGTTTTCACAAACCTCAAAATAATCTTGGTCACCTTGTTAATAATCAAGGATGACCTAGGGAATAATCAAGAACGAGTTCGGTGCAAAGTTATTGTCTTAGTAAGACTTTTGTTGAATTAAGACTTATAATTAGTACCAATTAAAATACTAAACAAAATGAAAAATAAGATTAGGCTCGATTTGGCGTTAACCTACTGGGTCAAGGTTGACGAAGAGCAAGAAAGAGTGATGACCCTAGAAGAACTAACTGCTTTGCAAGAAAGTAATCTTGCTCTTGATGCAGAACAGAGAAAATCAATTAAAGTCCGTCGTGATGGAACTATTCGATTTTCAGAACCTATTAAGCAAGTTGCTAAATGGGATGATGCTTTTGAACCTGCTGAAGAAGTAGATACTAAAGTTATGAATCGTCCTATGCGTGAAATTATGGGTATGCTTATGACTGATGAGATTTCTGATGCACTTTTCGATAAAGAGTGTGAAGATATGGACAATCAAGAGGCTGCTCATATTGCTAATGGTAGTAAACCTACAAGTACTGGGTGGACCCCTGAAAAGCGTTGGCGTGAATTTGCCAAAATTGTCCGAAATATGGATGTCGAAGTTGAACAAACTCTTATTCATGTTGGACAAACTCGTCCTAACGGTACAACTCCTTATACGCTTTCACAATATTATACAGAAATCAAACCTGTGTAACGTTGTGTTAGTGTTGTCTCAGCATCTCGTAGTGAATATAGATGTTGAGACCAAAGATGTTGATAATAAACACACTCGTTGTTGAATTAAATGTTCGACAATTATTAGTAGAGCTCAAAATGATAAAGAGTGTGTTAAAAGGGCTCTGCTACCACCACCTTCTCTAACTCTTATTAATCCTTTTTAACAACTTAGAGAAGAATATTACCATACTGCCAAGTTTTTAATGTTATTCATTGTCATTAATCTGACTATGTTTATCATTATTCTTGGCAGTGTGTTAATAGTGGTATTGTGGTTAAAAACTAAGATAATTTATCTTAATTGAAATCACTATACTGCCAAGTTAATATTAATTATTTTAAACCTACTATAGCACATATCCAAAGTAGTGCAACTCTTAATGAGGAAGGTGATGGAAATAATTATAGAAAACTAATATAATAACAACATAAAATAAAGAAAGGAAATTAAAATGGCAAACACAGTATCTTATAATCAGCTAACAATTCATGAACGAATTAATCTTCGTTCTGGTTTTGATGTAGCTATAACTAGAGAAATGAACAAAGAAACTTGTAGAATTAAACAATGTGCAAATTCTCAGATAAATAGAAATGGTTGCCAAAGAGAATATGATATTGATAGATTTTACAGTTCTTCGAGAACGTGGGCTGGACATAGAAACTAAAAAGTTGGGGAAATCGTAAAGAAAGTACCCAACTTATAAAAATTGTAGTAATACTACACGTCATCCTGGAGACGTTAAAATAACATCTGATGAGACAGGACGAAATACTATTAAGTATCATGTTAAACTAATAATGAAAGGAAATTAAAATGAATTACATTTATTATGGCATTTTCAGTTCTCCTTATGTAAATGATGGAGAAAAGTATCTTAGTACAAATCCTGCTGAATCACTGGATGAGCTGTATGAAAGATGTGGTACAGATGAAACTGTAGAAGATTACATTGCATTTGATAAAGATGATTTGATTGCTTGCAAAAGTGCATTCAATCAATGTAGAAAATTCATGTGTGATGATTTACTTGTTCGCATGGATTTTGGCAATCTTGATGTAGATGCTGTACTAAGTGAATAACCAATTCCCTGAAATGCTATGCAAAGTAGGGGAATAAACTTGCTCTTACTTGTTGATAAACCTATAATCAAATCATTAAGTTAGAGTAAAAACTGATATTGTAATTGTTAATGTCAAAACATACAAGCTAAGTATAGGTTAGCATGGCCTCCAACTAATTGTTAAGATAATTGCTTTGGTTGGGATAACTGTTTTGGTGTTGATGATTATAGTATTCTACTTGGGAGTTTAAAGTTTCAGCCAAGTAATTGCCGTCATGGAGGAATTGGAAGTCTCGACAGACTTAAAATCTGTTGTCCGCAAGGACGTGTGGGTTCAAGTCCCACTGACGGTACTAAAACAAATGTTTAACTTAAAAAAGGTTGAAATACCTTTGGTGATGAAAAATCACCATAAAATCTTTATCAATATGGACTACCTTGACGTGGTGATAAAGCTTTTACTAAGAGTCCTAAATATTGTGCTATAAGAGTTGCAACGCCATGTCCTTTCTTTGCATAATATTATTAGTTTAATAGTTGCAACTCTTTTTAATTGAATTATTAATTAAAATATAAATATTATGCAAATACAAACTAAATTTAACATAGGTGACTTTGTAAGAGTTATCGATGAAGATGAATATATCTTTTCTATAAAAGGTATAGAAGTTTATATAAAAGATGATAAAACTTCGATTTATTATAGACCTGGAAGTACATATGAGAATGAATATGGTGATACTTGTTATCATGCCATTAGAGAAGATAAACTAATTAAAATAAAGATAATAGAAGAAACATAAATTTAAAAAATGAAGAAATTAAATCCAAATCCTAAGTATCTGCATTCGATTAATACAGTTATATTAGGTATAATGATTGCAATATCGTTATGTGTATTTTGTTCCTGCAATAGTTGGAATGGAGATAATTCTAATCCCCCTGTAAAGAAGATTGCATATATTAACTTTCATTTTGATTGTATGATTGATTGTATTTGGAATGGAAGTAATATTGTAATTGAATATTCTGATGGTACTGATTATACAAAATATAATACTATTAGCGATAGTTTATTCACTAATTATATTTGTATTAATGTACCAAACTCTCTAGCACACAATCTGATTGAAGATTACAAAGATTGGTATGCTGCTGATGATACGCTTTACGCTATGCATTTAGAATATCGTTGGTATATTGAAGAAATAATAGAAAATAACACTATAAAATTCACACTTAAAGAAAGGACTGAAAATGAAACAACACCAAACTTGCATCCGTCAAGTAATTGACGTTGATGCAGTAATTCCAACAAGAATCATAATGTCTGGAGAACATGGCAGAAAGTATAATGTTACTATTACAGAACATTATAGTGACCATATTAATAGTATTACGATTGTTTGTGATAATCGTGATGCTGCTATTAAAGAAATCAGACAACAAAAGAAAAACAGAAAAAGATGAGAAATACATTTAAATATATTAGAATCAATGGAACTACAGGTATTGCTGTTTGGGACAACGAAGACCAGCAATCTTGTAAAAATGCACTTCATACTTTATTTGATAATGTTGTTTCTTTAGAAACATTACGTAAACTAAACTTTGGTAGTTTAAATATAGATGACGAGTTTAATGAATATTTTAAACAACCAGATTGATTTTGGTCTTAGTGATTTAATAATAGTCAGCGTGCTTGATGAAGAGTACGCTGACTCTTGGTTTAACTTTAATAATTAAAAATATGGATAAGATTACAAAAACAATATTGTGTGTCATAGTGTCCCTATTGCTATTAACAGTAGGAGTGCAAATTGGTCTCAAAAAGACAAGAGACCAAATAAACTATAAAAATGCAAGTTTTATTTATAATGAAGAAATTCTTTGTTATAAAGAACTTGTACAGGCTATTGATGATTATCAGTTTGAAAAATATAATGACACTATTCTTATTGGCGAAAATGTTAGAAGTCAAATTGACTATTTAGAGCATCAATTGGATTCAATATATAGTGTAAATTAACTTGATATGAAACACAAAGAATGGCCGATAATGTTATTATTGTCATTGGCAGTAATAGCACTAATGATTTCTGGCTATCAAAGGTCAGAATTAGAAAGAGTAATTTGTATTCAATCTGATATTATTAGAAATGTATCAGATATTTATGAACACGATAGTGTTTATAATGTAGCTCAATATTATCTTGAAGAAATTGAGTTAGATACAAATTATCTAAAAACTAAATGTTATATGTATTAATAAATCGTTTAAAATGAAAAAGATTATTTTACTTATAGCACTTGTTGTTGTTGCTATAAGTGTTAATGCCCAAACCAACAACATATCAACACTTTCTTCTACGGGGGGATATGAATATACTCCTAATACTAAAACGTATGTAGCAAAGAAAGCTACTAGGAATAAAGTAGAACCAATAAAGACTGAATATAAGTATCAAGACCGTAAAGGTGTTGAACATGATATTTATATTAGTTCAAGAGGTAGATGTTTTTACTATGTTACCAACAAAGATGGTGAACAAGATAAAAGATATTTACCTAAAGAACTTAGTAAAGAAATTGCTAGTAAAGTAGGTGTTGAGTATAAAGAGGATAAGAAATCCTAAATAATGTTAAAAGGTACTGATAATGTTCTGTAATTCAGATATTGTTAGTACCTTTGCATTGTAATTCTAACAAATAATAATATGTGTACCCATAACGATGACAACGAATATGCTGTAACTATTGATTCAGATTACTTTGATAGTGATTATGATGATGTAGAAGAACAGCAAGAAGAAGAACAAGAATCAGATATTCTATTTGATTAATTAATAATTTAAAACGTTTTAAAATTATGGCTAATTATCACACAATGAAAAAAGATGAACTTATTAAAGTTCTTAAAGAAAGAGATGAAGAGCTTGACTCAGCAAGAAAAACAATCGCTGAAAGAGATTCAAAAATTAATGGTCTTATAAGAGATTGCGAAGGAATGACTGAAGAGTGTAACAATCTTCGCAATAAGGTTAATGGCCTTACAGATGACCTTAAGAAAAGTAATGAAACTTGTGAGCGTCTTAATAAAGAAAAAGATGCTCTTAGAGTTGAAAAGAATGCTGTTAAGACTACTGTTGAGCAGAAAGAAGAGATTATTTCTACTCTTAAGCATCAAAGAGCAATTATTGGTATTATTACTATTGCAGCAATTCTTATTGCAATTATCTTTTAATTAAAACTATAAGTAGAGAACAAAACAAATTTTGTCATAGTCTTTAAGGATTAATACTAGTTCTCTACTTAATGCTCCCATAGCTCAATAGGATTAGAGTAATTGCCTTCTAAGCAATAGGTTCTGAGTTCGAGTCTCAGTGGGAGTACAATCAGTAAAACTAATGTTTAAGTTATTGATGGGCTTATTTTTGAGATTATTAGTTTTACTGATATTGTTCCATGGTGTAACGGTAGCACTCCAGATTTTGGTTCTGTCAGTCCAAGTTCGAATCTTGGTGGAACAACTATAGAAGATTGTCTAAAGGAATATCATTAATAAGTTTATTTCATCTCAACTATCGTAACTGAGCGGATAATTCAGAGAGTTATGACAATCTTCTATTTTCTATTGTAAATAATTAAAATTAAAATATAAAGTCTTTAATTCGAAACTACTCTTCGGAGTAGTCTATATCCTTGAGCAAGATATACTGATGATGATAGCTTAAATTAACTAATATATTAATTAAACGTTTGTAAAATGAAACATGACGAAAGACGTGATGCTCAATTTTTGAGCAAAAAATGTATTGTAGATGCAATTACTAAAACTATTACTGCTTCTCATTCTACTCAGCTTGGCAATAAAAGTTGGGGACGTATTGATTTTTTGTGTCATTATTGTGGTTGGATATTTCTTTATGATAATACAGAAATTAATAAGAAAACTTACGATAATGATAAAGAAATTGTCAATATTGTTAAAAAAGAAAGTAAAGTAAGAAAATTTAAAAATAATGATTAACTTTAAGTTAAACCCTATAAAAAAGGTAAAAGCTAGTAAACCAAGTAAACAAATAACTTGTCTTTTATATGCTCAAGCAATTAAAAGAGAAGATGGCACTTGGTTTGCAAGAGTTAAAACTAAAGGTTTTGAAGGATATAAAGACATAACTATTTTGCCGTTTAGTGAGAAAACATTTGAACTTAAAGGTAAAGTAGATGTATTTTATAATAAACCAGATAAAAACGGATATTACACTAGAATTATTCGTACAGAACAAGATTCTATATTTTATCCTGGTAATAAAGAAGATTATTCTACTTTATGTGATAAATGTATCTTTCAAGGCTATATTGTTAAAACTATAGAAGGAACATTCTTTGATGTTACTAATTATGTAGGAATATATTCAAAATACGGAAACTTAGTAGATGATATGATTGACGATGATAATACAGAAGTTGAATGAAGTACAAAATATAGACATAAGTGGATTTACTGATGACCAAAGAAAAGCCTATGAGAATATCATAGGCTTTATTAAATCTGATTTTAATCCAAGTAAATCTAAAATAGCTCTTACAGGTCCTGCTGGAACAGGTAAAACCTTTTTAATTAGAGCTATTATTAAAAACTGTGGATTGCCTTACTCACAAATTGGATTAGTTGCACCAACTCATAAAGCTACCAGAGTGGCAAAAGAGGCTATTGCTATTCCTCAAATTAAATCTAATACACTTCAATCAGATTTAGGTTTAAAACCTAATTATGATATTGAGAAATTTGATATAAATAATATTAAGTTTTCTTTAACTGGTAGAATTAAAATTGGAGATTATAAAGTTTATATTGTAGATGAAGCTTCTATGATTAATAGGGGTTTAGCAATGTTTCTTGAGAAAAAATGTCTTGAGAATAAATGTAAACTTATATATATTGGTGATGCTTTTCAACTCCCTCCTCCTGGAGAGAATTATAGTAGTGCTTTTAAAAATATTCAATTATGTGAACTTAAACAAATTGTTAGACAAGATGCTAGCAATCCTATTCTTCCTCTATTAAATATGTTGCGGTATGATATTCAAAATAATGCTACAACATTTTTAAATTATATTTACACCGCCCGTAAAGAAAATAATCACATTCAATTTGATGAAACCAATACAAAAGGTTTTGCTGTTTGTAATGATGATGAATTTAGGGATGCTGTAAGTATGTATTTTACTAACCCTATACTTCAAGAAAATGTAGATTATGTTAAGGTTGTAGGTTATACCAATATGTGTGTTTCTAGTTGGAATAAAACTATTAGACAACATATAATTAAAGATGCTGATAAAGTAATTCTTACTCAACATGATTTACTTCTAAGTTACAAAACACTTATAAATGCTTTTAATGAATCTATTATTACAAATTCTGAAGATTATATAGTAGATGCAGATGGACTTGTAAATTATGTTCATCCTAAATATGAAATTAAAGGATTTTTAGTAAAGTTTAAAGCAATTCATGGTGGAAAAGTAACTACTCCTCTATTTGTTGTAGACCATACAGATATGTTTAGTGTTCAAAAATATCTCCAAATATATAATGGACTTATTATGGCTGCTAAAACTGCTCCTAAACAACTTAGAGCACAAAAATGGAAAGAATTTTATGCTTTTACAGAAGAATGTCTTTTACTTACAAATATTGTTGATGAAAATGACAATCCTTTAGCATTTCGTAGTATTGACTATGGTTTTGCTTTAACAAGTCATAAATCACAAGGTTGTACATTTGATAACGTTTGTGTCGATGTAAGAGATATAGTTTACAATAAATTTGGACAATTAAGAGATAATATTAATATTACAAATAGGCTATTGTATGTAGCTTGTAGTAGAACAAAAAATAAATTGTATTTAAAGATATGAAAACAACTGAATATGATATGGGAGATAAAGTTTATGCTGTTATAGGCTTAAAAGTAATAACTGCTATTATAACAGGAATTTCCTTTAAAACAAGCATAAATAACATTTCAGATAAAATTGACGATTCGAATGTTAGTGCTGACTATTTTGTATCTGCAATAAATGAAAACGGAACTGTAGATACATATCCTTATTCTGTATCTTCTGTAGATTTATTTACAGATATAACTAAAGCCGCTGCTGTAGTAGGAAACAAAGCAATGAAAGTATGACACCTTGTGATAATTGTCCTTTAAGGTTATACAATACTAAAAACCATAAACTAGAAGGAATTGGAAATCCTTTTAATGGTAGATGTATTGTAGTGCCTAACGTTGATTATCCTGCTTATAAAGGAGAGAGTATGTCTTTTAGTAGTCAAGTGAGTATTATAAGAGATACTCTCTCTTCTTTTACGGGGGAGGTACTAAACAACTTATATATCTTACCACTTATAAGATGTAATGAAACTATTGGTTGTGAAGTAGATGAAAATATTTATTCTAGATGTATTGAATATTTTAAAGAAGATGTAAAGAAATATAATTTTAAACATATTCTTTTATTAGGTGATGCAGCTAGAAGATTTTTCAATATTTCAATATATAATATAATAGATTGTGTACTTGTAAGTAGAAATAATAGATATTATAGTGTTAATTATTCTCCTCTAGTTAAGAATGTAAATGGTGACTTGGGAAATGCTTTTGAGAATAATCTTAAACAATGGTATGGAGATATTCTCAATAAGCATTATACTAATAAAATGATAAAGTTATGAAAGTTGAATATAAAAATTATGTTCATATAGATTATGATACTAACTTAGAAAAAGAAATATTGCATTTAGGAAATCATAGACTAAGATTTCGATGTATTCAACGACTATGCTTAAAATATTACGGTGAACAATATCTTGAAACATGGGCTATTTATTTTGAGATAGTAGATGATAAAAATAGAATAAGTGGTTCTGATATATTTAATTATTATAAAATAGTTATTTCTTTTGATAGTTGGTATATACCAGATGACACAATATTTAAAGATTTTTGTTCTACTATATCAAAAGAAATAGATGTTCCTATAACTAATTTTGAAGAATTGTCCACAGCTTTTAGTTTAAGGAGATTTTTCTATTTTGACTAATATAACAATAACAGTATTATGATAATTAGTAAAGCTTTTGATGTTGAAGTATTTCATAATCTATTTTCAGTAACTTTTGTTGATATTAAAAGTTATTTTAAAACTTTTACTGATTGTGTAGATGAAAAAGGAAGTCCTATTCCACTTACTGAAAAGTTAAGTGTTAAAGAAATTAAGAATAGGTTAAATTCTGTTAAATCTGATATTTTCTACATTTCCGACACAAACGATAGTCAATTGCTGGAGCTAGTAGCCTATATTAATGCCATGCGACCACACTACAGCACTTTTGAAGGTGCAGACGGACAAATCATCAACGAGCCTATAAGACACGATTTATTCGGTTTTAATAATGTGGGATATGACGATATATTGATACAGGCATTTATGATGTATTTCAACATGAAAGGTAAAACTAAATATCTAATAGAGTTCTTGAAAGAAATATCCGATAAAGTAATTTCGTTGCAATCGGATAAAAGTATGTTCTATGAGGATAAAGAGTTAGAATTAATAAGACAATACAAATTGCCTTATGCAAGTGTTGATGTACAGAAAGTATTTGGTTTAAATTCAGCTACTGTTAATGTTGATAAAGATACTGGAGAAAGAGTTAAATTTGGTAAAAGTCTTAAACAAACTTCTATTAACCTTAAATGGTATGAACTTTTAGATTTTAAATTGCCTTCTATTACAGAAGAAGAAAATGATGCTTATTATCGTAAAGATATTGTTAAGTATCATAATTATTCTGCTGCACAATTAAATAAACTTATAACTAATGATTTTGACAGGTATGTTATGCCAGGGTATGTAGATGATATGCTACATTATAATTTAAATGATGTATATATTGTTTGTGAAATGGCTAGGATGAAACCTGATGAAATCAAACTTCGATATGCAATTTCAAATGCTTTTGGAATTAATGTTTTGAGTTCAGCAAGAGCTAATATTGCAGATAAACTAACTATTAAGTTTTATTCTGATATGAGTGGTCTTCATAAAGATAAATTCATAAAAGAAAGAACTGAAAGAAATAGATTATCTTTTAATAAGATTATCTTTCCACATATACAATTTAAAACTAAACAACTTCAAGATTTACTAGAAGAAATGAAAAAAGTTAGTATTTATCATACAAGTAAAGATGCTTTTAGTAAAGAAGTTGAATTCTACGGAACAACTTATACATTAGCTACTGGAGGTATTCATTCAGTAGACCCACCTAGGATATGTAAATCTGATGATGAATATGTTTATCTTCATCATGATTATACCTCATATTATCCTAGTATTATGATTAGTTATAATATTGCTCCTAAACATTTACATCAAAAAACATTTACAAAAATGATGAGTTTCTTAAAAGATACTCGCGTTAAATGTAAACATGGTGGAGATGTCAATGTTATTGAAAATGTACCTAATAAAGTTGCAGCTGAAGCATTAAAGATTGTAATTAATTCTATTTATGGTAAATTGGGTAGTGAACTATTCTTTTTATATGATAGATTTGCTCAGATGCAAGTTACTATTAATGGTCAGTTAATGACTATGACACTTATTGAAGAATTAGAACTAAACGGTATTCACGTTATATCTGCTAATACTGATGGTATTGTAATTAAGCTTCCAAGAGACAAGTTTGATGTCTATAAAGAAATAACTGATAGATGGAATGAAACTAACAAAATGGGAGCTGATTATGAAGAATATGAAGAAATTGTAAGTAGAGATGTCAATAATTATTTTGATGTTCAAGTAGATGGAACAGTAGAATTTAAAGGTGCTCTTGACCCAAAACAATATCTTAAAGAATTGAAAAAAGGTTATGATATGCCTATAGTTTCTCTTGCTGTTTATAATTTCTTTAGATATAACAAACCTGTAATGCAAACTCTACAAGAACATAAAGATATTCTTGATTTTTGTAAGACTCAAAATGTTGGTAGACAATTTGAAGTTGTATATGATATTGTTGAAAGTGGAGAAGTTAAAACTATTCATTCCCAACGTCATGTAAGATTTTATGTTGCTACTGATGGAGTTGTTATAAGAAAACAAAATGTTAATGACATTGCAGTTGAAAACAGATTAGCAGGTGGATTACCCGTTCAAATTCTCAATACTCTTGATGATGTACCTATTGAAAATCGTCATATTAATTATAAATATTATTATGATGAATGCTATAAACTAATAAATCCTATAATGCTTGGTATTTCCCCAAATCAAAAAGGAAATAAAGCTAGAGGAACTGTTAGTGGAAAAGTGTTATTAAAACAATATGCAGAACAATATTTAACTTTATTTGATTAATGAATAATAAAACTGATTTAGGAATAGCTCTTCCTAAAGTATTATGTCCTATATGTTGTAAAGAAATGGATGGTCCAATTATTATTGGAACTAAATTTTCTAAGAAAAATGCAGAACGAGTTAATGCTATGCATGGACAAATTATAGGATTTAACGACGAACCTTGTCCAGATTGTCAAAAACTTATTGATGAAGGTTGCTTCTTTATAATAGGTATTGATATAGAACAAAGTCAACCAAATAATCCTTATAGAAGTGGTCATATAGTAGGACTTAAAAATACTAGTGAATTTGTTAAACAATTAGATGAAAAATATAAGAAAAGAAATGCTATAATGATGGATTACAGAGAAATGATTAAATTAGGAATGATAAATGAATAAAGCAATACAAATATTTGAAGATGCTTTAAATTTATGGAGGGATAATAGAGGTGTTGGAACATTTTTAATACCTCCTCCATTAGAGGATAAAGTAATTGTATTACTATTGTTAGAAATATTATATAATAAAAATCCAGATAACAATGTTTTAATAATAGTAAACAAATATTCAGAAAGACAAGAAATAATTGATTATTTAACTAAACAAGATAATGAAGAAAACAATAAAGAATTTCAAAAACTAATAAATGAAAGAAAAATAAAAATTTGGAGTAATAACTATATTCAAAATGATACTAGGATTGAACCTAAATATCTTATAATTTATCATTTAGATGAATATAACGATACTATAAATAAACTAATAGCACATTCCAAATTCAAACTAATAATTTTGAATAAGCTATTAGAAGATATAGGGCAACTACAGAACTTATATAAGAATTGCCAATTGCTTAAATCATTTGAGCAAAAGATAATAAATGAGGTTCGTTGTACCACCCCCGTAGAAGAAATATGGATAGATGTTACTATTCCTACTGACACTGAAGAATTTAAACTTCTTGAATATTATAATAACTATATTAATACTTCTCTAACTATATTTGGTAGTTTTGATAATATGAATTATGCTAGAGTTGGTGACTCTAGAAGTAATACATCAGCTACTAATTATTGTTATAGAATTGCCCAAGAAAATGGTTGGAATGAACAATTGGATATGTCTAATCCTATAGATATAGAAATAGATAATATGTTTAATCCAAACAACATTAAAGATAGAGCTTCTCAAACTTATGAAATTATTCGTAGTAGGTCTGAACTTCTATCATGTTATAATGGAAAACTAGAAGAAATTTATAGAATAGTAAAAGAAAATGAAGGAAAAAAGATTTTAATAATAAATAAAAAAGGAAAATTTGCAACACTTGTAACAACTTACATTAATAATTTATCTACAAAAGAAATTTGTGCAAATTACCATAATGATGTTGAAACTGTTCCTGCTAGAGATATAAATGATAATCTTATTTACTATAAGAATGGAGATAAAGCGGGACAATTAAAATATATGGGAGCCGCTGCACAAAAAACATTGAATGAACAAAGATTTAATGCAGGTATTATTAATATATTATCTACAAATGCTGCAATAGATAAAAAACTAAATATAGATGTCGATATTGTTATAATTACTTCTCCAGAATGTGATACAATAGAGGATTATTTTAACAGATTAACAAATGTTAATTTCTCACAGAATGGGATAAAATTATTCAGTATTTTTGTTAAAAATTCTAGTGAAGAGAAAAAGCAATTAAATCGACCACTAAGTGAAACACATATTGTAGTAAATAGTGAAAAAATGTTAAACTTATCATCAAACTATCAATATAATTTCTCTAATTAGAAAAATATGTGTATCTTTGTATCAAATAAAACCGAGAGAACATTGACATTATGGATGACAATAAAGAACAAAGTAAAGAAGTAAATCTTGTTCAACATAAAGAAACAACTACTAGTGTTGAACTTAAAAAAGATTTTTCTTTTTATTTTACAGATAGTGAACTGATAGCAGCAGAGTCTTTTCTTAAAAGACTTATGAGTACTCCAAAAGGTGGTATTAGTAATGTTAATGAGGGCATTGCTCTTATGATGCGTGCTAAAGATTTGCAACTACCTTTTAGTTCTTGTATAGAACATATTCATGTTATTAGTGGTAATACAGGTATTGATATTCATATAATAAGAACATTGCTATTGAGGGCAGGAATAGTTTGGGAACACACTAAAGATAATATTCCTCTGTATGAGTATACAGACGGTAGCAATATTTATAAAGAAGAAATGTTACCTGCCTATGCTATAATCTGTAGAAATCAAGAAGAAGCAGAAAAGAAAACTAATGACAATCAAGTTGGTGTATATCCTCTTAGATATTATATTGATTTGAAAGGTCAAGTATTTAATCAATTTCAAATTAACGATAAATTTTCAATAGCTCTTCATCAACCTCAAGCTATTAAGCTAGCTCAAGAAGGTAAATATCCTGTAATTCGTATTCCTCAACAACCTTATGATATCATTTCAGAATATAAATTTGAAAGATGGCAAAAGGTAAATGGAAGAGAAATACATAGAACTTGTATAGGAAAATATTCCAAGAATGATGCAATACTAGCTAAATTAGTTGATAAAGATAATTGGCAAAAACAATTTAACAATATGCTTAACATTAGAGCATTTACTTTTGGTGCTAGAGAAATTGGAGATGACGTTTTAATGGGTTGTTATGAAATTAATGAACTAAAGGAGTTTACTAATTCTCCTTTTACTAAAGAAGATTTTGTTGACCCAATTAGTATTCAATAAATTAAAGAAAGTAGTAAATCTACAAAATAAACAATTAATTATTAACTTAAAACTTTTACAATTATGTTTTTAAATTTTGGTATTTCCCCTATTCAGAATGGTCAGAGAAACGCAAGTGCTAACAACGAGCCCCGTCTTATTGCTAATTCTACTGCTGGTAAGTTTCAGCTTAGTGGTATTGTAACTAAAGCTATGGGTGTTGCCAATGGTGATAGCGTTATGTTCTTGAACAATGCAGATGGTATTACTGCTGCTTTCGACCCGAAGAGTCCTCAACATAATGAGATTCTTAATCTTGCTGCTGAACTTGGTGTTGACATTAACACTACCGAAGGTCGTAATGCTGTTATTGAGAAAGCTCTTACTTACTTTGTTGCTAAGGGTATTGCTCTTTATGACAAGGTTGGTAATCACCAGCAAGTTGCAATGCGTCTTACTAAAGAGCAGAAGATTGAGTTTGTGAAGCTTCACGCTGAGGAGATTCTTGCAGCTAAGAAAGCTGATGAAGAGAAGTATAACGAACTGATTGAGCGTGTTGGTAATCCTGATGCTACTGACGAGGAACTTAAAGCTGCTTTGACTGTTGATGATGCTACTCCTACTGAGGATAAGTATCTTGGTTCTAAGGCTTCGAGTAAGCTTGTTGGTACTGGTAATATGGTTTCTTTCACTGATACTAATGTGTGGATGAAACTGAAGAACGACCTTGAAGATAAGGAGAGTAAGAACCGTTACTTTAATGTTCATCTTGATAGTCCTATTACTTTCGCTATGAACAACGGTCATGAGGATGTCAATGTTACTGCTTATCCTATTAGTTTCGATAAGGATGTTGACCCCATTGTTCGTGGTGCTAACAGTGATGAGAACGACTAATTCTAAGTCATCCATTATGAGGGGGTAGTTGTAGATGCAGCTACTCCCTTTTTTAGTTTAACAATTATTAATTCATAAATCGCGATTATGACAGAAGAAATTAAGAAAAGAAAAGGTAGAGGTGTTAGTAATAACACTGTTGCTACAGCACAACTAAAATTCCATGAAGATAATGCAGCTGCTAATAAGCTCTTTATTGGTCACCTTGAAGATGTCACTGTAAATTGGGCTACTGCTGGAGAAAAGAGTGCTTTTAACGGTTATAAGATTCCTTATCTTACTTTCGCTTTTGAGTCAAACGAAAATGATAAGAGTATTCGTAAGCATGTTTATGAAACTCTGTTTCCTCAGCCTAGTAATATTGCTACTATTCCTGGTGGAGACGACGCTTGGAGAGTAGATAATATCTTTAAGTGGATTAAACATATCTTTGATGTGTTTGGTAAAGGTAGAGCTCTTACTGAAGCAGAAGAGGAAGCTCTTACTCTTCCTTTTGTTGATTATGACGAAGATACTAAAGAATGGATTAGCGTTGAAGTAGAGGAAGTCATTAATGGTTATGCTTTCCTCTTTAATAACTTTGCTGCTATTCTTAATGGTACTTTTGGTCTTAAAGAGGGTGAAACTCCTAAATCTATGTATAAAACTCCTGATGGTAAGATTATTCCTATTTGGATGAAACTTCTTCGTGCTAAGAAGCGTAAGAATAATTGGATTAATGTTACTCAGAACGGTGACCTTGGTTTTGATGATTTTCTTGGTACAGGTGCTATCGAACTTGTAAACGGAAATAATCCTCCACTTAAGCTTAAGCTAGACATTGCTAAAGAAAGCATTACTCCAAAGGAATCTACTAAGCCTACTATTGGTGGTTTCCAACAGATGCCTGGTGGTGTTGCAATGCCTAATATGATGGGTGCTCCTATTGTCGGAAGTGAAGCTGCGGCATTTAATGCTGTTGGTGGCGATACACCTTTCTAAGCCTATTGAGGTTTAGATAAATTAAGGCTATAGAGTAGAGATATTCTATAGCCTTCTATTATGTAAAAATTACAACTATGAAAAGAAGTGTAAATACAGTCTGTTTAACTAAAGACTTTATTGAATCTAAAATATCTCAGGAATCTATAATGTCTAAATATCTTAATATTCCTATTGAAGATATTAAAAATTGCATAGATAAAGGAAGTTTGATGTATTCTGTATTTAGAGACGACGATACTAATAAAAGTATGGGTTTTGCTTACAATAGAAAAGGAAGATTAAAAGTAAGAGATTTTGGTGGTTTTGGATTTTTTGAAGATGTATATGGTACTGTCGCTTATGTGTTAAGTTTAGCTTATAATAGACATATTGATTGTAATAATAAACAAGATTTTTATTTTATATTAAAACATATTGCAAAAACATTTTCAAAGATTATAGATGGTACTGAAACAGATTATCAATTAGAAGAAGATATAAGATTAGGTGCTTCTAAAAGTAAAAATCATCAAGCTATTATAGAAATTGTTCCTAGAAGTTGGAATTATGCTGATAAAAAGTATTGGAACTCTATGGGAGTAGGTTTAGATTATCTTAATACTCATTTTGTCTATCCTGTAGATAACTATTATATAGACAGAGGAGTTGATTCTAAACCTAAATATTATTATACTGAGAAAGACCCTTGTTATGCTTATCTTCTAGGTCAAAATAGAAGAGGAATATTGCAGATGAAGTTATACTTTCCTTTAAGAGATAAACATAATGGAATAAAGTTTATTACAAATTGTTATGTTATTGAAGGAATACCTAATTTAGAATTGTTTAATTATGATTATATAATCATTACTAAAAGTAGTAAAGATAGATTAGCTATAGGTAATGCTTTATATCATAATTCTTTCTACGGGGGGACAGGAGCCCCACTTAACATTGGCGTTGTTAATCTTCCAAGTGAAAATCATAGACTAACTCAAATTGAATATGATTATTTAATAAATAAACTATCAGATGATGGTAAACTAATAAGTTTTCTAGATTTTGATAGAACTGGGAGATTAGGTGCTAATTACCTAAATGAAATGTATAATATTCCATATATATTTATAACTAGAGGAGAATTTGGTCTTATTAATTATGGATGTAAAGATTTTTCTGAGTTATATATAAAGTATGGAAAAAGTAAAATTAATGAATTTATTAAAAACACATTAGATTATGTTCGAAACAAATACTAAAACGTATGTAAAACATTACTCAAGCGATTTTCCGTGTATGTTTATTTCAAGACCTTATGACGGTAATAATGGTATTAATAAAATTATTTTAACATATTTAACTGATGAGGAAGAAGCTAGATTAGAAGCACAAGAAGATATTACAATTACTAGAGGAGATTTAGAATTTACTATTAGAACTTCTCTTCTTTATGCTTATGGTAATTTAGATTTAACTCCTAAAAGTGAATTGTTAAAACAAATGCACGACGCTCCTTGGCTTAATAGAGTATATGTTAGACATTTTATGCCTTCTAATTATAATTTTGAAACACATACTAGTGTAGCAAATAGTAAACTTGGAAATTGGTTTGATACTGATAATCCTGCTACATTTATGCCGTTTCTATGGAATTGTATTGGTAGACCTGAAAAAGTTGTTATCTTTAAAGATTATCATGATAAAGCTTTAATCGCAAAACATGAAGAAGAACTTAAAAAGAGAAGAGAAAAACGAAAAGAAGAGAAAGCTAAACTAACTGAAAAGAATTATTATAGAAAAAAACAACAATCTATTGCTGCAATGAAATTACAACGTGCTAATTTAAAAGTTAATTGATATGGACTTAGAATGGTTGAAGGGTTACACCTCCCCCGTAGAAGAAAATGAGATATATAATTCTCTTTATACTCTTGATTTTAATAAATGGTTTATAAATCAAATTAAAGTATTTCTTAATTGTAGTAGAGTCATGAAATGTGGACAAAGAGTAATCCAAACTAATGACCCTAGATATAAAGATGAAATGTCTATAACTGTAAAAAGTATTGAAAGAAATATTGATGAACAATATAAAGAGAAATATTTTAATATATTAAAATTAAGACATGAATTAAATTTAAGATATGAATCTAAACATGGTCTTGATTATGAAATAAAGAAAAAGAAACAAATTAAAACTAAATCTAAAAAGGTTGTTAAACGTAAAGAGTCTAAACAAACGGCTATACCTTTAGATATAGATTTAAGTAAATTAAACTTTATATTGAATTAATTATGAAAACATTATATAAAAGAAATGCTCAAGGTAAACCTATATTTTGGACTATAGGTAAAGCCATAGAAGGAATAGAAATAAGTAATGGACTTGTTGGAAAAATAGGTCATAAACAATTAATAACAACAACAAGAGATAAAGAAAAAGAAATTGAATCTTTAATTAAAGCTAAAAGAAAAGAAGGATATAAAGAACTTAAAGATTTATATGACGGAAGCCCTGAATCTATCCCAGATGTAGAAAATTTAACACATTATTTAGATACTTATCTTCCAAAATATAATACTCATGAAGATGGTAAACGTATTCCAATGCTATGTAAAACATTGGAAGATAATAAACCATTTGAAAAAGGTACATATTTTGGTGAATGGAAAATTAATGGTGAACGATGTGTAATTTCTGCTAGTAAAAGTAATGATTTATTCCAAACTGTTAAATTAAATTATAGAAGTCGAGAAGGTCTTGATTGGACTGACAAATTATCATATTTAGATGAATATATTATTCCTTGTATTAAAGGAAAGATTTTAGATATGATGATTGAAGAAGGTATTGAACTGGATGGAGAATTATATTTACCTGGTTATACTATTAATGAAATTAATAGTTTTATCAAAAATACAGATGCTCCTCAACATTATGAACTTCAATATTGGTGCTATGATTTATTAGCAGAAAATATTATTGCTGGTGCTAGATATGAAATTTTAGCTGCATCATTAGCTAAATATATTCCTTTGATTTTAACTCCTGAAGACCATCTAACAAGTAAAGAAAGGTTTGTTCTTTTACCTGTTAGTACAGTAAGTGATATTTCAGAAGCTATCGAGAAGAGAGATAAATATATAGATTTAAAATTTGAAGGTCTTGTTATTAGAAACTATGATAGCGAATATCAATTTGGTGGCAAACGAAATAATGCTATGCTTAAATTTAAAAAGATAGAAGATGGTTTATTTGAAATTATAAACATAAAAGAAGATAAACGCGGTCTTCCTATTTTTACACTTAGAAATGATTTGAATAATGAAACATTTGATTGTACATTAAATGCTACACAAACAATTCAAAAAACACATTTAACTTTAAAGAATAGTCTAATAGGTAAAAAAGGTCTTGTTGAATTTCGTGAGAGAAGTGGAGTTAAACAAGTACCATTTCATGCTAAACTAATAAAAATATTTATATGATTGAATTTAGAAACGGATTTGGATATAAAAATCCAAAAGTATTTCATATGCTTCCTAGTATAAGTTTTGTGCATGATGAATTAAATTGTTGTTATAATGTGCATATCAACTTATTTAAAAGAGGATATACATTTACAATAACAAAAAGAAGAAAATGAAAATAAAAAATTATCAAATAGAAAAATATATCTATTTTGAATGGGGTAATCAATTTTGTCTTATTCCTACAATACTTATAGATAAATATACAGGTGATATTGAATTTATTTTTCAGTTTCTGTTTTTAACTATAAGCATTTGTTATATATTTAATCCTAAACATTAATATTATGAAATGAATTTAGCAGCTTATGATAGTATGATAGATAACTTTACAGACCACACATACATAGATGAATATTATAGAACTATGTATTCTATGGATATAGAATATAGAAAAAACTATTGTTTTCTTAGTAAATACAATAATGAAACTAAAGCTACTGATATTTTTGTATGTATGAGTGATGAAAGAGAGGATGGATATAAATGGTTTCTTACTACTAAAACAAAAATAGGTAGAGTTAAAATTGACTTGAAACCTATATGGAATAATCTTCCTCTTAAAACAATTGATTTTAATCAAAGAACTCCTATTAAAGAAGTAGATAGACAAGAAGATTGTATTATCTACAAATTGGACTTTTAACTGAGGTTTTAGTTTGAATTTGAGGTGGAAAATGCCCGTGGATGTCGATTTTTTGGCATCTGCGGGCTTTTCTTATGCCTTATGGATAGTTAATCCACTCCAAAATTTTAGCCGCTTATATGGCTTTAAAAAATATGAAAAATTATGTCTGATTATTGCAAAATATTATGTATCTTTGCATATTAAATGTACTTAAATTATAAATTATGAAAATAGAAATATTGATACAGCAAAAGAGCTAAAAGATAAGATATGTAGATTAAATAGGTTAATAGAATCTGACCATCTAAGTAATGTTATTGTAAGTTTTTATGATAAAACTGGATATAAAAGAGATATTACATTTACAGATGAAACTATGTTTGAAACTATTAAACAAACAGTAAAAGATAAAAAAGATAGCTTAGAAAATAAATTAAATGAATTATTATAAAATAATTAATATGAAACTAATAGAACCAAAAGTAGAATTAATACAACAAGAACCTGGTCTTGTTGGTATGTATAAACATATTGAAAGATGTGCTAGAACTTGTTATAAGACAGAAGATAGTATAACAGAGAGTAGCTATGAAAAACTATGTGATAAACTAATGAAAGCAAAGCATTTAGCTATGCTTGAACATGGTACTGTTTATTTATATTTGGAAATTAATACTAATAATTATGCGAAAGCATTTGATTATCCGTCTGGTAATTTTACATCACATTACAATTGGACTGATGTTGTTGGAAGAATATATGCTAAATACGATTCTAATCCATATTCTAAAGTAAATAATACTTTTACAAATGATGGTAAATTTATAAGAAAAGTTTATGTAACAACCAATCTTAGAGTTATTATTGAAAATCATTGGGAAGATGATTTAGAATTTATTTGTGAACCAACTGAGTTTCATGAAAAAAGAATTACTCTTAAGTTTATTACTAATATCGGAGTTACAAGAGAAAGTAATAGACATAGAGTTAATTCTATTGCTGAAGAAAGTACTAGATTTTGTAACTATAATAGTGATAAGTTTGGAAATGAAATAACGTTTATTAAACCTACTTGGATAAGTTGGGAAGAATTACAATGTACTTCAAATGTGTGTCATTTCTATAGAGTAGATTTATATTATCCTAACAATCCTGCACTTAATGCCTATATAAATTCATTAATTGTTGCTGAAGAACATTATAATGCTTTGATAGATGATGGTTGGTCACCTCAACAAGCTAGAGAAGTTCTTCCTCTTGCAACTAAATCGGAAGTAGTTTATACTGCTTTTGCTAGTGATTGGAAACATTGGTTTGATTTAAGATTAGTAGGTACTACAGGCAAACCTCATCCTAATATGGAACAAGTTGCTTGGCTAGCACAACAAGAATTGATTAAAAATAATCTTTGGGATTTAATTTATGACCCAAATAATAAATCGAATAAAAATGGATGACGTATTATTTAAACAAGTAATTCTTCCTAGTGGAAGAAAAAAGTATGTTCCTTGTGGTATTTATGAAATGGAACTACCAACAGGAATATTTTTTGTAGATATAAGAAAAAATGCAAAAGAAATAGCAACGGAATCTTATATCAGTAGACTTTATAAAATTGGAGATCCTAAACCGATTGATTTAAGTGAAATGTGTGGTTTGCATCAATTAGCAAATAAAGTAATGGAAACAAAAGAATTTAGAGAACTTATAAGTAAATCTTGTAGTGCAAGTGAGATTGTAGCAAAAACAATAGCAATTATAAATAGTTTTAAAAATGAATAATATATGTATATATATGTATTAGACTTTTCTACTGCAAGACTTGCTGAAATAAAAGTTCCAAATAATTTAATAAACAAAGAAACAGAAGATATATTAAATAGTTTTGGTTTTAGAGAAAAAGACTGTCATTATATGATTACAGAGGATTCTTTAGAATTAGAACATTTAGATAATACAACAAATAATTAAAATAATATGGAATTTGCAATAAATATTGATGATAACTTGTATACTAGAGAAGTAAATGAGTTTATTAACGAATCAGAAGAACTAGTAGACCTTTATGCAAGAAAAAATAATGATTATGGCAATTCTTTTGATAAAGGAATGGATAATATAGGTATGCCTTATGGTGTTGGTAGGATTTATGATAAAGTTGGAAGACTTGTAAATCTTACCAAACATCCCAATAATCAGCAAGTAAATGAATCTATTGATGATACACTCAAAGATTTAGCTTGTTATTCAATAATGATGCTAAGATATTTACATCAAAATAAAAATTAAGTTATGAATATATTTAATATAGAAACAGAATTACTTTCTCTTTTTGAAGAGATAGAAAATAATGACGGAGAATTGACTCCTGAACTTGAAAAGCAGTTAGAGATTGCTCAAAATGATTTCACTACAAAAGTAAAATCTTATACTGATGTTATTAAATCATTAGATAATGATTTAAAAGCTATCAAAGAAGAACAAGATAGACTTAAGCAACTTGCTGATAGAAAGAAGAAAACTAGCGATAAACTTAAAGAAATCATTATCAATGCCATCAATATGTTTGGTGATGTTTCTAAAACAGGTACTAAATTTATTGATTATGGCACTGGTAAAGTTTCTATCCGTAAAAGCGAAGTTGTAGATATTAATGAACCTCTAGTAGAAAAAGTAAATCAAGTTTTAAGAGATACTGTAAATTTTAATAAAGAGAATAATCAATTAGATGTAATGGATAGTATTGATTTAAGTACTATTATTACTGAAATTGCACAAACCACAGACTTAGGTATTGGTGGAGATGATTTAAATCACCTATATGCTTGTCTCAGATTTGATATTCCTATTAAAGATTTAGCTAATGGAAATGGTTATAATGCTCTTAAAGAAATAGCTAAATATACTGATGATTATAAACTTGATGTAGCTCCTTCAAAAAGTGAACTTAAACAAGAGCTTAAAGAAAATGGTTCTTGTGCACCTAATCTTGCTAAAATTAAATTTAATAATAATTTAACAATTAAATAAATAAAGATATGACAAAGAAAGAACTTATAGAAAGTTTAGCTGATTACAACGATGACGACATTGTTGTAGTAGCAAGTGATAATCCCGACGTTCATTACGAAGTTATTGATGTTAATTATGGATGGGATGAAGATTATGAAAAAGATGTAATAATTTTATATTCTTAAACCATGGCATACTTACAATTAGTAGAAGGAAAAGGAGTTACATTCAAGCAATTAGAAGATTTTGTTAAGGAATGTCGTAAAAAAGGCATTCCTAATAATGCTCCTATTCAAGTTGCACAAGATGGAGGAGGTAATACTCCTTGTACTTGTATTATTGCAGAAGAAGATGGTATAACTTTATATGATTGGATTTAATTATGTGTAAACCTACTAATGAAAAGAAATTAACAAATAAAAACGGTATTACATTTAAAGAATTAAAAGATTTTATTAATAGTATAAATTTTATTCCTGATGATTCTGTTGTATACATAGATGTTTATTCTTCAGTTCTTTCAGAGTGTAAAACTAAAGAAATAATAGCAGATGAAGAAGGACTAACAATTTATGATTGGACAAATGAATAATTATGAGTAGATATAGAGTAAAAGGTTTGCCTTGGTCTAATGGTATTGGCACTCATGTAGATGGGTGCCATACCTCCCAAGAAGTAATGCAAGAAGCAGGTCTTAATTGGATTGTTAAAAAATGTGAACTTATGGCTCAAATGCCTTTCACATTTGGTGGTGACAATACTATTACAGACGTAGATAAATTAAATGGTGTATTTGCAAAAGATGGATATATTTATAGAAATTGTCCTAATGCTTATGCAACATACCGTACAGATATTAATGTTCCTCTTGGACTAGTAAAGTCTAAATATGAGGTTGTACAAAATAGAGATGCTTTCAACTTCTTTGATGAAGCTATTGGAGAAGGTAAAGCACTTTGGCAATATGCTGGAATGTTTGGATATGGACATAAAATATTTGTATGTGCTAAACTTCCTATTGAAACACAAGTAAACGGTGACCCGATAGATAATTATCTTGTGTTTAGTAACTCTCATGATGGTAGTAGTAGTATTACTATTATGTTCACTCCTATTAGAGTATTTTGTACAAATTGTCTTAATGCTGGATTAAAATCTACAGATAGTTATATACGTATTCGTCATACAGAATCTGCTAAAGAAAAGATAGAAAGAGGTAGTGAAATTCTTAGAATTGCTTGTGAAAATGCTAAAACTTCGCAAGAACTTTATAGTTCTCTAAGTAAAATTAATATGTCTGATGATGAAGTATTGAGATATATTTGTGAACTTGTATTGTCAAAAGAAGAATATATGGCTGTTCTTCAGTATGATTCTACTAAAGGTTTTGAGAAACTTAAAAATAAAAACATTTATGCTATTGAAGCCTCAAAAGTATCTATAACTAAAGCTAATAAAATTGCTACTATTTATGACTATTACTTCAATGGAGTTGCTCAAGAAAATATTATTGGAACTGGTTGGGGAGCATATAATGCTATTACAGGTTATTTTTCAAATGTAGTTAATCTTGAAGGTGAAAAACGAATGGATAGTCTACTTTGGAATAATGGTAATAGAGTTACTCAAAACGCTATTGAAACTATATTTAATCTTAAAGCTGCTTAATATGGTTGAACTAACATATAAAGAAATAAGAATAATAAGACCACATACAGAAGATGCTATGAAAATTGAAGTAACTTGTAAATGTGATTCTATGTCAGAAATAGTTGGAGTTGCTAAATATATTCATAAATCTAAAGAATGTTTGTATGCTGTTTGTGATGGTGTTCTTTATTTTCTTGATGGCAGGAACGATGCAGGATATTTGATAAGTAGAATAGTAAATATGTAAGTTATGGACTATATTAGAAAATTTAATCCTGACACAAGTTATACTCCAAAAGAAGGAGATAAATTGTATGACATTCATCAAAAAGCTATCAAAGGAGAGAAACTTACTGATGCTGAAAAAGAATATATTACTCATGCTATAATATCTTCTAGCTATCACGGAACAACAACTAGATTATTAGGTTGGGAATTTGATTTTTCTCCTATTCTTCATAAGATTCTAGTACAATTTGTATATGGAAGTTATGAAATATTTTATGGTATTAATAAAACCTATTTACGAAATGAACTAGGACGTGGTGTCAGAGCAATGACTTATGTTGATTGTGATGGTAAAGTGAAGAAACCATACGATTAATCATATCTTCTTTACGGGGGATTGGGAATACAACTTATAGTGCTTATTCCTATCCCCCTGTAAAGAGAATTGTGGATAATCTTGTTGATGGAGATTAATGTATTTACTTGGCAGTATATAAATATATTATAATGTGATAGAAGCTAATGTATATCAGAGAGTTATGATGTAAAAATTAGGTCTATTAAACCAAATTTAACTTTTATTAAGATTAAAAATTGGGTGTAATAGACCAAATTTTTGTATTTTTGTATTCATATTATTACATACGATGATATGATTATAATCGGAAATAGAATTATTAATTACAACTATTTAAAAAATACATTTACTACAAAAATTAATTTAGAAAAGGTAGTAACTGATGTAGATGATGATGGCGATGAATATAGAAAAACAGTCAAATATATGCCAAATAAATGTTTAATCGATAATGCTTTGTTTAATATATTAAGGAAAGAACCTTATTATGTTAGCAGAGTGGTAAGTTATATTATAAACAATTTAGTTTATGGTACAAATACTTTAGAATTGAAAGGAACAATTATTGCTGAAATTGAACATCTAGATAATAGTGATGTTAGTAAAGCTTTGACTAGACTACAAGAACTTGAAATAATAAAAGCTGTTGCTGATATTGATTATTATAAAGATAAAAAAGTAAGTAAAAAATTATATACAATAAATCACAATTATATCTTCAAAGGAAACTTTATGAAATTAAAGAAAGAATTTGAAGAACAAGAAAAACTTTTAAAACAATAATAAATACATTTAAATTATGTGTACTTTACAATTAAAATCGATAAATGGTGAAGATGTATTTATCGATAAAAATGAAATCAGTAAAATTATAAAAGCACTTAACGTAGATATTGAAAATATAACAAGTGTTAAGGTTAAACCAGCTATGGAAGTAAAAATTAAGAAACTTAATCCTGATGCAGTAATTCCTACTTATGCAAAACCTGGTGATGCTGGAATGGATTTAACTGCTGTTGACATTCATTATGACGATAATTATAATATTGTTTACAAAACAGGTCTTGCATTTGAGATTCCCGAAGGATATGTAGGACTTATCTTTCCTCGTAGTTCTAACCGCAAAACTGATATGTATTTGACAAATTCAGTTGGTGTTATTGATAGTGGATATAGAGGAGAAGTTGCGGTATCATTTAAGCATAGAGATATTGATTCTTCTAGAGATACTGAATATAAAAGAGGAGATAGAGTTGCTCAAATGATTATTATGCCTTATCCTCCTATTGAATTTGTTGAAGTAAATGAATTATCTAAAACTGAAAGAGGAGAAGGAGGCCATGGGTCTACAGGCAAGTGATAATAATAAACCTCAAATTAGTCTTAAACTTTATTGTAAATGGCTTACTGATAGATACAATAACCTTAAACGTAAGTGCAATACTCTAAAAGTTGTCAATATAGCAAAAGATAAAGAGATAGAAAGACTAAAGAAACAAATAGATTTTATTAATTCTAATAATAAAGTTGTAAATAATAAATATCTTAATGAAAAACAAGAATTTCAAAAAGAACTTTATAAAGAAGATGTAATAAAATCTTATCAAGGTAAAATTAAAGCTCAAGAACATCAAATAAAATGTTTAAGAGAAGCAAATAATAAATTAATTAGTAAAAATTTAAAACTTAAAGAACATGAATGATTTTGTAAAAAGAATGATTGTTGAACACAAAGAACTTTGTGAAAAGATTGACAAACTTAATGAAGTTGTATATAACGATGAGAATCCTATTCATAAACAAACTAATAAGTATGATTACGCTAATATGTGTATGCAACTTATGAGTATGAAGAATTATGCTAAGGCTCTTGAGTGTCGTCTTAACAATCAAGGTATTTATATTGATGCCGATTGTGATTATGTACAGAAACTTAAAGTAGATGCTCCTAAAGTTGTAGATTACTTTGTTGCTGTAGATTTGGCATCCCCCGTAGAGAAGAATAATGATAGACCTCATAATGATGACGTTGACATGAAAAAATGATTGAAGTTAGAATTATAACAACTGAAGGTTGTGAAGGTTGTAGAATAATGAAAAATATTGCTAACAAAGCAGTTAACCAATTAACTTCTGATTCAAATCTTGATATTAAAGTTAAAACTTTTGATTGTCTTGATAAATCAATTCGACATTTTGTAAATAGGTATCAAGTTAAAGATTATCCTGCAACGTTCATATTAAAAGATGATAAGGTTGTTGATAGAATTTTTGGAACGTGTACTAAACAAGCAATGATAAATACATTTACTAAATATATATTTTGATTGTTGTCTTGTTGGTTTGCTTGCCCTCTTAGTAGTGATACTGAGAGGGCTTATTTTTTTTTAATATTATTGCTTATGGTTATATTCACTAAATGTAGTAAATGTGGACAGTATCATGATTTACCTATTATAAGATTATTTAGTAATTTTAGAACAGGTAGATGTCTTGTGATATGTTGGAATAAATTTAAAGTGTTTAATCTATATTATACTCCTCGTAGTAAAAATAGTGGAATTGTTAGTAGTAAGCCGAAATGATGATTGGATTTGTTAGATTGGAGTTGAAATTGGAGTGTAAAATGGCTGAGAATGCCGATATTATCTTCTTTACGAGGGTTTTACATTCCAAGTGGATAGTTAATCCCGAATGAAATTTTAACACGAAAATAATGATTTTGAAAAATATAAAAATTTTTGATTAATAAGAGTATAAATAAAAAGAGAAGTAGAATTAACTACTTCTCTTATTTGTTTTATTGTTTATTATTTTCTTTTCTTAGCACCTGGCTTACTTTGTGAAGCTCTTTGTCGTGTAGATTTTGTAGAAACTTTAGGCTTAGGCTGTGGGCCTACTTGAGAATTATATTGACCATAAGGCTGAATATTAGGATTATCGTAAGCTTGTTTAGTATGTGTTCTTTGATAAATTTTACCTTTTATTCTACTAACTAAATTTTGTCTATTTTCTGATTTAGGTTTAGCTGTACTTAAACTTTTACGTTCTGCTTGTTTAGAAGCTTTATTAGCTTGTTTGATTCCTCTAACATTATCTCTAGCTATAGTGTTTTGAAGTCTTCTAACTTCTCTCATTGTTCTACGAGTATTAATAGGAGGTGCAGGTTCTTCCATTAATCTATTTGCTTCTTTAATACCTCTAACATTATCTCTAGCTATA
>AUXO013626529.1_pt1 | contig 29761 bp, 24 predicted proteins | sample 768731 | NCBI WGS metagenome assembly AUXO01 (sample SAMN02715735, study PRJNA202380) | gut metagenome | biome: sheep rumen | host: Ovis aries | place: New Zealand: Palmerston North
AAAAATGAGACACAATAAGAAATTCAACCATCTGAGTCGTACTGCAGATCATCGCAGGGCAATGTTGGCTAACATGGCTATCTCGCTGATTATGCACAAAAGAATCACTACGACTCTCGCTAAGGCCAAGGCCTTGAAAATGTTTGTAGAGCCACTCATTACGCGCTCTAAGGATGATACCACTCACTCTCGCCGTGTAGTTTTCGGTCATTTGCAAAACAAGGAAGCTATCAAGGAATTGTACGGAGTTGTTGCTCCTAAGGTGGGTGACCGTCCAGGTGGATATACTCGTATCATCAAGCTTGGTACACGTCAGGGTGACGCCGCTGAAATTGCTTTCATCGAACTTGTTGACTTCGATGAGAACATGGCTAAGGCATCTAAGGCTGCCAAGAAGACTCGTCGTAGCCGCAAGTCTTCAGCTCCTAAGGCTGAAGCTCCCGTAGCTGAGACAGAGGCTCCTGCAACTGAAGAAAAGGCTGAATAATTCATTTGCGACTGTAACGTTGGTCATTGGACCTTCGTGAATATAATCCATCTTGTAACAACTTTTCTAAATACTTCTTTTCTTAGAAGACTATTTTGGAAAGTTGTTACTTTTTTTAATATCATTATGATGCGAATAGACATTATTACGGTATTGCCAGAAATGATCGAGGGTTTTGTGCAAGAGTCTATATTAGCTCGTGCTCAGAAAAAGGAACTTGCCGAGATTCATTTGCATAATCTTCGAGATTACACCTTAGATAAGTGGAGACGTGTGGATGATTATCCTTACGGTGGGTTTCCTGGCATGGTCATGCAGTGTGAACCGATTGACAGATGTATCAGTTCGTTAAAGGAACAGCGCTCTTATGATGAGGTGATTTTCACCTCGCCTGATGGTGAGCAGTTTACACAGCATGTAGCCAACGAATTATCCCTGAAAAATAATCTAATCATTCTTTGTGGTCATTACAAAGGTATCGACCATCGCATTCGCGAACATTTAATCACTCGCGAGATCTCCATTGGTGATTATGTGCTTACAGGTGGCGAGTTGGCGGCTGCGGTAATGGCAGACGCTATCGTTCGTGTTGTTCCGGGCGTGATTGGAGATGAGCAAAGTGCACTTTCTGATTGTTTCCAAGACGATATGTTGTCTGCTCCCATTTACACACGCCCTGCTGATTACAAAGGTTGGAAGGTTCCCGATGTCTTGTTGAGTGGTAACGAGGCAAAGATTAAGCAGTGGGAGTTTAGCCAAGCAATGGAACGTACCAAGCGCCTTCGTCCTGATTTATTGGAAAAGTAAATTTCCCTATGATATTAATCTTCAATTATTGTTAGTATATGGAAAAATATGTAGCAACCCCACAATTGGGAATCAAGGAGGCCGTTCAGTTGGCATGTAGCCGATTGTTTGATTTCAAGGGCAGAAGTCGTCGGTCAGAATTTTGGTGGTTTATGTTTGTGTTTTATCTTGTTTGTTATGTGTTAGGATTATTCCTTTCGTATTTCCTGCCGAGTGTAACCGCCGCAATTATCAACTCTTCTTTATGGATTTTCGCAATGGGCGTTACCATCAGACGGTTGCAAGACAATGGTCACAGCAAGTGGTGGGTCATATTAGCTTTTATCGTTTCCATTGTTTGCAATGCCTACCTTGTCAATTCTGATTTTATGTTTGAGTTGTCAAGTGTCAACGTCAATCCCGAGTCAATTGTCAAGTCATTGGTAAACGATCCGTATATCATGTACTTGTCTTTGCTCGATACAGTCTTTAACATCGTGATTGTAGTGATGTGCCTCATGGATGGAAAACCCAATCCCAACAAATACGGAGAATCACCTAAATATCAGCTTGCTTCTGAGGCATAAAGTTGTTAAGTGTTTTGCAAAAGCGTTCTCCCAAGTTAAACCCTTCCTCATAAAGACGTTCAAGTTTTTGAACGTCTTTTTCTATTCTCCCCACTTCCAATGGCTTTTCTGGGCGTATGCAAATAATATCTCCTTTTGCCTCCAACTCGTCAATCATGTCCAACTGGTCGTTGTATGCTTTTACCCGCTTGCTCAACACCACTCTCAGCCGTGGATAGTTCTTATAGACAAAGGCGGGAATCTTGCGGTCTTTTTCCGTACTTCTGTAGCCTTTGTTACGCGTTAGCACCACCACGTTTTTCTCAAATCCCTTTTCCTTGGCTCTCATCACGGGAATGCTGTCTATGATTCCACCATCCAACATCGGCACTCCATCTACTTCCACAATCTTGCTCACGTAGGGCAGACTACTGGAAGCCCGCACAATGCTCAGGCTTCTATCTTTGTCATGGTCGTCAGACAAGTATTCTGCTGTTCCTGTCTGGCAGTTGGTTGTCACCATCTCAAACGTGCTGCTGTATTTGAAATATGTTTTCCAGTCAAAGGGAATCAGTTCATTGGGCAGACGGTCGTAGATAATGTCTGGGTCAAAGATGCTCCCTTGTCTCAACAGACTTTTCAGACTGATATAGTCATATTTGGCCAGCATGTCGATGTTCGACAATCTGGCACGTCGAGGCTGTCTGCTGATATACGACATTCCGTTGCAAGCCCCAGCTGATACCGCCACTACGTAGTTGAAGTATAAGTCGTATTTCATGAAGGCATCCAATACGCCACTCGTGAAAACGCCTCTCATTCCGCCGCCTTCCAATACAAGTCCTGTTTTCCTGTCTATATACATATCATGGTTTTTATGCGGCAAAGGTAATGAAAAAAAATGAATAATCTTTGTCGCTCCAAAAGAAACCATCAGTAAATGCGAAAGAAAATCATTGTATGATTCATATACTTCTTTATTTTAGCAAGTTGTTTCATCCCCGTTTAAATTCCACGAGGATAGAAAAGCTTCAGCTCATAAATTGTCTTTGAATTTTAATCCACGAAATCTGGTCTAATTCTTGATATCCGAGAGCACTCTGTTGAGACTTTATCCAATACTCTCGTTTTCATTTATGTCATTACTTCCAAGAGAGTCATCACGTTGGAGAATTAAAGGTAAAGAACCTTCCTCAAGACTATTGAATTCATCAAATTCCATACAACCAAAAGGTGCAATAGCATCTTGCGCTAAATTCAAACAATGAGAAGCCAAAGAAATCAACCCTTCCCTGTTAGCTGTGATTCCTATAGCATCACCCAATATCTCCACTTTAATTGCATAACCAGATTCCCAGAAGAAACAAACACCAGATTCTCTTGTATAACAGGGTATCCTTACTACAACATCTTTTGTCTTTACTCCCCAACTGTTGAATACATCCATATTACCAATGTTGTTATTAATTGGTTTATCATTATTACTCATATTCTTTTTTTATAGATAAATATATAATTAAATTGTTATATCTTAAAATTATACTTCTCGGAAAAATTATATAATGTTATCTTTTCCATGACTATCTATTAATATGACAAAGCAAAACGGAGATTATCTTTTGCATAAGCTATCAAATCAATTCTTCCTTCCATAAAGATTCAAACTCGACGGATGTAACTTGTGTGATATTAAACAATATATAATCTTCATATTTTAAACTTTCATCCAACCAAAAGCCTAAATTATTTTTCCATGGTGCTTTTACAATCACATTATTATTATCATCAACCCCAACTTCACGTATTGCAAATTGAGTAATTTCATCATATTCAATATACCAAGTTTTAACTTTATCAAAAAGACCATCGAAATCAGGATTTGCTTTTGGTAAAATCCATTCAAAAAAACGGTGCATGAACTGCCATGATATCCTTCTATGATTACTTCTTGATAAACCTTTTGCAGTATTATTAAATTTAAAATAAATCATATAATTAGTTGCTGAGTTTTATGGCATGGAAAATGCGTCCTTTGAGGTAATGTGCCATCATCTTTTTATTGGCGTTATTTCATGGTTGCAAAGATACGCAATTATTTGGATATTACAAAGAAGAAGAGGTTATTTAGGGGTGAGAGGTGAGAGATATGTCTTGGAGATTGAGAAACAAGAAAGTTAAAAGCAAGAAGCAGGAGATTAGAAGTGAGGGGTGAGGGTGTTTTAAATAGTGAGAGGCGAGGGGGATGCATTCGAGGTTAAGAAGCATGAAAGTAAGAAGCAAGAAATATGCCTTGAGGATCAAGGGGTGAATAGCAGAAACTACTCACCCCTTGAAAATGTTCAATGTTCAATGCTCAACGGTCATAGGTCAATTTTCAATTTTCAATTTTCAATTTCCAACGAATTTCTTCCCGTTCTTGATATACAACCTGTTCTTCTGCGGTGTTTCTACCCTCCTGCCTTGCAGGTCGTAGATGGCAGCATCTTTCTCGTCAATGGCGGTTCTCCCAATCGCGTCCACCGTTCCGTATGCATAAATCGGTAAAATAGTTCCCCATTCGTTCCAACCAGGAGTAGCCTTGAAAGTCTCCACCAATTCTTTTCGTACATAGAGCGTACCTTCACCCGCATTCGTGTGATAGAATGGGCTGTTGGCTCCATCATATTCCAATGTGGGAACCTGATTGGCATAGCAGACCAATTCTGAAAGTCGGTAACTCTCCTCAAAACATCCCTTACTGATAGACATGAGGTTAGGAGAGCGGAGGATTACACTGGACAAAAACATACAGTCCTGAAAACAATAATCACCCATAGTGTCAACGGATGAGGCAACATCTATCTTACTGATGAAACTTGATGCAAAACACCCTTTACCAAGAACAGTCACACCTTCGGGTATGATGAGGTTGGCAGGCCCGCTTTGGACGAAACAGCCACCACCTATATCCCGTACCGTGGATGGAATCCTGACCGTATTTAAATACATATAACCGCATAGACAACTTTTACCTAAGCTTGTTACAGTATATTCTTTTGATTGGTAATAGACATATCCAGGGATATTGACATATCCCACCATTTGAGAGGGATCCCCCTCGCCAGGTAATCCTAAACTGTAAAAACCAGTGTTAACACCTACAAACGATGCCGTCATTTCCTCTGTATCCAACGTGAAATACATACCTGCCACGTAATATCTGCCGTCAGATTGCTTCTCCAATGACCATGGACTGTCATCCTCCTCTTCCACATATTCCTCTAACGGTTTGATGTTCACCCACCAGTCCTTCCACAATTCCGCATTTTTATATGCCGTGACTGACTCTTTCGGTACGTATAAGTTCTGACCGTGGTTTGTAAACTGTGGAGGATCCCCATAATGAGCCGTCTCAGTGTAGATGGCAGGTTGTGGAGTCTTTGAATGATTGACGAAGGTTTCTAAATGACACCTTAAGAAGCAAAGTCCATCAATTGAAAAATCCTCAGAAAGTACCTCTACCGTTTTTAGATTCTTACAATCGGTAAAGCATTCTCTGCCAAGTCGTCTTACTTTGAGGGGAATTTTGATTGATTTCAGCATGGAACAAAATGCAAAGCAGCCATCAGGAAGTTCTGTCAGGTTTTCGGATAGGCGCACGGAGACCAAGACGGTGTTGCTGCTTAATGCGCCACTTTCCATCTTTGTTATACTTGATGGAATGGTAAGGGTAGTCAGACATGGGTTTCCGCATATCCCATATTCTCCTATTGTCGTGACGGAAGGGGGTATTGTGACACTCTCCAAATTCTCCAAACGGAATAAAGCCCTATATCCGATGGCGGTGACGCGAAATGTACCCTTGTCGTTGACAATCTTCTCTACAATGTTGGCATTCGTAATGTTCTTGTCGGCAGCACTTGTGAGCTGTGCCGTCATCGTATTCTCATCGAGGGTATATACCAATCCGTTGATGGTGTCACGGCTCTCAGATGCCCATGCGTTGGCTACGCCTCCTAAGAGGAACAGACAAATGGCAAAAACCTCTTTACAAACATGCCTTGCAATTAAATGGATTGTTTGATATGTTTTCATCACTTTACATGTTTAAAGTTAATAATAAATAGTTATTACACTGCAAATATACATCTATTGTTGTTTTCATCCAAATATTTCGTTAAATAATAAACTACATTTTGACTACACTTTTTTTGTCATTATCGTTCTTCATTAATAGTTTTTAGGTAGTTTCCTATGGAGTCTTTATCTATTGATATACTTGAAACCCTTGGTAATGATTATGCCTTTGGCGTTTTCTGAAACACGTTGACCATTAAGATTGTAGTACTTTTGATGGTTTGATTCATGCTCCAAGTAATTATGAGGAATCCCCAATAAGACACTCTCATTTGGAATGGCTTTTTCAAGCCATTTCTGACGTGTCCTGAACCATTCGAGGTTTGTGGCTATAACATCTGCGATTGCAGGTCCACTCGTGTTCCATCTTCTTTCATCCCAAAAAATTGACTTTTCTAATGCCTCGGCAATGTCGGATTGGGCAAAATCATTCAGAAAACTTTCCATTTCATCGAATAACTTTGGATTGAGCTCTTCCCAACGAGCAAGATAAGCGTTTGTAAAAGCTTGGTTCTTGCTACGTAACAATATAGGAGGATAGAATCCGCCTTCATATATGTGAACGCGAGAAAACGTGTCGAGTGTCATCTCTATGGTGTCGAAGTCCCACATGTTTGCCATCATCAGTTTGGAATCTAACGTGTCTTTCTTTGTCATATAGATGTTGGAGCCGTACCAATCGTATGTACCGAGTATGTCGTGTCCTAATATCCATGATGCAAATGATTCCATGTCGATGTACTGTTCGTATGTACCGTTGTATGATGAATAATCCACCTTTGTCATGAAATCGATGAGATAGTCTAATTGCTCTGTGGTAACATCTTCAGCATCGGGATATTTAAAGGTGTATCTTCTATTGGTAACGTTGCTCTTAAACCACAGGTCCTCGTTCCACCAATATGGGTCAAACTCAAAGATGAAGCCCTCCTTGTTGACGTTGAGGCGGCAGTCGGTGTTGCGATCTACGGATTCACAGAGCATATACACACCTCGATAATCGCCATTGAAAAGCAAGTTGACGAAACGAAATCTCGGAGTCCATTGCAGTCCTACCAATTCATTGACTTTCAACCCTACCATCAAGTTTAAAGAAGTATTCCTCTCCTTCAACAAAACCCAGTCTTTGTCTTTGTATTTATCATCTTCACCGAGCATGTCGGCTTTCTTTTGTAGCTTGATCTTGTAAGGCTTTTTTGCATGAAAAGCACTGTTGTTACCCCGTATCTTGATGGTCATTCCACTAATGCCTTTTTCGTAGTTCCCACTATCGTAGATGGTGTCTTTTCCTTCAATCACGTAAACTCTGCCAGGCACTTTGGTAGCGTTGCGAATGGAATTGCCTGGAAATCCATCTTCAATGGTGAGATATTCGCATGTAGGTTCTTCTGCGTCAATGGTTTCTACTATTACGATGGGCAAGCCAATCTTTTGTAAAGTCTCAATTGATACCGTTTGCGCTTGTACTAAACAAGTAGATGCTAATGCTATAATGGCTAAAAATCCTTTCATGTTCTTTACTCGCTTACATAATTACAATTTGTTACATTTTTGCCTTTCATTAATAATAGAGTTTTAAGTTGTTTTCGAGGGTTCTTGCACATCTTTCCGAAAATAGACGGTAATTTACTTGGGCTTTTAATCTGGTCACCCTCTTACTGTCCACGCCCATAATACGCGCCATTACGTAGTGGGAAAATGACAGGCGCATGAGCAAGCATAGGCGTAACTGGTCGCGCGTGAGATGATGGTCTACAGCTATAAACTGGTGATACCGAGGGAAAGCTACACGAAAGAGTCCTTCCAACGTATTCCATTCATTGTCTGTCGGCAATTTGCCATAATAACCGTCCTTTGTAAATGCTTGGAAATAGGCAAAGGTATCACTGCAGAAGAACTCTTTTTGGTGTCCTTTGTTTTCTTCTATAATAAAATAGGACTTGAGAGTTCTCAACAGAATCGAAATTTGATCTACAGCTTTCAATAATTCATCCAACAACCTGTTTATGTCTTCCTTACTTCTCATGGTTATTAGGGTATGAACTTTCTTATATTATCCCATGTTAATCAGAAGGGAGCTCTGGCAATATAGGGCAACTATCAATCAATTTGATAAGTGTTGCCGATGCAACTATACCCGTCTCGTCAGTTATGATGCCGTCGCTGTCCTTGCAAAATGCTATCCCTTTGTATGTATTACCAGTAGCCACATCATTTTCTACCTCTGGATCAATAGACTTGCAGAGTGAGAAATTATTGACAAATTTGCATCCTGAATCATCCAAGTCGTTACTCGTATCCAATACATCAACGGTGTTCTCTTGAATCCTTACAAAGCCATCGCATACGTTATATCCTATAAAGATATTGGTAGTGGAGTATTCCCCGCTTGCCAGAACATTTGGAATTTTGTATCTTTCTTCCAGACTACAATCTCGACAGTCAATGTCATAGTAGTTTTCTGTACCCGTGATTACATTACCATAAACTTGTACGTTGTATGTCCAATAGTCCAAATAGATGCCGTTGTTTTTCCTTTTGGGGTTTGAATCTCCCAATCCTCCTGCACCAATAATCCTATTAAAGCGAATGATAGCCATTTCATTGTTTCCGACAACATAGATGTCGCCAGAGTCTTGCAGACCGAGCTGTTTCCGTTTTGTAATCCATTCTGGGGTATAGTGAATGAAATTATGTTCCACAAGATTTCGTCGCCATGTCTTGCTGAGTAAGTTTCCGTTCCCTCCTATTCTGACAGCACAATAGTTTGTGTCAACAAATTCATTGTATGCAATATATGCTTTGGCAGAACTCCATACGGCAGCCATGTTGGTGCCATAGTGCCCGATGTTCCTGAATGAGTTGTGTGTGACCTCCATATAGGGTCCATGTCCATTATTATCATAATATAGAATCTCCATACGCAAAGCGCAACCTTTGATGTCGTGGAACGTGTTTCCCTCAACGAATAGATTCCCGTAATTGGATATACCGTCCCCCGTCTCATTAGCTATATCACATTCACAAAGACGCATTTCTGACTCGTTCCTGATACAATTACTTAAACCTCCAACAACATTCAATTTGTTAATCTCAATCCTTGCCGTACTACGATTGTAGAGAACATTATCCCAAAGGCATTGGCTGATGTTTCCTAATTCAGAGGGATAATATAGATTTCCTCCCTTAATGACAATTCCCTCATTGTCACCGTCATAATTCACCAGATAAAAGTCAGTGTAAGGTGTTAAGGTGTTGCGATAATATTCATCATTGGTACCATCTTCGCTCCCACCAGCCTCGAAGAATAGCGCTCCTTGGCTAAGATACGTAATCTTGCGCATGTATCTATGGTACGACAATCTGTAACAGACAAATACATTATCATGGTTTTCTGGGTTCTGGCTCATAAGGGATAGTTCATCGGGCAACAAAAGACCATACGTGTTACTATTGTCATTGGGGACAATCCAACCACGTGCCTTGTAAACATTGCTCTTAGCCAATGTATGCATCACTCCTGCAGAAGTGATGAATGTCTCTTTACCCGTCACGTCATTCTGATAAGAAACACAGTATCTACCGTTTACCAGCGTTGCCCCCGTAATGAGGTTGGAATAATCGAAAAATTTGTGATTATTACCCTCAATGACAACTTTTTTCCCATAACCAAATGAAACCAGCCCAATAAAAGGAACGCCCTGTGTTTGGTCTCTCAATCTGCCATCAGTTATGGCAATATCATTCGTCAAGTTTATTGTTACGGGATTGTGGTTAGTTACGGCCTGTACGAAATCATCCCAGTCATTAACGTCTTCCGTATGGTTTGAAGTGATGGCTGTCCATTCCTGTCTATCGAAATAGCATGGTGGAACGTCTTCTGGTGCCAGATTGAGCATCCGTTGCTCATAGAGATATTTTTTGATGGTGGGTGAGTTTTCTATATTGGTGGCAAGATTCATATCCACTACTGCTCCGAAACATATCTCACCGTTTATCAAGTCCGTTAAGGTTGGATCGAGTAAGAATACTGACCAATCCACAACGATATAGCAATCAACTCCTTTGAATATGCCCTTTGAATCAAACTTAATGGGGCCTGTCGTACTGTTGTCCACTGACAAGAAACCATGTTTCATGCCTGTTTGACCATTATATTCATACTCTAAACCTATGGAGATAAGAAATCCATCGGGATGATTTTGATTCCGGGCTTGCCACAGAATCATACGACTTGGGTAGAGGTCTTGTCTCCATTTACTTCCAATATATAACTCTTTGACAAAGTAGTTGGCTTGTCTAAATCCGTCTGTGAATGTTACGTTTGTAGGCATAATAGCTTTGTTTAAATAGTTAATAAAAAGTTTAATAAAGATGTTTTTCATTTTCAAAAAATACGTGCTAACCATAGCTCCATATGACCAAGCCATGCCGGCACGTATCCTCATCAGGACATTATATAATGTTTATAAGTATTTACGGCAGGATAATCGTGCCATAAAAGAGGTAGTTGCCACGGATGATTTGGATGGTATAATCGCCAGAGAGGGTTGACGGAAGTACCAACGAAGTAGTACCCGTGGGAATCACCAATGTATAAACCACCACATCGTTCTCTTCCACGATGTTCAAAGTACAACTATCACATGGGGTGTCGAAGTACAAGGTGTGGTCGTCGAGAGAGACGGAGGGAGGAATAATCGGAGTCTTTGGAACATTACTTGTAACAGATGGGTCAATGTAACCTACTTGTAAATTCAGTGAAGTGTTGTCATTGCTGGCAAATGACATCGCATAAGAAATAATAAAATAAAATAATAAACTAATCTTTTTCATAACTTCATTTTTTTATCACTGCTGCAAAGATATTAACTAAAGTTATGATTTCCAAGAAAAAATAGTACACTTAGTACACTTTCAAAGTACATATTGTACACTTTTCATGACTATCAGTCTTGTTGCTTAACTATAATGAAAACAGATGCGAAAAAGAGAACTTTTTCTACAGTCTCATCAAATTCGCATCTAAATCCTTTGTTCCTTTAACATGGAACACTTTGTTGTTGATGTTGCTCCTGATATTAGTTATTCTTTGCTTGGAAAGATTAAGAAGAGCCATTAGTTCTGTAGGAATAAATCGAAGTCTTATCAACATAGCTGCTTTTTGCTCATTGTTTGATAGACCATATTTGACATCCATTATCAAGAGGTAAAAAGATGGTAAATGTTTGTGTAATAATTGTCGTAATTCGTCCCATTCGACTTCGGAAGGTTGTTTAGCCTTACAAGCTAACTTGTGCATTCGTTTTACAATGACAGCGGATGAAATTATTAATTCGAGATTCCAAACTTCGGGATTTGTTTCATCTTCGACAAAAATAGACAACGATTTTCTAAGTTCTTCTATCTCTTTTTCTTTTTCCACTTTATACAGCTCAAGGTTCTTATAAGAAAGCTGGAGATCTTTCTTGATGTCTTGATATTTAGTTAGGGTTTCAAAATATTTTTTGTTCCAACTCAATAATTTTTCCCTGTTTCTTTGTTCATGCAATTTCCATATTCGGCCTGACACTATCAGGGAAAGGAGACCGAGACCAATAATAAAATACAGAACAATTTTATACTTTTCTGTTTCTAAAGTTTTCTGGGCGACGAGCATTTGCTTCTCGTTATAATTGTATAACGAAAGCATCCTGATGGTTTCTTCCGATGAATGGCGTATGGTAGAGGAGTCGTTGGCCTCAGCAAATAAAACAGCGTATTTCTTAACAGAGTCTGCCAATCCTATCTTGGAATATGCAGACAACATTCCCGAAAAGGAATATTCTAATAAATCCCTGTTTTCCTTACAATAATTCAATAATTTACGATAGAAAAAAATGGCAGAATCTAAGCGGTTTATCTCTTCGTTGTACTTTCCCTTGAAATAATAATAACCTTCAAGCCCTTTTTTCACATTTCCATGTTTATCTACATAACCAGAATAATGCTCATATTCATCGAGGCATTTCTTTGCTTTTACCAAGTCGCCTCGACGAATGTATATATCATACGCAGTCAAAATATATGAAGCTGCTATCTCTTGATACCCCAACTTCTTCAATTCTTTATCAGTGTACAGGCAAATCCATAATGCTGAATCTAATAGATTTTCCATGTGATATATATTAGAAACTCTACTATAAAAGATGAGTGATGAAAGTGTATCCTTGTCAAGAAAGGCATTTTTCCGAGCCATCAAGAAGGCTTCCTTTCCCTTTTCAGGTATTCGTTGACTGAGAAACAATGTTCCCATTTGTCCATAAACTCTACTTAGAGTCTTGAAGTCGCAATCCTTGGAGGTAGTATCAGCTGCATTCGTTGCATCACGATAACACGCAAGGGCCTGCGGTGCATCCCCTATGTCATGGTGAACGCGTCCTTTCAGATAATGTGCCATCATCTTTTCGTTGGCATTGCCGTGGTGGTCGAAATAATTGACCAAGGAATCTACAGTTGGCAGCCATGCCTCGGTGAACACCGTGTCGGCACGGTTGCACTGGCTCACGTAGCTGAGCCTCTGGCGCATCGCCTCGTTGTCAACGCAAGAGGCAAGCACCGTAGCCACGAGAAATACCGATATGACATACAGGATATGTTTCATGGTTGCAAAGATACGCAATTATTTGGAAAAAGCAAGGGATGTTAGTAGAAAGAAGTGAGAGTAGAGTAATCATTGGTCACTATGCAAGTAACCATTGGTCACTATGCAAGTAACCATTGGTCACCATGCAAGTAACCATCGGTCACTATGCCAGAAACCGTTGGTTCCATACAATGGGAATCAATGAAACTTATTCTGCGACGTGTTAGACAGAGACAAATGATAAAAAGCAAAGATTATATAGCTGTTCAACATGAATTATCCAGTTGGAACGATGATATTTCAAATTATTTTATATCTTTGCATCAAATATTAATTGTTTAATGTGTATCTGAAAATTAAGAAGAATATGATTAAGAAGACTCTTTTAGTCATGGCAATCATGTCGACTGCCATGAGCGTATGGGCGCAAATCCAACGCACGGATGATTTCCGCACAAGATATGATCTGAAAGAAGTGGTGGTGATGAGCCGCCACAATATCCGATCACCGTTGTCGTCGGGCGGGGCTGCTTATAAGAGGGTTTCTCCCCACGAGTGGTTCAAATGGACTTCACCCAGCAGCCAACTGTCGTTGCGCGGTGGCGTCTTAGAGACAGAGATGGGACAGTTTTTCCGTAAGTGGATAGTGAATGAAGGGTTGTTGCCAGACAATTACCGACCTAACGGTGATGAAGTGTTGTTCTATGCCAACTCCCGACAGCGAACCTTTGCCACGGCTAAGTATTTCTCGGCTGGATTCTTACCTTTTGCCAACGTAGAGATTACCCACAAGTATGATGAGGACAAGATGGATCCTGTGTTCACCCCACAGTTCACGAAGATGAACGATACCTATCGCCAGCAGGTTCTTGACGAAATGAAGACCATTCATGGCGGTCCGCAAGCATGGATGCAGAGTGTACAACCTGCGCTGTCTCTCATCGAGGAGGTGATAGATATGGAACATTCGCCAGCCGCTCAGTCTGGCGATTCATTGCATTTCTGGTTTGGAGATACTCAGTTTAAGATAGAAAAGGGTGACGAGCCACGTATGACAGGTGGCTATACACTGGCAAACAGCGTTGCCGATGCTCTGGTTCTGCAATGTTATGAGACGGAGAGTATGACGGCATTTGGTCACGAACTCTCTGCTGAACAATGGCGTGCTATCTGCAGCGTCAAGGAGGTTTACGATGGTTTGCTTTTCACCAGCCATGCTGCTTCTGTCAATCTTGCTTATCCATTGGTGAACCGCATTCGTGAGGAACTGAACCGCACAGACCGTAAGTTTATGTTCCTTTGTGGTCACGATTCTAATCTGGCAAGCATCGGTGCTGCCCTTCGCTTCCATTTTCCTGAAACGGAAAACGCCTTTGAGTGGCATACGCCCATTGGCTCAAAACTGGTCTTTGAGAAATGGAACGACGGTAAGGATGATTATGTTGCCATTAACCTGGTATATGCTAAGGTGAGCCAGTTGCAAGGACGCACGCTTCTCTCTTTAGACGTTCCGCCAATGGTAATGCCCGTCATCGTAGAGGGCTTGTCTGCCAATGCCGACGGGCTCTATCGTCTGTCAGACCTTGATGCTCGTTTTGCCGAGGCAATGGCAGAATACGAAGCCATTGAGGATATACCTACGGCCATTCCTTCTGCCTCCCTGACTATTCCCAATGCAGAGAATCGTGCTTACACTCTCAATGGCATAAAGGCATCAGAATCCTCATACGGCGTTGTGGTAGATGGCAATAGGAAAGTGTTAAGGAGATGATGGCAATGAAACAAATAGAAAGAATCAAACAGATGGAGGAGGGTTTGGAGCAGGTTAAGCAGTCTGTGACCGAACTCTCTGCTGCCATAGACAAATGTGAGACTGTCGCACCATTGCTTCAATCACTCAAAGATTACTATGGAAGCGATTTGTGGAAACAAGATTTTGCAGATGATGAGGCTGGACATTTGCCTTCGGATTTGAAGTGTGGCGTGCTTTCGGAAGATGGTATTTGGAATGTACTTGATGATTGCCGCCATTTGGCAGAGCGGATGCAAAAGCTTGCAGATAGCATATCATAAACAAATTGTTGGCTTTTTTTGGTTGTCTCATATATTTTGCATACATTTGCAGCCGATAAACATGGTATTTAGTAACTTTAAACAATATGTATCAGATATTTAAACATAGTCTTTTGGTGTTGGCTTTGTTTTCTTGGTCAACAGTTGGTTTATCTAACAATAATGGCGACAGGTTGGCTGTTTCCGCTACTCTCAACGGAAACGGCATATACAACAACCAATTGAAAAAGTTTACAGGTGAAGTAGTACCCACTCAAAAGGGCATGAGAAGCACTCAAAGGAAGGCTTCTGCTTTCAGCAAGGGCGTTTGGTATGCTAAGCCAGAGGGCACGTATTACAAGAACGGAAATCCTACGGCAAGTCTGGTGGTTCCTCCATTCACAGATTTGACTTTCACCAATAAGTGTACCAATGCGGCAACGTCTTCTTGGTCGGTAAATGGTGAAACCGTCAGTCAAGGCACTTCCACATATACAGTCAGCTATCCCGCTCAGCGTGAGACGGCTTATTTCCCTATTCCTCAGATTTCTGTAGGTAAAGATACGTTCGCCATTGGTAGAGTGGCATCTGGCAAAGTTTTCATCGATGGCAATGTAGCCACGAAAGACATAGTGGATAATCTCACCAAGACCGATTATGTTATCGGAGGCTCATACGTGGGATGGGCTGATTTCCCTGGATTCCCTTTCAAGGGCAGTCGTGACTTAGATGGTGACGGTGTGAAGGAGGATTTCTTGTATCATACCTTGGTACAACATTACCAGAAACCAGCGGCTCCTTTCTGTCTTGTGTCTTTGAGAATACCTTTCTCGTCTTACCAGATTGCAAAGAGTATGATTCCTGAAGGCAAGGAGGTTACGGTGCGTATCGACAAAACCACCTATGGCAATACCGTTGCCAAAGGTCGTATCACAAAGGCTGATATCGATGTGACAAGTTGGATAGAAGATCCCAAGGATAATGTCACATACGCCAGTCCTGTCTTTTCATTCGATGAGGGTCCTGTTATCTTGGATGATGAGTTCTTTATCGTAGTGGAAGGTTTGGAAGAGTGTGAACAAATGGGCTTTTGGGTAACTTTGCCCGAACTGTACGAACAGGAAACCGAAGATTTTATCACTCGCACGGAGGGCTATGATAAGGATGGAAAGCTCCAGCAAACCTCATGGTCTTACCACGATGGTAAGAATGTAAGTTATTGGGAAGCTGTGATCTATTTGATGGGTATGTTTGATGTGGCACAGATAGACACTTCTCTCGTGTCCATGCAAGCACCTGCACGTGGCGGCATGGTTTCTGTCTCTTATAAACAAGGTGAGGAACTGGTTGAAGATTCTGCCTTGATTTTCCGTTCTTCTCGACCTTACTACGTGGGTGAAGATACTGAAGGCGCATATTTCGTGGAAATGGAAGATGAGTCAGCAACATGGCTGACGGTCAAGAAGATTGAAGATACAGAGGACAAGACCACTCGCATGACCTTTGAGGTGGAACCCTTCAACGAGCCTAACCCAGAGGGTCGTCAGACTTCCTTCCGTATCAGAAGTAATTATGGTGCCTGTACCGATTATGTTACCGTTCGCCAGATACCAATGGCTGGTGACAGCTTCACCGTTGCTGCCGAAGATGGAAAGACGGTAACGTTCACCATCAACGATGCTGAAAATGGTACTTGCGAAATCAATGACATGGGTATTGATGAAAGCGGAGAGATTGTCATTCCAGATTCTATCAGTGGCTATCGTGTAGTTGGTATTGCTGACGGCGCTTTTGCCGGTCACACCGACTTGACAGAAATCAGCATCAACTTTGCAGATACGCTTGGCGGAAAGGTTGGCAAGGATTTATTCAAGGATTGCTTGTCATTGGAGAAAGTCACCATTGGCAAGAATGTGCATGAGTTGAGTGATAGTGCTTTTGTGGATTGCGTCAATATCAAGACAGTCGTTTCCTTGGTTGACCAAGACGAATTATGGGTACTCAATCCCCATGTCTTCGATGCAGCCGTGTATGAGAACGCTACGCTCATCGTACCAGAGGAAAGGTTGGCTCAATATCAAGCCACCGAGGGCTGGAATCTTTTCCAAAGCATCATGGACTCGGAAACCGCATTAAGTATCAGTACACCAAATGCCAATTCCAAAGTCTCCAACATCTATCTGCTTGACGGCAGACCTACTCCCAACCTCCGTCCTGGTGTAAACATCATTAAAAAGGACGATGGAACGGTAAAGAAAGTGACGGTGAAGTAACTATTTTATCAATTTGGAATTCTTAAAAAATGTTTAATAGAGGAATAAGATATTGATATTATTTGTTTGGAATATAAAAATATTGTACTTTTGCATCAAATTTGGAATTGAAATAATAATAGTTAAACTCAAATAATAGGAGAGTAAAGAAATGAAACAGAAAGTTTATACCAAGCCAATGATGGAAGAGGTTGAATTGAGTGCTTTTGCATTCTGTGCAGCAAACAGCCTTTGTCCTGGTGAGCATCATATCAGCGATGACCCAGGTATCCCAGAGGATGATGACAGCAACATCTTCAAGGGCAAGTCAGGTGGCTCTAACATTTGGGAGGACTAATTGGTTCCGGTAAAAGGAAACCATCATAGGAACTCACAAGACTATGCGAATCGTCTGTCCAACGATTACGATTGCTGATAAATTTTTGAGTAAACCTAAAAGGCAGGCTGGTGAACAATACCGCTTGTTGAATTATATTATACAACAGCCCGTTGCTGACGGGTTGTTGCTTTATAATGTACTAACGCGAAGCTTAATTCACTTGGACAATGAAGAGGCTACGCATCTTACTGATTTGGATGAGTTGGTTGCAAGAATGTTCTTGGTGCCGATTTCGCATGATGACCGTAAGTTATGCCATCAATTGAAAACGGTAGCAAGGATGTTTGCAACTTCCTCTGAACATCACATCAACAGATTCACTATTCTTACCACTTCTTATTGCAATGCACGTTGTTATTATTGTTATCAGAAAGGACGCACACGACTGTCTATGACGGAAGAGGTGGCTAATAGGGTGGCAGATTTTATTGTTAGGAATTGTCCTTCCGACAAGAAAATCAAGCTCAATTGGTTTGGTGGAGAACCGCTGTTTAATCTCCTTCCAATAGACATCATCTGTAAAAGACTGTCTCAGGAAGGCGTGGATTTTGAGTCTTCCATGGTAAGTAATGGTTACTTGTTTACCCAAGAGCTTGCTGCAGAAGCTCCCGTAAAATGGCATTTGAAGTCTGTCCAGATTACGTTGGATGGTACTAAGAATGTGTATAATCGAAGCAAGGCTTATATTTATAAAGGTGTAAATGCTTACGAACGTGTGCTTGGTAACATTGAATGTCTTCTTCGTTCAGGTATTCGCGTTGATATTCGTATCAATGTCACCTTGAGGAATATGGACGATGCTGAGCAATTGGTAGAAGAACTGGGTAACCGCTTTCAGCGAGTCAAAGGACTTAGGGTATATACTCATGCACTTTATGATTACCATGAGGGAAAGACTTCTATGTTTGAGAAGACAGAAGATTCCCAAATGCAATTGTTGAAAAGGCGTGTGATGTTATACGACCGTTTAGAAGAATTGGGATTTATCCGTCCAAGTACCATTTCTGATAAGTTGATCTTACATAAATGTATGGCAGACAGCGTACATGATGTGTTGATAACGCCAGATGGAAAGTTGGGTAGATGCGAGCAGCAAACGGATGAGCATCTTTATGGACACATTGATTCTGACGAAATCGATCAGGCGGTTTATGATAGTTATTTAGAGCAATTGCCCGAATCAGAGCATTGTGCTACCTGTCCGTATTATCCCGATTGCATACGTCTTACCATGTGTGCCAACAACATGGAATGTACTGATGCCAATAGGAAAGAACATGTTATAGACATCAAACGGTCGATGCTTTATCAGTATGAATTGTATAAGGCAAAACAACAATGATATTATTTTTGTAGAAATGAAACTTAATTGTCAGATAGATTTACAAGAACTCGGAGAAACGGTGGTAGCCGTTGTCAAGGATAAGAAAACCCAACAAGTGGTACATGCCTATAAGATGAATGAGACGGGTGCGTTTATCATTAATCAAATCAACGAAGGCAATGATGAGGAAATCATCTCAAAACACTTGTCCGAGGAGTTTGCCGTTTCATTTGAATTAGCCACACAAGAAGTCCATGACTTTATCGAGATGCTCAAAAATAAGGGCATTATTGGAGAGTAATGGCATTTCTTTCAGTTAAATAATCTATTTATCGGTGTAATATGCTATTTTTTGTGTAATTTTGCCGATTGAATGAAAAGAAAAACATTCATAATGTTATTGTTGTTTGCCGTTATTTTCGTAATGGCGAATGCTTCTGTGCCAATGTTTCCCAAGAAGAAGGTGATGGGAAAAGGGATGGAAGCAAGCATTGTGAATGATAGCGTTCCCGTAGATTCTTCCGTTATTGGACATGTAGAAGTGGATACTACGAAGATGGATTCCCTGCAATTGGCCATTTATCATCACAACAAGGCCGTTGATGATTCCATCATGAGAGACTCGATGTACAGACAAAAGAAAAACGGACTTGAATCTCCTGTTGAATATACTGCTTCAGACTCCATCGTATATATTGCTGGTTCGAATACGGCTTACCTTTACGGTTCTACAAACGTGAAATACCAAAACATGGACTTGAAGAGCGAAAAGGTATTTATGACTCTCGACAGCAGTTTGGTTCACGCTACTGGTGTGGCAGATACGCTTGCACCAAAGGGACTTTCTGGAACTCCAGTGTTTCAGATGGGAAACGATACGTATGAGAATGATACGATTTCTTTCAACTTCAAGACCAAAAAGGGTTTGATTTCTAATGTTTATACCCAGCAAGAAGAGGGTTTTCTTACGAGTGAGTTAGCCAAGAGAAACGATAAGGGAGAGGTGTTCTTGCAGCATGGTACCTATACGACGTGCGATGAGGAACATCCCGATTTTTATATTGCCCTGTCGAGAGCAAAGGTGCGACCAGGAAAAGACGTGGTGTTTGGTCCTGCATATTTGGTTGTGGCAGACGTGCCTTTGCCTTTAGCCATCCCGTATGGTTTCTTCCCCTTTACCAAGAGTTACAGTAGTGGTTTTATCATGCCCACGTATGGAGATGAGAGCGATCGAGGATTCTATTTACGTGATGGAGGTTATTATTTTGCCATCAACGATAAGTGGGACTTGAAGTTGCTTGGTGAGATTTTCACCAAAGGTTCATGGGGACTTTCAGCCGCCAGCAATTACCATAAAAGATATAAATACAGTGGTAGCTTCTATATCAGCTATCAAGATACCAAGACAGGTGACGAAGGAATAGACCAATCCCGTTGGGAGAGTTTCAAGTTATTGTGGAGCCATCGTCAAGACTCAAAAGCCAATCCATTCAGTACGTTGACAGCAAGTGTGAATTTTTCTTCCGAGAATTATGAGCGTAATAACTTGACGAGTATGTATAATCCGCAATTGATGACACAGAGTACGCGAACGTCAAATGTAAACTGGTCCACCAGTTTTTCCAGTATAGGTTTGTCGTTATCTCTTGAAACGTCGTTGTTGCAAAATATGCGCGATTCAAGTATTGCCATGACTTTGCCAGACATGAACATCTCATTGAGTCGTATCTATCCATTCAGACGTAAACACATGGTGGGCAGTGAGCGATGGTACGAGAAGATCTCTTTCCAATATACTGGTCGTCTCTCTAATTCTATCAATACCAATGAGAAAAAGCTGTTGCGTTCCAATCTGATTAAGGATTGGCGAAACGGAATGTCTCACGTGATTCCTGTTACTGCTAATTTTACGTTGTTTAATTACTTGAAAATCAATCCGTCGTTTAATTTCACAGACCGTATGTACACCAATAAGATTCATAAAAAGTGGGATCCTGTTGCTAAAAAGGAAGTGGCAGATACTCTTTATGGATTTTACAATGTGTACGATTGGAACCTGTCGTTAGGAGCTTCCACAACGTTGTATGGTTACTTTACTCCCAACCCAAAGATTTTTGGTAAAAAGGTTCAAACTATCCGCCACGTCTTCATACCCAAGATTAGTTTCACCTACACGCCAGACTTCGGTGCCGACCGTTATGGCTATTTTGATACCTACCAAAAGACAGATGCTGATGGCAACGTGTCATTGGTGCGCTATTCTCCGTATGAAAATGGTTTGTTCGGAAGACCCAGTACAGGTAGGACGGGACGTATCTCTCTCGATTTGAGCAACAACTTAGAGATGAAAATCAATAGTGACAAGGATTCTACAGGCGTTAAGAAGATTAGCTTGATAGATGAGTTGGGAATCAATATGTCTTATAATTTGAGTGACAGGGATCGTCCGTGGAGTGATTTGGATATGAATATCCGATTGAAATGGTGGAAAAACTATACTTTCAATATGAGAGCCATATTTGCCACCTATGCATACGATCTCGATGAAAACGGTCGTCCCTATATTGGTACTCATACCGAATGGAGCCGAGGTCGTTTCGGACGTTTCCAAGGTATAACCAAGAATATTTCATATACTCTGACACCAGAAAAGATAAAAAAAATTTTTGGTAAGGGTGATGATACCGAAGAGAAAGAGAACAACAAGAATGACGACGAGGGAGTAGATACCAATATGGAAAGCAATGTTGACGACGTGATGGTTAAGGGGCAGCATGGAGCAAAGAAAAGATCAGGAAAGGCAGAGACAGATGAGGATGGTTACATGCGTTTTTCCATGCCTTGGTCAATCACGTTCGGATATGGTATCACCTTGCGTGAGAATACCAGTGGAAAGTTTAATACCAAGACGATGCGTTATCCATATAAGTTCTCGCAGACGCTTAACGTAAGTGGAAATATCCGTATCAGTGACGGATGGGATATTCATTTTAATAGCGGTTATGATTTCGATAACAAGTCTATTTGTATGACATCAGCCAGTTTGCAACGTGATTTACATTGCTTTAGCATGAGCTGTAGGGTGGTCTTGGCACCATATACCAGTTACGATTTCACGTTCCGATGCAATGCAAGTACGCTTACCGATGCTTTGAAGTACGATAAGCGTAGCGGTTACAGCAATGCGGTAAGATGGTATTGATGAATTCTTTAGTGCTTGACGGTGTAGTCTTGTCAAGCATTGAGCAAATTCCTTAAATGTTCTTCTTCGCCTACCACCCAGATATTATCTCCAGCCATAAACTGTCGGTCTGCATCTATCATGGTCAGGTTTTCTTGTCCTTCTTCCACGCCCACTACCATGCAGTTGTATTTGTCTCGAATGCCACTGTTTTTCAATGTCTTGCCGATAAACTCGCTGTTCCCGTGTAGAATCATCTTTCTCAAGTGCATCTCGCGCTTCTCTATTTCTGGGTCTTCAGAAAATTGTTCTGTCCTGATGGCTACCCCGAACTGATGTAGTTGATCATCATTGCCAATGGCTTGTATGCGGTCGCCAGGGAAGATGACAGTATGTCCCGTGGGAATGTTCAGGCGTTGAACACCACGCTGAATACTACTTACATGAACTCCAAATCTACTACCTATCTGTAGTTGTGAGAGTTTCTTTCCTGCCCATGTTGAGTTTTCAGGAACGTCAAACTCACTGATATGTATGTCGCGGTCGAGTAGTCTTCCCTCAAAGAGTGGCTTCTTTCTGCCATGTACCTGTGCCTCAATGTCTCGTGAGTGTAGGTTTTGTATGAACTTGCGTTCTAAGGCAATGCTTTGTTTCTTTAATGAACGCGACATCACCATAGCTACGATTGCCAGCAACGCAATTGTTATCATCAAGGCATTGGTGAAACGGGTGAGGTAATTGCAGATGTAAAAAATAAATGCTCCTGCAATCGCAACTCTTACCAATATCGAGAAAATAATGGGAAGACGGTTCATGCGGTTTTGTGTCCAAAGCGAACGTACTTCAGGGCTCTTGTTCTTCTTCATCACCATGGCACGGAGGAATGGTGAAATCAGAGCTACAGTCACCAAGCCTGTGATGGCATTCACCAACCAACTCAGGTTCTCGTTGGGTATCAGTCGTTGCATCATAGGCAGGAACATTGTAAACATCAGCGTGATGACCGATGCCGAAAGGATAGAGTAAATGACCGTGAATATTGCCAGTTGTCTAAATAGCGATTTCCATTCGTTTAGCTCGTGTACGGTAGATTCTCTTGTGCCTCCCAGATGGTCTAACCTGCGTATCCATTTCTTAGACAGCTTCTTCTCTATGGTCTCATAGCATGGCTCGGCAGCCTTAATCATATATGGAGTAAGGAATGTGGTAATCACGGAAACCGTTACCACTACGGGATAAAGAAAATCACTGATTACGCCTAATGACAATCCCAAAGATGCGATGATAAAGGCAAACTCACCTATCTGCGCCATGGAGAATCCACATCGCATTGCGGTCTTCAAAGTCTGACCACTCAACATGAATCCGCATGTTCCCAAAAGGCATTGACCCAAAATGATGGTAATGACCAATAGGATAATGGGAAGGGCATAGTCAATCAAAATGTTAGGATCAACCAGCATTCCCACTGATACGAAGAATATGGCTCCAAATAGGTTTTTCACGGGTTCCACCAACCGAATAATCTTGTCTGCCTCAATGGTCTCGGCAAGGATGCTTCCCATGACGAATGCACCAAAAGCACTGCTGAATCCCACTTTCGTTGAGATGACAGCCATCAGGCAGCAAAGTCCCAATGCTACGATGAGCAATGTCTCGTTGTTCATCAGATTTCTGCATTTTCGTAGGAAAATGGGTATTAGGAATATACCCACCACAAACCATAAGACAAGGAAGAATCCTATTTTCAAGATGCTGTTGATCATCTGTCCACTGTTGGGACTATTTCCCACGGCTATGGCAGACAGCATCACCATCATCACGATAGCGAGAATGTCTTCCAGTATGAGTACGCTCATCACCAAACTGGCAAATCGCTGTTGGCGTAACCCCAATTCATCGAATGCCTTATATATAATAGTGGTGGACGACATAGCAAGCATTCCTCCGAGGAAAATGCAATCCATGCTAGCCCAACCGAAAGCATGGCCTACGCATATGCCCAGTGTCATCATTGAGAAGATGATGGTGGTCACGGCAATGATAGGCGACATGCCCATCTTGAGAATCTTCTTGAATGAGAAATCCAGTCCTAATGAAAACAGGAGAAACATCACCCCGATGTCTGCCCATATCTGGATGTTGGCTTCATCAACCACAGACATGGTATAGGGCATGTGTGGGGAAACTAAATATCCTGCCACAAGGTATCCCAATACCAATGGTTGGTTTAGCTTTTTAAACACCAACGTAACAACTCCCGCAACGACCAGTATCAGGGCTAAGTCGTTAATAAGGCTGGGTAATTCACTCATAGTTTAGTTGTCAATCTTCGTATCCTGCTGTTATCTTGCAAATGTTTGTAATGACCTCTACTGCTTTCTCCATCACTTGTATGGAAACAAACTCGTATGGTCCGTGGAAGTTTACTCCTCCAGCGAATATGTTGGGGCAGGGCAGACCCTTGAAAGACAATTGAGCACCATCTGTTCCGCCGCGTATCGGTTCCACCTTTGGCGTAACGCCACTTTCTTGCATGGCTTTCAGAACGATGTCTATCACGTGCATATTCGGATCAATCTTTTCCTTCATGTTGTAGTATTGGTCCTTGATGTCTGCGGTAATCACGTTTTCCCCGTATTTCTCCTGCATCTTCTTCACGCACTCTTCAATGAAATCCTTACGGTCTTCAAAGCGATCTCTGTCATGGTCACGGATAATGTAACTGAGCGTGGCATTCTCAATGTTGGCATTGATGCCCAAGAGGTGATAGAATCCCTCATAGCCCTCTGTGGTCTCTGGTGTCTCGTCAGCAGGAAGCATAGCGATAAATTCTCCAGCCAGTCGGTTGGCATTGATCATCTTATCCTTGGCATATCCGGGATGCACGCTCACACCCTTGATATGTATCTTGGCACTTGCAGCATTGAAATTCTCAAATTCCAGGTCACCGATGTCGCCTCCATCCATGGTGTAAGCCCAGTCACAACCAAACTTCTCTACGTCGAAATGGTGTGCGCCCATGCCAATCTCCTCATCGGGATTGAAGGCTATTCTGATTTTTCCGTGCTTAATCTCGTCATGGTCACGCAACCAGCACATGGCTTGCACAATCTCTGCAATGCCAGCCTTGTCGTCGGCTCCAAGCAGGGTGGTGCCGTCTGTCACGATGAGGTCTTCACCCACGTGAGCTTTCAGTTCGGGAAATTTGGTTGGCGATGAGATGATTCCCTCGCTCAGCGTGATGTCGCCACCGTCATAGCTCTTGACGATGCGTGGTTTGATGTTTGCTCCGCTGCAATCAGGACTTGTATCATAGTGTGAGATAAATCCAATCGTAGGTGTTTTCTTCTTGGTGTTTGCTTTGAGAGTGGCATAGATATACCCCATCTCGTCCATTTCCACCTCGCTTAGCCCTTCATTTTCAAGTTCTTCCTTGAGATATTTGGCAAATGTTAATTGTTTCGCAGTACTTGGTACGCTTTCTGATTCTTCACTCGATTGTGTGTCAAATTTTGTGTAGTTTAAAAACCGTTCGGTAATATCCATATTATATAGTAATGATTTGTCTTTGCAAACTTACACAAAATTTTTGAAAAAACTTCATGTTCATGGAAAAATAACAAATACTTGTCTTTTTTTCAATATTTTCTGAATTCTTTCGTTTCTTATTTATCTTTGTTGATTATATAATGAATGTTGATATAAAACACAAAAGTATGAAAATTAGATGGTTTTTATTGTCAGTATTGTGCTTGTTTGCTGTGGTGGCAAAAGGCAATGACGGTGTAGTATTCGTGAATGGCAACCAGTTGGTGCCTATCAAGGAAACTGACATCAGCGTGGCTAAGGAGGTACTGACTATTAACATTGGCGACGACGGATTTGCCAACATTGACGTACAGTATGAGTTTATGAATCATGGGAAAGCCAAGACGGTGGAAATGGGATTCGAGGCTGACGCTCCATACAACCTTGAGGATAAACTCAACAAGGAAGGCAAGCATCCATACATTTATGATTTTACGGTGACGATGAACGGCACACCGCTGACGTATAAGAATGCCGTGGTCAACGCTCCTGGCATTGATGAAGTAGATTTTGCGCCCATCGATTTAAACCAATGGAAGGTGGCAGACGATATTGCACTGCACCTTGTTCGTGATGCAAAGACTGATAGCATCATGCCTTTTGCATACGCATATTATTTCACAGCTTCTTTCAAGGAGGGTATCAATAAGGTTCATCATACCTATCGTTATCGTCTGTCTTATGGAGTGGGGCGTACATTCGAGATTCCTTATTGGCTCAAACCAGCCATGCGTTGGGCTAACCGACAGATTGATGATTTCACTCTGCGTATCAAGGCTGAGAACACAGCAAAACATTTCTGCTTTGCCGACTCGCTGTTTGCCGCAGCATCATTCAAGATTGCCGAAGGAACGGGAAAGATGCACAAGGTAAATAGACCGTATGATGGTGAATGGCTGGAGGTATCTCTGCGTAACGGAACGCTTGAATGGCACTCCACCAACTTTGTGCCTCGTGCAAATTTACTGATTGTGTCAGCCGACGTGATGTATAGTTTCAACGAACAAGCCGTGCTGGGTTCTTTCTATGACCGTAGCGACCAATACAGAATGTGGCAGTTTGATGACAAGAAGAAAGATACTCGTATCTTGCGTAATCTTCCCTATGCCCATCGTGGCTATGTGTTCAAGAACAAAAGGTTGAATACCTATTTCAATAAACTTTGGTGGTACATGCCTGATGCTTCTTGGAAAGCATCTTCCTCTGATTTCACTCCTCGTGAGTGGAAACTGATACGTGAGGCTACGAAAAAGAGAAAAAGATAAATAGCCTGTTATATGAAGATGAGGAGATTGACTTGATTAGTCAATCTCCTCATCTGCTTCATATCCTCCCATTTCTCTGATGGCATTTTTCAGCATCGTATGTTGCTGATACAAGTGGTTGACGGGTTTCTCGCCTTTTGTATAGTCGTGCATCGGACTCTTCAGGAAGAAACTCAGGAACCGTTGCGTTCCCCAACGACCGGCTCGCTGGGCAAGGTCGATGAGCAAGCATAGGTCTAAACATACTGGGGCTGCGAGAATGCTGTCACGGCAAAGGAAGTTAATCTTCACTTGCATGGGATAGCCCATCCATCCACGTATGTCGATGTTGTCCCACGATTCCTTATTGTCGTTGCGGGGCGGATAATAATTGATACGTACCTTGTGGAAGTAGTCGTTGTAAAGGTCGGGTTGGTCTTCGGCTTTCAAGATGGTTTCCAGGGTAGAGAGCTTGCTGACCTCCTTGGTGCGGAAGTTTTCCGGCTCATCAAGCACCAGTCCGTCACGGTTTCCTAAGATGTTGGTAGAAAACCATCCATCCAGTCCTAAGCAGCGTGTACTGATAATCGGGGCAAATCCCGATTTTACCAATGTCTGCCCTGTCTTGAAGTCCTTACCGGCAATGGGCATCTGCATTTTCTCTGCCAATTCCCATATTGCAGGTATGTCCACGGTAGTGTTAGGTGCTCCCATGATGAATGGACATCCTTCTGTCAGGGCTGCGTAAGCGTAGCACATTGAGGGAGCCACGTGCTCACGGTCATCGCGTTTCATGGCATCTTCCAGGGCTGATAGCGTGCCATGTGTCTGCAGGTCGATGGGTACGTATATTTCTGTGGATGCTGCCCACAACACTACTACTCGGTTGCATTCGTTCTTCTGTTTAAAGGCTTTGATGTCTGCCCGTAGTTGTTCCACCATGTCCCATCGGTCACGACAGTCCTTCACGTTATCGCCAGAGAGTCGCTTCACATAGTTGTGGTCAAAGGCTGCCTTCATTGGTATTATCTTTTCCAACTCGTCGCGCACGGGCTCAATGTCTTCTCGTTTCAGCACTTCTGCATAGATGGCTGATTGGTAGGCATTTTGTGGATATACATCCCAGCATCCAAACACGATGTCTGATAACTGTGCCAAGGGTACGATGTCGGCATACTTGAGATACTTTTTGTCGGAGCCATGTCCCACACGTATCTTGTCATACTGCGTCATGGAGCCAATGGGCTTTGCCAGTCCTTTGCGAGTCATCAGTACGCCTGTCATAAACGTGGTGGCAACGGCACCGTTGCCTACGATAAGTATTCCCAGCTTGCCCTCGGCAGGTTTCGTACATGGCTTATTGCCATGTCTTGTGTATAATGAATTTACTTCATCTGTCATATTTGTATCATGATTGTTATTGTGTCGCAAAGTTAGTCATTATTTTGCAGAATAAAGAAAAATCATCTTTTTTTTCTGTTTATAGGGCAATAAAGGTGGTTTGTAGGTTAAGAATTGTTAAACTTACCATAGGTATATAACTTATTTGTATTTTTGTAAAGTCTTTAAAGACTAACTCACATTTTAAGTTTAACAAAAAACAGAAATGATGAAACAGGTGAAATTATGGATGATTACCGCCATCCTTTTCTTCTGCGGTACATTGACCTCACAGGCACAAAAGAATGTCAGGTATTGCATGACGTATGAAGACTTCGTTGCAAACCGTTGGATTCCCATTGATTCTCTCACTGCGGGTAAGACCAAGCAGATGTGCCAGCTTAAGTTTAATGATGACCAGTACACTTTGAAGACTGGTGACAAAGAGTGTGACAAGATTCTGAAAAACGATGTGTTGGCTGTGGAATATGCCGGACATCTCTATGTCAATTGCCGTAATCTTCGTTGCAATGACATTCCACTTGATGTAAGCAATTACGCTCAGGCTTATCGCTATGCTGAGAAGAAGATTTGTGTGGTGGCTCACTGGATTAATGGTGCTGCATTGCTGGCTGCCGTAGCTGGCGACGTGGCTACGGTGGTTGCGCCTCTCCCAGTTGCAGCTCCTTCGTTCGTGGTTTCTGAGGGTCTTTGGCTTAACATGGATAAGTTGAATAGCTATAGATGCTATATCCTTGAGGGAGGAGCCAATGCCAAGGGCAAAATTGCTGTTACTCGCATCACTGATGAGTTCATGGAAAAAGAACTGGCTAACGATAAGGCTTTGCTTGAACGCTATCAGGCTTATGAAAAAAAGAAAGGTCGTCAATCGGCTGCAAACATCCTACCCGTCTTGATGGAAAAAGGACTGATTAAGGATTAAGATGTGAGAGGTGAATGATGAGTGGTGAGAAGTGAGAGATATGCCTTTTGTGATGGAGAAGCAAGCAACCATTGCTATTCATCACTCATCACTAAACACTTATCACTCAACACTCATCACTAATATTAATCACTCAATGATACTGGTGCCATTAACTATAGCCCGCCATCAGCTATCCAGATATGCTTTTCGTTGTCGTTCCTGATAGCGATGTGCTTCTGCTCTTGTTTCCCATCAGGATGCGTCAAGGTGTAGAACACATAAGTGCCAACATAATCGCCGTCGCGACGTTCTTTGAAGTCAGATACTTTACATCTTTTCATGTTTTCGCTCAGCGCGGGGAGCACGCTCTTATAATATATAAGTGCTTCGCTGGCTTGGCTGTTGTCGGTGCTGATGATGGCTTGGAGTATGCGCTGGGCGGCTTGTGTGGCAGTCTCATTTTGCAGTTTGCTGAGTCTGTCGCCAGCAGTCGGAGTTGTCATTTCTGTTACATTCGTCCATTGAGCGTCTGGGATTTGAATGAGATTGGCACGACTCATCATAATGTTATATTGGGTATTGTCGATATGAAGCAGGAGGGTCTTCTGGCCATCATTGACAACCCATAGCTTGACAAAGCGCAGCAGCCCGTCGTTTTTTGTGAATACATTTTCTACTTCCACCTCATAATCACCCATCTTTCCTGTCTCAAGCAACTGTTGCAGGTCACTGTTTTTTCCCGTTCCCTTGAATGTCAGGGTAATGGTCGAATCATTTTCTGTGCGTATCACTTCGTTCTTCTTGGAAAAATCGATGGCAGATTTCTGCATAG
>AUXO013529309.1_pt1 | contig 29683 bp, 26 predicted proteins | sample 768731 | NCBI WGS metagenome assembly AUXO01 (sample SAMN02715735, study PRJNA202380) | gut metagenome | biome: sheep rumen | host: Ovis aries | place: New Zealand: Palmerston North
TTCTATGGTGTAGAAGCATACCACGTACCAAAAATTGCAGATGCAATTGTAGATGATGGTAAAACATGGGAAGACATCAGAAAAGAATATGATGACATCGTAGGAGAATACGTAGCAGCATACGCCTAGATTCATTAAGTTAAAGTAAGATTCCATATATCTTACTTTTTTTTACTTCTTTGTTTAGAAGAGATTTATAAATAATTATCTTATACCAATTATTAGATGAGTTTTGTTATACGTGTTCTCATCATATAATTATTTTAAATATTTCAAGGGATACTAAAATCTTTAAGATTTTAGTTTTTTACTTTTTTTATTATTATTTCTTATTTTTAGAAAATAGCACTTTTATTGACAGTTTTTATTACTATTAGTATATGTAAAGAAAAATAGTACAGAAACTAATCGAGTTTAGAGCATCTGTTTTATCATGTTATAAATTGTATTCTATAGTATGGCTGATACATTTAAAACTATTACCAAAATTATCATTGTATGTCTCATCTTTTAGTAAATTAAAGTATTTTAGTGTTGATGATGATAACTTAGGAAATGATTGATATATGATCATATTACTATTTTTGTTTTCTATAATGACATCATACACATTATCCTTAGGAAAGTATGAGATAACGTAATTAAGTTTATCTGAAACTAATGTTGTTTCCTCAAAGATCACAGAGTCAGATTTGTATAATGAATCGATATCTGATTCTTTTTCGCTTGTTTTTTCAATTATTTTCAAAAGTATCATGGCCTCTTTTATATTATTGATTTATTTAATTATAATATGTTCTTTCATATTTATAACTATAAGAAAAATAACTGTAATTTATAATAAAAAAAGTGAGGAGTAGAAATAGTATATTACTTAGTAATAGTGAAAATAGTTTTAGTTTCAACTCTATTATACATTTTATCACTATATACAGCTATTAAATTATAATTCTTAGGAGCCAAACCTTTTAAGCTATAGTTAAGTAATGCTATTCCACGTGTAATATTACAATATAATGTATTTCCCTGTGAATCTTTCAATGTTTTACCATTTAATTTAAAGATAACTACTCCTCTATTAATAGTATTATTATTTTCTCTAATTCTAGCAGATAATACATGATTTGTATTGATTTTTGCTAAGTTTTTTGAGGTTATAGTAATATTTGCATTCCTATTAAGAACTGTTAGAGTATTATTTATGCGTGATTGCTGGTGTGTGTTGTCTCCTGTATATACTGCTGTAATTGTATAATTCTTTGCACTCCAGTTATAGGGAATATAGAATTTATAGCTAACTGTACCATTATGTACAGCTGTATAAATAGGTTTTCCCTCAGAATCCCTTATTGTTTTACAATTTATTTTAAATATTACATTACCACAATCTACTTTAACACCATTCATATCATGGATACTTGCATTTAAATATATTGTTTCATTTTTCACGCCAGTTACAGGATTAACTTCTATAATCGTATTACTATTATTTGTTGGAACAATAGTTAATGTTGAATTATTACTTCTTGAGTAATTATATTCCCATGTTCCAGAATAGACAGCTGTTATAGTATAATTCTTTGCACTCCAGTTACATGGGATAGTATAGTTATAAGTGGCTTTACCATTAACTATGGATATATAGATGGGGGTCCCGTTGTCATATCGTAATGTTTTACCATTTATCTTAAATACTAATTTACCACCATTAACAGTAGAGTTCACAGCTTTAACTGTAGCATTAAGAAGAATTGTATTATTTGCTTTACCGATTGTATCATATACTGTTAGTGTGGTGTTTTTCTTGATGATTGGCTTATTTTTTTGTATGATATTATTACCATTGTTCAAAACGGATTTATCTGCCCTATTTATTCCATAAAGGTAATTGTTTTTTATCAGGTTATTATTTGAATCTGTGAGTATTATAGCATAATTGGTATTAGTGTTTACGGTGTTATTTGTAATATTATTGTTATTGGACGATGTTAGATGTATTCCAGTCATATTTGTATGATTAGATGTCAGGTTAATATTATTATCCTGGATTGTATTGTGATCTCCTTTAATATTGAATCCATAGGGGTATGTTGAAGTTATTGTTCCATTATTATATGCTATTATGGAATATTCTAGGTTTCCAATATCTATTAGGGTAGATGTGTAACCTGTAATGTTTATATTATTATATGTTATAATATTATTCATGGTTTTACCAGCCATGTTGTCCTTGGATACTGCTATTCCATCTGAAAAATTGTCTGACGTACTTGTTATATTATTACCAGTTATTACCAGGTAGTTTACTGCACTAAATGCTTGTATACTATCTGCAAAATTGTTTCCTATTGTATTTATTATGTTGTTTCGTATAGTATTGTTGTTAATATTTTGTCCTAGGTTAATACCATATGCATAATCTGTTGTAGTAGTAGTTATAATATTATCTTCTATTATATTGTTTTCTGCTCTGTTACCACTTATTGATCCTTGTATTGTTATTGATTCTATTGATCCATAACTTATCTTTGATATTGTGCTGTATGTTGTTATGGTATTGTTTTTGATGATGTTGTTATTAGATACTATAGCTACGGCAAGTGTTCTTGCTAGGTCTGGGTCAGAGTACCAATCTATTTCATCTGATGGTCCACATACTGTTATGATATTGTTTTTTATTGTAGTATTATTACCAACAATGTATACTGCTTTAACATCATTAGTGGTATTTGTGATTATTGTACTGTTTTGTAGGGTACAGTTTGAGCTATAAAATATAATGGCACTATTTCGTGTATCTGTATTATTTATTGTGATATTACTTACTGTGATAGGCTTTCCTATTGCTTCAATAGTACTTTCTATGAGTGTTGCATTGTTACCTTCTATATTTAGTGATAAATCTTCAATGTAGAAGTTTTTATTAATTATAGTACCTGTTATTGTAAGAGTATCATTATCTTTTACAGAATCATTAAATATAACCCCGTCTTCATCAAAGTAATTGTCATAGCTTGTATTGTTTATTATATGATTCTGTCCAGTTTTCTTTATTTGTTTATTATTTACTGTTTTCTGATAGTTTTGTATTGCATGATTAGTATGTGTAGTATTAGATGTTATTACTTGTTTATCAGGTATGGTGGTATTATTAGTGTCTGATGCGCTTACTAGTGATGTGCTTATGACTAGTATTGTCAGTGTTATTAGTAGTATGATTATTTTATTATACTTTCTCTTATTCAAGTCTCAACCTCCATTATCTTTTATTCTTTAAAATAATTAAATTTTAAATGATTAATTATATGTTATTCTAAATATAAATATGTGAATAAACACTCTAATTTACTAGTTAATGATGAATAGAAGGTTTACTATTTTAATATAAATAATAGGAATATGAAAAACATATAATAATCATAAAGAACATGGTGAAATAGTACTAATGACATCTAAAGATAAACAAGTAGAAATATTGGATATACATGATATAAGAATAAAGAATAATAGAATATTCTCGAAAAAAACTAATCATTATCTTCAAAATTTATTATTTTATCTGAGAATTGTATTTAGATATAATAGGGAAGGATTAGATGATTTAATAGATTTCTATAATTATATAGAGGATATACTTGATAATCAAATTGATATAACTATGGATGAGTTAAAGATTTTAATCTATACTACAACTGATATTATAGTAAATATTGATGAGTATGATATACATGGAGAAACAATAATTACTGAGGCCATAGCAAACCTTCAACAATCGTTATACACTGAATTAGAAATGTTTAAATTAGCTGAGAAATCAAAAAATGATGATGAAGAATGGGAATCCTATTTAATTTCTAGTCTGAAAGATACACAACCAGAATTCAGGGTATTAACAGAATTATTAGATAAAACAAGTATGACTGAAATCAGGGATGATATACTTAATTTACTAGAAAACAATTATCCACTAGAATATGCTACATATAATGCTAGGAAGGATTACTTAGAATATTAAAAAAATATGGATATCCCATTATATTAAAAATATATGAAAACTAAAACACAATAATAAAGATAAAATATAATAAAAAGGAGTGGAATACTATGAATAACAAACATCCACATATTAATGCAATAAATAATCTAGATGATATAGGTAGCTTAATAGATATAATTGAAAAATCAAAAAACAGTTATGTTAAAGATAACTTAAGTATACATTTACATGACAGACAATTAACATTACTAAGAGATATAAAAAAACATAACAAACCACATCATAAAAAAATAAGAATATCAAAATATAAAAAACTCATGGAAAACCCAGAAACACAACCAGAACACTATGAATTACATAAAAAATTATTCTTAAAACACTACCAAAAATTAGAATCAAAGGGATTAATAACTTTAGACACCCATCCAGAGAATGGTTTACCATATGATATGGCATTTACACAGAAAGGGTTAGATATACTAGATGAAATCTCAAAACTAGAGAAAGAATGGGAAGAAAAAATACTAGAAAATGTAGATGATAAAGAAGAGTTACTGAAATTACTTAGAATAGTAGCAGTAAACTCTCTGGACATATCCTATGAGATACAAAAGAAATTAAGAGGAGTATACTAGGATAATCATTAGTAGTAGACTGTAATAACATCTTCCCCTATTTTTTTATATTACTATTTTTTTTAATCATAATTAGAATTCACGTAAAAACTTATCATAACCCTGCCTAAAAGCTAGTATTATTCTTTTATAATTTTGAAAGATATATTTCAAATAAAATAATAATTAAATAATAAAAAAAAGTATTCAGAGGATGAATAGTTAATATCATTCCCTGTTTTCTTAACTAATTAGTTACTGTTTGTGATCCATTAGTTGTAGGATTGTTAGTTATCGTGTTACTACTCATTGTTGTTGTATTACTTCTTGAATCGTAGATTGCACCCCCGTAATTTGCAGAGTTATATGATATAACATTTCCAATAATTCCTGTGTTTGTAGCACGATTGTATATTCCTCCACCATAACTAGCACTGTTATATGTGATATTATTATATGTTATTGTCGTGTTTACTGAGTTCCAATTGTTTATTGCTCCACCAAAGTTACTTGCATTGTTACTTCTTATCGTATTTCTTGTTATCATGTTATTTGTGCCTATGTTGAATATTGCAGCACCACTATAACTAGCCCTGTTACTTGATAGGGTATTTGATTGCACAGTTATGTTTGATCCTCTAAGATATATTGCACCATATTGTGCTATGTTATTGCTAATTGTGTTATTATTTATTGTTGCTTTTATAGCATTCCAATTACTAATTGCTCCACCAAGGGATGTTGCATTGTTATATGTGATGATGTTTCCTGTGATTATTGTGTTTGTTCCAAGATTATTTATTCCTGCACCATTCTTTGCTATGTTAGTTGTGAAATTATTGTTTGTTACATTATTTGATGTTCCTATTACAAATACTGCTCCACCACTTACTAGTCCAGTGTTTCCTGTCAAGCTGTTATTATCTAATTTTAGTGTTGATCCTCGATAGTATACTGCTCCACCATAATTTGCTTTGTTACCACTGAATTTATTATCTATTATGGTTATGTTAGTAGTATCCCAGTTACTTATTGCTCCACCTAATGTTTTAGCCGTGTTATTTGTAAATTGATTTTCGGATATTAGTATATTTATCCCTAAGTTATATACGGCTCCTGAGGAGAGAGTTGAATTATTTTTTATGAATGTATTGTTTTTTATGATTGTGTTATTTCCACGGTTGTAAATTGCTCCACCATAGGAAGCAGTGTTATTTTGGAATACATTGTTTATTATTAATGTATCTCTTGTATTCCAGAGATTGATTGCTCCACCATTAGTTCCTTTATTGTTTATGAATGTATTTCCACTTATTGTGATGTTATCTGCCCTGTTTATGATAGGATTATTAGTAAATTTCTGGAATGTTAGATTTATTATGGATACCTGGCCATTTTGAATGTTAAAACAATATATTGCCTTATTATTTCCATTAAGAATTGTATTGGTGTAACCTATGATTTTAATGTTTAAATTATTACTGAAGGTAGTAGTATAATTTATATTGTAAGTTCCTGTTGTGATATAAACTATAGATTTGTTGTATGTGCTACTTTTCATCTGATCAAATGCGTATGTGTATGTCCAGGGTGTTTGGTTTGTTCTTCCATTATTGCCACTTGAACCATTAGATGCTATGTAGTATACATATCCATATTCACTGCCATTAACATAATACGTTAGAGCTGATGAATTATAAGGAAAAGTACTATTATAACTTATTAATAATAAATTAATTCCTTTATTAAATTCTATAACGGGTATTCTGATACTAGTCATACTATCTATTACGTTAGCAGAGTAGGAGTTACTATTAATTTTAATTGTAACTGCACCGTCAACAACATTATCACCAAATTCATCTAGTAATTTAACTGTAATCACATTGTAATTAACTGTAAAATTCACGTATTCTACAGTCATATTCACTGTCTTTGATACTGTGAAATTTAAAGTTGTGTTTGATGAATAATAGTATGTGTTAGTGTAAGTGAATGTTACATTGTTTTTTCCTACGTTAAGATTATTGTTGGATATTGTTATATTGGTTACTCCATTACGTACTGATACAGTAGAGTATGTCTGATTGTTTACTTTTACTGTTATTGTTCCACTTGATATATTTAGGTTGTCTTCATCTTTAACTGTTATAGTGAATGTTGTGTTTTGTCTATTATCATCAACTGTTGCTGTTGTTATCGTATCCTTATATACTATGTTAGTTACTGTTACATTAGATGAGTTGTAATTATAGTGATTATCAGAGTATGTTAGTGTTATATTGTTAATTCCAGCATAGAATTCTTTGTTAGGTATAGTTATGTTTGCATGTCCATCTTCTATTGTCACAATAGCATATGTGTTATTGTTTATATTGATTTTCACAATTCCATCAGTTACACCTGTATTATTTTCATCTACGACTGTTATGTTGATTGTTGTATATGTTTTATTATTATATACATTTGCTATTGTATTTGTTGGTATATTTAACATATAATCTGAATTTAAAGGACTTGTATATAATTTAAGAGAAACTACAGCATCACTATAGCTTGTATTTCCTATTAATGATTTTCCTGGTGGTATTGCAACTCGAGAGTATGTATCAATAGTAGTAGGTATGTATATTACTGTATCATTTGAAGTTAAATGTAATTCTATTTTAATAGTATCACCTGTATTAACAGGTATTTGATTATTGAGTTTTATAGTTTCATAACATGCATGGCTGAATTTACCACTTTGTGTTTCCTGTAATTTGTTATTTACATATATATTTGCTGTGTAGTTATAATCTGAACTAATTACATATGTACCAAAGGCAGATATCAAATCATTGCCACTAGAAGTAAATTCATTTGAGTAAGTGTAATTATTTGTATTTTCTATTTCATACCAGTAATTAAGACCACTTAAATCATATTGATATATTCTATTATAGTTTGTTGTATCATTTAATATGAAAGTTATACCACCAACACCATAAAAATCATCACATGAATTTAATATGGAACTATCATAATATGAAACATAATAATATCCTTCATCTCCAGCATAGGTTCCCCAACTATTTTTAACAATAAATGCTCCATCACCTGGTGGTATATTCTTGAAGTTATATCTACTATAATTATCATCCCATCCTACTATAGTAACAGCATGATTAATGTAAGTAGTGGTTGAATAACCATCATAAATACTTCCTGAATATATACCTGTGTATACTGCCCCGTATTTCATAATAGCAACTTTTACTTCATCATTATCAGTGGAATTTGTTCTTGTAGGAACTCCATAAACATCGGTTACATGTAATATGCTTTTTAGTAATGGTGATACATATGAATTAGTATCATATTCATCATCACTTTCAAGTACTGGCCCTATCCAATTTACAAGATAACCTATGGACATATCATCTAATCCGCCGTCTCCAGGTAGAAGTTTCCATCCTTCCTCTGAAAACATTGCCATAATATTTTTCAGATTATTTTCTGAAAGATCTAGTGTTATATTCATTGCTTTTAAAATACATGATTCTAATGTAGCTAACATGGCAAATGCATAACAATTACCATCATTACCTTGGTCTTTTACAGATGTGACATAGCCATAGTCTCTTAAATCATATGATGAAGGTATTGTTTTAATATTACTAAAAGTAACGTTTGTAATATTTATATCAGCAATATTTTCTTCATTAATTAAATAAGTGACAGGTTCACTTCCATACCAGTTATTATTTGACAATATTGAACTAGTATTATATATGGAATACATATTATCCCCGTATTTAGCATTGTTGTTAGTGAAATTATTACTGTTTAGTATAATATTATTTTGATTAGCATATATTACTCCACCATAACTTGTTGCAGTATTATTAATAAAGTTAGATGATTCAATTTCTAATCTAAGATCATCAGAATATATTGCTCCACCACGTCTACCTTTATTATCTGTGAAGTTGGATGATAATATTGTTAGATTGGAGTAAGTATCAAAAATCGCTCCTCCATCATATATAGCCGTGTTATTTATGAATCTTGCATTACTAATGACTAAATAAGCTGCTAATTCATCAGTTTCTGTATTTATATCTTGATCAGATGTACCGTTAATAGTTAATATAGCTCCACCCAATCTTGCAGAATTATTAATAAATTCTGAATTAAGTAAAGTCATATTACTATTAAACAAGTATATTGCTCCACCATAGCTGGAGGTTAAATTAATAAACTTTGAATTATCAATATAAATCGTTGATAATGCAGAGTATATTGAACCTTCAGATGTACTGTTATGGTTTATAAATACTGTATTGTTGAGAGTTAAATGACTATGCTCATGTATATCAATACTAGTGGTTGTGTAATTAGTTACGGTTATATTACATAATGTAAGATTACCATATAGACTAAATAAGGAATTACCTGAATTTGCACCATTAATTATTGTCTTATCAGCATTTTGACCAGTGATTGTTATATTTTTAGTAATAATAATATCTGACATGTTATATATTCCATCAGATAAATAAATGGTACTATTAGTAGTTACCTCGTCTAGTTCTGATTGAGTGAGTGTATTCCAGGGTTCACTGTTACTACCATTACCTTTATCTGCATTTGAATTATTCACATAATAGTTTGCAGTTTTACTGTTTTTATTTGATGTATAAGTATCTGTGTTATTGATTAAGTTATTTGATGAATTAGTGGATATACTATTTATTTCATAGTTATTATCAGTAGCATGGTTTTCACTTTGAGTTATATGTGTTGAATTATTTGTTGCTGAAACAGCTGAAATACTTGTAATTATTGTAATAACTATTAATATAAATAATATTTTATTCTTCATTAAGCGCCCCCTATTTATTTATATTATTATTTATACTCTTTCTAGACTTAAGTAGTTAATAGTAATAAAATTAGACGAGAATAATAGAAAAAATAAGAATATAAAGGATTTCATGATGTGGTAAGGATAAAGGATTAATCTGTTAAACTTCATAGTAGATTATAAAAACACATGAGTTTATACAATTAAATTCATTGAAATAAATCTTGTTATATTAGATTAATCATGTAGAATAAGTTGAATGTTATATAAAATAATAAGAGTTTATAAAAAATATTAAAAAAAATTTTTATGGAAGGTTATTCCATAAAAAATATGGAAATGTATTTCGAGTGGGAGTTTATGGGGGAGTGTTTTTAAATGTTTACTTTTATTTTATTATATTTTTAATACTTTATTTCTTAATTCTGGTAACTCATGACAGTTTGCTACTGGTAATGGTTCCTCTACATATATTGGTTTCCAGGATAATGCTTTTTCGTTTTCTTCACGTTTTACTTCCATACCTTTTTCATAGTATTCGTCTCTTGCTTTTACCATAGCCTCCATTGCTTTTAGTGGTGAGCCCGGTGGTACACAGCATGAAGAACCTAGTATGTCAATTCCTCTGTCAAGTGCTTTAAATGTTTCTAGTCTAATACTTTCTAAATCACCTTTGAATAGGGAATCTGTTGCAACATTTCCAACTAATTGGGTGTTACTATCTAAATCATATTTTATTTGATTTGCTTCTTTTACATTTACACTGTCTTCAAAGGAGAATCCATTATATCCTACATCAAGTGTGTTTTTTAGGATTGGTGTTGTATCTCCACATACGTGTAATACTATGTTGAAGTCTGCTGCTTTAGATATTCTTTTTAACGGATATCTTACAATTTCATTAAACATTTCTGGTGGAAGGAGATCTGCTGCAATGGATGGTTCGTACATACAATCTCCCTGTACATCAAGATCATTATATGCTTTCACGATTTCAATTACTGCATCAGCACATATGTTTACTCCTTCTTTTACTGCTTCTGGTTCTGTTGCAAGACATTTCATAAGATATTCAATACCAACTATTTGACCAAGTAATGTGAATGGTCCAATTTGACCAGATATTAAAGGAACATCAGGGTATTTTTCTCTTGCTATTTGACATGCCTTAGCTACTACAGGTATTCTTCCACTACTTAGGAAATCCTCATTTAGTTCTACGCTTGATAAATCATCAAAGAAAGGTGATGCTGTAATTTCTGGTATGTGTTCATTTGCATCTCTTAAATCTACTTCACAACCCATTGCCTCTGCTTCTATTGCAAGGTCAAATGGTATGTTAATACTTTCTACGCCTGCATATTTATGTGCACTTTCTCCGAGTGTTACCATTTTTTCTGCATCAGTGTGTGATGCTGGGAATCCTGCTCCTGTTCTTTCCATTCCTTCAATTAATGCTACAGATACTATACTTGCAGCTGGAACTTTTTCTACTTCTTTTCCTGCAAATGCATTTTCTAAGTTTTCAATTAAATCCATTTTGATCTCTCCTTTACCAATTTTTAAGAGTTGAATCTAACTAGATAAAAACTTATTTTTATTCATTTGTTAGAGGTTAAATTTTTTTGTTATTGATTGGGATTTCAATATTTTTTTCCATATAATTTAATTCTGATTGTTTTTATCCTGTCAAATTCATACTTATAATTATGAATAACGTACTATATAAAGGATTTGTACTAAAATAAGATAAAATTGAACGTTAATGATTAATTAAAGAACTATTGATAATTTTTTAGACCAATAATAAATTAATATTCAACTAATAATTTTTTGTTGTGATGATAAAATAATCATCTCATGATAATTTTTAAGAAGTCATGATAATTCATTTTTAAACAATATAAAAAAAATAATAAAAAAAATTAGTAAAATTTATTGGAAAGTAGGATATAATCTAATTCGTTCAATTTGATTTACTGGAATATTTTGTATTTCAATGTTCAAAGTATCGAAACCAAGATATAATTTTGTGTTAATGAATGTGCTTTCAGTTCCTATTATTTTACTGTTTTTATCATAACAGGTTGCTGCAATTTTTATTTTTTCATATTTGTCTGGATTTTTGATATAAATTTCACCTACAATTGATAATTTATCAGGTGAATTTGATATAATGGAAGTGTTTGTTATATTCATACCTATTTTATGTTCAATATCATGCATTTGCTCAATGAATATGGAGTTAACAGTAGAATAAACATTATTTTGTTTTCTTTTTGGTCTATTCCTAATTAGTTTTTGTTTATTAGATGAATGCTTTTTAGGGGTCTGTTTATTTTTAATTGTTTCATTAATTTTTTCTTTAGGTTTGTTTGAAACTATTTTCTGTTTAGGCTTATTTGTTGCTATTTTCTGTTTAGGCTTAATATCAAATGGTTTATCAACAATTTCAGGTAAGATGATAATTATACTAGTATCAAAGAAATCTGGTTTAAATTCAATATCGAAAGCAGTTAAATCATACAACTTGTTAATCTCAACAATAGTTTTTTCCTTTTCAGTCTTATTACCTTCCTTGTTAAAACATATGACTGAAATCTGTAAAACTTTATCCTTATCTAACTTTTTATTAATAGAGACTTTACCACTGATAGTAACTATTTTATCATCATCAATATCTAATTCTATATTATTAAATCTCAGACCTAAACTATTTTCAAGTTTCTTGTTTCTTTTAATCTTTCCTCGGAATTCCTCTTTAAGAAGATTTAGTTCTTCTCTGGATAAACTAGCGTACTTTTCTTCTCCTATTAGAAAATTATCATCAAAAGAATTTTCATCAATTAAATCATTTGATAATTCATCTTTTTCTTCTTGAACTATTTGTTCTTCTCTGATTTGATTATTCTTATCCTGTACTGGTATTTCATTCTGTTGTGGTTCTACTTCATATGGAGATTCTTCTGGTTTATAGAAGAAATCTTCTTCTTCATCTGTAATATTAGTATTATTTTCTGGACGTAATAATTCTTTTGCAAAGTCATCTAAGTCATCAATGTCTTTTACTAAATCATTTCTTTGATGTTTTAATTTCTCCTGTCTTCTACGTTCATCATCTATTAATTCTTGTGCTATTCGATCTGCATACCTATGGCTATCATCATTATCACGTTCTCTGTTATATTTGTTATCCTCATGTACTACTGCAATGTACAATAATTCACCACAGTATATACATTGTTCTTCAAAATCATCATTTAGTTGACCACAGTATGGACATCTTTGCATAGTTTATCTTCCCTATATTTATTTGTTAATTATTTATATGTATATATTAATAAATATTTAAAATCATTATTATTATTAAAATAAGAAATAATTCAATATAAGTTATATTATTTATTGAATGAAGTTAATCTTTGCTAATTAAAATGGTATATATAAGTAAATAACACATGTTTAAATAGATAAGAATAAAAAAAGGTGAGCAATTTGACAAGCAGAGAAAAAGTTTATGATTTCATGGAAAAATCAGGTGTATTATATTTATCAACAGAGGATGGTGAAAAACCTAAAATAAGACCAATAGGATTTAGAATGTTAGTTGATGGACAAATATATTTTCTAACAGGAACATTCAAAAATCTATATGACCAAATGCTAAGAAATAGTAACGTGGAATTTCTAGCACATAATGGACAAGAATTTATGAGATATTATGGAAGAGTAGTATTTGATGAGGATGAAGATAAACGTCTTTTAAATAAAGCATTTGAAAAAATGCCAATGTTAGAAAAAATGTATGGTAAAAATTCAAATCTTACACCAGTAATATTCCATGTATCTAAAGCAACAGCTGAGATTAGAGATATGAATGGAATTATAGAAACATATAACTTCCTAGATTAAATTAATATTAAAAAAATAGTCCTAATACTAATATTACTTCTTTTTATCTTTTTTTGTAGTTAGAAATAAATAATAAGAGAATAAAAATTATTCTCCTACTAATTTTAATCCTGTCATTGATTTAACATCATTACTTAATACTCTAAGATCAGTTCTATTAAGTTTTGATAAATCATCATGACCAGCAAGTTGTGCTAACATCTTTGCTTCTTCAGTAATAGCATTAATATAATTAGCAACATGGTCAGCTGCTTCATCAACATCTAATGTTCTTAGTTTAGGATTTTGTGTTGCAATACCTACAGGACAAGTTCCTTTGGAACAATTTCTACATCCGATACATCCCATTGCAATCATAGAAGCGGTTGCTATATATACAGCATCTGCACCCATTGCTAATGCTTTAGCTACATCTGCACCATTTCTGATTCCACCTGTAATAATAAGGTCTACATCATCCTTAGCACCAATTTCCTCTAATGTTTTTACTGCTAAAGCTAGTGCAGGGATAGTTGGTATACCAGTTTCCTCGGATACAATTTCAGGGGAAGCACCTGTTCCTCCTTCCATTCCATCGAGTGCAATTATATCTGCTCCTACTTCATATGCAATTTTAACATCTTCATCGACTCTTCCAGGACCTAATTTAACAATGATAGGAACTTCCCAGTCTGTAACTTCTCTTATTAATTCTATGTGTTCTGCTAATTCTTCTTTGCTTTGTGAGTCAAGGAATCTGCATGGACTTAATGCATCAGTTCCTTCTGGTATTTCTCTGATTTTAGCTACTTCTAGACTTACTTTTTCTGCCATTAAGTGTCCACCCATACCAGGTTTTGCACCTTGTCCTATTTTTACTTCTACTGCATCTCCAGCATTTAAGTATTTAGCGGATACTCCGAATCTACCAGAGGAGTACTGTACTACTAATTTATCTGATAGTTCTCTTTCTTCTGGAAGCATTCCACCTTCACCAGTGTTTGCTACTGAACCTACCATAGCTGAACCTTTTGCTAATCCTAATTTTGCTTCTTTGGATAATGCACCGAAAGACATACCACCTATTAGTACAGGGGTATCTGCTTCTAATGGTTTTTTAGCAAATCTTGTACCTAGTTTTACTTTTGTGTTACATGGTTCTCGGTATTTGTCTACTGGTGCTATTGAAGCTTGTGCTGGTAATATTACTATATCATCAAATTTTGGCACGTCTTTTGACCTTCCAAATCCTCTTATTTTATAGTTTCCAGTTTGAGCTTTAGTGTGTATGTCCTCTATGGTTTGTTTACTATAAATTGCTCCTGCATCTAATGCTGCCATTTTTTTATCTGCCATTTATATTACCTCTTAATTTTATTTACCATAGAATGGTCTTAATTGATCTTTCACAATTTTTGTGAAATTTTCAGCTTTTTGGTCTATATCATATTGTTTGAAGAGACTGTTGAGTTTGTCTTTATCTTCTTCTGTTAGTTCTGTTTCTTTAGCGTTGTATCCAAGTTGGTAGGATCCTGCTATGTAGATTGCTCCACCAATCATCCAGTCTCCTAAGTCTTTACTTGAGTTTCCTGTGATGATTATGTCACCATCTAACATGTATAGTCCTGCTGTTTTACCAATATTTCCATCAATTAATATTACACCATTTTTGTGTAATTGACCTACACCGTCTCCAGCATTTCCTCTAACTACTATGTTTCCGTTACATTTACCAAATCCTACGCCGTCTCCAGCTCCACCGTTGAGAATAATTTCTCCTTCGGTCATGTTGTCTCCAAGGTATTTGTTAACTGATCCATTAATAGTTATTTCTGCTCCATCATTTAGAGCACCAATAAAATCTCCAAAATCACCATTTAATTCTATGTTTGCTTCAGATTGTATACCTACTGCTATAGAATTTAGAGATTCTACATCTTTTATGGTTATTTCTTTTTCATTGCTTGTTATAGCATCTTTTATAGAAGTATTTACATCACGTGTTGTTAAATCTACACCTGAGATTTCTACTTTTGCCATATTTTTCTCCTCATAATTTTCTTTTTAATAACATATAGTCCCAAAGTGTTGTTATTAAATAATACCTCATAAATTTTATTTAAAAATGTTAATTTGTTTAATAATATTTTATATTATTATAAATTGTATAATTATATAACTTAATTTTTTAAATAATTTATGTGGTTATATGATGTTTTTGTCTATTTTAATATATATTATTTTTTTAATATAAGGGGTGTTAAGATGTTATATTTCAGAAATCATAAGTATTATAATATCTTTTTTAGGTTTAAAAATAATTGCAGAGTTTATATTATTTTTTAAAAGAATATTTCATATTCTAATGTAATTTTAAGTCTTTTTAAATAGTATCTTTTAGTTTAACGCATAGTAAAATAAATAAAAAAAATTAAATTTAATCGCTTAAATTTTATTTTTAAGACATATAAATTTAATTAAGTAAAATTAATTCAATAATTTTATATATTTAATTATCCTTAAATTATTACAGAGTTAAAATAATTATAATAGGTTTTGATTATTAATTTTTATTATCTATATGAAAATTTAATATTATAGTTTTCCGAAGGAATATAGTCATGTTTTTTAGTTCACCTCGGAAAAACCTATTATTTTAACTCTTAAATATAATAAGTAACTTTATACTATATCCTCTATTTTTTTCATAAAATTAAATTTATTATACATAATTCTTTGATAAAACAACTAATAATTATGGAAAAGATTATTAAATAAAGATAAATTTAGTAGTTGTATAATTATTAGAGACTATCTTAAAAGACTTTATTTTATTATTAGTTTATAAATTGTTATAATTTAATTCAATTGGATTACATGTCTTAATTTTTATTATAAAAACAGTTATATAATTTAAAGAGGATAATAGAATATAGATAATTAGAGGTGATAACATGACAGAATTACCAAAAGCAACTATGGGAAAATTACTGAAAAAAGCTGGTGCTACACGTGTAAGTGATGATGCTAAAATTGAATTAGCAAAAGTACTAGAAGAAATCGGTGAAGAAGTTGGTAAAGAGGCAGTTCCTTATGCTAAACACGCTGGAAGAAAAACAGTTAAAGCAGAGGATATTAAACTAGTAATAAATAATAATCTATAGCTGTAACTGTTTTTTATTTAATCATATAGATATATCTTTTATATTCCGATTCTTTTTTAAATTTTTTTTATTAAAAAATAGGATTAATCTAATTAATTCTATATTTATTACTTGAATTAATAAATAATTATTAATTAAGTAAATAGTATGTCTACTATTTTTTTTAGATAATATACAATAATAATTCTTAGTAAAAATAAGGTAATTAATTGTAATTTAGTAAAAAAAAGAGTATACGAATAATCAAATTGGATTATTTAATCAAAATATCCTATTTCTTATTCATAGTAGTATAATTTCAATTCATTTTATTGATTTAAGGACCTAATATAACTTTTGGACGAACATGTAATACAATGTCACCGTTTCTAGTTACAGTCCATTCTATTGAACTATTTTCATCAATTTTGAATTTATTAATTATATCTTCTGGTATTTCAGTTTTACCATTATGCATTTTTGTTATTTCAATATCAGCCATTATTTCACCGATTTAAATTCTCTTTATCAAAATATTTAAAAGTAACCATTAAAGGTATAACTAGGATTAGTATTATTAAACAGATTATTGATTATTACTTGTTTTAATACTTATTAACTTTATATAATTTTTAATTTAAATTATTAATTAAGGGATATTAAATTATAAATTTTTTTTAACAAGGGCTATTAAAATAAAATCATGATATTATTATAAGAGGAAATTTATATGAGAATATGTTTATATGGTGCAGGTAGTACTAAGTTAAACAAGAAATATTTAGATGTTGGATACCAGTTAGGAGCAAAATTAGCTCAGGAAAATCATACCCTTGTATTTGGCGCAGGAAGTAATGGAATGATGGGTGCTGTAGCAAGAGGGATGCATGATAATAATGGTAAAATAATTGGAATAGCTCCTGATTGGATGGATAAGTTTGAGGAGTTATATGATTATTGTGATAAATTAATATCTACTTCCACTATGGATGAAAGAAAAAGGCTGTTTCTCACAAATTCAGATTTGTTTATAATAGCACCTGGTGGAATAGGTACATTAGATGAATTTTTTCAGATAATAACATTAAAAAAACTGGAAAAACATGAAAAACCAATTATAATGTTTAATATTGATGGATATTATGATGTGTTAATGGATATGATGAATCATATGATAAAAGAAAAGACTATATCCGAGAAGGATATAGAATTATATGAAGTTGCAACATCAATAGATGAAATATTGAATTATATTAATACATATTAATCATAAAAAGTATAGGAGTTGAAATATGAAGAAGTATCAAGTAGTATTATTAATTAGTATTATCATTATATCATTTACTGCTCAAGGAGTGAGTGCTACATCAGTTTTTCTTACATCTGATCATATAGGTTCACAAGATAATGATATTGAAATGATGAATTCTATAAAGAATTATGTTGAAGACCTTAGTAATGGCAGTATACAAGTTACTGTTGATAGTCAAGCACCAAGTCCTGGTGAGGGAACACGAGCTATTGAAAGTGATAGTGATGTAAGTGTAACTATGGCAGCATCTTGTTCCGGAAACTTTATAGTACTGGCACAGGCAGCACAGAATATTGATAAACAAATTATCTTTGTAAATACTGGTGATGTAAACTTAGATAATGTTAGTTTTGTAAGACGTGCATGGGATGATAATTATTCTAGTACAACCTTTGCAGGTATTAATTCACCAGGAAAATTCCTGAATGATGCAGGTATTAGCTATATTCAACCATTACAGGAATATCCTAATGCTGGTAGTGATGGATCATATACTTCATCTAATGATGATGTTAACAGATATATTGCTCAGCAAATTGTAAATGATATAGAAAATAATGCTAGTAGTAGTAAATCATATGATAGTGATTTAATAGTTAATCATACATTACGTCCTTCTGTAATGGCTGAGGCAAGTCAGAGCTTACTTGACGATAATGATATGAGTATGAATGGTACATACAATTCCTATACGGCACCACAAGTATTATACATGACAAGTTCTTATCTTAATGGTAATGGTTTAGAGCAACCAAAAGAGTATGAACAGCCAAGTTCTCCAATGAATCATTCATCATTTACTCAGAAATCATATTCAATTTACGAGTATATGGAAATGGCTTCAATTGTAAAGAATTATATGGATGAAAATGGTAGAGCTCCTGATTCCATTGACTATAAAGGTGCTCATATAGGATATTATGATTTAGTATATAACTTTGCTAAGTTAACGGCAAATCATACTGATGGAAGACATATGGATTTCAGTTATGATACAGAGTTTACTAAATTAAATAATGATCCATTAGCAGAATATGGACAATATATAATAATAATTGGTGCCATAATAATAGTTATTGGAACTATTAGAAGATTATTTAGAAGAAGACGAAGAAGATATTAGATTTTCGCTTCTATTTTTTTTTAAATTCTATTTTTTTATTTTATTTTCATAAAATAATATATTATATAATATTTTAGATAAATACTCAAATAATACATAAACTAATTCTAATAGGGGATATATGATGAGTAATAATATTGATTTATATAAGAAAGATAAGGCAATTAAACGTTATAATTTTATTAAAGAACTTGATTATACTGATAGTGAATATAAGAAGAATTTAAGAAAACATATGGCTAATCATCGTCAGAATGCTAGAGGTTTATTAAATCCACGTTTAACAGCAAAGCAGGAATTGTTGATGTATGAAATGTATGGATTTGAGAGCATGAAAACTTATGCATTAGATGTGCTTAAGCAAAATATTGAATATTGCACAGTTTTAGAAGCTGGCACTCATGATGAACAAATTTCATTAACGGAAAAATTTCTTAGAGAAAGTAATAATAAGGAATATCTTTTAACATTAAAGCCTTTCAGCACTAAAAATGGTAATTCATGGTATACTCCAGTGGATAGATTAGTTAATTGGATTGATTGTTATATGATTCAAAGAGATGTTTTCTTTAGGTATGCTAATAAAGATGAAATCTTGTTATATCTTCCAAGTTATTTTCAGGACAATATCTTATCAATGATTACTTATACTGAAAATGAGGAAATGGATTTTGATAATGATATAGATGAGATTGCTAAGGTGTATGATACACTAGTAAATGGTGTTATAGATATACTTGAAAGTCTTCCTGAGGATAGAATGATTGATAATTTGTTTACCATGGATTATAAACAAATCAAAAAGAATAAAAAAATTATACGAGAATTAGGTAAGGATTATCTTAAATTAATGGAATAATATGTTTCATTAATTATTACTTTTTTTAAAAAATGAGTTTAGTAAAGAAGGGTAATTAGTTATGTAATTACTCTTCTATATTTACTGATACAAGATCGTTTTCGTCTGATGCTCTTTGGAAAGCATCTATTAGTAGTGGATCTATTTTATCAGGGTTTGTTATATTTACTATTGTTTTTGTGTAGAATCCAACTAGGTAGAAGTAAATGTCTTCATAGTCACCTGTGAATTCTGGTAGGTCAAATGTTTCTTTTAGATAATTATTTTGATCTTCTTCTATTTTTTTTCCATCTATGTCGAATTTGTTCATTTTTTATTCTTCCAATTATTTTGATAACAATAGTTATATTAATTATAGTATTAAAAGTTTATACTTTTTTATCTAAAAGATATTCTTACTATAGATACTTCTACAAAAAATAATTAAAGACTATCATCAACGGTATTATTAATCAAATCTAATTTATGAGGAATAATCTCATAATCTTCTAATTCATAGCCAATATCTTCATAACCTTCAAGTTCATCCTCAGTAAATTGTTTTCCTAGCAATCCACCAACATCAATTATCTTATTAACTTTAAAGTTAGCAGTCACTATACCTCTATGAGTATTTTCTATGACAAAATCATTTATAGTATCTGAAAAATGAGTTAGCACAATAGCTGTTTTCTTCTCTTTCATTTCTAACTCAGGATCACTACCTGCAGAGCCCATCCTATCAAGAAACATCTTTGATTGTCCTGCTAAATCACCGAAATATATTGGTGCTGAGAATATGAAATAATCAGATGCTCTAATCTTATCAAGAATTTCATTTAAATCATCATTTAATACACATCCACCACCCTGTTTGCACTTTCCACAGCCAGTACAACAGTGAATGTTATAATCATCAAGGAATAAAATCTCATTAGAACCTCCAGCATCTTCAATTCCAATGGTTAATCTATCCACAATTTTTTTAGAATTTCCATTACGTCTACATGAAGTTATCAAAGTTACTGCTTTCATTAAATCACCTTCTATTTAAAAGATTAAATTATGGAATTAATAAATTTTATTAAAATAAATTAGTCTTTAAAAATAAAAATTAGTTTACATAGTGATGATTTTTATAAAAAAAAGTTTATAAAAGGATTAAAAATTAATCATAGTTATTGGTTATGCCAACCATCTACAATTAAACGATATTCAGGGGAATTATGGTTAATTTTAATATTATAGTTATTTATATCAATAATATCTCGATTATTATTTACTATTAGATATGCATAGCCCTGACTAATATCCAGGTTATACTCCGCATAATTTTTATAACCATTACTTTCTAGTACTTTAATGTAAGTTTGTAATCTATCCTTATACTTAAATGATTTTTTATGTATCTTACCCTCTTCAATATATTCTACAGTGATTTTGTTACCTACTTCATCACTAAACTTATTTCTTTCACGTTCGTTTCTGTATTTTCTTTTATCATTAATGAAGTTATGATAACTATCTTTTAAGTTATTGTAATTATTATTAATACTGTTGATGGTATTCTGAACTTTTATACTAAGATTATTGTAGAATCTTGTGAATCTACTTGTACTTCCAGGATAATTATTTTCAGGTTTTACAAAGTAATCAATCAAGCTCCATAGTTTAGATAGTATAAATGATGGTTTTTTGATTGTTTTATTATCCATTTTATACATTGAGATAAAGTCAAGGAGGATTACTACCAGTAATGGTATTGTTAGAAATCCCCATGTGAATAGATTTATTATCATTGATATAATTGACCATTGAAATAGGAATGATAATAGATAAATCCATTTAATCATGTTATTAATATTAAAATTATTATTCATATTATTATAATTTGCTTTCATTATTTTAACCTTTAATATATAGTAGTTTTCTCTTTTATATACTTATTGTTATTTTATTAATTAAAGAAAAATTGAATTGAAATCAGGGTTAAAATTTAATAATAATGTATTACATAATAGTATTATACCTTTATATAATCTATATAAATTTTCAATAATAGAAATTTATGGATAATTCAAACTAAGGGATATAAACTATTTTTTTTTAGGTTAATATCTAATATACATATTTTAGTTAAAGAAAATCGTTTATATTTACTAATTAAAGGTGTAATGATTATAATGAATTGGGATTTTGATTTCACAGAAAAACAGATAATCATTACAGTATTCTTTTGTATGGCATTCACAATATCAAATCTAATCACTGTTAAAATTATAGATTTACACTTTTTAGGATTAGAAGTACCAGCAGGAGTACTTATTTATCCATTAGTTTATATTTTAACAAATGTAATTACAGAAGTATATGGTGAAAGAACAGCACAAAAAACTTTAGCACTAGGTATAGCTGCTGATGTATTATTTGTATTCATGACAACATTAATATTAGTATTACCATCACCAGCATTCTATACAGGTGATTCAAGTTTACAATTTGTATTTACACAAACACCTAGAATACTAGTAGCATCATATATCAGTTATCTAGCAGGTAACCTTGTAAATGCAAGAGTAACAACAATTGTAAACCGTGGAACATCATATTTACAAATTAAAAACCTAGGAGCAATAGCTCTTGGTGAATTAATTGATAATATAATATTCATAGGATTAGCATTCATAGGATCTGTACCAGTAATTGATATAGTTATCATGATATTCAGTCACTGGGTAATCAGTTTAATATGGAATGTAATAGCACAACCATTCACTGCTAGAACAGTTAAATGGGCTGCTAAAGGAAAACCAGAAGATACTGTTAATGCATAGATAAATAGAAATAATATTCTATTTTTATTAAACATATTCTTTTTTTATTTTTTTAAAAACTTTTTTTATTTATTCTAAGAAAAAATATATTAATCCTTTAATAAAAATTATAGTGACTAGATTAAAATAAAATATAATTTTAATATTAAGGGGAAAGACTATTTTGTCGAATAACATAAATTCAATTAATAATCCAAATAATAAGTCGTTTAAGATTTCAGTAATAATGGCTGTATATAATACAGAAAATTACTTGAATCAAGCTATTGATTCGATTTTACATCAAACAATAGGCTTTAGAGAAAATATACAACTTATATTGGTTAATGATGGTAGCACTGATGATTCAGAGGATATCATGAGGAGTTACCAGGAACAGTATCCTGATAATATAATTGTTATATCGCAGGAAAATCAAGGGCAGTCCGCTGCTCGTAATAATGGTTTAAACTATGTTAGAGGTAAGATTGTTAACTTCTTAGATAGTGATGACTACATATCTGAATCCGCATTTGAGGATGTTTACTATTTCTTTTTAGAAAACTATGATAAAACAGATGTTGTATCAATACCATATTATTCATTTGGTAGAATTGAACAACCTCATAAACTAAATTATAAATACGAATCAACTAGAATAATTGATTTACTAGAAGAACCTGATAATCCACAATTATCCGCATCTTCTGCATTCATAAAATATGATGTACTTAAAGACTTTACTTTTTCAACAGATTTAATAGGATCTGAGGACGCTTTACTTATAAACATGATTCTATTAAACAAGAAAACACTAGGTGTAGTTAATTCTGCACAATACTACTATCGAAAAAGAAAAGATGCTAGTTCTACAATAGATGTTATCTATAAGATAAAAGAGGGTTATACTGATAGATTAGAGAACTATTTCATGGAACTAATAAACTATTCTATATCAAAGGTAGGTTATGTTCCAGAATTTATCCAGTACACATTAGCATACGACCTACAGTGGATAATACAACTTCCAAACCTAAAATATGTCTTTGATAAAAAAGGAGAAATACCTGAATTTTGGAAGATAATGAATGACGTAATTAGTCACATTGAAGATGATGCTATAATTAATAACAGAGGTATAGTTTCAAACCAACACAAATCATTCTTAATCTATCTAAAAAACTTAGAACTAAGATATGAGATAAAAGATGATGATATTGTATTAATGTCAGCAGATCACCAATTAGATAAACTTAAAGACCATTCATTACACATAGATATAATAGAAATTAAAAATGACACGCTAAACATATCAGGATATACTCATACTCACTTCAAATCAGATAAAATAACAATACAAGCAGTAATTAATAATAATTCAGATAGATATCTAGGAAAAATGGTACATTATCCTACACGTGATAATGTTAAATTCTTATCAATACCATGGACATTAATTTACAATTTTGACATGAAAATACCATTAGATGTGGTAATGAATTCACAGGTCAAAATTAAAGTAAATTACCATATTGATGGAGATACAAGTAATTTCAGCAATGACAATTTAATCTCTGATTATCTACAAATAAAATTCTCAAAAAATGCAAGATTATCTAAAACAAGCATATACTCTGTCAGAGATTCAAAAGTTATACTATTTAAAAATAATTCATTTTATATTAATAAATATGATTTCTTTTCAATACTTAGACATGAAAGAAGCATTTTTAAAAAGATATTACAAGAAAAAAAATTTGGATACAAAGAGATTCTAAAGATAAAAGTAATATATCTACTAAAACATTTTTTAAATGGATATAGAAAGCCAATTTATCTTTTCATGGATCGTCCAGAACAAGGTGATGATAATGGTGAACACCTATTTAAATATGCCTTAACTTGTAATGATAATATAAGAAAATATTTCATAGTAGAAGAGGATTCTAAAACATTTAAACCAGTATCACGATTAGGGGAAGTAGTACCCTACAAGTCACTAAAACATAAATTATTATTCCTATTTGTGGATAAGATTATTACTTCACATCCTGATGAACCAGTGATTAATCCATTTTTCTCATACAGTCCAAATAAGGATGAAAGACATTTTATCAGTGGTCTTGGAAATGCGGAGATATACTTTTTACAACATGGTGTGACAAAGGATAATATTACACCTTATCTTAAAAAGTATGATAAGAACTTATCATTAATAGTAACAGTATCTGATAAAGAACATGATTCATTTATGGATGATGGATATAATTATGAGGAGAATATTATTCAAACACTGGGATTTCCACGATATGATAATCTGGAAAGTCATCCACGTAAACAGATATTAATTATTCCAACATGGCGTGATTATCTTGAAGGAAATGAAGAGTTATTTGTAAATTCAGGATATTATACTAAATTAAACGATTTATTAAATGATGAGAGATTAATAAAATTAGCAAAAGAATATGGTTATAAAATAGTATTTAAGCCACATCCACGTTTAATGCATAAAATAAATGAAAAGACTAATAAGAGATATATTGATTTAATAAAATTTAATCCTTATATTAGATTAAGTATAGATGATTTATATCAGGAATTATTCAGCGATTCATCTTTACTAATCACTGATTACTCATCAGTATTCTTTGATTTTGCTTATTTAAAGAAACCAGTAATATATTATCATCCAAATAATGATTATCATCATTTAAAAAGTTACTTTGATTATAATAAGATGGGATTTGGTAGTGTTGAGATGAATGATAAATCATTAATTAATAAAATAGCTGAATATCTTGAAAATGATTGTGAAATGGAAGACATATATAAACAGAGAGTTGACCAGTTTTTTAAATTCCATGATAAACATAATTCTCAACGTGTCTATGATTGGATAAAGAATCACTAGGTGTAATATATGAGATTAGTTATACAGAGAGTAAACAATGCAAAGGTAGAAGTAGATAATAAAGTAGTAGGTAATATTGATAAGGGCTACATGGTACTAGTAGGCTTCGGTAAACATGATACGAATAAGGAAGCTGACTACATGGTTAATAAAATTATGAATTTACGCGTATTTGAAGATGACGATGGACGTATGAACCTAAATATTAATGATGTTCAAGGAGAATTATTATTAATTCCACAATTTACATTATATGGTGATGTTAGTCATAATAACAGACCTTCATTCTCTAATGCTATGAATCCGAAGGATGCTGAGAAGTTATTTGATTATTATTGTGATAAGTGTAGTGACTACGTTCATGTTGAAAGAGGTATTTTTGGAGCTTTCATGAATGTTAGCTTGGAGAATAATGGTCCTGTAACAATTCTTATTGATAAAGAATATAAAAAATAAGAAAAAAGAAGAAAAGGTTAATTTAGCTAAATATTTCATTAGTTGCATCAGCTGCAGGGTCAAATTCCTCTGATACTTCTTTCATATATTTTGGTATATCAAGGTGTTGTGGACATTGTTCTACACATGCTCCACATTCTATACAATCAGATGCTCTGCCATATTCATCTCTTGTTATATAACTAAGATAGTAGTTGAGTTGCTGTGAGAAACCTTTCCATTCTGTCTGTTTTTCTGTATTATATAATTCAAAGTATTTAGATATGTATATATTTTCTGGACAACTGTTTATACAGTAATCACAGGATGTACATGGTATTGCTATTGCTGAATGAATAATATCTGTTACTTTGTTTATTATTTCTCGTTCTTCATTATTAATTGGTTTAAGATTATTAAATGTTTCTAGGTTATCATCTAATTGTTCTTGATTACTTACTCCACTTAATACCATCATCACGTTATCTAATTCTGCTACAAATCTTAATGCCCATGATGCTGGGGATGCTTCACTATTATATTCTTTCATTAATTCTTCTGCTTTCGGTGGTACATTTGCTAGTGATCCACCTTTAACTGGTTCCATTACTACTACTGGTTTTTCGTATTTTTTTGATAGTTCATAGCATTTTCTTGCTTCTACTCCATTATCTTCCCAGTCAAGGTAGTTTAGTTGTAATTGTATGAAGTCTATTTCAGGGTGTTCTTTTAGGATTTTTTCTAGGTATTCAGAGTTATCATGCATTGATATTCAAATGTTTTTTATTTGTCCTGCTTCTTTTTTGTCTGCTATGAATTTGAAGCAATCTGCTATATCTAATGCTTTATCTGTCCATGAACAGAGGTTGTGTAACATATAGTAATCAAAGTATTCTACTCCTGTTCTTTCTATTTGTTCATGGAATAGTTTTTCTAAATCTTCTGGTTTTTTAACAAAGAATAGTGGAAATTTATCTGCAATTATGTAGGACTCTCTTGGATATCTTTTTACTACTCCTTCTTTAAAGGCTACTTCACTTTTTCCATTATGGTAGGGGTATGCTGTGTCGAAGTAGTTGTATCCATTATCCATGTAGATATCTATCATTTTATTTAATTGTTCTTGGTCTATGTGTTCAGGGTTTTCATCTATTTGAGGTAATCTCATCATTCCGAATCCGAATTTTTTCATCATATCACTCCTCATTATCTAACTTTATATTAATTCTTGTTTTTAAATATTTATATATATGAATAGGATAATTATGTTTGGAATAAGTGTATTCTATGATTAAATCTTTTTATACTAAAATAGAGAGATTTATATAAGATAATAAATTAAATATCTACTAATGAAAACGGAGGTGTACTTATGGACATAGGTAATTGGGAGATTAACACACCTGCAATAATCATGATATTATTAGGTATTTTAGCATTAATCTTTCCAGCTGCATCAACTCAGACTATAGGTATAATAGTAGGTATATTATTCTTATTAATTGCAATTGTTTTAATCATAGCAGGTTTTGCTGAGATTGCTGTTTCAAGAGCTTTTGCAGGTTTTACATTGATAATAGCGATATTATGTATATTATTAAGTTATTTCTTAATGTTTAATCCAGCATCAGTTGCAATACTTGTAAGTGTAATAATATATTTACTTGGTATTATAATGATTATAGTTGGAATATTTAACTTAGTAACAGGTCAACTATTTAAACCATTAAGTGCAATGGGTATTACTGGATTAATATTTGGTATATTATTTATAGTAATAGGGGTCTTTGTAAGAAATCCTACTATATTAGGTATAATAGTTGGTTTATGGCTAATAGTATCAGGAATACTATCAATTTATGGAGATAATGATAAAAATTATATAGACATCTAATCTCCTTATTTAATTATTTTTTTAACCTATTTTTTTTTATTTTATTAACTAATTTTAATAGTAAAGATTAACACTTATTTTTAATATAACATAAATTAATAATAATATTTCTTTTTAGAAAAATCAGTATCAGAATCATAGAAATAATAAATGAGGTTAGATATTAATGGATTCAGTAGGTATGGATAAAATAAATGATTTAACAGAAGGTCCATTATTTGATGAATTTATCAAGGCAACAGGTCTAACAAGTGATGATGCAATGTATCTTAAAAATCAATTAATAGATGATTATAATAATTATAGAATTAACGCAGATAGTGTAGAAGATCGTTTAAATGAATTAGTTAATACTATCTTAATTAGCAAGGGATATGATATTAGTTTGGATCCTGAGGAGAAATTCTTAACTTATTACTATAATCAAGAGTATACATTAATGCATTGCACAGTATGTGGTAATCCGATACTCTATAATGATAACTATTGTAGTAAGTGCGGCAGTAGAACACAATATCATTCTAATACTAGTTTAGGCTTCTTTAATGATAGAAAGACTAATAATATTCCTGATAATAATACAATTCAAGAGGATTTCTCAAATAATATTGTAAATGAAATAATGTTTGATGATAATGTATTTAAGTATGCTATTGTAACGTATTTAAATATTTTAAATGATCCAAGTAGTGATAATTTGGATGATAACACATTTAAATACTATAATACCACTATTGATGATGTGAAACAGTTCTCATTAGATAATAATTTAATTAGTGAAAGTGTTACTAAGGAGAATTTTCTCTCATTAGCAAATGGACTTAGTGTATCTCAATTAAAACAAATATTATCTGGCTATAAAATAGATACTAGTGGGGATAAAATAGATTTAATAACACGTTTAATTGATAATCTTAATATAACAAATCTTAAAAAGATATTTGATACCAGAGCATATATATTGACTTCGCAAGGATTGAATTTAATTATAGATAATCCACAGATATACTTCTACAATAAATTTCTAAAAACATACTCATTAGAAAAATTTCAACAGCTATACCAAGAAAACAAAGATACACTAAATCTATCACAAATAGGCTTATTATACATGAATAACTATCGAAAGGAATATGCAAATAAACTAAAATGGGGACTATACAAGAATACATACTATGTAGACTATAATATATTCAAATATACAAATAAGAAAAATTCACAACTACTAAGTTTACTGAAGATACTCACGTGTGATATAAACCTATGGGAAGACAACATACTTGATAAGAATTCACTACTACTAGCACCAGCAATAACAAATAATATATGTAAAATAGTTTATGATGAAAAGATACAGCTAAGTGATTTAAAAGAATTTTTCATAAAAGCAGTAGATAGTCTAGAAATACCGGTATTACTCCTATCAAAAGAAACAATGTTCCAATACTTAATAAAAATAATAAATAAAGAGCCACTTGATAAAATACAGGAAGAAATAAAAGAAAAATATAATAATTTAGATTCCAAGTATCTTTTTGATAATCTAACACAACAACAAGAAGTAGTATATAATATTAATACCTTAATTAACTAACTTCTGTTTGCTTGTTCAAAGTTACCTGATAACATATATACAGTAATTATACCACTAGGATTCTGACTAAGCTCATTAAACGTATTAATAATAATAGATTTAATAGCTTCCATCTTCTCCTTTCCTGTTTTATATTTAGGTTTATTATTTAACTCTGAATGACGAGTACTAGGAACCATATGATCTTTATTAAAAATATAATTAATTTCTTTGGCTTTGTAGAAATCCTATTTTTGTAAAATTTGAATAGATCTATAAATATTATA
>AUXO013530859.1_pt1 | contig 29665 bp, 26 predicted proteins | sample 768731 | NCBI WGS metagenome assembly AUXO01 (sample SAMN02715735, study PRJNA202380) | gut metagenome | biome: sheep rumen | host: Ovis aries | place: New Zealand: Palmerston North
AAAAGTAATAATCATTTATACTGATAAAATTATATATTTTTTTAATTTGAAAATACTATTACGATTACATGAAATAAAAAAATCTTAATACCTTTTTAAATCTGATTCCTTATTACCTAGGCCTACATCCTTTACAACAGTTATCACAACAGCACGCATTATTACCAGATGACATTTATCGTCCTGTTTTTTATCTAGTTTTTACCTGTCATAATGTAAAAACTTATTACTATTTTTTCCCCCCCTAATGGCCCAAAATTTAATTCTTTTAAGATTTAATCATTATAAATATCTTCTTTATGTAGGTCAGTATAACACACGTCTGCAGCGATGTTCTCATTAGTATCGTTTAAATACCCAAGAGGATCGCCTTCTACTAAATCATAATGACGAGTTATGTTTGTCAAGTACCCAGGATAGTGCCCATTGAAGTTATGAATGCGTAATATACTGTTTAGAATTAATCTTGACATAAATTTATCACTTACAGGCGTTGGGGTTTTTATACAACTATCATAGTTTATCCATATATTATTTATTTTTCTAAATGTGTAATAATGACAATTAACTGCATAAAATAAAATTGAAGTGGAATGAATAAAACTACCTTTATATGTATATCCAGAGTATTCTAATCTATTTAGTGCTTTGATCCTGTCTATCAATGGAATTTTTTTTTCGCTGTATTGACAACATATATGGCATTCAATATCCTTATCACAATGATTAACGTCAAAAAGTCCACTACTATTGTATTTCCCTACAATTGAATTATCTTGATCAATTTTAAGGTGATTGACAGTATTAAGCTCATTAACGACACACATCCTTATTTCACATGCAAAGGTACAATTTTGAAAACTACCATAGGCGTACTCTAGTTTACCGTTTTTGTCTTTGCTTTGAGCATAATTGTTATCTGGGTAGTTGTCAAAATAGGCTTTCATAACAGAAATACATCTTATTGTATCAGTAAAAGTAGGATGATTTACGGCTTCATTAAAAAACTTACAAACTTCAAATGTTATTGGATAGTTTTCTTTTGAAAGGAATCCTTTTTCGAATAAATAGTATAGAAGATAGAAAAATTTTACCATGTACGGATTACTTAGCATTGCAGTAAAGTATGATTCTAGAACGCAGTTATTGTCTTCGTGTTTTACTAGACATCTTGGGAGTTTTAAATTAGAGTTTTCATAGGTGTATTTTTTATTGATGAAGTCATCATTTACTATCCAATTTATCTTGATTATTTTTCCCCTTACATCATTGATATTATCTATCTCATTTATGGCTTTATTAATTCCAAGGTGCTGTATTATAATTTCTGGAGTTAATATATCTGTCGCTACTTCATCGAGAGTTTTAGTGGTGTCGTTGGCTTCATTTATTATTCTTAAATAATTCTCAGCAATTTTATTTATATCTTTCTGAGTTAGTTTCATACCCTGATTTGGGAAATCTCGTTTTAAGTAATAATAAATATCTCTATCATCAACTCTGTGCTTTTCTTTATAATATGAGCTAGTATTATTTTGATTACAACATCGACATGATTGACAACATTGACTGGCGCTAGATTGTTGATATTGTATTAAGAAAAAAGTAAATATCGACAATTTTGTAAATGATATCACCTTTATCATAAATCCAATCTATTTTAAAGTTATATTTTTTAAATAAAAATATTATATATCTATTCAAAAGCAATAGCCAAAACTATATTTAACATCACCTAATTGTCTGATGTCATAATAAATCATAATGATTTATTATGTTAGTAATATAACTAGGATAATTCCCATTGAAGTTTGGAATGTATGATATACTATTTAGAATTAATCTTGACATAAATTTATCACTTACAGGCGTTGGGGTTTTTACCTTATAACTATCATAGTTTATCCATATATTATTTATTTTTCTAAATGTGTAATAATGAAAGGTTAGTGCAGCAAATGAGATAGATGCAAAATGTATAAATTTATCTTTATATCTATATCCAGAGTAATTTAATCTATCTAATTTCGTAATTTCTTTACGGACGTAATGTAGGTGGCATATATCGTGTTCTTTCCTAATACCCAATCGTCCCCTACCAATACCATCAATAATTTTATTAAGTAATAGCATATTTGGTAGTGGACCTTGATCAGTATTAATTTCACATATAATCATTTTTTTTATTTCGTCAATAAAATTAGTGTTTTGAAAACTACCATAAGTGTACATTAGGTTACCGTTTTCGTCTTTAATTTGGGCATACCAATTGTTTGGGTAGTTGTCAAAATAGGCTTTCATAATAGAAATACATCTTATTGTATCAGTAAAGTTAGGATGGTTTACTGCTTCATTAAAAAACTTACAAACTTCAAATGTTAATGGATAGTTTTCCTTAGTAAAAAGTCTTTGTTTAAATAAATGGTTAAAAAGATAAAACAGTTTTATTATATACGGATCACTTAGCATTGCAGTAAAATATGATTCTAAGACACAATTGTTGTTTTCGTGCTCTACTAGACATCTTGGGAGTTTTAAATTAGAGTTTTCGTATGTGTAATTTTTATTAATGAAATCATCATTTACTATCGAAATTATCTTGATTATTTTTCCCCTGACATCATTGATATTATCTATCTCATTTATGGCTTTATCAATTTTAAGGTACTGTATTATGATTTCTGGAGTTAATATATCTATCGCTACATCATCGAGAGTTTTAGTGGTGGCGTTGGCTTCATTTACTATTCTTAAATAATTCTCAGCAATTTTATTTATATCTTGTTGGGTTAGATTTCTATTATCTTGTAGATAGTAATAAATATCTCTATCATCAACTCCGTGTTTTTCTTTATAATACGAGCTAGTATTATTTTGATTACAACAGCAACATGATTGGCAGCATTGACATCTGTTAGATTGGGTACATTGTGCTGACATTATTGTCAATATTATGAATACTATAAATGATATTTCATTTATCATAAAGCCAATATACTATATGTTTATTCAAATGTATTATAAAATTATTATTTTAAATAGAGTTTTATTTGTTTATTTAGATTCAGTTATCAGAGCTGTATTTAGGCTCCACTGCGGTTGCTGTCAAAATGAATCGTAATGCTCATTTATAGTTGTATCATACTCAGAATAGTGCCCATTAAAGTTGGGAATCCATATTATGCTGTTCAAAATTAGTCTTGAAATGAATTTATCACTTACAGGCGTTGGGGTTTTTACCTTATAACTATCATAGTTTATCCATATATTATTTATTTTTCTAAATGTATAAAAATGAAAACCATGTGCAGCAAAAGTAATCGATGTAAAATGAATGAAGTTATCATTGTATTTATATCCAGAATAATTCAGCTTGTCTAACGTTGCAATATCCGTGGGGAAATAACATAGATTGCATTCAGAATCACGATCCAATCCTCCACCGTGTATATTTACTTTACTAAAAATATTTTTTTCAAGCAATGACATATATTGCTGAAGACCTTGGCCAGTATTAAGCTCATTAACGACACACATCCTTATTTCACATACAAAGTCATAATTTTGAAAACTACCATAAGCGTACATTAGGTTACCGTTTTTGTCCTTTTGTTGTGCATAATTACTATCTGAATAATTGTCAAAATAGGCTTTCATAACAGAAATACATCTTATTGTATCAGTAAAGGTAGGATGGTTTACTGCTTCATTAAAAAATTTACAAACCTCAAAGGTTACAGGGTAATTCTCTTTTGAAAGGAATCCGTTTTCGAATAAATAGTTTAAAAGATAGAACAATTTTATTCTATATGGGTTACTTAACATTGCAGTGAAATATGATTCTAAGACACAATTGTTGTTTTCGTGCTCTACTAGACATCTTGGGAGTTTTAACGTAGAATCTTCGTATGTATATCTTTTATTAATGAAGTCATCATTTACTATCGAAATTATCCTGATTATTTTCTGTTTGACATCATTGATATTATTTATTTCATTTATGGCTTTATCAATTTTAAGGTACTGTATTATAATTTCTGAAGTTAATTTTTCTGTTGTTACTTCATCGAGAGTTTTAACAGTATCGTCAGCTTCATTTACTATTCTTAAATAATTCTCAGCAATTTCTTTTATTTCTTGTTGAGTTAGTTTTTGGCACCCACAAGGTCCTTTTGCTAGATAGTAATAGATATATCTGTCACCAAACATATATTCCTTTTCGTTAGGAGAGCTAATACTATTTTGGTCACAACATCGACAACATTGACTGTAGTTTGTCTTCTTACATTGTATCGGCATTATTGTCAATATTGCAAATACTATAAATGATATTTCATTTATCATAAAGCCAAATCTACTTTAAGTTTATTATTTAAAATAGATTTTTATCTAAATACTTAAAGTTAATTTTTATAACTGCTCAATACAGCTGAATATTTTATCCTTCATCTGCGTCAATATTTATATTTTCATTATTTAGTTTTCCTTCGGGGTGATTGTCAAATAAATCGCAATGATGTTGTATACATGTAATATAACCAGAATAGGCACCATTGAAATTATGAATTCGTAATATGCTGTTCAAAATTAGTCTTGAAAAAAATTTTTCACTTACAGGTGTTGGGGTTTTTACCTTATAACTATCATAGCTTACCCAAGTATTATTTATTTTTCTAAATGTATAAAAATGAAATTTTTCGGCAAAGAATAGAATTGCAGTAAAAGGGATAAAATTACCATTATAATTATACGCAGAGTAATTTAAGCTATTAGTGCCTTTGATATTTGTAAAATCGTAACATAAATGACAGTCAACTTGTACACTGAATTTATGTCCACAGTGTTTACCACGGTATCTAAGTAATGAATTATTATATGTTAGTTGAAGACCTTGACCAGTATTAAGTTCATCTTTGATCTTACCCAATATTTCACTAGCGAAGTCAAAATATTGAAAACTACCGTATGTTGGACGTTCACCGTTTTCGTCTTCATGTAGTCGAAGATAATCACAATTTTGGTAGTTGTCAAAATAGGCTTTCATAACAGAAATACATCTTATTGTATCAGTAAAGTTAGGATGATTTACGGCTTCATAAAAAAACTTGCAAACTTCAAATGTTACTGGATAGTTTTCTTCTAAAAGGAGTCCATTTTCGAATAAATAGTTTAAAAGATAGAACAATTTTATTCTATATGGGTCACTTAACATTGCAGTAAAATATGATTCTAAGACACAATTATTGTCTTCGTGTTTTACTAGGCATCTTGGGAGTTTTAAATTAGAGTTTTCGTAGGTATATTTTTTATTGATAAAGTCATCATTTACTATCCAATTTATTTTGATTATTTTCTCCCTGACATCATTGATATTATCTATCTCATTTATGGCTTTATTAATTCCAAGGTGCTGTATTATAATTTTTGGAGTTAATATATCTGTCGTTACTTCATCGAGTGTTTTAACAGTATCGTCAGCTTCATTTACTATTCTTAAATAATTCTCAGCAATTTTATTTATATCTTGTTGGGTTAGATTTCTATTATCTTGTAGATAGTAATAAATATCTCTATCATCAACTCCGTGTTTTTCTTTATAATACGAGCTAGTATTATTTTGATTACAACATCGACATGATTGACAACATTTACACTGTTGGCTCGGTTTACACTGAATTGAGAGATTAGTCAAAAATACCAATAATACATTTATAAAATAGCGTAAAACCATATGGTGAAGTTAATATTTTATTATGTGTAGTTAAAAAAAACTTAAATTTACTTTTTGAATGAAATATTATATTAGACTAAAATCGTATAGGTTAAGTAGAGGCTTATGATAACTAGTTTTATAGGGAACGCATTAACAAAGATAAGGAATGCCGTTAGAGTTAGACATGAAGACGTAACAGTTGATACGAATAAGTTAATTGTAAGAATTCTTGGAATTTTAAAGGATTGTGGGTTCATTGAGGCTTTTGAATTAAAAAAGTTAGACAATAATAAAAATATAGCAAATATTAAATTGAAATATACTCCTAACCCTAGTATTGTAGAGTTGAAATTGGTTAGTAAACCTGGAAGGAGATGTTATGTCAAGTCTAAAGATATTCCTAGGGTTTATAATGGATTAGGTATAGGTATTTTGTCCACCTCTAAGGGTGTAATGAATGATAAAGAAGCAAGGAGACAAAATGTTGGTGGGGAGTTAATTTGTACTGTTTTTTAAAAATAAAAGTATGTCAACGACTAGTAAAGATATAAATATTCCACAAGGGGTTAATGTAAAGTTTGACAAAAGTAGTTTTATCGTCGAGGTTAGTGGACCGAAAGGAACGGTCACTGAGGTCTTTGATGGGGCTAATATTGCAGTTAATAATGATAAACTCAGCGTATCATTAGACAATTCAAAGTTTAAATCTAGTGATGTCGGCAAGATACTTGGGCTTTATTATGTGTTGATTAAAAACATGATTGAAGGTGTTAGTGCTGGATTTAAAAAGAGTTTAGATTTGATTGGAAAGGGGTATAAGGCAGCGTTAATAAATAAAGGAGTGATAGAATTTGATTTAGGTTTTTCGCATAAGGTTTTGTTTTGTATCCCTGATGGTATAACCTGCGAAATAAAGTCTGATAAGGTAAAGAACATTATAACAATTTGTGGTAGTGATAAAGCTTTGGTCGGTCAAATATCAGCCAAAATAAGGGATTTGAGACCAGTTGAACCTTATAAGGGTAATGGTTTTAGATATACTGGTGAGGATATTAAATTGAAGGTTGGAAAGAAAGTTAAATAATTAGATATTGAGTTTATGAGAGATAGTAAGTTTGAAAAAAAAAGGGAGAAGAAAAAGAGAAAGATTAATTCTAGGTTGAGAGGATCATTCGATAGGCCTTGCGTTACTATTTTTAAAAGTAATACATCGATTTACTGCAATTTAATTGATAGAAAAAATAATAATGTTCTGGCTTCTGTGTCGTCTAGAAGTTTATTTAAGGACAGTAAAAATTGTAATATTGAAAAGGCCACTGAAACTGGAAAAAAGATGGGAGAGAAAATAAAGGAATTAAAATTTGATAGCATTATATTTAATAGGAACGGTTATTTATATCATGGCAAGGTAAAAGCCTTAGCCGATGGCATAAGGAATTGTGGTATAAAGTTTTAGGATATGAAAGAGAGGAAAAAATTAGTAAATAATTCTATTCAAGACGAGTTTAATTACACTACGCTAATGAGTAAAAAAGTAGTGAAGGTAATTAAAGGAGGGAGAAGAATGAGATTTTTTGCTTTAGTTGTAGCTGGGAATAAAAAGGGCTTAGTAGGTTTTGGTACAGGGAAAGCTGAGGATGTTCAAGCATCGATAGAAAAAGCGAAAAGAGCAGCAATAAAAAATCTTTTTAGAATACCGATAATAAATAAGACAATTCCACATGAGGTTTTTGGAAAATATAACGGAAGTAAAATTATATTCTTCCCAGCGAGTAGTGGAACTGGTATAAAAGTCGGAGGAGCTGCAAGAGTTGTTTGTGAATCGGCTGGGCTAGAAGATGTTATGTCAAAATATATTAGAAGAAATAGTAAACCTAATGGGTTAAGAGCAGCGATAAATGCACTTATGAAGTTACGAGACCCTATATCGATTGCAAAAGATAGAGGGGTTGCACTAGAAAAAGTTTTTAATGGATAGATTATGAAAAACGTTAATTTACATAGTTTAAAATACAACAGAGGGGCTGTGATAAAAAGGAAGATCGTCGGTAGAGGTGTTGGTTCTGGACATGGTAGTAAATGTGGAAAAGGAAGTAACGGTAATAAACAAAGAAGTGGATATCGTTATAGACCTGGATTTGAAGGTGGACAGACTCCTTTAAAAAAGAAGCTCCCTATGATAAGGAGAATTAACAAATTTAGGAAGGATACTCCAAAAACTATAACTACTGATATGTTAGCTAGAGTTATAAATTCTGGAATAAAAGAGATAGATAGTACAGTTTTATCTAATAAAAGGCTTATAAAACCTGATGAAAACTATAAGGTAGTGCTTGGTAGAATTAGCGATATAGATTTCAAATCTATTATTGTAAAGGCAATTAGGTTCTCAAAAAGTGCAAAAGAGTTTATAGAATCTAAGGGTGGTAAATGTTTAGAAGAGGCGGAAAGTAAAGTGAAATAAAATAAAATTGTAGCGATGTTTAGAAATATAAGAATATTAATAAATTTTTTAAGGTCGTCTGAGTTGACTGATAGATTGGTTAAGACGTTATTTTATTTGTTGATATTTAGAGTTGGCACTTATATTATCTTACCTGGTGTTAATGTCGCTACTGTAAATACTACAAGAGGTGGGTTATTGGGCTTGCTTGATACATTCGTCGGGGGAGCATTTGCAAGAAAATCTATATTCAGCCTCGGTATTATGCCTTACATAAGCGCGTCAATAATTATACATATGATGACCTTATTATTTCCTAGTTTCTATAAAATACAAATGGATGGTGAATCCGGGAGAAGAAGAATGAATCAGTTGACTAAATATCTAACTATATTTATAAGTATTTTTCAAGGGATTGCTTTCTTCTCATCAAACATAAGTCAAGAGGAGTTATTAATAAATAAAAAGTTATTTATAGCCATGTCTGTTGTTATTATGACCGCTGGTACAATGCTATGTGTATGGTTAGGTGAAAAAATAACAGATAACGGAATAGGCCAAGGTACATCATTATTAATATTAGTAGGTATAATATCATCTTTCCCTTCTGCTGTTTATAGTGAATACCTATTAAAAAAAGGAGATTTTATGGTGTTACTTATCGAATATGGCTTATTGTTTTTAGTAACAGCTTTTGTTGTATCGTTGTCTCTGGCAACTAAGAGAATAAAGTTATTGTACGTTAGAGAAATAATGGAGTTTGATGAATTGACAAAAAAAAGACAGTATTTACCATTAAAATTGCTTTCTGCAGGTGTAATGCCTATTATATTTGGTAATGTTGTGCTAATGTTTATTGCATTTTTGTGTAATTTTCTGTCAAGTAGAAGTACATTAGCACTTAATGTATATAGCTCATTGAACAATCCATTATCATGGGGATACAATATAACCTTTTTTATATTAGTAGTCCTCTTTACATATTTGTACACGTCAATAAATGTGAACTCTGTAAAAATCGCAAGTGATTTAAAAGGAAATTCATGTTTTATTCCTGGAGTTAAACCTGGGAAAGAAAGTGCGGAGTACATAGACTCGCTGTTAGATGTTATAACGTTTCCTGGGTCAATATGTATAGCATTTATAGCATTTTTGCCTGTATTAGCTAGTTATTTTAATGTTGGGATGCAGTTAGCACATTTTTATGGTGGAACATCAATGTTAATAGCTGTGCCATCTGCAATAGAAATCTGGAAACAAATAAAATCTTATTGGTTGTTGTATAAATATGACAATCTTGAGATGTATGATGAATAATATTTGTACAATAGAAACCATTTGTTAAAATAAAAATTCATTAAATAAAAAATTATACTGTTCTTTATAGTCTATAATTTGTAGTGTTTAAAATATTTAACGTTTGATAGGTATAATTTTAACTATCAAGTATGTCTAGGTTAATTGGAAAAATATGCGCTGCATTAACAGCAGCTTGTGCGATAATAACATATAAATGGTTTAGTGCTTCAAAAACACGAAAATGTAAGGTATTAGTTGAGAATCTAGGGAATAATATACCTACTTTTAATCCACATAATATAAATGATCTTGCTTCTTTAAGAATAGCATATGATATATACGAAGGATTAATAAGATATAATATAAACGGAGAGTTAGTGCTTACTGGTGCTACAAGGTATGAAGTTTCTGATGATTTTAAAAAGTATACCTTCTACCTTAGAGAAAATGCTAAGTGGACTAATGGGGACCCTGTAACTGCAGATGATTATGTTTTTTCATATAGAAGAGCATTAGTTTTGGCTAAATTTTATGATAGTTTATTATATCCAATAAAAAACGCAAAAAAAGTTAAAGCCGGAGATATAGATCCATCAGAATTAGGTGTATATGCAGATGGTAAATTTAAATTAGTGATAGAGCTTGAAGAGCCTAATTCTGAATTTATACATTACGTGACTCTACCAATATTCCTACCAACACATAAAAAGAATTTTGAAAATGACCCTATTGGATTTTCTAATTACAGGAATATAGTTAGTAATGGGGCATATAAAATAAAAAAATACGTCATGAATGATAAGATAATATTAGAAAAGAGTGAAAAGTATTGGGACAAAGATAATGTTAAAATAGATGAGGCTGTATTTTTGATGATCACCAAAGGGACTGTGGATCTTAATTCATTTAGAGCTGGGGAAATTGATATAACATATTATGAGTTACCGGCATATGATGCAGAAAAGTATATTAAGGAGTTTGGAAGCATGTATAAGATATATGATGTTCTTGAGCAGGATAAGTTAGTATTCAATATGAAAAATAATAAACTTAAGGATATTAGGGTTAGGAAAGCATTAAGTATGGCCATCGATAGAAATAAATTAAATACTGCTATATTAAAAAATTCGATGCCTTCATATGCAATAATTCCAGAAAATATGCAAAATGGTAAGTATAAAGACGATATAAAAGGATTGGACTCATTTAAATGGATTAATGCTACAGACAAAGAAAGATGTGATGAGGCTAGAGAATTGCTTAAGAGCGCAGGGTATTCAACTAAAAATAAATTAAATATAGAAATCTACAGTTACACTTCTGAATTGAATAAGAAGGTAATTGAAGCAATTAAAGACATGTATGAATCCACATTTGAGGGTGTTGTAACTTGCGATCTAAGGTTTGATGATTGGAGCGCATTTGAAGATAATGTTCTTAAAGGTAAGTTTGAAATTATCGGGACATCATGGATAGCAGATTATAATTTACCATCTAATTTCACAATGCTTTATACAACCAATAACGTTGGGAACCATGGATTCGTCTCAGAAAAGTCTTATGATGATTTATATATGGAAGGGTTGAGGTGTTCCGGAACTGACTGTGAAAATATTCAACATTTACTTAACGCTGTTGGAACTAATGGATACTATGTATCTCCATATTCTATTAAATCTCATAGACGATTAGTTAGTGATAAAGTTATTGGATTTAATACAGTTAATAATAAGTTAGAAAGGTACATAACTAAAGACCTTGATATTGTAATACTATAAAAATATTTGGTTTTAAAAATTTTAACTATTAATTACAAAAATAGTTAGTCTTGTGGATATAAATTTTGCTAGAGTCAAATATATAATAGATTATTTCGATGATAAACCATTAATAAGAACAGAATTAAAATATAGAAACGATTACGAGTTATTGATTTCAGTTATTCTAAGCGCTCAATGTACAGATAAACGGATTAATGAAATTTCCCCAAGTCTTTTTAATGTTTATGGTAGTTTCAAAGAGCTATCGAGCGCAAATTTTAAGGATGTTTTTGAATTAATAAAATCAGTTTCATATCCGGTAGAAAAAGCTAAAAGGATAATTGAAGTATCAAATATAATTCATAACGAATATAATGATATAATTCCAAACAATTTCGAAAAGCTATTAAAAATCAATGGAATTGGGAGGAAAACTGCTAATTTAGTACTTTCAATATTATATGGATATGAAGGAATAGCGGTTGATACGCATGTAGCAAGGGTGTCTAATAGGTTATGTTTAGTAAATAGTAAAAATGCTAATATTATCGAAAGAGAGCTAAGTTATCTGTTCCCTCGTAAATATTATAACAAGATAAATCCATGGTTTGTGATTTTTGGACGATATCAATGTAAGGCAATAGGACCAAAATGTAGCAACTGTGGGTTAAAAAAAATATGTAAAAATTTTGAATAAGAAAAAAAATATATATCGATAAAGTATGGACATTGGGCGTAAAATTGTTCTATGGGGATGTAGTTTATGTATTTTTACTTATAGATTGAAGGCAACAAATAATGAAAATATTCGTAATGTTTCAGAAAATGTAAATGAAGTTAATTATAGCTATAATTATTCAAAAATAAATAAAGAAAACTTTGATTATATCTGTGGTTGCCTTCTTGATAATATAAGTATAAAAGTTGATGATCTTTTAATGAGAAATAAATTGATAAAACTTATAGCTGAAGAGAATAGGAAGAAGAAAAAAAAACGTGATCAAAAGAAGTTAAAAGAATGGAATCTAAAATTAGTTGAAATAAATAAAAAGCTTAACCTTCAAAACTTGCTTAATGCTATATTTTCGATTTATATTAGAAGCAAAAGTCATGATGAATTTATAAATAACAAATCGTCGAGTGTGCTTACTGTTAATGAATTAAAAGCATTCTCAATTTGTGATAATAAAAATACAGGTAAGTCATTGGTTAATACATTGTTTAAGCCTAAAACAATAACAGGTGAATTTAAACTTAATGAAAAGATTATCAATCCTGGGGAGGATATGGCTAAAACAGTAGATGACCTCAGAAATATTCAACATTTAGATATTGATACTCTAAATAAATTGTATGATAAGTTAGCTAAATATGAGGATGCGTTTATTAGCCTATTTTCTGATAAAAAAGCGTATGAAAGATTTAATATGGGCGATGAGCAGTATAATGCCTATATAGATACTAGATCAGATAAAATAAAGAAAACAAGCATTCTTAACTGGAAATTTGCAAGACTATTTTTAAATTTTAGTGTTCTTGGAATTGTAGTTTTTAATATTATCCTTCCTTTTGGTGTTTCGGGTATTGTTGCAGCAAATGAAGAAAACGTAAATTTTGGTGATTTAGTTAAAATGATGTTTAAGTCCGTGTACGGAATATTTGGATTTAAAGTTTTTGATGTTAGAGGTGTTGTAGATTCTGTGTCAATATGTAAATTCTTTTCTGAAGCAAAAGGTGAAGATTGGTTTAACATTATGCGCATTATTCCGTCAATTATGAACTTATTGAGTTTAGGTTTTGAGGCACATAATATCTTTAAATATTTTAAGCCTACTGGATTCTATGAAAACTTAACTGAGAAATATCATGCTATTAAAATGTATTATTCAACTATGAAAGACATATTTAATTTCATAAAAGAGAAAGATGAAGATATATACAATATCCTTGGTCCTAAGTTATCACATTGTGCGAATATGTTTGGAGAAAGAGAAGGGCTTAGTAATGATCAAATTAGACTTCTAAATCTATTAGATAAATTTCCTGAAAAATGGAGTTATTGGAAGAACTGGGGGAAGGCAAGAGCAAGGAAATTCTGTACATTATTGTACCTCTTTGATAACAATAAAGATATATTTATTAATCCTATCATCGAAATAGCCGAGATTGAGACATATTTATGTGTTTTGAATTTAATCAGAGATCCAAGATATAAAGGTAGAATTTGTTTCCCTACAGTAGTTAAAAACTTGAATAAACCATATATTGTTGCAGATGATTGTTGGAACCCATTCTTGCCTCCTACGGTAGCAGTAGGGAATGATATCAGATTAGGTAGAGATGTCAAAGGAGAATATGTTGCTATAGAAAATGGCGACAAGGAATATAATGAGAACGGGAACAGTGTAATATTATTATATGGTATGAATGCAGGAGGTAAGACAACCGCTATTGGAGCTCTTGCAATATCATGTATCTTTGTAAAATCATTTGGAATCAGCTTTTCAAGAGTTGCTACTATATCTGACATTGGACGATTGTTTTCTCTTATTGATGTTACTACAGATATTAGTAAAGGGTATAGTAGATATATGTCTGAAGTTGCAATGTGTGATCAGATGATAAGCTTTATTGAATATGCAAAAAAGAATAATATTAATGTAGTTGTTTTTGTTGATGAATTGTTTGCTGGAACTAATCACGACGCAGCAGGGAAATTAGGGTCTAATGTATTAAAGTATGTTGCTGATTCTCCTTGTGCTTGTGGTGTATTTGCTGGCCATAATGATATGTTATTACAAGTTGAAAGTAACAGTAATGGGGCTGTAAAGAATATGAGGATGGAGGTAGAAATATTAGAAGATGGTACAGTTAAGAATAAATATAAAATCAAGAAAGGTGCCTTAAATGAATCGATTGCAGAAAATATTATCAAGAATATGGCCTGTGCTAAAAATCAGATAAGTAAAAAGTCTGGAGAAATAATGTTAGATAGACAACTATAGTTTTATTGAGCAGTGAAGTATGAGAAATATACTATAAGTTTATTTCAAAAATATCGTCGAGTGTAACCTCATCTATCTTTTTTGAATCTTCCACTTTGTAATCACAGTTTCTTGTTCTTCTTAAATCCTTTAGTACACATGGTGCTTGTAGTATTTGTCCAATATCTCGAACAAAACTTCTTACATAAAATCCAGGTGAAACGTTCATGGTTATATTTACACATTTAAAACCATCTTCATCTTCATAAATCTCCGTAGTTCGAGATATATTATATATTTTTACATCTCGTGGTTTTAGATCGATTTCAATTCCATTCCTAGCCAGCTGATACAGTTTTTTACCATTTATCTTTATTGCTGAATACATTGGTGGAATTTGTGTATCTCTGGATTTTAATATGTCTATTGCATCATCTAATTTGTTTACTTTTATATCTATATCTCTATTTATATTAAAAATCTCACCACTGATATCTAATGTTTTACTATCTTTGCCAAAGACTATTGTAACTATATATTCTTTTGTAATATTATTCAACTTGAAAAGTGATTTTGTCGCCTTATTAACACCAATTATCATCAATCCAGTTGCAATTGGGTCTAAAGTACCATTATGCCCTACTTTTTTGAATTTAAACTTGTGTTTTAATTTATTACACACATCAAATGAAGTATAACCTTTTTCTTTATCTATCAATATAAAACCACTAATGTCATAAATAAAATTAGAGAAACACATTATTAATTTAGATATAAACAAATTTAATGATAACATTTAGGAAATGATCCAAAGAAAATAAATTATTAATCTTACTTATTTTCAATAAACACTTCAGAAAAACAATATGATATATAGTATTTACGTCCACCAAGTAGGAAATACATTTTATTACCAAATTCTTTTTTTATATCTATAACCTTACCATTTGTATTATTTAACCCATCATAAAGTCTCCAATTGCCATTATTATCCTTTATTAAAGTACAAATATGAAATCCTGGAGAGGCAATTAATAAAGCACATGGTTCATATCTCTTTTTTAATGTTTTGTCAAAAACAATCCTACCTAAGTCATCTTTAGAATTACACCTGGTATCATTTGTAAATAAATAGACTTTAGTATCATAATATCCATAATGGTCATATGGAATTTCCTCCACCCAGTAACGTTTTTTTTCTTCGTCAAATGTTATTTCGAATTCAATTTTATCATTTAATATTTTTTTATAAAAATCCTTCATATATAGCTCATAACCACTAGTATCAGCACATAAGTAGTGATTCTTTTTAATAAAATTAACACGTTTCCCTTTGATATTCTGTTCAGGTTCTTTTGTTTTAATTTCATTGATTAAATTATATATACATAATTTTGTAGTTTCGTCATCTACATAAACAAATATATCATCAAATCCGTAATAATTGAAGAAATTTCCTGAATTGTTCCATTCCTTATAACGATCAAAGTAATATTCTTTACATTTTAAAAAATAATCATAACCTTTAACAAACATCTTTATAGCAACCATATCTCTATATTTATTTATGATATTACTGTCTAATTGCTTATTATTCTCATATAAGTATAAAAAATCCTTTAAGACGTTCCATCTATTTTCTTCTGTATTTTTATCAAAGTTTGTATTTTTTAGGAATAACGCAAATTTCTTTATAGAAAATATAGCCAAAATAGCCGCAGTGAACCAGCAGTTATAATTCCATTCAAGTGCACATTTGTCTGCTTTTACTTCATAATTATCTGGGAATTTTCTATAGATATTTATTTTATTAGGATCATTTAAATAATCATCCTTTATGAATGCTTTTTCAATTTCAGCCAAGTATTTATTTAGTTCTTCGTTGGTTATTTTACCTGTCAAAGATTTTTTATACTTTTCATATATTTTATGAATATTTATAAACGCTTGTTTTTCTTCATCAGTAAGCTTGAAATCGTCAAGGTTATTTAGAGTCATCAACATTGATTTTTTATCTTTGTAACTTTTAGTATTATTATTTCTACAGCAACAACAATTAGAACAACAACAACAAGAGCGGCAATCAGCACAACAATCGTAGAAAGCATTTAGATTTAATAAAAGAAGTAGTAAATACCTTAACATAAATTTTTATCTCTATTAACTCTAAAGCTAAAAAATATTAACGTAATTGATATAATAATTGCTCCAAATATCTGATTATGGAAATTAAAACAGACTCCAAATATCGTTACTTTTGATGAATATGGCAATTGACCTAAGAATATATAGCTGAAAATTAATGTAAAAATAACCTTCGAGAAATTTACAAACTCCAGTGAAATCACACTCGAAGCTCTTTTAACACCATATATGGCAGATAAATGGTGTCCTAAAGTTATCATCGATATCAATATAGTGTACGGATTAAACAATATGTCAAAAGAAAAACTATATTTACTTAAGCTATTTGGGGAACTTGGAAATAAATATTTTATAAGCGGACAGACGAGTAATATCACAAATCCGTACAAAAAGAATATCACAAACTCAACACACCAACCCTGCAATGGATTTTTTTTCTTCCTACAATAATATCTCCTAGTTGTATCACCTATAGCCCCAATTATTATATACGATAACAACCAATATATATGATTAGTCGAAATTTTATTATAATTAGATATTAAAAACCCAGCACAAATAAAGAAACCATACCAAATATAATACAATCTAAACTTTTCTTTTAGTAGGAATGTAGCCAAAATACAAACAATGAACGGTTTTATCATCGCAGAAATCTCTAAACTACTAATTTGAATATTTTCCATCAATACAAGTTTATAAGATGCTGCAAATATCGGAATACTGAATAATAACACCTGAATGAACTCCTCTTTAGTACAAAACGTTTCTTTAAATGTAAAATCAACCTCACCCTTCTTTTTAAAGTAAAGATACACAAAACCAAATAGAAATAGATTAAGAATATCTGCGTGTAAGATAATTGTTAGCGGTTTTTGACCTGCCAAACTATTACCGTCGAGTGTGAGACATTTACATAAATTATTTGCTAAGGCACTGAGACAATTAGCTAATAAATAGTAAACCATCTTTATAGGATGTTAATAATAAAATTATAATTGTCAAATTAATGTTTAATCCCTATGTACAGCCTAATGTTATATAGCATCGAAGATAATAAATTATCGTACAATATAAACTTAACTTTTTTACTTTTAGATGGATGTAAGGACATAACTTTCTCTTTATATCTATTCTTTTCAGAAATTGTTTCACTATCATCAGAATCTGCTTTCTCCCAATTATCTTTATGTTGCTTTTCTAACCTAGCACATGACATAATTATGCTTTTTATAAAATTACCTAGACTAAAATTTATAAGACTCAATTCTAAATATATTATGTCACTAATACTGAATACAAATGGAGAGTAAGATATTAATATATCAAATGGAATTACCTTTTTTGCTACAACATTTATAAAGAACGTTAAATTGTGCGAAAACTTGAATTTAGAATTTATATCGTTATAATAAAACTCCCAACCGAAACCTAACCCACAAATTCCTACTCTTCTAAGAATACAATGAGGACCTGGGTATCCACTAATACAACCAATTGGATTATAATAATGATTGTAATCGAAGTAAAAAGGTCTAATTGAGAATGATAATGCCGTATTTCTGTTTTCAATGCGGCTTTCTAATTTTAAATTTAATTTAGCCAAAAACCAAAGTATATTACATCTTAATTTATCTTTAGTGTTTGAATTATTACTTTTGCAATATTTATGAATTAATTCGAATACTTTATATCCGATAAAACCATTTGAAAGGGAGACCTGATAATCCTTTATGTTATTAATTTCTGTTGCTGACCCCTCACAGTGAACCTTAATGCACAAAAACACAAAAATCAAATACAAACTATTTTTCGCAGTAATCATTTCTATATACAGTTTAATTTTTATTTTTCATAAAATTACTTTTTATTGTTAATAAATTATACTTTATTAGTTATTTCCTAGCTACGTATTGTTTTTAACTAAAAATTTTTCACACCTAACTACAGTTTGCGTGAAGAGTGGATTTAGGGCTAAAATAATGGTTGTTATATTGTTGATATTAACACCAATTGATTTTATTTATATGTTGCTGTTGCCAAGATGTTAATATTGAAAACATTGTTAATTCTCTGTTTATAATTGACTGGGTTCACGTTCTAATGGAAGTACTATATCTTTGATAAAAGCAAATGCAGTTTAGGAGACTTCGTAATTTTGTTTGTTGAGGAAAGAATGTAGGAATGATGATGACGATGAATATTAAATGTACATGATGTTAGTGGTCAATGTGTCTATATTAAGTCAAATTGATGATATAATTTATATGTTTATTAATTAGAAAAGTGGATTGATATACAAAGACATTTATAAATATGTAATTATTGGAAGAGTGAGTAATTCTTACGTATTTGACATTCCTTGTAATAGTAATTATTCCGAATGTAATATCTAACTAGATCTGTAGGTAATGTTAAAATTACTAATTCATGAAGATTAAATCATATGACACTCCTTATTATTCTCAAAACAGTAAAAAACATCATATTTTAGTAGTTGATTAAATGAGTTGGATATATTATTTATTCCCTAAATATCATTGTTTATCTATTTTTAGTTAGTTGGATATATTAGTTTTTAATGTTTTGTAATTTTATGTTTTATTTTTTTATACTAGTAATATCAGTTTTTTAGCGTTTTATGGAAAATATTGCTGAGAAGGAAAATAAATTAGGTAATAGGATTTATGAATTGGATGTTTTAAGAGGTATTGGTATTTTGTTGGTATTATTAAATCACCTTGCTTATTATGTTTATTTAGTTTCATATCAGAATCTTAAATATTTAAATTTTCCAGATGGATCTGAAATCTGTGAAAAAGTATTTAAGCTTTGTCAAATATTTCTGTATAGCCATAAATTAGAGCCTATTCAAAACCTAATTAGGTGTATGTTTGTACTAATTGTAGGTGTGTGTTTTACATTATCAAGGAATAATTTAGTGAGGGGGGTTAGGTTATTCCTTTGTGCAATTTTTATGTCTTTGTGTAGTGTTGTTATGTATTTGATTATTGGAGATAAACATTGTTTTATAACTTATGGAATTATTCACGCATTATCTATTTCAATATTATTGTCATATCCTTTATATAAACGTATAGAAAATAAATATTTTTATCTGTTAGCCTCAGCTATTGTATTTTTTATTGGATATTATAGTTATAGATGCTCAGTGTGGGTTGATTATGGTTCTTTACCATTGTATAAAATTGTTTTTGGTGAGTTTATTGGATATCTTAGAGGTAATGGATCAGATTCATTCCCTGGGTTATTGGTTTGGAGTCTTGTATTGCTTGGAATATTCGTTGGAAAACAGTTTTATAGTAAAAAAAAGTCATTACTTGGACTTAATTATAGAGATAATTGGATGTCTAATCTTGGTAGGAATTCATTGTTTTATTATATCATTTCTAGAACGTTAGTCCCCCTATTTGTATTAATATTAGTTTTTTTATTTAGCATATTAAGATAAGATGGCTTCGATATTTGATAGGGTAATTGATTATAAAGATTCCGATAAGGTTGCAATTTATTTTAAAAAACACAATATAACATATAAAAAGTTGTATAAAAATGTGTTAAGGATGTCCAATTATTTTGTAAATATTGGCATAAAAAAAGGAGATATAGTTACATTAGTACTTCCAAATATTCCTACGTGTGTCTATGCGCTTTATGCATTAAACTATATTGGAGCAAAGGTTAGTATTTTACATTTTTTAACAAGGTTTAAAGCTATTGTTGACAAAATGGACGTATTAAAGTCGAAGTATGTTATATTACCAGAAACACTTATTGATGGCAGTAATGATTATATAGTAAAAAATGATAAAAAGTTTATATTAGTTAATCCATTTAAGTATCATAGTTGGTTAAAAAGATTGGTGTATTATTTCAAAAAACCTAGCATTAAGAAGTCTAAAAATATCTTTAATTTAGATGAGTTTACAAATACTAGAGTAGAACTAACAACATTTAATAACTTTGAAAAGAATGAGACATCATTTTTTATTCATTCGGGTGGTACTACAGATGTACCTAAAATTGTAGAGTTGTCAAATGAAGCCTTAGAAGGTATATCTATTAATTTATTTAATGGGCTCTCAAGTGAGAATAATAAAACTTTAGCAGTTTTACCTATTTTTCATTGTTACGGTCTATGTGTTGGGATTCATAGTTTCTTAAGTATCCACGCATCTATATATTTAATGGATAAATTTAGCCCGTCAGAAGTTATAAGTGGGATAAATAGTGGAAAAATAAATATGATTATTGCTATCCCAGCTATGATGAAAAAGATAATGGAAGATAGACATTTTAAAAAATGTAAAATAGAAAATCTTGGTGAATGTTTTGTAGGAGCTGATTCATTAAATACCACATTAATTAAAGAATTTAATAAGTTAGTAAGATTCAAAAAGACAAATGCTAAAATTTATGAAGGATATGGGTTAACTGAAACATCGAGTGTAGTAATTGTAAATACTAAATCTAATTATAAACTTGGCTCATTTGGTAAACCAACTGCAAACATAGACGTAATAATATTAGATGACGATAATAATATTGTTAAGGCAAATGAAATAGGTGAAATATGTATAGCTGGTAATACACTTATGAATGGTTATTATAACAACCCTGAAGCTACTAGGGATTCATTTATTAATATTGATGGGAAAAAATATTTGAGAACCGGAGATATAGGTTATATTGATAAGGAGGGTTTCGTATTTTTTAAAGAGAGGAAAAAACGGATTTTTAAGATATCGGGGGTAACAATATATCCAAGAGAAATTGAGAATTTGGTTTTAAAATTTGACAATATTATAAAGGATGCATCTTTAGAACTTATTAATGACGATAAAGGTAAACCATCTTTAATATTATTTGTTGTAAAAAGGAACAGTAATGATGATGAGAGTGAAATAATTGAATTAATAATGGATAAAATAAAGAAAAATTTTATAAAATATAATTGGCCAGGTAGAATAGTGTTTCTAGATAATATTCCTAAAACAGCTGCTGGGAAGGTCAATCATAATATGTTAATATCAATAATTGAATAGAGTTTTTGTTATTAATAATTATTTTTTTAAACAATCAATGATGTCAGACAAACATACTTTAGGCATAGATGAAATTATGAATGACTTGCTTGATTTAATTGAGAAAAACTTTGCTATAGATAAAAGTAATATTTCAGATGATACTAGTATTGACGATTTGAGTATAGATAAATTCTCGACTGATTTTGTTGATTTATTAATGTTGATCGAAACTAGGTTTGACGTAAATATAGATAATGATGAATTTATAAATGTAGATAAAATTAGCGATTTAATAAATCTAATCAAAACTGCTTATGAAATTAAAAAGAAATCTAGTAATAAATCTAAAGTAAAATAATCACATTCCTATTTGAACTGTTGGCGAACCATTTACTATAGAACCACCTGAAGCTGTATTGCAAGATAGATATGCAGCTGGGAGATTGCATATTAGAACAGTTGTTGACCCTTTTAATATAACATCTGGATGAGGTGGAGCCCCATTACATAAAATATTATCAGTCATCCTAGCTGCTGGTTTACCTTCGATTAGTACAGTTGGGGCTCCTGATATTATCATTCCACCACTAGCATGTGGGATTGGTGGAGTCCCAGGTGTTACTATTGGGCATATAGTTTTACAACCTAATGTTGCTGCGTTTGGCATATGTAGGTATGTATAAATTTACAAAATATTTGTAATTATTGAAAGTTAATATTTAAAATATTTGAAGTTACGATTGAATTAGTTGTTTTTAAATAAAATTAATTATTGATGGCGCAATTACTTACGTATTTTGATTCTATAATATTGTCATAGATTAATGGCGGTATAATTTTTATGCACTTATTCGTGTTTTTATCTTTCCCGATAAGATTAAATGTATAAAATCCGGATTCTCGGAGTTCAATTGTGGTTTTAGAAATGTACGAATTTGCGTTACCTGTCTGTTCAAATTTTACTATTTTCCCATTAATTTTGAAATCATATTCATTGATATTATACTTTGTATTTCCAGTATTTACAACCCAGAATGATTTAATAACTGGGATATTAATAAAAAATTCAGTTACTGTATCAGGTGTTAATTCACTAAAGTTTATTAATATTTTACCGAATAATTTATCTTCATACACTTCATTAGCCCGCAAATTAATACTAGATTGTTTTAATTCACATGATTTTTTTTCATTTTTAAATAAATATGTCTCTTTTACATTGAGGTCACAAAAATTATATATATTCTTATTCGCTACAAATATATCAAATTTCATTATAACATCTTTAAAAATTGACTTATAATCTTTCTTTATACTGCTAATATCATTCCTTACGCAAACCAGTCTATATAAATTCGACATTTTTATGAACGATAGTGAGTACCTATTAAAAATATTAGACAATTCACAAGAAGGTACTATTTTAAAATCATTTGAAATACCACTATTATAGTAATTACACTTTACATGTATATAGAAAATATCAAAGTAACACTTGGCAAGAGACATATATATATAATTAATAGTAAAATTTTAATATAATATGTAATTTTTTTATATTTCTCGCAGTATATTGCTTTTATCTAGGATTAAGATTATACTAATGATTATAGAACTTATAGTTCAAATGGATAGAACATTACATTGCGGATGTAAAGGTTGGAGGTTCAATTCCCCCTAAGTTCACTTTTTGATAGATATTTTATTTGTTTTAGAATAATTTAGTAGCAAGTAATTAATGAACAATAGTCAGATAGATAGGGCTAAGCTAAATTTTGGAATAATTGGAAATTCAAAATTATTAGATAGAGCTATCGAGATTTCATTGTTAGTTGCTCAAACTGACCTTTCTGTTTTAATAACTGGAGAGAATGGAACAGGGAAAGAATCAATTTCAAAGATAATACACCATTTTAGTCAAAGGAAAAATAACAAATTTATTTCTATTAACTGCGGGGCTATACCTGAAGGAACGATAGATTCTGAATTATTTGGACATGATAAAGGGGCCTTTACTGGTGCAGACAATAGCCGAAAAGGATATTTTGAAGAGGTAGATAATGGTACTATATTTTTAGATGAAATTGGCGAAATGCCTTTAGAAACACAGGTAAAGTTACTTAGGGTTCTGGAAAATAAAGAAATAATACATGTAGGATCATCAAAAGTACAAAAGGTTAATGTAAGAGTGATAGCAGCTACTAATGTTGATATAATAAAGAAAGTTAGTGAGGGTAAATTTAGAGAGGATTTATATTATAGGTTAAATACTGTACCTATAAAAATTCCACCTTTGAGGGATAGGGGGAATGACGTTATACTTTTATTTATTAAATTTGCTCTAGATTTTGCAGCAAAATATAAGACTGATGCTATTACATTATCTGAAGATAGCGAGAATTTATTGACTAAGTATCAATTCCCAGGGAATATAAGACAATTGAAAAATATAGTAGAACAGATATCTATATTAGAAAAAAAGAGGATCATTACACCAGAGGTTCTAGAAAGATACCTGCCTGAGAATGAAAAAATGTTTCTTTCGCTAAATAGAAATAAAGATGACTATATAGAGGATATATCTGAAGACAATGAAAAGGTGAAATTATTGTACAAAATGATAATAGAGTTAAAAAAAGAAAATAATGAAATTAAAAAGATTTTATCAGATTTAATTGGCAGTAAGGCTGTTAATGATAGGATGTTAAATAACTGATTTACAGATAAATAAGTTAAGCTATAATATTTCTATAAATTTTTTATTATCAATAATATATCAACCTAGTGATGAAAGATGCTACTGGAGAAATTGTTCAAATAATAGGACCTGTTGTAGATGTAAAATTTGAAGATGAAAAAGATTTACCTGAGATATATTGTGCATTAGTTGTTGTAAATCCAAATGGTAAAAAAATAGTACTTGAGTGTCAAAAACATGTAGGAGATCTTATAGTAAGAACTATTGCCATGGATTCTACTGATGGGCTTTCACGTGGATTAAAGGTAACAAATACTAAAAAACCTATTCAAATGCCTGTTGGAGAGAATATAAGAGGTAGGGTATTTAATGTTGTAGGTGAAGCTATAGATGGAATGCCACAGCCAGTAACCGATAAAACATTACCAATACATAGACATGCACCTGAATTTAAAGAGGTATCTAATAATGCTGAGATATTAACTACAGGTATTAAAGTCATAGATTTATTGATGCCTTATCTTAAAGGTGGGAAAATAGGATTGTTTGGAGGTGCTGGTGTTGGAAAAACTGTTTTAATAATGGAACTGATAAATAATATTGCTAAATTCCATTCTGGATTATCTGTTTTTGCTGGAGTAGGAGAGAGAAGTAGGGAAGGTAACGATCTTTTAAGAGAGATGATTGAGTCTGGAGTTATAAATTATGGGGATGAATTTAAAAAGTCAATGGAGAAAGGTGAGTGGGATTTATCTAAAGTTGATAATGAAGCTCTAAAGAAATCATCTGCAACATTAATATTTGGTCAAATGAATGAGTCTCCAGGTGCTAGAATGAGAGTTCCATTAACTGGATTAACGACTGCTGAATATTACAGAGATGGAGATGACAATAGTGGTGGTAGAGATATATTATTGTTTATAGATAATATATTCCGATTTACACAGGCCGGTTCAGAAGTTTCTGCATTATTAGGTAGAATGCCGTCAGCTGTTGGATATCAGCCTACTTTAGCGTCAGAAATGGGATTAATGCAAGAAAGAATTACGTCAACTCAACATGGATCTATAACATCTGTACAAGCTGTTTATGTTCCAGCTGATGATTTGACTGACCCAGCACCTGCTACTACGTTTGCTCATTTAGATGCTACTACTGTATTGTCTAGAAAAATAGCTTCATTAGGTATATATCCAGCTGTAGATCCGCTAGTGTCTAGTTCTAGAGCATTAAATCCAGACATAGTATGTAAAGAACATTACGAAACCGCCCAGAATGTAAAAAATATTCTACAGAGGTATAAAGAATTGCAGGACATTATTGCTGTTTTGGGAATGGATGAGTTGTCTGATGAAGATAAAAAGACCGTTGAAAGAGCTAGAAAGGTCCAGAGGTTTTTATCGCAGCCATTTACAGTTGCAGAGCAATTTACTGGAATGAAAGGTGCATTTGTATCTATTGAAGACACTATTAAAGGATTTAATATGATTTTAAGCGGAGAGCTGGATGACCTGTCGAGTTCTGCATTTAATCTGGTTGGGACTATCGAAGAGGCTATTGAAAAGGGAAAACACAATTCGTGATTTTCTGAAATTTCTGACGAATTACAAGTTATTCATAAAATTTTTAATTTAATATTTGTATTAGAATCAAAAGATATATATACATATATATATGTGTGTGAAATTTATTTTATCTTTTTTGGCGTTAATTGGGTATTGTTTTGATATAAATAGTGGTTGTTGTAAGGAAAAGAATCCTAGTAATGATGAATCGAATTTAGACTTTCGCAGTTGCCAAAATGGGGTAGTCAATAAATGCGGCTTAGGAAGAGCAGTAAATCATGTAAGTGGGAAAGGTAATTGGATGTTTGAGGATGACGAATCTGTAGAGAAAATTGTGATTAATGTAGAGCATAACTCTGTTAGTATCAATGGAAAAAAATTGGTAAAAGTTATCAATGGATTGCAAAAGAAATTTGTTAATGGAAAGGTTATGAAAAATAGTTCTATATATAAAATACCTGATTTTAAAATAGACAGCATTTTACAGGTAACTGTGGATGAAGATATTACGAAAGCACCTTATATTGTTTTAGTTGTTGGTAATGATGATAAAGGTATTGAGAACTTTTACGTTATTGTTTGTACTGACATATCAGTTCTTAAAAAAGGTTTTAGTGGTTCTAGGGTATTTTGTGCAAAAATATTGTCGGCAGCTGGTATAACTGATATTAGTGAAATGTTCAAAAATTGTGAAAATTTGGAATATGTTAAAATTTCTGGTTTCCAAGATAATAAGGTTACTAATATGTCTTCGATGTTTAGCAGTTGTGAAGCACTAAAGAAGGTTGTTTTTGAAAATAGTTTTGGAACTGCTAGTGTTGTTAATATGTCTTGGATGTTTTTTGAATGTAAAAATTTATTAGAGTTAGTGCTTGGGGAATTTAATACTAGTAAAGTTACTGATATAAGTGGTATATTTTGTGAATGTAGGTCATTATCATCAATATCAGGTATATCTAAATGGGATACTAGTAAGGTTGCTAATATGTATTATATGTTTTATGGATGTGAATCATTAACATCATTACCAGATATATCTAAATGGAGCACTAGTAGAGTCACTAACATGGCTGGTATGTTTTATGAATGTTTGGCATTATCATCATTACCAGATATATCTAAATGGAATACTAGTAAAGTTTCTGATATGAGTCATATGTTTCATAGGTGTTTATTATTAGTAAGATTACCAGATATATCTAAATGGAATACTAGTAATGTTACTAATATGAAGAGTATGTTTTGTTTCTGTTATTCATTATCAAATTTGCCAGATATATCTAAATGGAATACTAGTAATGTTACTAATATGAAGAGTATGTTTAAAGGTTGTTCTTCGTTAATTACTTTACCAGATATATCTAAATGGAATACTAGTAAGGTTACTAATATGAATTGTATGTTTTATGACTGTAAATCATTATTATCATTACCAGATATATCTAAATGGAATACTAGTAATTTGGATTGTACTGGGTTGATGTTTGCTTATTGTTCACAATTAACTACTTTACCAGATATATCTAAATGGAATACTAGTAATGTTACTTGGATGATTAGTATGTTTAAAGGTTGTTCTTCGTTAATTACTTTACCAGATATATCTAAATGGGATACTAGTAATGTAAAATGTAGGATGGATATGTTTAGAGATTGTACTGCATTAATAAATGTTCCAGATAAATTTAAGTAAAAGTCATTAGTTTAGCTGTGGTTTTTGATTGATTAGTCTTTCAGTCAAATTAAAAAGTTTTCATTATTTTATTTTATTTTATTTTATTTTATATGAAGTTGTATTTATTGATAATAGTGCTAATTGGATATTGCTTTAATATAAATAGTGCAGGAGGGTGTTGTGAAAATAATGGTGGTGGGTGCTGTTGTAAGTGTTGTGGAGGTGGTGGAGATAATTTAAGAAAAACTAAAGATAAAATTCCTACTTATAAGAAAGATCCAACTACTGGTAAGAGTAATATAAGTAAAAAAAGTCCAGACATTAGCGATAAAAAGTCTGAAGATAATATCCTTATGATTAGTAGCAAAAATGGAAATAAAAATAAAAAAGGTAAAACAGATTTAAAAAATATTACACCTAATCCAAATTTTTCAACAAAACAACCAGATGGAATTTCTGAAGTATCAGTTAAAGTCGAACATGTAGGAAATGAGTGGGGGAAAATCCCATATTATCAAGCAGCACAACAAAATATAAAAATTAATAAAAAAGACACTTTAAATAATGAAGGTAAATTTTCTGGAGTATCAGTTGAATTCGAATCTGACGAAGGGTGGAATAAGGAAGAGGTAGAAAAAAAAGACCCAGAATATGTTAAGAAAATAACAATAAACCATGACAAAATTATCGTTATATTCGATAACGATGATTTAAAAGAATACTCAAGAGAAGGGAATATTAAACATGGTACAGATAAAGATGGTACTGATTATAATTATAGCCTTTTTTATTGTCCTTATGTAAGTAAGAAATACATTCGTGACAACATAGAGATTAATGTAGATATTTCCTTTATAGATATTCCTTATATTGTTGCACATATAATAGACAATTGCTATAATAATTGTCTTGTGTTTGCATCAAGTGAAAATAGTACTTTTAAAAAAGTGTTTTATTTTTGTAAAAGTGGTTATATAAAAATATTAATGTCAAGAGGTATAAAGTCTACTAATGGTATGTTTTCTTGTAGTGTGGCGACCAAAATAGATGTAAGTAAACTTGATACTAATAATGTTACTGATATGAGTTTTATGTTCAATAACTGTAAAGATCTGAGCGAAATTGTAGGACTGGATAAGTTTAATACAATTAAGGTTACTAATATGAGTTATATGTTTTATAAATGTAAAAATTTAATAAATATAGATTTGAATAGTTTTAATACAAGTAAGGTTACTAATATGGCTTATATGTTTGCTAAATGTGATGATTTATGCAAATCAAAAAGTTATGACCCTGTAGCTATTGAAGGTCTAGAACAACTTAATATTGCCTGTGTTGAAGATATGTCTTATATGTTCCATGATTGTAAGAATATACGAAGAATAGTATTAAATGGAGCTAATAAAGGCGTTGTTAAAAATATGAAAGGCATGTTTGAAGGATGTTCAAAACTGGAGAAGTTTTATGGATATAATTTAGACACTAGTAATGTAGAAAGTATGGAATCCATGTTTAAAGGATGTAAATATCTAGAGAAAGTATACATATGTAATTTTATTACTAATAATGTTACTAATATGAGTAATATGTTTTGTGAATGTAGGTCATTATCATCAATATCAGGTATATCTAAATGGAATACTAGTAAGGTTACTAATATGAGTAATATGTTTAATGGATGTGAGGAATTAACATCATTACCAGATATATCTAAATGGAATACTAGTAGTGTTACTGATATGAGTAATATGTTTAATAAGTGTATTAAATTAAAAAATATAAAATTAAGTAAATTTAACACAAGTAATGTTACTAATATGAGTTATATGTTTTATGAATGTAGTGAATTGAACGAACTAAATATAGCCAGTTTTCTGTTTAATAAATCATTAGTGTGTAAAGATATGTTTACAAGGTGTACTAAATTAGAACGGGTTTATGTAAACGCTCCTGAAGTAAATGTGAAAAAGAAAAATATTAAAGATAATTTTAATAATTGTGGTATTATTAGTTGTGAATTAAATAATGAAGGATTTATACGTCGTAATAGCAAGGTATGGGAACGCAAAAGCGATAATCCTGATTCTGATTCTGATTCTGATGATTAATTTGTTTGCCTTCATTTTTTACGTGTTATTTTCATTTTCCATATGTGGTTCTATGTAATAATATTTATGATTCATAATCTATTTTTAAATAATATAACAGCTAAAATTGAAATTAGACTATGCGTGTTTTACTTGTAATAATTAAAATTTTAATTTTGCCAATTAATTAAAAAGTTTTCCTTATTTTATTTTATTTTATTTTATTTTATTTTATTTTATTTTAT